>Ga0247825_10001579_pt1 | contig 14990 bp, 15 predicted proteins | sample 13C_Vanillin_Day_FD_194413 | JGI IMG/M metagenome (GOLD analysis project Ga0247825, IMG submission 194413) | Soil microbial communities from agricultural site in Penn Yan, New York, United States - 13C_Vanillin_Day48 | ecosystem: Environmental > Terrestrial > Soil > Agricultural land | place... | reverse complement strand
GGAGAGAGCGCCGATGCTTGCCTTCCCGGCGCAGAACAAAGTGACCAGCGCATTACGTGCGGCATCCGCCAAGGCGGGAAAGCCCGACTTCGTGTCGATGTGGGCCGGCCAGGCGGCGCCGCTCGCCCGCGCCCTGCCCGCGGCCGAACTCATCGCGCGCCTGGAAGCCGAAACGATTGAAGCAGTGCGAAACCTGAAAGGAGTACTCCGTGAACCCTGACCCGATCGTCATCGTTTCCGCCGCACGCACCCCGATGGGCGCCTTCCAGGGCGAGCTCAAGGGCTTCGCGGCGCCCGAGCTCGGCGCCGCCGCCATCCGCGCCGCGGTGGAGCGCGCGAAGCTCAAGCCCGAGGACGTGCAGGAAGTGATCATGGGCTGCGTGCTGCCCGCCGGCCAGGGCCAGGCGCCGGCGCGCCAGGCTTCCCTCGGCGCCGGCCTGCCGCTTTCGGCGGGCTGCACTACGGTGAACAAGATGTGCGGCTCGGGGATGAAGGCCGCGATGTTCGCGCATGATCTTCTCGTTTCTCAAAGCGCCGAGATCATCGTCGCCGGCGGCATGGAATCGATGTCCAACGCGCCCTACCTGCTCCCCAAGGCGCGCGCCGGGCTGCGCATGGGCCATGGCCAGGTGCTCGACCACATGTTCTACGACGGCCTCGAGGATGCCTACGACAAGGGCCGCCTGATGGGCACCTTCGCCGAGGATTGCGCGAGCAAATACCAGTTCTCGCGCGAAGCGCAGGATGACTTTGCCATAACCTCTTTGAAGAGAGCGCAGCAGGCCAACAAGGAAGGCTGGTTCGCCTGGGAGACGACGCCGCTCGCGATCAAGGCCGGCAAGGAGCAGAAGTTCGTCGAGACCGACGAGCAGCCGTTCAAGGCGAACCTGGAGAAGATCCCCGGCCTGAAACCGGCCTTCCGCAAGGACGGCACGGTGACGGCGGCCAACTCGAGCTCGATCTCCGACGGCGCCGCGGCGCTGGTGATGATGCGCCGCTCGAGCGCCGAGCGCCGCGGCCTCGCGCCGCTCGCCGTGGTGATGGGCCAGGCCACGCATGCGCAGGAGCCGGCCTGGTTCACCACCGCCCCCGTGGCCGCCATCGGCAAGCTTTTCGGCAAGGTGAACTGGACTGCCAAAGACGTCGATCTCTACGAGATCAACGAGGCCTTCGCGGTGGTCACCATGGCCGCGATGAAGGAGCACGGGCTGCCGCACGAGAAAGTGAACGTGCACGGCGGCGCGTGCGCGCTCGGCCATCCGATCGGCGCCTCCGGCGCCCGCATCCTGGTGACGCTGATCGGCGCGCTGCGCAAGCGCGGCCTGCGCCGCGGCGTGGCGAGCCTGTGCATCGGCGGGGGCGAAGCGACCGCCATGGCGGTGGAGCTCGTTTGAAGAAGCGGCTTCAGGAGCTGCTCGACCGGTCGCGTTTCCTGCGGCCCTACGGCTTCCGGGTAGTGATCGCCAACAAGGAGAAATGCACCTTGGAATTGCCCCACAAGCCGGCGCTCGAGCGTCCGGGCGGCATCATCAACGGCCCGGCGCTCATGGCGGCCGCCGATTGCGCGATGTGGCTCGCCATCAAGGCGCGCATCGGCATCGCGCAGGACGCCCTCACCTCCGAGCTCACCACCGCCTTCCTCGCCCCGGCAAAGGGCGAGCATGTGTATTGCACGGCGAAGATCCTGAAGCTGGGGCGCCGGCGCATCTACGGCGTCGCCGAGTGCCACGGCAAGCGCGGCGGGCTGTTCAGCCACCACACGCTGACCTATGTCCGCGCCGGCTGAGGAAATCCGCGCCGCCGTGCGGCGCTTCGCGCGCGAGCAGATCGCGCCGCACGCGGCGCGCTGGGACCGCGACAAGACGTTTCCCCGGGAGGCGCTGCAGGGCCTCGCCGCAATGGGGCTCTACGGTGTCGCCATCGTCGAGGAATGGGGCGGCGCCGGGCTCGACTACACCGCCCTCGCCGTCGCCTGCGAGGAGATCGCGGCCGGCGATTGCGCGACCTGCACCATCGTCATGGTGAACAACCTCGTCGCCAACATCATCGCGGGCTATGGCAGCGACAGGCAAAAAGAGGGCTATCTGAAATCCATTTGCTCTGGCAAGGCGCTAGGGGCCTTCGCCCTGACGGAGCCGCAGGTCGGCTCGGACGCCTCGGCGATCACCACGCGAGCCGAGCGGCAAGGCGAGCACTACGTCCTGAACGGCGTGAAGCAGTTCATCACCTCGGGCAAGACTGCCGACGTCGCCATCGTTTTTGCCGTCACCGACAAGGGTGCAGGCAAGAAAGGCATCAGCGCCTTCATCGTGCCCACCAAGGCGCCGGGCTACGTCGTGGCGCGCATCGAGGAAAAGACCGGCCAGCGGGCGTCTGACACGGCGCAGATCGTGCTCGAGAACTGCCAGGTCCCGGCGGATCACCTGCTCGGGCAGGAAGGCGGCGGCTACCGCATCGCCCTCGCCAACCTCGAGTCGGGGCGCATCAACGTCGCCGCGCAGGCGACCGGCGTGGCGCGCACGGCCCTGGAAGCGGCGCTCGCCTATGCCGGCGAGCGCAAGAGCATGGGCAAGGTCCTGGCGGAGCACCAGGCAGTCAACTTCCGCCTCGCCGACATGGCGACTCAGGTGGAGGCGGCGCGGCAGCTCTACCTTCACGCCGCGCGCCTGCGCGACGCGGGGCGGCCGTGCATCAAGGAGGCGTCCATGGCCAAGCTCTTCGCCTCCGAGATGGCCGAGAAAGTGTGCTCGGACGCCATGCAGATCCACGGCGGCTACGGCTATGTCGCCGACTTCCCGGTGGAGCGGCTCTGGCGCGACGTGCGCGTCACGCAGATCTACGAGGGCGCGAGCGACATCCAGCGCCTCGTCATCGGCCGGGAGCTGACCGGATGAGCGCCATCGAGAGCCAGCTGAACAGCCGCTCGGCCGAGTTCAAGGCCAACGCCGAGCGCATGCGCGCGCTGGTGGCGGACCTGAAGGAGAAGATTTCGCTCGTGACCGTCGGCGGCGACCAGGCCGCGCGCGACAAGCACCTCGCGCGCGGTAAACTGCTGCCGCGCGAGCGGGTGCGCAGGCTCCTCGACCCGGGCTCGCCCTTCCTCGAGATCGGCCAGCTCGCCGCCTGGGGCATGTACGGCGGCGACGTGCATTCGGGATCGATGATCTGCGGCGTCGGGCGCGTCTCGGGCCGTGAATGCGTGATCGTGGCCAACGACGCCACGATCAAGGGCGGCACCTATTACCCGATGACCGTGAAGAAGCACCTGCGCGCGCAGGAAGTGGCGGCGCAGAACCGGCTGCCTTGCATCTACCTCGTCGACTCGGGCGGCGGCTACCTGCCGGAGCAGGACAACGTCTTCCCGGACCGCGAGCATTTCGGCCGCATCTTCTTCAACATCGCCAACCTGTCCGCCGCCGGCATCCCGCAGATCGCCTGCGTGATGGGCTCGTGCACCGCGGGCGGCGCCTACGTCCCGGCGATGTCCGACGAGACGATCATCGTGCGCGGCCAGGGCACCATCTTCCTCGGCGGCCCGCCGCTCGTGAAGGCGGCCACGGGCGAGGTGGTGACCCCGGAGGAGCTCGGCGGCGCGGAAGTGCACACGCGCATCTCCGGCGTCGCCGACCACTACGCCCAGAACGACGACCACGCGCTCGCGCTGGTCCGCCGCATTATTTCAAATCTCAACTCCGTAAAATCCGTTTCACTGGATGTGCGCGAGCCGCGCGAGCCGCTCTACCCGGCCGAGGAGCTCTACGGCGTGATCCCGGCCGACCCGCGCAAGCCCTACGACGTGCGCGAGCTGATCGCGCGCCTCGTCGACGGCTCGGAGCTGCACGAGTTCAAGCAGAACTACGGCACGACGCTGGTCACCGGCTTCGCGCACCTGCACGGCTACCCGGTCGGCATCCTCGCCAACAACGGCATCCTGTTCTCCGAGTCCTCCCTCAAGGCGGCGCACTTCATCGAGCTCGCCTGCCAGCGCGGCATACCGCTCGTCTTCCTGCAGAACATCACCGGCTACATGGTCGGCAAGAAATACGAGGCCGGCGGCATCGCCAAGGACGGCGCGAAGATGGTGACCGCCGTGGCGACCGCCGCGGTGCCGAAGCTCACGGTGATCGTCGGCGGCTCCTTCGGCGCCGGCAACTACGGCATGTGCGGGCGCGCCTACGGGCCGCGCTTCCTCTGGATGTGGCCGAACGCGCGCATCTCGATCATGGGCGGCGAGCAGGCGGCGAGCGTACTGGCAACGGTGCGCGGAAACTTCAAGTCCAAGGAAGACGAGGAAGCGTTCAAGAACCCCATCCGCGAGCAATACGAGCGTCAGGGGCATCCGTACTACGCGAGCGCGCGGCTCTGGGACGACGGCGTGATCGATCCCGCCGACACGCGCCGGCTGCTCGGCCTCGCGCTTTCCGCGGCGCTCAACGCCCCGATCGAGAAGACGCGCTTCGGCGTGTTCCGGATGTAGACATGTCCGAGCACCGCGCCACCGTCGAATGGCAGCGCTCGGGCGAGTTCCGTTACGAGAGCTATTCTCGATCCCATGTCCTTAAATTCGAAGGGAGCATAGAAATTCCTGGCTCGGCGGCGCCGGCCAACATCCCGCCGACGGCGCCCCACGCGCCAGGGGTCGACCCCGAGCAGGCCTTCGTCGCCGCGCTTTCCTCCTGCCACATGCTCTGGTTCCTGCACATCGCCTCGCGCGCGGGCTGGGTGGTCGAGCGCTATGTCGACGATGCGGTCGGCATCCTCGACAAGACCTGGATGTCGCGCGTGACGCTGCGCCCGGCCGTGACCTTCTCCGGCAAAGCCCCATCGCGGGAAGAGTACGCGGCGCTGCACGAGAAGGCGCACGAGAAATGCTTCATCGCCAACTCGGTGAAGACCGAAGTGTGCATCGAGCCATGCTGAACGTCGATATCCGGGACGGCGTCGCCCGCGTCACCCTCGACCGGCCGGAGGTGCGAAATGCTTTTGATGAGGTTGTAATAAAGAAGTTAACCCAGGCTTTTCATGAGATCGCCGCCGACAGCGGCATCAGGGTCGTGGTGCTCGCGGGCAACGGGACCGCCTTCTGCGCCGGCGCCGACCTGAACTGGATGAAGCGCATGGCGAAGTACGGCCATGACGAGAACCTCGCCGATGCCCGCGCTCTCGCGGAGATGCTGGCGGCGCTCGACCGCCTGCCGCAGCCGACCATCGCGCGCGTGCACGGGCCCGCCTTCGCCGGCGGCACAGGGCTCGTGGCCGCCTGCGACATGGCGATCGGCACGCCCCAGGCGAAGTTCTGCTTTTCCGAGGCGAAGCTGGGCCTTTCTCCGGCGACCATCAGCCCATATGTGCTGCGCGCGATCGGCGAGCGCGCGGCGCGCCGCTACTTCCTCAGCGCCGAGGTGTTCGACGCGGAAGAGGCGCTGCGCATCGGCATGCTCAGCTTTCTCGTCCCGGCCGCGGAGCTTGACGCGACGATCGAAGGGCTCCTGCAGCACCTCCTCGCCGGCGGGCCGCAGGCGCACGCCAAGATCAAGAACCTGATCCGCGCGGTCGCGGGCAGGCCGATCGACGAGGCCTTGATGGCGGACACGGCGCGGCGCATTGCAGAGATTCGCGTTTCCCCGGAAGGCCGGGAAGGCATCGCCTCGTTCCTCGACAAGCGCAAGGCGTCCTGGTGTTCGCCAAAATCCTGATCGCCAACCGCGGCGAGATCGCCTGCCGGGTGATCCGGACGGCGCGCCGCCTCGGCATGCGCTGCGTCGCCGTGTACGCCGACGCCGACCGGGGCGCGCGCCATGTGCGGCTCGCCGACGAAGCGCGCCGCATCGAGAGCTATCTCGACATCGACGCGATCGTCGCGGCAGCGCGCGCCTGCGGCGCGCAGGCGATCCACCCCGGCTACGGCTTCCTCTCGGAGAACGAGGACTTCGCGGCGGCCTGCGCGAAGGCCGGCGTGGTGTTCGTCGGCCCGACGCCGGAGGCGATCGCCGCCATGGGCGACAAGGCGGCGGCGAAGCGGCTGATGGAGAAGGCGGGGGTGCCGCTCGTGCCCGGCTACCACGGCGAGGCGCAGGACGCGGCGCGCCTGGAGAAGGAGGCGGCGCGCGTCGGCTTCCCGGTCATCATCAAGCCCTCGGCGGGCGGCGGCGGCAAGGGCATGCGCATCGTCAGCGACGGGAAGGATTTCCTCCCGAGCCTGGAGGGGGCGCGCCGGGAAGCCAAGGCGGCCTTCGGCGACGAGCGCGTGCTGATCGAGCGCTATCTCGAGCGCCCTCGCCACATCGAAGTGCAGGTGTTCGGTGACAGCCAGGGCGACGTGATCCACCTTTTCGAGCGCGACTGCTCGGTGCAGCGACGGCACCAGAAGGTGCTCGAGGAAGCGCCCGCGCCCCGCTTCGACAAGCGCGATGAGATCGGCGCGGCCGCCGTGGCCGCCGCCAGGGCGATCGGCTACACCGGCGCGGGCACGGTGGAGTTCATCGCCGAGCAGGACGGACGCTTCTATTTCATGGAGATGAACACGCGCCTGCAGGTCGAGCACCCGGTGACCGAGATGATCACGGGCCTCGATCTCGTCGAATGGCAGCTGCGCGTCGCCGCGGGAGAGGCTTTGCCGTTTCGTCAGAACGAGATTTCCTTGAAAGGCCATGCCATCGAAGCCCGCATCTACGCCGAGGACCCGCAGCGCGATTTCCTGCCGGCCACGGGCAAGCTCGTCCACCTCGCCTTCCCCGCGGAGAGCGCGCACGTGCGCGTCGACGCCGGGGTCGAGGCGGGCGACGAGATCACGCCGTGGTTCGACCCCATGATCGCCAAGCTGATCGTCCATGGCAGCGATCGGGCCGATGCGCTCGCGCGCCTGCGCGGCGCGCTCGCGGAGGTGCAGATCGCCGGGGTGGTCACCAACGTGGAGTTCCTGCGCCGGCTGGCGGCGAGCCGCGCCTTCACCAGCGCGGAGCTCGATACCGGGCTCATCCAGCGCAGCCGGGAGGAGCTCTTTTCGGCGCGCGAAGAGCCGACCGACGAGCTGCTTGCCGCGGCGGCCTTCGCCGAGCTCGCCGCCGAGGAGCAGGCGGCGCAGCAGCGGGCGCGGCACTCGGGGGACCCTTTTTCTCCCTGGCACGGGATCGACGGCTGGCGGCTGAACGAGGACTCGCACCACGATTTCACCTTCATCGACGGTGGACGCGAGCTGGGCGTGCGGGTGCGCTTCGTGGCGGAAGGCCTGCGGCTCGCCATCGAAGCGCGCGAGTATGCATTCGAGGGCGAGCAGGATTCCAGCGGCCTGCTAAGACTGCGGCTCGACGGCCATCGCTTCAACGCCACGGCAGTGCGCGAGGGCCCCGGGTGGCACGTCTTCTGCCAGGGGGGCTCGAGGCGGCTCGCGCTGCGGCAGAACGCCCACGAAGACGACAGCGAGGCCGTCCCCGGGCTGCTCACCGCGCCGATGCCGGGCAGGATCATCAAGGTCATGGCGCAGGCGGGCCGCAGGGTCGCCAAGGGCGATCCTCTCCTCATCCTCGAAGCGATGAAGATGGAGCACACCATCACCGCCCCGGTCGACGGGGTGGTGAAGGAGCTGCACTACGTCGCCGGCGAGCAGGTCCTCGAGGGCGCGGAGCTCATCCGCCTCGAATGAAGAAAGTACGCCTGGTGGAAGTGGGACCGCGCGACGGGCTGCAGAACGAAGCCGGCGAGGTGCCGACCGCAATCAAGGTCGAGCTCATCGAGCGGCTTGCCGATGCCGGGCTGCCGGCAGTCGAGGCGACGGCCTTCGTCTCGCCCAAGTGGGTGCCGCAGATGGCCGACCACACCGAGGTGCTGCAGCGGGTGCGGCGCAAGCCTGGCGTGTCCTATCCGGTGCTCACGCCCAACCTCAAGGGCTTCGAAGCGGCGCGCGCCGCCGGCGCGACCGAGGTGGCGGTGTTCGGGGCCGCCTCCGAGGCCTTCTCGAAGAAGAACATCAACTGCTCCATCGCCGAGTCGCTGGATCGGTTTCGGCCCATTGTTGAACTTTCATTGAAGGAAAAGATAAGAGTCAGGGGCTACGTGTCCTGCGTGCTGGGCTGCCCGTACGAAGGCGAAGTCGCGCCGGCGCGCGTCGCCGAGGTGGCCGGGGCGCTCCACGACATGGGCTGCTACGAGATCTCGCTCGGCGACACCATCGGCGTCGGCACGCCGGGAAAGGCGAAGGCGATGATCGAGGCCTGCGCGCGCCGCGTGCCGCTCGAGCGCCTCGCCGGCCACTACCACGACACCTATGGCCAGGCGCTCGCCAACATCTACGCCTCGCTCGAGGCGGGCGTCACGACCTTCGATGCTTCGGTCGCCGGGCTGGGCGGCTGCCCCTACGCCGCCGGGGCTTCGGGCAACGTCGCGACCGAGGACGTGGTGTACATGCTGCACGGCCTGGGCATCGAGACGGGCGTCGACCTGCGGCGCCTGGTCGAGATCGGCCGCTGGATCTGCGGCGTGCTCGGCCGCGAGCCGGCCTCGAAGGTCAACAAGGCTTTCAAGGCTTGAAGTCGCCCTGCGTCAACGTCTGCCAGATGGACCCGCGCCGAGGGGTCTGCCTGGGCTGCGCGCGAACGCTCGACGAGATCGCGCGCTGGAGCGCCATGGGCGAAGAAGAACACGCGCGAATCATGGATCAACTCCCGGCAAGAAGAAGAACCTTAAATATCCCGGAAGTCTCCGTGCCGCCCCTTGCCTGAGGCGAAGCGCTTCGCGCCTTCCGCGCCTTCGGCCACGAAGGCCGGGAAGCCGTTGTACCACTCCTTGCGCATCGCCTCGCGCAGCGGCAGCCCTTGCTGCATATAGGCCGAGCGCCGGTCGGCGCGCATGCAGGCCTGCGGAAAGCGGGCGATCTCGTGCGCCATGGCCTCGGCGAATTCGCGCGACTTGCCCTCGGGCACCACGTGCTCGCAGGCGCCGATGCGCAGCGCCTCGTCGGCGGGCACCTTGCGCCCGGTGAGAATGATCTCCATCGCGCGCCCCATGCCGACGATGCGCGGCAGGCGCACCGTGCCGCCGTCGACGAGCGGCACGCCCCAGCGGCGGCAGTAGACGCCGAAGTAGGCCGACTGCTCCATCACGCGCACGTCGCACCACAGCGCGAGCTCGAACCCGCCCGCCACGGCCGGCCCCGCCACGGCGGCAATCACCGGCTTGTCGAGCTCGAGGCGTGTCGGCCCGAGCGGACCGCGCGGGATCGGCTTCCGATCGTCGAGCGGATAATCGATTTGATTCAACTGAGAAGTATCTTGAATCAAAGAAGCACAGTACTTGAGATCCCAGCCGGCGCAGAAGGCGCCGCCCTCGCCCCAGAGCACCGCCACCGCGGCCTCCGGGTCCCTGTCAAAGGCCTCGAATGCAGAAACAAGAGCGTCCGCGCTCTCCGGATTCATCGCGTTGCGCGCCTCCGGGCGCGAGTGAATCACCGTCCAGACCCTGCCCTTCTTCTCGATTCTGACCGCCATGACCATCTCCGTTGATTGGTATTTCGATTTCGTCTCGCCCTACTCGTACATCTGCCTGCACCGGCTGCGAGAGGTTCCCGCCCCGATTATCTACAAGCCGGTGCTGTTCGCCGGCCTGCTCAACCACTTCGGGCAAAAAGGCCCGGCCGAGATCCCGGCGAAGCGCAAATGGACTTACCGCTGGTGCCACTGGTGGGCGAAGGAGCTCGGGGTGCCGTTCCGCTTCCCGGCCTCGCATCCGTTCAACCCTTTGCACCACCTGCGCCTTGCGCTGGCATGCGGGTCGTCTCCCGACGCGGTGCGGCGGATCTTCGACTCGATCTGGCTGAGCGGCGAGGAAGCCGTCGATCCGGCCCGGTTTTCGAAGCTCTGCCATGAACTGAAGATCGGCGAGCAGCAATTGGAAGACCAGAAAATAAAAGACCTGCTCCGCCGGAACACCGAGGAAGCCGCGGCGCGCGGCGTGTTCGGCGTGCCGAGCTTCGTCGCGGACGGCGAGGTCTTCTGGGGCGCCGACTCGATCGATTTCCTGAAAGCCTTCCTCGCCGACCCGGAGATCGTCAGGAACGATGAAACGCGGCGGCTCGAGTCCCTGCCTTTCGCTGCCGCAAGGAAAACCTAGCCGTACTTTCTCTTGTCCTCGATGACCTTGCCGTCGTTCGGCAGGCTGCCCGGGTCCGCGAGCAGCACCTCGCCGCGCAGCTTCGTGACCTCGCGGATCGAGGCCACGACCGCTTCGCTCAGAGCTGAAGATTTCTCGGAAACTTCGCATATCAGCGTCATGCGATCGTTGCCCGCCTCGCCTTCGACCACCAGCCGGGCGCGCAGCACTTCCGGGTGGCGCCGGCGCACCTCGTTGACCTGGCCGGGCGTCACGAACATCGCGCGCACCTTCGTGCTCTGGTCCGCCCTGCCCAGCCATCCTTTGATGCGCACGTTGGTGCGCCCGCACGGGCTGCGGCCCGGAAGCACGGCAGAAAGATCGCCGGTGCCGAAGCGGATCAGCGGGTAGTCGCGGTTGAACGTGGTGATGACCACCTCCCCGACCTCGCCGGGCGCCAGCGGCTCGCCGGTGCCCGGCCGCACGATCTCGAGGATCAGGCTTTCCTCGAGGATCATGCCTTCGGTCACCGTCCCGTCGGGCAGCAGGGACTCGTAGGCCATCAGCCCGAGATCGGCGCTGGCGTAGCACTGCGAGACGCGGATGCCGCGCTCCTGCATGCTTTTCCTGAGCGCGGGGGGAAGGTACTCCGCACCGACTTGCGCCTTCTGCAGGCACGAGATATCGGCCTTGAGCTCGTCGGCCTTCTCGACGATCAGCTTGAGGAACGACGGCGTGCCGATGAAACCGTTCAGACGCAGGTCGTGGATGGCCGCGACCTGCATCTCGGTCTGGCCGGTGCCGGTGGGCACCACCGCGCAGCCGAGCGCCGCCGCGCCCGATTCCAGCATCGAGCCCGCGGGCGTGAAGTGGTAGGCGAAGGTATTGGCCAGGCGGTCGCCGGGCCGGAAGCCGCCGGCGAAGAGGCCGCGCGCCGTGCGCCACCAGTCCTTGCCGCGCCCCTCCGGGTCGTAGATCGGCCCGGGCGAGACGAACAGCTTGGCGAGCTTCTCCACCGGCGTGGCGTTCAGGCCGCCCAGCGGGGGCATCTGCTTTTGCAGAGAACCTAAATCGGATTTGCGCGTGACGGGCAGGGTCGCCAGCGCCTTGCGCGACGCGATCTTGGCGGGATTCACGTCCTTCAGGATCCCTGTCCAGCCGGGGGCGCGCTTCTTCGCGTGCGCGATCAGCTTCGGCAGCGCCGCCATCAACGCGGCCTCCCGCGCCTTGGCAGGACGGACTTCCAGCTTGTCGAAGTATTCGGGCTCTGACCCCGATTTCTTCCTCACAGCCAGCGTTTGCGGCGCCGATAGGACTTCACGTCGCGGAAGCTCTTGCGGCCGCCGGAGGAGAAGCCGAGGTAGAACTCCTTCACGTCCTCGTTCTCGGCGAGCGAGGCGGCCTCGCCGTCCATCACCACGCGGCCGTTCTCGAGGATGTAGCCGTAGTCGGCGTAGCGCAGCGCGATGTTGGTGTTCTGCTCGGCGAGCAGGATGCTGACGCCTTCCTTCCGGTTGAGCGCCCTGACGATCTCGAAGATCTCCTCGACCAGCTGCGGCGCGAGGCCCATCGACGGCTCGTCGAGCAGGATGGTGCGCGGCCGCGCCATGAGCGCGCGGCCGATGGCGGTCATCTGCTGCTCGCCGCCCGAGGTGTACCCGGCCTGCGCGTGGCGGCGCTCCTTGAGCCGCGGGAAGTAGCCGTAGACCTTCTCCAGGTCCTCGCTGATGCCGCTGCCCAGCGCGCCGCGCGTATAGGCCCCGGTGAGGAGGTTCTCCTCGACCGTGAGGTGCTGGAAGCAGTGGCGGCCCTCCATCACCTGGCAGATGCCGCGCTTCACGAGCGCCGAGGGATTGAGCTGGTCGATGCGGTCGCCACGGTAGAGGATCTGGCCCTTGGTGACGTCGCCGCGCTCGGCGCGCAGCAGGTTGGAGATTGCCTTCAGGGTCGTCGTCTTGCCCGCGCCGTTGGCCCCAAGCAGCGCGACGATCTGACCTTCCTGCACCTCGAGCGATACGCCGCGGAGCACGAGGATCACGTGGTCGTAGATGACCTCGATGTTGTTGACGGCGAGATGGGTCTGGGTTGCCATGGGGGCGAAAATGAAAACGGCCGCCCGGAGGCGGCCGTCGGGGTGCGCCGAAGCGCTATTTCTCCTTCGAGCAGTCGCGCGGGGTGATGCCCTTCTCCTTCGCGTACTGCGCGGCCGAGGCCTCGACCATCGGGCGCACGATCGACTGGTCGGACGTGATCCAGTCGGTGATCACGTTCCACTTGCGGCCGTCCCACTGGATGAACTTGACTGCGCCGCCGCCCTCGTGGTCCATGCACGAGACCTTGAGCGCTTGCATCAGCCCGACCGCGCCGAGCTCCTTCAGGCGCTTGTCGTCGATGGTCAGGTGCTCGATACCCCAGCGCATCTGCTCGCCGGTCATGGGCTTGCCCTTGCCGAAGCGGTTCTGCGCGGTGCGGATCGCTTCCGCGGTGATGATGCCGGCGACGATGCCGCGCGTGTGGTAGATCGAGCCGATGCGAGAGCTGTCCTCGAGGTCGCCCTTGCCCTTCTTGTAGACGTGCTTGAGGACTTCCTGCATCACCGGGAAGCTGGTGCCGGGCAGGTTGAAGCCGGCGGCGATGTAGCCCTTGGCCGCGTCGCCCGCCGGGATCACGTCCTCCTCGGCGCCGGACCACCATACACCGACGATCTTGGTGCGCGGGAAGCCGACCTTGGCGGCCGCCTTGAGCGCCGTCGGGTTCATCACCCCCCAGCCGCGCAGGATCACCCAGTCGGGACGGATCTGGCGCACCTGCAGCCACTGCGACTGCTGCTCGTTGCCCGGGTGCGGGACCGCGATGTGCGTGACCTGGAAGCCGTACTTCTTGGCCTGCACGTCGAGCACCGGGATGGTTTCCTTGCCGTAGGCCGAGTCGTGATAGATGTTCACGATCTTCTTGCCCTTCAGCTTGTCCATCCCGCCTTCCTTCTGGCCGATGAACTTGATCTTGGCGGTGTTCTGCGACCAGTAGGTGGTGATGAGCGGGAAGATGTACGGGAAGATGCGCCCGTCGGCCGCGTCGGTGCGGCCGTAGCCCATCGAGATCACCGGGATCTTGTCGGCGGTCGCCTTCTCGATCAGCGAGTAGGTGATGCCGGTCGAGAGCGGATGGATCACCGTCGCGCCGGTCGGGCCTTTCTTCTTGGAGCGCTCATAGCACTCCACGCCGCGGGCGTTGTTGTACTCGGTCTCGCACTTCTCCCAGGTGAGCTTGACGCCGTTGATGCCGCCGTCGCGCTCGTTGAGCATGGCGAAGTAGTCGATCATGCCGCCGCCGAAGCCCGAGCCGCCGGGGGCGTAGGGACCGACCCAGTAGAAGTTTGCCGGGATGAACTGCTCGTTTTGTGCTGCTGCCGTGCCGGAAAAAGCGGTAGCGAGCGCGACAGCGCCCGCCGCGATGATCCGTTTCATGGAAAGCCTCCTCCTAAGGTACTGTTCCAAATAGCGGAACAGGCAGTATAGCCATTTAATTCCGAGTGTCTAGTGCGCCGCCGCCTGGTGGCCGCTAGTGAGGAAATGGCCACAGGCGCAGCTTCTCCTTGGCGATCTGCCACAGCCGGGCCAGGCCGTTGGGCTCGACGATCAGGAAGAAGATGATCAGGCCGCCGAAGATGATCAGCTCGAGGTTGGACACCATCGCGTGCGAGAGCTCCACGCCGAAGGCGTGCGATACCCAGGCCGAGGCCAGGTTGAGGAAGATGGGGAACAGGGTAATGAAGGCCGCGCCGAGGAAGGAGCCGAGGATCGAGCCGACGCCGCCGATGATCACCATGAACAGGATCCGGAACGACAGGTCCAGCGTGAACGCCTCGGGCTCGACGGTGCCCAGGTAGGTGTAGGCGTACAGCGCGCCCGCCACGCCGCAGTAGAAGGAGCTGATGGCGAAGGCGAGCAGCTTGGTCTTCATCATCGGGATGCCGATCACCGAGGCGGCGACGTCCATGTCGCGCACGGCCATGAACGCGCGCCCGGTCTCGCTGCGCATCAGGTTCTTGGCAAGCAGCGCCAGCACCGTCACCACGGCGAGGGTGAACAGGTATTTGCGCACCGGCGTGTCGAAGGCGAAGCCGAAAACCGTGATGACCTGCGCGGTGATCACGCCGGTGGAGCTGTGGTTCGTGAACCATGGCACCCGCTGCAGCGTCCAGAGCACGAAGAACTGGCAGGCGAGCGTCGCCACGGCCAGGTAGAAGCCCTTGATGCGCAGGCTCGGCAGGCCGAACACGATGCCCACCGCCGCGGCGCACAGCCCGGCGAGGATGAACGCCGGGATGACGCCGATCCAGGGCATGCGCAGCACGAAGTTGTAGGCCATGAACGCGCCCACCGCCATGAAGGCGGCGGTGCCGAGCGAAAGCAGCCCGGCGTAACCGGTGAGGATGTTGAGCCCGAGGGTGGCGAGCGCGAGGATGAGGAACGGCGTGATCAACGCCCCGAGCCAGTACTGGTTGCCGATGAGGGGCACCACGACGAAGGCGAACACGAGCAGCAGGCCGATGACGACCCGGTCCTGCCGGATCGGGAAGATCTGCTGGTCCTCGGCGTAGCTCGACTTGAACTGCCCTGCTTCCCGGTAAAGCATTTACACCCTGTCTATGTGTTTTTCGCCGAACAGGCCTTCCGGCCGGACCAGCAGGAAGAGCAGCGCCACCACGTAGGCGAACCAGGACTCGATGCCGCCGCCCACCATCGGCCCGAAATAGACCTCGGCGAGCTTCTCCGTGGTGCCGATGATCAGGCCGCCGATGATCGCGCCCGGGATGGACTCGAAGCCGCCGATCAGCAGCACCGGCAGCGCCTTCAGCGCGACGAAGGTCAGCGCGAACTGCACGCCGTTGCGCACGCCCCACA
>Ga0247825_10001578_pt1 | contig 14990 bp, 13 predicted proteins | sample 13C_Vanillin_Day_FD_194413 | JGI IMG/M metagenome (GOLD analysis project Ga0247825, IMG submission 194413) | Soil microbial communities from agricultural site in Penn Yan, New York, United States - 13C_Vanillin_Day48 | ecosystem: Environmental > Terrestrial > Soil > Agricultural land | place... | reverse complement strand
GCGCCGTGGCCGGCTGGCCTTCAATTTGAGCGCCTGCCGCACGGCCTTGGCGCCCAGCCGGCCACGGCGCTTCTCATCGAGCAGCGCACGCTCGTCCTGCTGGCGTTCGAGAAATGCGAGTTCGTCCTTCAGGCGCAGATAGCTGTCGAGCCGATCCGCCGCCAGTGTGCCGGCCTCGACCGCGGCCTTGACCGCGCAGCGCGGCTCATCGCGGTGGGCACAATCGGTGAAGTGACACGACGCGGCCAGTTCGTCGATATCGTCGAAGGTTTCACGGACCGCCTCGCCTACGTCCCAGAGCTGCAGTTCCCGCATCCCGGGTGTGTCGATGAGCAGCCCGCCATTCGGCAGCACGACGAGCTCACGGTTCGTGGTCGTGTGCCGGCCCTTCGAGTCGGCGGCGCGCACATCGCGTGTCCGCCGCGCGTCGGAGCCGAGCAGGCGATTGATGAGCGTGGTCTTGCCGACGCCAGAGGACCCGAGGAGCGCGCCCGTCCGTCCTCGCGTCAGGTAGTGCAGGACGTCGTCGACGCCCTCCCCCGCTTTCGGATTGAGCACGTGCACCGGCGCCTCGGCGGCGATGCCCCTCACGTCCGCGATGCGAGCCTCCACATCCTCGCCGACGTCGGGCTTCGTCAGCAGCACCACCGGCGCCGCGCCGCTCTCACGCGCCATCAGCAGATAGCGTTCGAGCCGCCGCACGCTGTAGTCGTGATCGAGCGCCATCACGATGAACGTGACGTTGACGTTCGCGGCAACGACCTGCTCATCGGTGACGTTGCCGGCCATTCTGCGTGAGAAGCGGCTGCGCCGCGGCAGGACAGACACAATCGACCCGCGCTCGTCGCCGGGCCGCGTGCGGACGACCACCCAGTCGCCAACCGCCGGCAGCTCGCTCCGGCTCGTGGCGTGATGCTTCATCCGGCCGGCCAGCACCGCCTCGATCTCGCCGCCATGGATGTAGACGCGAAAGATGTAGTTGAACTCGATGAACACGCGGCCGGGCTGCACGTGCGGCTTCGTCGCCCACGGCTCGAACTGATGCCGAAGGGCGTCGTCCCAGCCGAGGTCGCGGAGGTCCATGGCGTTAAGTGTAAGGCTGGCGGTCCAAGGAGGCTGACGCTGCCGGTGCAATGAAGTCGGCTGCAACAGTGGCGAGGGCAGCGTAAGTCTCTGCCGGGGCCCTGCCACGAACCGCGAGCGAGTGGTCCGCGCGGTCGACGACATGCAGCCGGACCTCAGCCTTCATCGCGTCCAGGTGCGGCCGAAGCTCCTCAGGTGTACCGAACGCGTCGCGTTCGCCCTGGATAACCAGTAACGGTGCCGCAATCGAGGCGAGGTGCGCGACACGCAGTTGATCGGGTTTGCCGGGTGGATGGAGCGGATAGCCGAAACAGACCACTCCAGCCAGCCCCTCCAGGCCTTGCGCCGCCAGATGCGTCGCGATGCGCCCACCCATCGATTTCCCACCAATGAACAAGCGGCTCGCCCGGCTCCAGCGGCCAGCCGCATCGACAGCCTCGCGAAACGACTGCTCGAGCACTGGCGGCCGATCGGGCGCGGACTTCTGCAGCCGCTTGTAGGGGAAGTCAAAGGTGACGACGTCGATGCCATGTGCGGCGACCGCACGGGCAACGCCCGCCATGAACGGATGGTGCTGACCAGCGCCCGCGCCATGAGCGAACACGAACAACGCCGATGGCGCGCCCACAGCACTGTAGCCGGTTGCACCGATCTGCTTCAGATCCATCGCACCGCTTGCACCGACAGCGTCAGTTCCCTTGGACGACCAGCGTAAGTCCCTTCGGACCGACCGCGCCAGTCCTTTCGGACCGACCAGCGTCAGTTCCCTTGGACCTCTTTTGAGTCCTCGGTATAGCTCTGGTGCAGATGCACCGGCTCTGACTTCTTCCGCACCCGGAGATTGATCATCTCGACGAACACCGAGAAGCCCATCGCGAAGTAGATATAGCCCTTCGGGATGTGCTGGTCGAGCCCCTCACCAATGAGCGAGACGCCAATCAGCAGCAGGAAGCTGAGCGCCAGCATCTTCACCGTCGGGTGACGCTCGACAAAGGTGCTGATCGGCCCGGCCGACACAAGCATCACGCCCACCGCGACGATGACCGCGAGGATCATGATCGACACGTGTTCCGCCATGCCGACGGCGGTGATCACGGAATCGAGCGAGAAGACGATGTCGAGCAGCAGGATCTGGACGATTACCGATGCGAACGACGCGGCAACCCTGGCGCTCGCTTCTCCTTCCGCGCCTTCCAGCTTGTCGTGAATCTCGTGCGTGCTCTTGGCAATCAGGAAGAGGCCGCCAATCAGCAGGATGAGATCCCGGCCGGAGATTTCCTGCCCGAGTGCCGTGAAGATCGGCGCGGTCAGCCCCATCACCCACGTGATCGACAGCAGCAGGGCGATGCGAATGAACATCGCCAGCGAGAGCCCGACACGGCGGGCACGATCGCGCTCCTCGACGCGCAGCTTCCCCGCAAGAATCGAGATGAAGACGATGTTGTCGATGCCGAGGACGATCTCGAGCACCGTCAGGGTGGCGAGCGCCACCCACCCCTCGACAGTGGACGCCCACCCGAACGCGCCTGCGAATGAATCCAGCACGACGGCTACGCGACGGCGCGCGTTTCAGGCACCTGATTGAGGCCGCCCCAGGTGTCCGGGTCCTGCCAGATCAGCGTGGAGAGGTAGAGCGCGACGTCGTCTGCCGGGTAGGCAGCGGCGATGGCCTTGGCAGCCTGGGCGAGGCGCTCGTCAGACGGGGCCTCGACCTCGTCTTCCTTGATCAGACCTTCTTCGTGCGCGATGCCAAGCGCATCGAGAAAGGCGCCCATCATCGGACGCTGGTGCGCCAGGTGATACGCCACGAGCAGCCTTGCCGCGACGAGCTCCGATACGGCCCCGACCGCGATCAGGTGCCGGGCCTTCTTCTCCACCGGCAACGAGATCACGCTCTTCGGCCTGAACTTGATTCGCTGCGCAATGGCCACGATGGCTTCGGCGTGCTCGACCGACGCGTTGTTGTCGCTCCAGAACGCCTCGGCGGCCTGCACCTTCCGCTCGGCGGACAACGCCTTCCAGAGTTGGGAAGGCCTCGGAATATCTATCTGCTCGGTGTCGCCCATTGGCTTTGGAATGTACCATACCGACATGCCGACACTGACCGTAGAGGGATTTCACAGCGTAGACGTTGAATCTGGCAAGCGGCTCGTCAATGCCATCGAGCAGGATGCGGGCGTGGACATCCTGCATGCATGCGGCGGCAACGCCCGGTGCACGACCTGCCGGATCGAGTTCGTCAGCGGCGAACCCCCGCGCATGACGAAAGCCGAAAAGATGAAGTTGGAAGAGAAGGGGCTGACGGGTATCAGGCTGTCATGCCAGATCGAGTGCGATCAGGACATGTCCGTGCGGGCGATCAGCCGTCTCGCGGGCAGCGGCCGGCCGGATCCGGGCAAGACGCCCGAGCCGGCAATTCAGCCGCCGGCGGAGTGGATCTAGGTCCGGCTGAAGCCGGACACTACTCGTCGAGCTTCTTCGGGCGCTGATTCGCCGCCAGAATCCGCTTTCTCAGCCTGATGTTCTTCGGCGTGATCTCGACGAGCTCATCGTCATTGATGAACTCGATCGCCTGCTCGAGGCTCAGCTTGCGGGGCGGGATCAGACGGATGGCCTCGTCTGCGGTCGAGGCGCGCATGTTCGTCTGCTTCTTTTCCTTGGTGGCGTTGACGTCCATGTCACTGGGCCGGGCGTTCTCGCCGATGATCATGCCTTCGTAAACGGCCACCCCGGGGTCGACGAAGATTTCGCCGCGCTCCTGCAGGTTGTAGAGCGCGTACGCGGTGGCCACGCCGGTTCGATCGGCAACGAGCGCACCGGTCGTTCGCGCCGCAATGGCGCCGTGCCACGGCTCCCACCCGGCAAACAGGTGGTTCATGATGCCGGTGCCCTTGGTGTCGGTCAGGAACTGCGACCGGAAGCCGATCAGGCCGCGCGCGGGGATCCTGAACTCGAGGCGGACGCGTCCGCTGCCGTGATTCACCATCTTGGTCAGCACCCCGCGCCGCGTGCCGGCCTGGGCGATGACCACTCCCTGGAATTCCTCGGGAACGTCGATGACCAGCTCTTCCACGGGCTCGACCTTCACGCCCTTGACCTCCTTGGTGACGATCTCCGGGCGGGAGACCTGGAGCTCGAACCCCTCGCGCCGCATCATCTCGATCAGAATCGAGAGCTGCAGTTCGCCGCGGCCGATCACCTTCATCTGCTCCGGGCTGCCGGTCTCCTCCACGCGCACCGAGACGTTGCCCAGGAGCTCGCGGTCGAGCCGTTCACGCAGGTTGCGCGACGTGACGTACTGCCCGTCCTTCCCCGACACCGGCGACGTGTTCACGCCGAAGATCATCGACACCGTCGGCTCGTCCACCGCAATCGGCGGCATCGGCATCACGTTCTCGGGATCGGCGATCGTCTCGCCAATGGTGATGTCCTCGATGCCGGCCAGACAGACGATGTCGCCAGCCGCGGCCGACTCGATCTCGACGCGCTTCAAGCCGTCGAAGGCAAAGAGCTTCGTGACCTTCGTCGGCTGGATCGAGGCGTTCAACTTCACGACCGCCACCGAGTCGTTCAGGCGGACGGTGCCGTTGAAGATGCGGCCGATCGCAATGCGTCCGAGATAGTCGCTGGCGTCGAGGTTCGCGACGAGCATCTGCAGCGGCGCTGCGGGATCGCCCTTTGGCGGCGGCACGTGCTCGACGATGGCGTCGTACAGCGGACGCAGGTCCTCGCCACGGGTTCCCGCCTCGGTGCTCGCGTATCCGTCGCGAGCGTTCGTGTAGAGCACCGGAAACTCGATCTGATCCTCGGTGGCGTCGAGATCGATGAACAGGTCGTAGACCTCGTTGAGCACCTCCTGCGGGCGCGCATCAGGCCGGTCGATCTTGTTGAGGACGACGATCGGCGGCAGGCCGCGCTCCAGCGCCTTGCGCAGGACGAATCGGGTCTGTGGGAGCGGCCCCTCGGACGCGTCCACCAGCAGCATGATGCCGTCCACCATCGACAGCGTCCGCTCGACCTCGCCGCCGAAGTCGGCGTGGCCCGGCGTGTCCACGATGTTGATCAGGAGGTCGTTGTAGTGAACCGCGGTGTTCTTGGCGAGGATCGTAATGCCGCGCTCGCGCTCGAGGTCGGTGTTGTCCATCACCCGCTCGGCCACCTGCTGATTGGCGCGAAAGGCTCCGCTCTGCCGCAACAGAGCGTCTACAAGGGTGGTCTTGCCGTGGTCAACGTGGGCGACGATTGCCACGTTGCGCCGCAGGGGATTGGCGATCTGCGACGTCTTTCGGTGTGGAGACATCCTCCCAGTATCGCATACGCTCTTGGCCATGACTGACCGGGAACGCGCTCGCCTGCGCGGTCCAGTTCGCAGCGTTCGCAGCGATCTTGCGGATCTCGACCCGCGGACGAACGACTGGGGACCGTTCAGGCAGGGCCAGACGCTTGTCTACGACGTCGAAGGCCGGCTGGAAGGGTTCGTCTGGGACGAGGGCGTCACGACACGCGACGGGCGTGGCCTGCGAACAACGGTGAACCGCTCGGGACCGCTGATCTTCAGACCCCCGGGCCTTGAATGGGGAATGAGCTTCGATCCCACCAAGCTCGCTGACGTGCTCACGCGCTACGACGCGGCGGATCGACCCTTCGAAATCGTGTACCGCACCGCCGAGCAAAAGATGCTGCATCGCATTGAGTTGCTGTACGACGGCAACGGGCGGATCTTCCGCGAGCGAGTAGTCGTCGGCGACGACTTCGGCAGCCAGTCGTCACCGTCAAGCCAGGACATCGCCGCCGGAAAGACCGAGCTGTCCGCGCGGGAACAACAGGGGCTCAATCGCATCTACCAGATGCTGATGCCGGATGGCGTGTTGATGACCCGCGAGTACGAGTATGACCGCGTGGGACGGGTATCCGAGGTCCGGACCACCAACCTGGGACTCGCGGAGAGTCTGCAGACCTTCATCTACGACGACCACGACAACGTCGTCGAGGAGCACGAACAGGAAGCCTCTCGCGAGGCGAATCTCGATCGCGCCGGTCGACGCATCACCCGGAACGAGACGTCTTCCGAGAGGTGGGCCCGCCACGAATACCGCTACGACGCGCAAGGGAACTGGGTCGAGAAGGTCACGCTACAGCGCCAATCGTCCGATCGCGATTTCCGCCGGAGCAATGTCACGCGGCGGGTGATCGCGTATTGGTAGGCGTTACGGGCCGCTGAAGACTTCGAGCTCGGCGATCGACCAGACGTAGGTCCCGCCTCGCGCGACCTGGGTCAGGCGGATGAATCGCGCGGGGCGCGGCCCGAACTCGATGAGCGTTCGCGACTCCCTCGGCCTTGCCATGGCCGCATACAGCACCTCGGCGGCGGGACTTCCCTCCCACGCGTTCAGCCAGCTTCGCTCGTCCAGCGACGTCTCAATGCGCAGCTGACGCGGGAAGAAGGCGCCGTTCGAACCAATGGTCTGCACGATCGCCCCTACCTCCGTCACCGCGCCGAGATCGATCGTGATGTCCTGCACCGGCTCCTGCACGCCGCACACCCAGCCTGTCTGCGGGTTGCGGTCGGTCATGAGTTCCACGCGCTCGGGCGAGCACTCGGAACGCACGCTGCCTATCGGGACATGCCGCCCGACGGGGTCAGTCCTGATCGGCGGCACGTCACGCGCGGGTACCCGGTAGTGCGCAAGCACACTCTCTGACACGAGCATCGCGCCAGGTTGTCGTTCGATCATGGCGCGGGAGCGGACGTCGTCCGGCTTTACCAGCACGTCGATGCTTCCCCGACTGATGAATGGCCCGAACAACCGCTCGTCCCTCGCCTCCGACAGCGCTCCGAGGGCCTCGTAATACGGCGGGAAATAGCCGCTGTAGCCGTTGATGGCTCGATGGTTCTGCGTGGCGGCGTCGTACACGGATGCGATGTCTCCAAGGATTTCACCGACGGGCAAACGCAGCACGGTCTTGTCTGCGAGTCCGCTGACAGGTTGAGGCACCGCCGCAGTGGGGATCGTCGTCCATCCGTCAGCCGCAACCCCGAGGGCCGCGATGGCCAGGATGATGCGCGCCGCGCGCGCTGTACGTCCTGCCAGCAGCCGCGCAACGGCAAGGCCCATGAACACTGAGAGGCAGACAATGACAATCAGCCACAGGCGGGCCGGCACTCGAAGCGCACTGAACCCCGGGAACGGCAGGAGCCATCCGTACGGCGCCTGATAGAGCACCCGTTCGCCGAACAGCCGCGGGAACGGACCCCAGGTCAGCACCCAGCAGACGACGGCGCAGATCACGTAGAACGTCGCGGTCGATCCGCGTTGAACCAAGCGGCGAAGCCAATCCGACAGGAGCAGCGCGACCAGCAGGAGCACCAGCGTCACCGTCGCCGGCTTGTCCGCCGACGATGCGGAAGCGCGTAAGGGGAAATCAATGCGCCACGGCCCGAATACGATGGTCCAGAGAGTGATGGCTCCATACATGAGCGCAATCCCCAACGCCACGCGCCGCACGAGCGCACGCCATCTGGCAGGCGGGTCATCGGCAACAGGGAGTCCGCGCCACAGGTCCTTTCCCGTCATCGCGCCGGCCACACAGAGCGCAATCAGCGCCCCACCGACGAACAGCTCTCCTTCTGGCGCGCAGGCGATTCGCAGCCAGCCCCAGAACGTCAGGGCCGGCGGTGCACAGAGCGGCGCCGCGATGTCCGCGCTGTAGTCGGTGATCTCCCCGAGCCCTCTCGTCAATCCGAACGCGCGCTGTGAGGTGACGTACCGATAGAGGATCGGCGCGAGCGGGAGGGCGGCGGCGATGAGCGAGGCGGCAACGGCGCCGACGTCACGCCAGCGCCCGCGCGCCGCCATGAACCAGGCGACCCACAGTCCAACCATGAACGAGAAGTAGACGAGGGCGTACCCGTTTGCGGCACCCTGCAGCACCCATGTCAGCGCGAACAGCAGAAGCCATGGCCATCGGCGCGACTCCAGATACGCGTGCAGGCCAAGGAGTGACAGCGGCATCCAGAACGAGACGAGGATCTGGATGTGCGGCAGGTGGCTCGTGCGAAACGGCATGAACGCGTAGGCGAGACCCGCAAGGAAAGACGCTCCCGCATTCCTGGTGAGCCGCCAGACGAGCAGATACATCGCCAGGCCGCTGAGCGGGTACGAGAGCAGGACGGTCAGGTTGTAGGCGGCAATTGGATTACCGGTCAGCCACTGAATCGGCGCGGCGATGGCGCTGACGCCAAGCAGATGCTCCGAGAACACCAGGACGTCACGAGTCGGCCAGAAGATCGGGAACTGATACCACGCGTCCGTCCACGGCACATGCGTCGCGTTCCACGACAGGATGGCCGTCGTCAGCAACGGGTCTCCTGGATCGCTGGCGATTGAGGTGCCGATCGCGGCAAGGACGTGGCGCCCGGTGATGGCGGTCAGCGCGACGTAGGCGAGCGCGCTGGCAACGAGTGGCCTTCTCAACAACTCTCCGCGACCTCGAGCCGGCCGCTGTCGAGATTGCTGATGAGCACGCCGATCATGGCCGAAGTGTAAATCGGTCTCAGCAATACCGTCGGTTTCCCTTGCGGCGGCACGTGTCTCTTTTTAGGATGATGCTCGCGCTCGCGAGCAACGCCCGCGGCGCAACCCAACAATACTGTGAACGGCCGAGACCCTTTCCACACGTCGTCCGTGCTCATCGTCGATGACGAGCTCGCGCACCGGGAGCAGATCCGCGCCTGGTCCGAAGCGCTCGGTTACCTCGCGCGCGAGGCGGCGAACGCTGACTGCGCGCTCGCAGCCCTCGACGATCAGGCCAGCGACATCGCCATCTGTGATGTGACGTTGCGCGGCGCCGGTCACAACGGCGTCTGGCTCGCGTCACAGATCCGCGATCGATTTCCGGAGACGGCGGTCATCATGGCCACGGCCGTTCACGAAGTCGAGATCGCCGTCGCCAGCTTGCGCAACCAGGTGGTGGACTATCTTCTCAAGCCGTTCGACGAGCGGCGGCTGGGCGAGGCGCTGGCCCTCGGCCGCGACTGGCACAACGCGGCGGCCGCCCAGGAAGGGCTGCATCACGCGATTCAGGATCGGCTGCGCGCACGGCGCGCGGCGGTGGCGGCGGCGCTCGCCGAAGCGCAGGACACGCCCGAGCAGGCGCTGGAAGGGCTGATGGCGATCTTGCAGCTGCACGAACGCGACGCACGCGGTCACGCGATGCGCGTGGCGCGGCTGGCCGTGGCAATCGGCGACGAGCTCGGGTTCAACGACCATGAGCTCGAGACGCTCGAGCAGGGCGGCCTGCTGCACGACATCGGCAAGCTGGATATGCCGGCGTCGATCCTGTCGAAGCCCGGACCGCTCGACGAGAACGAATGGCGCGTCATGCGGACGCATCCGCAGGTCGGCTATGATCTTCTGCGGAACCAGCCGCGGTTTGCGGACGCCGCGGAAATGGTGCTCGCCCACCACGAGGCGTACGACGGCAGCGGGTATCCGAGGCGACTCGAATCGACACGGATTCCGAAGGCCGCACGCGTGCTGGCGGTGGCCGACGCCTACGATTCGATGACCCATCCGCACACGCAGCGTCCGGCGATGCCGCCACGACTGGCGATCGAGGAAGTCGCGCGCTGCAGCGGAAGACAGTTCGATCCGCATTGCGCGGAAGCGCTGGGCTCGGTGCTCGCGCACGCGCTGGAGAGCGAAGCGCATGCCGCTGTTTGAGTTCGCCTGCAAGACGTGCGATCACCAGTTCGAGTGGCTGACCCGCGGGGCCGCCACGCCCGAGTGCCCCTCCTGCCACGGGACGTCGCTCGAAAAACGACAGTCCGTGTTCGCGGCGCGCAGCTCCGGCCCGGCCACCGGCGCGACACAGGTGCCTCTCGGCGCCTGCGGATCCTGCGGCGACCCGCGCGGCCCCGGCTCCTGCTCCATCAACTAGTCCCCCGCTGATTCAGCGTTTTTCAGCAACCGACCGGCATCTACGGCGGACACCCTGATATACATTGGGACGATGCGCCCCGTCGTACCGATCCTGCTGGCGATCGCGATCGCCGGCAGCTCCGCCTGCTCCATCAAGAAGATGGCGGCGAACACGATCGCCTCGACGCTGGCCGACACCGGCACGACGTTTACGGGTGACGAGGATGTACAGCTGGTCGGCGACGCGCTCCCGTTTGCCCTGAAGCTGTATGAGTCGACGCTCGCGTCCACCCCGAACCATCAGGCCCTGCTCCTGGCCACCTGCAGCGCCTTCACGCAGTATGCGTACGCCTACATCGAGACTGCCGCCGAAGCGTTGCCTTCGAGCCGGCGCGCGGAGATTCAGGCCGCTCGCGATCGGGCGTTGCGGTTGTACCTCCGGGCTCGCGGTTACTGCTTCCGCGGACTCGACGCGCGATTCGGCGCCAAGACGAGCGCCGCGCTGATCCAGGATCCTCAGAGCGTCGTGGCCAGGGCGCGAGCCGCCGACGTGCCGCTGCTCTACTGGACGGCGGCATCGTGGGGGTTGGCGATCTCGCTGGGAATCGACCAGCCGGAGCTGGCGGTCGACCTCCCGAACGTCCGGGTGCTGGCCGATCGCGCGCTGGCGCTGGATGAGAAGTGGAGCAAGGGAGCGATCCACGAGCTGTTCATCACGCTCGACAGCCTGCCGGAGGCGCTCGGGGGGAACCCGGCCAGGGCGAAGGAACACTTCGACAAAGCCGTCGAACTGCAACAGGGGCTGTCCCCTGGACCCTATGTGTCTCTGGCCACGGGAGTCGTGGTCTCCAGCCAGGACCGGGCCGAATTCGAGCGGTTGCTCAAGACGGCCCTGTCGATAGATCCTGAAAAGGATCCGCCGAACCGGCTGATCACGCTGGTCACCCAGCAGCGCGCGCGCGTGCTGCTCGACCGCATCGACGAACGGTTCTCGAACTAAGCTTCGGAGGTCTCATGTTCCGTCAGAGTGTGCTCTCGCTCGCCCTCGTCGCATTTGTCGCCTCAGGCGCGGCCGCGCAGACCACCATCAAGGTCGCCACCGTGGCGCCGGTCAACTCCTCGTATCACAAGGCGCTGCTCGACATGGGCGCCGAGTGGGAAGCCAAGACCTCGGGCCGCGTGAAGCTCACCGTCTACGCGGGCGGCACGCAGGGCAGCGAAGAGGCCACGCTCCGCATGATGCGCCCCGGTGTGGACCAGCTGCAGGGCAATCTGCTCACGTCCGGGCTTTCGTCGATTGACGATGCGTTCAGCGTGTTCGGAATTCCGTTCTTCTTTGCCTCCAATGCCGAAGGACAGCATGTGCTCGAGCGGCTGGCGCCGATGCTCGAGAAACGGCTCGAATCCAGGGGATTCAAGCTGCTGGCCTGGGGCAGCGCCGGCTGGGTGCAGCTCTTCTCGAAAACACCGATCAGCACGCTTGCCGATGTGAAGGCCGCAAAGCTGTTCACCACACAGGGCGACGATCGCCTGGTGCAGTGGTACAAGAAGAACGGCTTCAACCCGGTGGCCCTGAACTCGAGCGACATTCCGGCCCAGATGCGGCTCAGCACCGGCATGATCGACGCGGCGCCGATGCCGCCGTATCTGGCGCTGCTGATGCAGGTGTTCCGGGACGCCAAGTACATGCTCGACGTCGATGTCGCGCCGCTCTTTGGCGCGCTCGTCCTGACCAATTCCGCCTGGAACAAGATCTCCCCCGCCGATCAGCAGGTGATGCTCGCCTCCGCAAAGGCCACCCAGGCACGCCTGCTGGGTGAGGCGGCCAAGCAGGATGAGACGTCGATCGCGGCGATGAAGGCGCGCGGCCTCACCGTGAACACGCCGGACGCCAAGACGATGGCCAGCTTCCGCGCCGAAGCGGACCGCCTCGTTGCCACGATCAAGGGGACGCTCGTGCCCGCGGACGTGTACGACCAGGCGCAGCGCGAGCGGGATGCCTACAGGAAGAGCAAGAAATAGTGGAGAACTCCCAATTCCCAACTCCCAACGCCCAAGACATCCAGCGTCGGCGCGTTCCTGGGAGTTGGCAGTTGGTAGTTGGGAGTTGACGTGAAGGCGCTCGTCAGGACACTCAATACAACAGAAAACGTCCTCGCCACGCTCGCCCTGGCGGGCATCATGCTGCTGCCGCTCGCCGAAATCGCGACGCGGCAGATATTTCAGCGCGGAATTCCCGGCGCCGGGCCGTTCACGCTCAACCTGACGTTGTGGGTCGGCCTGCTCGGCGCCGCAATCGGCGCCCGCGAAGGCAAGCTCCTCACGCTGGCCACCGGCGAGTTCCTGCCGAAGGGCACGATCAACCTCGCACACGTCATCTCAGGCTTCGCCGGCTCCGCCATTGCGATGCTGTTCGCCGTCGGCGGCCTGGCGCTCGTGCAGAGCGAACGCGAGGCGCGGACGATCGTCGCACTGGACCTTCCGGTCTGGGTGGCGGCATTGGCCTTCCCCATCGCCTTCACGCTGATCGCGGTGCGGCTGGCCTGGAAATCCTCGCCTCACTGGTGGGGCCGCGCCATCTCGGGGCTCGGTATCGTGGCCGGCGCCTATGCGGCGCGGCATTTCGAGCTCTTCGAGGGGGCGCCGCTCATTCCGTGGCTGATCGGCATCGTGATCGCTGGCGTGCTCGGCACGCCGATCTTCGCGCTGCTCGGCGGCATCGCGATGGTGGCGTTCTTCATCGACGGTACCCGCCCCATTGTTCCGCTCATCAAGGCGTATGAAGAGCTGACGTCACCCTCGGCGAATCTGGCGGCGATTCCGCTCTTCACGCTCACCGGCTTCCTACTGGCCGAAGGACAATCGTCGACACGCCTGCTCCGCGCGCTGCGCGCCGTGTTCGGCTGGGCGCCGGGCGGAACGGCAGTGGCAGCCGCAACGCTGTGTGCGTTCTTCACGCTGTTCACCGGGGGATCGGGCGTCACGATTCTCGCGCTCGGCGGGCTCCTGCTGCCAGCGCTCCTCAAGGAGGGCTACCGCGAGCGCTTCGCGATCGGGCTGCTCACCGCGTCCGGTTCGCTCGGGCTGCTCTTTCCCCTCTCGGTTCCCCTGATCCTGTATGGCATCGTCGCCCAGAACGTCGCGATCGAAGACCTGTTCATCGGCGGGCTCGTGCCTGGCCTCCTCATGCTCGCGCTGCTGGCCGCCCTCGGCGTGCGCGAAGCGTACAAGTCGAACGCCGCGCGCACACCCTTCCGGTTCAGCGAGCTGCTCGGTGCCCTCTGGGATGCGAAATGGGAGATCGCGCTCCCGATCGTCGTGCTGTTTGCGCTCTTCGGCGGGTACGCCACGACGTCTGAGACGGCGGCGATTGCGGCGCTCTATGCCCTGATCATTCAACGGTTCGTGCATCACGACGTACCGACGTTCAAGGAGGTCGTGCGTGTCGCCGGCGAGTGCGTCGCGCTGGTCGGTGGGGTGCTCGTGATCCTCTCGATCGCCGTCGGGCTGACCAACTACCTGGTCAACGCGCAGGTGCCGACGCTGCTCATCGAGTGGACGCAGTCGCACATCCAGTCGAAGGCCGCGTTCCTGCTGGCGCTCAACGTCTTCCTGCTGCTCGTCGGCACCGTGATGGACATCTTCTCGGCCATCGTCGTCGTGGTGCCATTGCTGCTGCCTCTCGCCGATGCCTATCAGATCAATTACGTGCACCTGGGGGTCATCTTCATCGCCAACCTCGAGCTCGGGTACCTGCACCCGCCGCTCGGGCTCAACCTCCTGCTCGCGTCATACCGCTTCAAGAAGCCTGTGCTCGAGGTGACCTGGGCAACGCTGCCGATGCTGGGAATCCTGGCGATCGGCGTGCTGCTGATCACCTACGTGCCCTGGCTTACGCTCGGGTTGTTGCACCTGTTCGGGCGGCTCTAGGCTCTCTCGATCGCCACGTCATCACGACCCATCGTGAAGGCGACCTGACATGGTCGTGCGGGTGCTGCGCATCCCCGCAGAATCAAGCCTGTTTCAATCGCCAATACAAGGTGCGCTTCTTGCGCTCTCAATAACAGACGTCGAAGCGCCAGGTGGTGACCCCAGCACTTCGCGCGGCTGAAGTGCACCGCCCTTCCTTGCTCAGGAGGTTGTCATGAATCGTTCCTTCACCCGCGTTCCAGTGCTGGCACTAGCGCTCGCGCTGATGTCCGCGCCTGCGCTCGCGCAACACGTCGATACCGACTACGACAGGAGCACCAATTTCGGGGCGTTCAAGACCTTCGCCATCGGCACGATCAAGATGTCCGAGGACACGAGCCCGCTGATGATGCAGCGCATCGTGGGTGCGGTAGAGGGCAATATGAGGGTGCTCGGCCTCCGGAGAGTGGAGACGAACCCGGACATCGTCATCTCCATCCAGGGCGACACACGTGAAGAGCTCGTGTACACGGGCTGGGGCGACCCCTACTGGTGGGGCCCCGGACCGTACTGGGGCGGTGTCGCGTATCCGTACTATGGCGGGTACTACGGCTGGAACGCGTACCCCATCATCGTCGGAAGGCTCATCCTGGACGTCACCGATACCAAGACCGAGAAGGTGGTGTTCCGGGGAACGGCCCACGACGAACTCAGTTCCAAGGCGAGGAAGAACGAACGGAAGTCCTTTGAAGCCGTCGAAAAGATCTTCGAAAAATCCCCCTGGGGCAGGAAGTTCGATCGCGACTAGGCCGCGAGCATGCGGGAGGACGGACTATTTCCGCCCTTCCGCCTTCTCCCGTTCCGCTTCCTGTTCGGCGCGTGACTGAGGCCCGAAGCGCCTTCCGTCAGCGGTCGAGGCAGCCGTCACATAGCCACCTTCTGTTCCATCGCGAAGCGGTGCCACGAACACGGTGATCTTGTCGCCAACCTTGATCATTCCGTCGCGGTAGCCGGCACGATACATGTTGTTCGTGCTGTGGCCTTCGAAGGAGACCTCCCTGGTGCCCTTCGCGTCGG
>Ga0247825_10001577_pt1 | contig 14992 bp, 10 predicted proteins | sample 13C_Vanillin_Day_FD_194413 | JGI IMG/M metagenome (GOLD analysis project Ga0247825, IMG submission 194413) | Soil microbial communities from agricultural site in Penn Yan, New York, United States - 13C_Vanillin_Day48 | ecosystem: Environmental > Terrestrial > Soil > Agricultural land | place... | reverse complement strand
CCGCTGCTGAAGGAGTTCGCCGAGAAGTATCAGAAGCAATACGGCAGTCTGCCGGACAGCGTGGCGGCGCTGGCGTACGACGCGATGAAGCTGGCGGTGGATGCGATGAAGCGTGCACCGGATCTGTCGGGCCCAGCGCTGCGGGACGCCATCGCGGCGACGAAGGACTTCCCGGGCGTGGCGGGGAAGATCACCATCAACGCCAACCGCGACGCGGAGAAGCAGGCTGTGGTGCTGAAGGTGGAGAACGGGAAGACCCAGTTCGTCACCACCGTGCAGCCGTGAAGCACCAGGAGTTCAGCACGGAGCCACGCTGCATGGGGACACAGGTCGCGGGCCCCTCGCCTCGGTGCGGGTCCCCCCGTCGCTGACGGGTCCTCCCGCACCGGTCGTCCCGCTCACCCACGAACAACGGGCCTCCTTCCATCTGCATCACCTGTGGCCCAGGCACAGCGCCACATTACGTTCCCCCTGAGGCCGGAGAGCCCCTCACCGCCGGACTTGCTGCCGACGCGTCCTCACTCGGACGCCAGCAGCTCGCCCCACAGTCTTGGAGCGGGGCCTGGGTTTGAAAAGTTCCTGGACGGACTGCACCGTCACGGCCCGGCTGAGCCAGCGCTCCAATTGCTCCAGATCCGTGCAGGCCAGCACCCGCCGACGGGCTGCACCTTCCACGCTCAGCCCCCGTGCCTCCAGCACCTTCAGGAGCGCCCGGCGCTCGCCCTCCAGGTGGCCCTCCTCTCGCCCTTGCTGAAGGCCCTCCTCTCGCCCCTCCTCTCGCCCCTGCCTCAAACCCTGAGCCACGTACTTCCGGGCAAATTCGCTCTGGTACTCGTAAATGCTACTCCTCATGAGTTCCTCCAGGGCACTGCGCGCCGCTGCTCCGAACGCTGACAGCGCCAGATCAACGTAGAAGGTGCCTCGCTCCTCTTCAAGCCCTCGGACCGTACTCACCACGGCCTCGAACAAACCCGGCGCCAGCTTCGCGTCCTTGCCATGCGCCAGCACCGACAACACCGCCATCTCCGCGGACTGCCCCTTCTCCTGCTGCCCTTGAAGCACTGGAATGGCCTCCGGCCCCACCACCAGCGGTTGCAGCACGAAGCCAGGATGTCCCAAGTGAATTGGCTTTGCACACCACCTCGCCACTGCCTCGTCCGGCGCCACCACCAGCAACACCACCGGGCACCTCAGCCGCGCTTGCAGGCTCGTCAGGTACACTGGCCAACTCCTCCTCTTTCGTGAGGAGCGCGACAGTTGCACCTCCACCACCCCCGCGAACACTGGCCTGCGCTTCTTCAACAGCACCACCATGTCCGCCCGGTACTCGGTGGGCACTACCTGCGTGAAGTCCGAGGCTTCCACCTGGAGTTCGCTCCACTTAGGCAGCTCCACCCCCAGCGCCCCCTGCAACAACTCCGGAACCAACCCCGGATGATTGCGGAACAGGCTCACCAACCCCTCATGCCTCATTGATGCCATGGTTCGGCACCCTACTTCATACGTCTGACAGTCGATATCTACCACGCGGGTAGGCTCGTTACCATGTCTGTTGGAGACTCTTCGGCAACCTCCTTCATGGAACACCCGGCGGATCCGAGGTGGGTTGTCGCTTGCCCTGCGGCGTGAACACCGGCGCGTAGCACAGGCCCTTAATGTACAGGTAGCTGTGCTCCTCGGAACCGCGCGCTTTCGCACGAGTCTCCGGCGCACGTACGTCGGATCTCCTAGGGCAGTTGTATGCCTGGGACCGCCAACTCGAGAAGCAATAGCCCGGTGACTCAAGCTGTACCCCGAAGGTGGTACAGCCCTTGGCGCACCAGTCCTGTACTGGACTGAGCCATGCTCACGCGCAACCCCCAGGGCCCGCAGTTACTCCAGGATTCCAGGGCCCTTCTCAACCAGGTGCTCGCCGACGAGAACACCGCTGAGATCGCCAGGAACCTGGGGTTCTCCACCGAGGAATACGTCGACCAGGTGGTGCACTTCCTCCTCTCTCCCTCGCAGGAGCCATGGCTCTATGTCATCGAGGATGAGGATCTGCGCTCCCTGAGGCTCGATCCTCCAGACCGCGAGGAGATGGGCCGCTTCGTCATCGAGGCCGCCCGCCTCGCCGAGGCCGCGGAGGGGCGGTTGGAGATCCTCCTACCCCTGACGGAGACCCGGATCTCCAAGTCGCCCTTCAGCAAGCTGCTGGTGAATGTGGGGCTGTCCGCCGTCACGGGGGGCGCGAATGGCCTGCTGAGCCAGGGGCTGGGCACCCTGCGCAAGCAGGGCGGAGGCGCGCTGCTGAGGACCTTCAAGAGCTTCTCCTCCCAGTTCCTCACGCCCGTGCAGGGCATGCTGAGCTCGCCGGGCTTGTGGGGCATCGCCAGCTTCCTCGGATGCACATCCAACTCCAACCAGCTGCTGTCCATGGCCAGGGTCCTCTTCAGCATCCGCCAGAAGGCCCCTCCACCCGATGAGGGCACCGCCTTCGTCGTCCAGCACAACCTGCTGCAGCTCTTCGCGCACCATCAGGCGCAGCTGGTGGGATAGCCGGATCGAGCCTCAGCGCTTCGCGTTCTTGATCGTCTCCTGGATCAGATCCACATAGCGCCGGTTCTTTGGGTTCAGCTTGAACGCCTTGCGGTACGCGTCCTCCGCCTGTGCCCACTGGCCCTCCCCGCGGCTCACCTCGCCGTAGAAGAACCACCCCTCCTCCAGCGCCGGCTCCTGGCGCAGCACATCCGCCAGTTCCTGGAGCACCAGCTTCCCGTGCGACTCCGGCTTCATCAGGTACCGAGCCCACGCTCGATAAGCCAGGTGCAGCGGCCGCGGCTCGATGTCACACGCGTACTCGAAGTACTCGAACGCACCCGCGAAGTTCCGTGCCTCCAGGCGCTTCTTGCCCTGATCGAACTGCGTCCGCCCGTCCAGCAGCTCCGTCTTGATGCGGAACTGCTCCTCCGTCGACGGCCGCCCCGTCGCCCCTCGCTCCTTCTCCCGCGCCGCTGCTCGCCGCTTGCGCCACAGCGCCGCCAGGTCCGGCTCCAGCAACACCCCGAACGCCCGCGCGTACGCCGCCAGCAGCACCTCCGCCTTCTCCTTCAGATCCGGCGTGTTGAAGCGCAGCGGATTGAACCTGTCCGCCATGGCCAGGAACGCCTTGCGCAGCGCCAACGCCTGCACATCCTCCGGCACTCCCAGCAGCGCGAACGGATCCTGGCTCCGGTGCGACATGAAGGCGCTCATCAGGGCGTTGCGCGCCGCCTCGTCGTCATCCGAGAACGGTATCCCCGTGGGCACCGCCTTCGCCGGCTCCGGCTCGGCCACCACCGCGGCCACGGGTGCGGGAGCCGAGGCGGCCCGCTCGTCCACCGCGTCCGCGAAGTCCGCCACCCCCACGATGCACAGCGCGTACAGCCGCCGCATCGCCGTCTCCGTGTCGTAGCCCGTGCGCTCCAGCAGCTCCGCGAACGTCGGCCGGGTCCTCAGCGCCTGGAGCAGCCGCGAGTCCTTCGCCGACAGCTTCGGGCCTTGAGCCCCCGGCACCTGCGCGAAGCGCCGATCATCCGTGAAGGTGAAGTGCGTGGCCACCGCGTCGAACGGCATCACGTTCGCCACGCCCGTGAGGATGAGCTGCGCCGTGTTCGTCCGCACACTCGTGGAGGGTGGCTCCACGTCCGCGATCAGCTTGTAGCGCGCGTCCGTCCACCGGAAGCAGTCCAGCAGGCTCAGCCCCAGGTTCGCCTGCAGCTGCTTGTACAGATCGAACGGGCTGATCAGCGCCTTCTGCACCAGCAGCGCCCCCAGCTCCTGCCCCGTCTGGATGCTCTCCGAGAGCGCCTTCTGGTAGTCCGCCTCACTCAGCTTCCCCTTCTCTACCAGGAACTTGCCCAGCGTCTCGTGCAGCAGGTTCGAGACGCAGGCCACCGGCGCACCCTCTTCAAAGGTGATGCGCTTCTCCCGCTGGCGCACCCTCAGCTCCAGCGTGCACGTGCGCGCCTCCGCATCCAGCGCGTGCAGCAGCAAGGGCAGCGGCACCTCCGAGAATGTCCCCTCGCGCTGGCGGAGCACATGAGCTGGAGCGGGGAACATCGGCAACCTCAGCGGGGGTGTCGTCCCGGAACTCGAAGAAAAACGCGCGTAGCGACACTACCACTGATTCCCGGAGTCACTCATCTTCCATGTCGCCCGCATACGGATCGCTGGACGGATCCATCGGCGGTTGGATTCCGCTCAAGGCGCGGGCGCCCAGGAACAACAGCAGGAGGGCCATGGCCGCGTAGGTGATGGGACGGCTTGGGCGTGCCCGCCAGGCCCACAGCCGCTCCCTGCGGCGCTGGAAGCCCGGAGCCGCCACGTAGTCCTTCCAGGCCTCGTCACGCATCAGCGCCGCGTCCGCGTCCCGGCCCTCCTTGTTCATCGCCTTGGCCAGGAGCACCCGCCCCTCGATCGAGCCGTGCCGCCCCTTCACGAAGCGCTCCAACGCCTCCACCGCGCTCTTCGCGTCCCCGTTCGCCAGCCGCAGCCGCCCGCGCTCCAGGTCTATGGAGCCCTGGCGAAAGTCCGGGTTCATCTTCGCCGCCTCATCCAGCAGCAGTTCGCCCTTGGCCTTCTCCCCCGCTCCCAGGTACGCCACGCCCAGCAGGAAGAGCGTGTCCACGTCGTCGTCGCCCGCCTCCAGGTTGGGCTTCAGCAGCTCCACTGCCGCCGCGTACCGCCCCTGGCCCACGCGCAGCTCCGCCAGCTCGAAGCGCGCCTTGCGATCGTGCGTGTTGTTCATCAGCGTCCGCTCGAGCTGCCCCGCGCGACGCCAGCGGTTGATGATGCGCAGGGGGCGCGGCAGGACGCCCAGGGTGAACCGATCCATCGCCCAGACCGCCCCGAACACGATCACCAGGGACAGCAGCGGCCTGCCCGTAAAGAGCGAGACGATCATCCACAGTATCCACGTGCTCATGTCCGCGACTCCCCTTCGCAGCGGTCCTCTACTCTAAATCAGCCGCGCGCAGATGGCGCTGTGCAGGTCCGCGCCCGCGTCCGTCAACACCAGCCGCGCACCTCGGAGCGTCGCCAGGCCGTGCTCCACCAGCCGCGCCACCTCCGCTCTCCGACGCCCTGGATCCTGCCCATACGCCAAGCACACCGCCTCCCAGTCCACCCCCGAGCGCAGGCGAAGCCCCATCGCGAGCCGCTCCGCGAACAGCTCCTCCGGGCCCAGCTCCTCACGGCTCGCCTCGGGCAGCGCCCCCTGCTCCACCGTGCGCAGGTACGCCTCCGCGCTCCGCAGGTTCACGTATCGGTGGGGAGACGGGGTGTGCAGCATTCCCGTGGCCCCCACCCCCAGCGCCAGGTACTCGCCCCCCGTCCAGTACAACGCGTTGTGCCGCGAGCTGTATCCCTCTCGCGCGTGGTTGGAGACCTCATACCGGCCCAGGCCATGCGCGGCGTACACCTCGCGCAGCGTGGCGGCCATCTCCACCACGTCCTCGTCCAGAGGCAGCGCCACCTCTCCGCGCGCCAGGCGCTTCGCCAGCGGCGTGTCCTCCGCCAGCACCTCTCGCTCCAGCGTCAGCGCGTAGGTGGACAGGTGCTCCGGCTCCAGCGCCACCGCGCGCCGAGCATCCGCCTCCACCTGTGCCCGCGTCTGCCCGTGGACTCCATAGATGAAGTCCATGGACACCACCTCGAAGCCCGCCCGCCGCGCCATCCGGAACGCCGCCTCCGCCTCCTCTCCCCCATGCGCGCGTCCGAGCGCCTTCAGCGTCTCCGGCTGGAAGGACTGCACGCCGAGCGAGAGCCTGTTCACCCCCGCAGCCTGGAAGCCCGCGTACCGCTCCGCGTCCGCCACCTCCGGGTTGGCCTCCAGCGACACCTCGGCTCCAGGCGCCACGGGCAGCCGCGCCGCGATCCCCTCCAGCACCTGCGCTACCCACCTCGGGTGCCACAGCGACGGCGTGCCACCTCCGAGGAAGAGAGACTCCAGCGTCCGCTTGCGAAGCTCCGGCATGGCCGCCAGCCGCGCATCCAGCTCGGCGAGCACCGCGCGGGCGTAGCGCTCCTCTGGCATCTGGCGCGCCACCGCCACCGCGAAGTCACAGTACGGGCACTTCGCCAGGCAGTACGGGAAGTGCAGGTACAGCCCGAAGCGGGCCGCGGGCATCCCTGTATGAGGATCGATGGGCGCGGAGAACGGCATGGGTGGCTACTTCTTGCCACCCTTCAACTGCGCCTCCAGCCGCGCCAATTTCGCCTTGTAGGTGGCCGCGGCCTCGATGGCGGACTCGGCTGCCATCAGCTTCTTCTTCATGCCCGCGATATCCGCCTTGAGCTTGTCGCGCTCGGCGATCACCTCGGCCGAGGCCCCGCCGCCCGCCGCTGGGGCTGCCGGAGTGGTACGCGCCTGCTCCAGCTCCCGCTGCAGGCTCGCGCGGTGGGTCTGCTCCGCCACCAGCGCCGACTCCAGCTCCGACATGCGCTGCTCCAAGCTCGCGCGCTCGTCCTGCTGGGCCTGCAGCGCCGCCTCCGCCTGCGCCAGCTTCTGGCCGAGCGCTCCCTGCCCGCCCTTCTCCGACTTCAGCGCCGCCTCCAACTGCCCCACCTTCAGCTCCAGCGTCGTGCGCGCCTTGGTCGCCTCGGCCTCCTGCTTCTTGAGCGCCTTGAGCGCCGTCTCGTTGGCGGCCAGCTCCGCCCCTGCCTTCTTGGCCGCGGCCTGCGCGTCGCTCCGAGCCGTCTCCAGCGCGCCCTCCAGCACCTTCAAGCGCTGGCTCATCCGCGAGGCCTTCTCCTCCGCCTCCGCGCGCGCCGCCTCCAGCTTCGAGTTCAGCTCCGCCAGCTGCGAGTCCCGCTGCGCCCCACCCTTCTCCAGCGCCGCCGCGCGCGCGGCCAGGCTGTTGCGCTCGGTCTGCATGGACTGGAGCGCCGCCTGGGTGGACTGCAGCGTCGCCTGCGTGGAGTGCAGCGTCGCCTTCACCGCGTCCAGCTGCCCCACCACCTCGTCGCGCTCGGCCCGCGCCACCGAGAGCGCCGAGTGCAGCTCCTCCGCCTGGGCCTCGGCGTTGCGCGCCGTCTCCGTCAGCACCGCCGCGTCCGACTCGATGCGATCGCGCAGGGCAATCTGCTCGGCCTCGCTGGCCTCCAGCGAGCCCTTGAGCTCGGACACCTCCAGCTCGGCGGACTGCGCCCGCTCGGTGAGCGCGGCCAGCTCCGCGTCCAGCGTGTGAACCCGCTCGCTGAGCGTGGCCACCTTGCCCTCGGCCAGCTCCGCGCGCGCGATGAGTGAGCCCGCCTCGGACGTGCGCGCCGAGAGCGCCGCGCGCACCCCCACGAGATCCGCGTCCTTGAGGGCTACGGCGCGCTCCAGCTCGCTGACGCGCCCCTTGAGCTTGGCCCTCTCTGCCTCGAGCGCCTCCACCTGCTCCTTCGCGGCGGCCGCCTCAGAGCGGGCCTCGTCCCGCTCCGCCTCCAGCAACTGGGCGCGGGACTGCGCCTCCTCGAGCGAGCTGCGAGACCACTCGCTCTCGCTCTCCAGGGCGCTCAGGTTGCCGTTGGCCTCGGCCAGCGCCGTCTCCAGCTGGGAGTTGCGCAGCTGCAGCTCCTCACGCTCGGAGGCCAGGGCGTCGCGCTCGGAGGCCAGGGTGTCGCGCTGGGTGTTGGCGGCCTCGAGCTCTCCCGTCAGCCGCTCCACGTCCGAGAGCGCGGCCTGGAACTGCTCCTGGACGGCCTCCATGGTGCCCTGGGCCTCGGACTTCTCCGCGGCCAGGTCCGCCACGCGATCCTGCGCCAGCGAGAGGGCCTCCTTGGCGCCGACGAGCTCCTCGGCCAGCGCCGCGCGAGCCTCCCGCTCCTCCCGCAGCTCGTTCTGGAGCCGCGGCAGCTCTGCCTCCACGTTGAGCAGGGCGCGGGACAGATCCTTGCGATCCTCCTCCATCGCCTGCAGCTCGCCCTTCACCTCCGCCAGCTTCGCCTCAGCCGTCGCCGCGCGCTTCTCCTGGCGGGTCTTCTCCTCCTGCGCCTGGGTCAGCTTCAGCGGCAGCTCCTTCAGGCTGCTGAGCTGGCCGCGGACGTCGGTGGTCTCCTTCTTCGCGGTGGCGAGATCCTGGGTGAGCTGCGTCACGGACTGGCGCAGCGCGGACGCCTCGGTGTCCTTCTCACCGTACAGCGCGCGGGCCCGGGCCAGCGTCTCCGTCTTCTGCTTGACGACCTGGCGGAAGAACTCGAGCTTCTCCTCCGGCGACGCCCCCATCGTCATGCGGGGCTCGGGGGGCTCGCCGAACGGATCGCCGCCTCCCACGGGCCGGTTGCCCTTGGCCAGCGGCGAAGCCCCACCAGACTGGCTCCCGGTGGGGATCGGCGCCGGGGGCGAGGACGAGGCGCCCGCGGCAGGCGTGGCACCCACGTTCCTCCGGGGCGGTAGGGGCGGAGGAGCCACGGCGGGCGTCGGCTTGTTCACCACGGGAGAGGCTGAAGGTGCACCCCCCTCCAGGCTCTCGCGCAGGTCCGCCAGCGGATCCAGCTCTTCCAGGGGCGATGCCATGTCCCTCGCAGGTTATCGCCCGTGGGTCAGTTCTCCAAATACGCACCGAGGGTTGTGTCGTATGCCTCCCTGGCCGGCCCCCGAGGCTGCCTTCGGATCGCTCGGGGGCAGCCCGGGCGTTAGGCAGTAGGGAAAACCTCACGCTCCGCCTTGCTTCCGTGCAGGGCTGGTGCCAGCTTCGGACGCTTCCTATGCCGCTACGTTACTCGCTCCCCAACGGACTGACCGTCGTCTTCGAAGAGCAGCACGCCGCCAAGGTGGCGGCCTTCCAGGTCTGGGTCAAGGTCGGCAGCGCCGACGAGCGCCCGGACCAGGCGGGCCTGGCCCACCTTCACGAGCACATGCTCTTCAAGGGCACCGAGCGCCGGGGCCCCGGGGAGATCGCCCGGGACATCGAGGCGCACGGCGGGGAGATCAACGCCTGGACGTCCTTCGACCAGACGGTCTACCACATCGTCATGGCCAGCCAGTTCGCGCGGATGGGGCTGGACATCCTCGGCGACGCAGTGCGGCACTCGGCGTTCGACAGGGAGGAGCTGGGGCGGGAGATCGAGGTGGTGTGCGAGGAGATCAAGCGCAGCCAGGACACCCCGGCCCGGAGGGCCTCGCGAGACTTGTTCGCCACGGCCTACCAGGTGCACCCGTACCGCGCCCCGGTGATTGGGACCGAGGCCAGTGTGCGCAGCTTCACGCGGGAGAAGGTGCTGGAGTTCTACCACCGCTACTACTCGCCGAAGAACCTGGTGCTCTCGGTAGTGGGAGATGTGCGCGAGGCGGAGCTCCGCGGCTGGGTGGACGAGATCTTCGGCGGAGACTGGGGCCGGCCCTTCGAGGGGTTGGCGCCGCGTCCCACCGAGCCGGTGGCCACGGGCCGCCGGTTGCTGCTGCGTGAGGATGACGTGAAGGAGGCCTGGCTCAACCTGAGCTTCGGCATTCCCCAGGCGGACCACCCGGACGTCCCCGCGCTGGATGTGCTGGCGATGCTGGCGGGCCAGGGCGAGGCATCCCGGCTGGTGGTCGGGGTGAAGCGCAAGCTGGGCCTCGTCAACGACATCCACGCCTCCGCGTACACCCCGAGGGATCCAGGGCTCTTCACCGCCTCCATCACCCTGCCGCCTGCGAACGTGGGGCGCGCGCTGGAGGAGACGGCGCGGGTGCTGGCCGAGCTGCGGGCGCGCTCCGTGTCCGCCGAGGAGCTGGCCACGGTGAAGACCATCATCGAGGCGGAGGCCGTGTACCAGCGCGAGACGGTGCAGGGCATGGCGCGGAAGATCGGCTACTACCAGTCCTCGATGGGGGGGCTGGAGGCGGAGGAGCGCTACTACCAGGCGGTCGCGCGGCTCACCCCCGAGGATGTGCGGGACGCGGCCGAGCGCTACCTGCGCTGGGACCGAGCGGTGCTGACGGGGCTGCTGCCGCCGGGCACGGCCTTCACGGAGTCCCAGGCGCAAGAGATCCTCAACGCGGTGGCGCACGAGGCCCCCACTCTGCGGCCCGAGCGCCGGATGCAGCGGCCCAGCAGCGACGTGCCCATGCGGGTGGTGCCCTCGCGCTCGGGCACCGGGGAGATCATCCAGGAGACGCTGCCGTCGGGCGCTCGCATCCTGGTGCGCGAGGAGCACGGTGTCCCACTCTTCGCCGTCCGGGCGGCGTTCCCCGGCGGGCTGCGGTACGAGACGCCGGCCCTCAACGGGCTGACGACGCTGCTATGCCGCTCCCTCACGCGAGGCACGCGCACGCGAGAGGCGGAGGAGATCTCCCAGCTGGTGGATGTGTACGCGGGCTCGCTGCAGGGCATCGGCGGGCGCAACTCGGTGGGGGTGCGCGGCGAGTTCCTCTCGCGGCACTTCGAGCAGGCCTTCCGCCTCTTCGCCGAGTGCGTGCTGGAGCCCACCTTCCCCGAGGCGGAGGTGGCCCGGGAGCGCCGCCTGCTGCTGCAGGACATCCTCACCCGCGAGGACAAGCCGTCCGGGCTGGTGTTCGATCTGTTCGGCAAGACGCTGTACCGCTCGCACCCGTACCGGATGCCCTCGCTGGGGGAGCACGCGCCGGTGGAGGCGCTGGGGCCGGAGGCGCTGCGGGCCCATCACGCGGCGCACATGGATCCCTCTCAGCTGACGCTGAGCGTGGTGGGGGACGTGAAGGTGGAGGAGGTGCTGGCGCTGGCGCGTGAGTACTTCGGCAAGCCGCTGGGCCGAGCGAAACCGGCGCCGGCGGTGCCGATGGATGCACCGCCGGAGTCGCCGCGCGAGGAGAAGCGGGTGCTGGCCCGGGCGCAGGCGCATGTGGTGTACGGGTTCATGGGCCTACGGCTGAGCGATCCGCGGCGGCACGCGCTGGAGGTGCTCTCCATGCTGCTGTCGGGGCAGGGCGGGCGGCTCTTCGTGGAGCTGCGAGACAAGCGCTCCATGGCGTACAGCGTGAGCAGCTTCACTGTGGAGGGCGTGGATCCAGGCTACTTCGCGGCCTACATCGGGACGAGCCCGGAGAAGCTGAACGACGCGCTGGAGGGCATCCGGACGGAGCTGACGCGGGTGCGAGATGAGCGCGTGTCCGAGGCTGAGCTGGCACGGGCGAAGCAGCACCTGATTGGGTCGAACGAGATCGGGCTGCAGCGCAACGCTTCGCGGGCGGGGCTGCTGGCGCTGGACACCTGCTACGGGATGGGGCTGGAGAACTTCCTCCACTACTCGGAGCGGATCGCCGCGGTGACGGCCGACGACGTGCAGGCAGTGGCCCGTAGCATCATCGACTTCAATCACAGCGCCCTGGCCATCGTGGGGCCGTGACGGGGAGCCGACTCCGCGGCTACTGAGCTGCGCCGTCCAGGACTTCCGAGATGTGGGTGGCGGTAACAGCGCGCTCCAGCCAGAGCCCCAGGGTGGCCAGGTCCGTACAGGACAGGATACGCTGGCGAGCATTGTGGTCCACGCTCACGCGGCGTACCGCGAGAATCCGGAGCACATCTTCCGCCCGGCCTTCCGCCCGCCCTTTCTCGAAGTATTCCTCAATAAAGGTGCCCATCAGCTCTTTCACGCGCTGTTCTCCCATCGCTGATTTTAACATATCCACCATCACCGCCTTATCCTCCTTGGCCACCACCCTCACCAGGTAGTGGAACAGAACAGTCACCTCCTCCTCTCCGTTGGGCGCCCCATAGGCCTCGTCGAACAACGCCTTCCAGCCGGGCATGCGCTGGGCCAACTGCGCACCCCTGCTGTACACCAGAACCAGCAGCACCAGCTTCACCAGCGCCGGGGCCGCTCGCGCCCTCAGCGCCTCCTCGCGCTGCTTCGTCAAATCATCCAGCCCGTACCAGAACTGCGGCAGCACCGCCAACCACAGCTCCCGCTCCTCCTCTGGCACGTCGAACAGCTCCTCCACACGCTGCGGCGCCGTCCACGCCCCATCCAGCCCGTGGTACAGCACCAGGGGAAGGATCATCGGCATCCGCTCGCTGTCCGGGTGCTCGCGCCTCCAGTCCTCCAACTGGCGCACCACGTACTTCAGCAGCCGCAGCGCCATCCACCGCACCACCTTCGACTGGTGCTCCAGCAGCACGTAGAAGAGCACCTGCCTCCCGTCCCTCAGCCGCGCGGAGAACAGCAGGTCCGTCTCCGTCTCGCGCAGTTCTGGGTCCACCACCGAGTTGCGCTCGGCCTTCAGGCTCCCCCAGTCCACCTGGGCGACCACAAAGGGAGGCAGCGCTACGCGTAGCTCGGCGGCGGCCCGCTCGGGCTTCCCGAAGGTGTAACGCACCAGCAAGTCGTGAGGCCCAGACATGGGCCCTGGCTTGAGCACAAAACGGGCCAGGCCAAGCCCCACCGCAGGAGCAGAAGTGCTCCCTCGGGAGGATTCCGGAGCACGAGGGTTCAGACCCCTGCACCGTCTCTCACCGTGGACTCACCGTCCACCGCGCGAGACCCGCCGCCCCGCAGGAGGTGGCCCGCTGTATCATCGACTTCAATCACAGCGCCCTGGTCATCGTGGGGCCGTGATCAGGAGACACGGATGGGACTCGCGGAGCGCAGGGTTGCCAGCCAGTTCGAGGAGTCGACGTACCCAAAGCTGAAGAAGGAGATCGACGCGGCGGCCTCCTTCGAGGTGCCCGTCGAGGTGGACTGGAGCTCGCTGGCGGTCGAGGGCGCTTCGCACCGCTATGAGGAGGCGTGGCCGAAGGTCTACTTCACGCCGCTCATCGGGGCGCTGAAGGCCATCGCGGCGGATGAGCTGGGCCGGGAGGTGCTGCAGAGCACACTCAAGCGCGTGGTCATCCGCAACACGACGGGGGCTTCCACGGGCGTGAGCATGGTGAGCTTCCGGGATGGAGTGCTGACGCTGGATCACGAGCCAGTCACCCATGTGGACAACGTCGAGGAGCGTCAGGCGGCCATCCAGAAGGCGCTGGAGGCAGCACCCGAGGAGAGCGTGAGCGCGGAGGATCCGCTCGCCGCGTTCCTGGAGTGGAACGTGGAGGGGGTGGACGCGACGCTCTCCGTGCTGCAGAAGCTGGTCTGGAGCCAGCAGTCGGGGATCCCGGTGGAGCTGCCGAGGATGACGTTGCTGCTGCGCAGCGGGCGCGAGGTGACGGGCGTCCTGCGAGAGATCCTAGAGGACCGTCGCGAGAGCCGGGCTGTGCTGGTGTGGGTGCCGAGAAGGCGCGGCATGCTCTCCGACGATCTGGTCATCGTGCCGGTGGGCAACATCGAGGCCATCACCGTGCATGATGCGCCCGCGTTCGGGGCGCTGCGGCGAGACGCGGCTCCGGCGCTATCGCTGCTCGAGCTGCGGCGCCGGCTTGCCGGGCTGGAGACGTGGCTTCGGGCTCAGCTGGAGACTCAGGTGAGCGTGGGGCTCGGCGCGGATGTGCAGACGACGTCCGCGAAGGATCTGCGGGCGCTGGGGTTCCTGCTCGACCATGCGCGCGCGGTGTTGGAGGCGCTGATCAAGGACGAGGCGGGCAAGGCCGCGCTGCGTGAGGAGATCCAGCGCATCCACCTGGGCGTCGCGTACCACAAGAACGTGTCCGTCACGGGCACCACGCTGGAGCTGACCACCGGCCGCCGCCCCGTGGACTGGTACACACGCAAGGAACTGGAAGAGGCCGTCCAGTCCGCGCTGTAGCGCTGATCACCCATAAGCCACGACCCTCCGCTTTCAATGAGTCCCTCTATTTGGGACGTCGGGGGTGGATCTTCTCTGAGTATTGAGGCGGGTGGTTCGCGAAGTGAGCGGCGATCAGCTTCTTGATGCCCTTCTCTCCCAGTCGATTCGGCTTGTTGCCCTCCTGTGTCGCCCAGGGGCGGCCAGGGTGAAGCGTGTCCCAAGGAGAGCGCGTGTTACCTCGGGTTGAGGCGGAGTCACCGTGCTTCCCGAAGCCATAGCAGACCCTCATCTCGCTGTTCCACACGGGTTTGAAGAGGTCGATGAGGTAGTGCTCAGTCGTGAATTGCCACGCTGTCTTCACAACGAGGAAGCGGCAATCGAAGTCGTTGATCTTGAGGTTCTTGGCATGGCCTACGCTCTTCCTATGTTCAGCAAGCCGACGCGAAAGCCGGTCGCCCTGAGCTCTAACGTCAGGAGCGTAGCGATCTGCTGGATCAGCCTTACCTACGTAGATGGGGGTGTCGGTCCCGGAGATAGGCGCATATGCGTCGAACGACCCAAGGTAGTAGAGCGCGTAAACCCCTGATCCATAGAACTGATCCACCAAAGCGAGTGGCACTCGCTTCTGCTCAAGCAGCTTGTCGCCGATCAGCTTGCCAACAACCTGGGCATCACTTGGGTCGAAGACCGAGCCCGGCATCTTGATGGGATCAAGTTGGGAATCGAGCCACTCCAATCTCCGGATGGTGGCCTCCAGTTCTTCGTGCAAGAGCTTCAATTGGGGCTTGGTGAAACCGGTCGAGTCGATTTCGCCGGTGGGCACCTGTTTCTGGAGGGCAGCAAGGTGCTCCCGGAGCGCCTCGAGATCGAGTTTGTCGGCCATCTCGGAGCGATGATTCCACCACTTGCCGGGTGGACAACTTTTCGATCTCCGGCAGCTTGTCGGGCGGGCGTGCTAGACGCTCGCTTCGGTATGGTTCCTTCCTGTGGACACCCTGACACCGAGCGAGCGCAGCGAGCGGATGAGTCGCGTTCGGTACAAGGACACCAAGCCCGAGTTCGTAGTCCGTCGGCTGGTTTTCGCCCTTGGCTACCGCTTCAGGTTGCACTCCAAGCGCCTTCCCGGTCGGCCAGATCTCGTGTTTCCGGGCTTGAAGAAGGTCATCTTCGTACACGGCTGCTTCTGGCACCGGCACCCAGCGAAGACCTGCATGCTGGCACGGCTCCCAAAGTCAAGGCTGGACTTCTGGTTGCCGAAGCTGGAAGCGAACCGTCGGCGTGATGTAGTTCAGCAGCGTAGGCTTAGGAGGATGGGATGGTCGGTGATGGTGGTGTGGGAGTGCCAGCTGCGGAGACCCCTGACGC
>Ga0247825_10001576_pt1 | contig 14993 bp, 14 predicted proteins | sample 13C_Vanillin_Day_FD_194413 | JGI IMG/M metagenome (GOLD analysis project Ga0247825, IMG submission 194413) | Soil microbial communities from agricultural site in Penn Yan, New York, United States - 13C_Vanillin_Day48 | ecosystem: Environmental > Terrestrial > Soil > Agricultural land | place... | reverse complement strand
GCCAGGACCGTAGCGACAGTCTGTTTCACGGTAGTCCTCCATGATGTGCGGTGACGAGCGGCGCCATGCTAGCCGATTATGCAGCGATCCTCGCACCTGAACCGTATCGCATGCTTGCCTAGAGCTTGATTTCGCGCAGGTCTGGGCTTGCGGTGAGGGGCGCGCCTGTGAGGGCGGCGATCTCATCCACCGTGTAGCCCGGCGCGATCTCTTCGAGGACGAAGCCACCCGGCGTCACTGCCACCACTGCGAGGTCAGTAAAAACCTTCGTGACGTTGCGGGGCGACGTGACCGGAAGGGTGCACTTGTCCAGCAGGCGGGGCTGGCCGTCCCGCGTCGTGTGCTCCATGGCCACCCATATCTCCTTCGCGCTTGCCACGAGGTCCATGGCGCCGCCGATGCCGCCCAGGTTGTCGAACGGCGCTTTGGACAGCCGCCAGTTGGCGAACGAACCGTCCGAGGCCACCTCATACGCCCCTAGGACAGTCACATCGACGCGGCCGCTGCGGATGAGGGCGAATGAGTCGGCGTGGTGCACGAAGGCGGCGCCGGGCTTCAGGGTGACCTGCTGGCCGCCAGCATTCCAGACGTCCCTGTCGGCCTCCTCGGGACTGGCGAGCCGGCCGTAGCCGATGACGCCGTTCTCCGATGTGAAGATGACGTCGTCCTCGTCGCGGACGTGGCTGGATGCGAGCGTGGGTATGCCGGCGCCCAGGTTCACGATCGAACCCGGCCGGAAGTGGCGGCCGATCGCCGACGCGAGCTGGTCGCGCGTGAGCCGGCGTTCGTCGCGCGCTGCTGCTTCGGCCCCGGCGGCAGGCTGCCGTTCGCGCTCAACGGTGAAGATGCCGTCCTCCGGGATCTGGATCATCCGCTCGACGTAGACGCCCGGCGTGTGAATCTCGTCCGGCGAGAAGGTACCCATGGGTACGATCTCGGTTTCGACTTCGACGAAGGTGTGACGGGCGTTCATGGCGGCGATGGGGTTGTAGTTGCGGGCGCCGCGGCGAAAGATAAGGTTGCCCGCCGTGTCTGCTTTATAAGCGTGGATGAAAGCGTAGTCGGCGAAGATCGCCTGCTCCATCACGTAGGTGCGCCCGTTGAACTCGCGGTGCTCTTTGCCTTCCGCGAGGATGGTCCCGACGCTGGCAGGCGTGTAAAAGGCCGGGATGCCGGCGCCGCCGGCGCGGATCCTCTCCGCGACAGTGCCCTGGGGCAGCAGCTCTACCTCGAGATTGCCCTCTCGCACCATTTGCTCGACCTTCGAGGCGCGCGAAGGATGGGTGGCGGCGGTGAAGGATGCGATGAGCTTGCGGACGCGGCCATCTTGCACAAGGTCGCCGGTGGTCTTGACGCGCTCGTCGGTGGACGGGTTGGTCTGACCGTTCTGCACGATGGTGAGGTCCTTCGCACCCTGGTCGTAGAGCGCTCTAAGCAGGTTGTGGGGCTGGCCGACACCGAAGCCTGGGACCAGGAGCGTGATGCCATCAGGCACATCCGCCACAACCTCCGCCATGGTCGAGTGGATGGTTGGTCGAGCCATAACGTCCCTCTTCTTAACCCTGCGCCGGCGACGACACAGTCTGCAGACGACAACCGAGCTCCCTTGCAGGCGGAGTATGCCATGCATGCGTAACGCCGGCACGATCGCCCGCGACGAGTGAGGTATGGAGTTGACGGCCAGCGTTGGGCAATCGAGAAAGAATGCCCCGTGCCGGCGAGGCACGGGGCACCCGATGAATCGTTGGGAGCGTACGGGAGACGGCGGAGCAAGCTAACGCGCGACCATTGCTCCTGTTGGATACAGGCTTTCCAGGCCATACAGGCGGATCATGTTGCCACCGAGGATGAGCTCCCGCTCCTCGTCCGAAACGCCTGTGAAGTTGCGCTCGATGGCGCCCTGGGAGTCTGGGAAGGTGGAGTCGAAGTGCGGGTAATCCGAGCCCCACATGAGCTGGGTGACGCCGAGCATGTCGCGGCAGCGCATGCCGGGCTCATCGTCCTGGAAGGTCATGTAAACCTGGCGTCGCCAGTAATCGCCGCCGGAGAGCTTCATCTGAGGGAAGCGAGGGCCGAACCGGTAGGAGTACCAGTCCATGCGCTTGAGGAAGCCGGCGACCCAGCCGATGTCGTTCTCCACGGAGACTATCTTCAAGTCCGGGTGCTGTTCCAGCACCCCGCCGGTAATCAGCTCGGAGATAGTCCGGTAGCTGCGGACCATGAGCAGGACGCCATCGATCACGGAGTTCGAACCGACCTGGCTTTGCGTCGACTGACCCGTAAGGATATGAACGTTGACGGGTAGGCCGTAGTCCTCAATGGCGGTCCAGAACTTCTCCCACATCGGGTTGTCGTAGCGGCGTTCTGGCGCGGGATCGTTCGACACGAAGATGCCGCGGAAGCCCATCTTCATCACGCGCTCGACTTCCTTGAGGTCTTCGTCCGGGTCGGTCATCGAGATGTTGGCAATTGGGAAGAGACGGTCCGGCGCGTAGGAGGCGTACTCAGCGATCCAGTCGTTGAAGGCGCGGTGGGCGTCTCGCTGAAAGGCATCGTCGGGATGCCCGAACATGCTCATACCGTAACCGCAGTAGATAATCTCGGCCTGGAGACCATCAGCGTCCATATCCTTGAGGCGCTCTGCGGGGTCCCAACTGCCGGGACGGCAGGCCGCGTACCCCAGGGCAGCCTTCGCCTCTTGCTCCTCAGGCGGGATGCCAGCGCAACCGAGGCTGAACGGGTTGAAGGGGCGCAGCGGTTCGCAGACAAAGAAATCGCCCTTACGCCCATCGAAGTCCTTGACCACGTGGGGCGCCTGGTCCCGGAAGCGCTTTTCCATGCGCGTGGTCCAGAGGTCCGGCGGCTCAAGCACGTGGGAATCAGCCGAGAGAATCTGCGTGGTCATAGTTCATTCCTTTCAGGCACTCGATGCTACATCTTAAAGCCGCTGAAGATCAGACGAAGGGCGCCTTGGTTCGATCGATCCACCACTGAAGATTGGTCTCCGTCCACTGGTTTTCCGCTGGAGAAGCCTGGTAGACGTCGAAGTTGGCGAGCGCTGGCCAGGTTAAAGTCACAAGGCGCGTGGCGGCCTTGCGTGGCACGTAGTACGACTGTTCGGTGAAGTAGCGAATGATGTCGTGAACAATCTTCACCTGCTGCTCTTCGTCAAATTCCTGCTTGAGCTTCTCGATGTCTCCGTTCAGCCGGGGGTCTCCCAATTGTGCGTTATTGCCGTTGGGAGACATGCCGTGGAAGCGTCCACCGTCCTTATGTACAAAGGTGAAGAGGTGTGAGGCGGCTGTGGGCAGTTGGGGGTTGGCGAGGTGCACGATCCCAGAGAATCCGTGTGTCTTTCCGCTTTCATATGAGGGCCCGTAGTAACCCTCATAGTAGATGTCCTTGAACTGTTCGTACGGGAATCCCTGCAGGTTGGCGCGGAGGTTGCCGTCAAACAACATGCCGCTAATCAGCTGGACGCTGTCCTGGTAAATCGCGCCATAGCGCTCCGTACTGAAGTACATATTGGTGTCAATTCCCGCGGCGAAACCGGCGGCGGCTAAGAGCTTCTTGGCCTCTTCCACGTTGTGGTCGAGGTACTTCGCGCTTGGGCCGAACTTGGCGGCATCGCTTGGGTCAAGCCAGAACTTGTTGAAGCCCGCGGCTATAACCGAATTGCGCTTCGCCTCAAGGTGGATGCCCGCATCGGCGAAGATGTCGCGGTTGTCGATGACGTCCACGTAGGCCTCCGGGTCGACCAGCATGGAAGTCGCACGACGCACTCGCGCGTCCCTGAAGGGCGAATCGGTCTCATAGCCGAACGAAAGGCCGTGCCAGATCGTCGTGCTGGAGATCGCCTCCTCGTTGATGATGGTCGCCGGCAGGTCTTTCTTCGTCTGGATGATGTCGGCGGGTGATGCAACGGGTGTGAGGATATTCCCCGTCCTGAACTGAGCGAGGCGGCTGGAATACTCCGGGATGATCGGCCGCTCCAGCTTGTCCGCCCAGGGGCGATCCTTGATGAAGTAGTCCGGGTTTTTGGTCCAGGTGAAGTTTACGGAAGGCTGGTACTGCTCAAGAATCCAGGGCCCATGGCCCCTGATCTCGTGTCGAGGGTCGAAGCCGCCGTCGGACTCCCGCGGCATCAGGTAGAGGTGGTCCCAGGATGCAAACAAAGGCAGCAGGGACGAGTCGGGGCGCTTGAGGCGAAACACCACTGTTTCGCGGTCGGGAGAGGAAATAGACTCGATGGCAGAAACCGGAGAGCGATTGGCGCTCATGTTGGACGCGCTCTGGTTCAGTTGTTCGAACTTCTTCCAACTGAAGACGACATCCTCGGCGTCAATGGCGCGGCCACTGGTGGGCGGCCGCGCGTCCCACTTCATTCCTTGCCTGACCTTGAAGGTCAAAGTGAGCTTGTCGCCGCTTAGTTCGTAAGACCTTGCCGCCTCGCCCTCAAGCTCCCCATCAGGCAGGGTGGGATAGATCGGGGTTTGGAATCGCATCATTCGCGGGTAGGCGAATGCCGATATCCAGTTGATCACCCCGTTGGCGTTCGACGCCAGGGCATCCATATGCACCGCATCGCCGTCCGCCCAATGTTTGATAACGCCGCCGGGCTTGGCCTGCGCCGTGGTGTCCGCGAGACGTGTAATCAATCCATTTGACGTGGAGGCGCTGGCACCGGCACCGCCTGAACCGTCTTCCCCACTCGTCTGGGAGCCGTCATCGCCGCATGCCGCCAGCAGGGCTGCTCCCAGCGCGGCGCCGCTGCCCGTCGCGATCATCTGCCTTCGTGCCAGACGCTGTCCTGCGAAACGTGACCAGTAGTTCTGCGACATGGGGCACTCCCTTCCTAGCTACGAAGCAATAGTCGAAATCGATTAAACGTGCACCAAAGTCTATTGATAGAGGAACAACCAACCTATCAACTGGTTCACTGCAACCGAGTGAATCAGGTCACAGCTTGTCCAGCCGGCGCTGGCTATCGGGTGCTCAGGAGGGTCTATGGCGAGCGGCTTGGCTGGCGCTCTGCCTGTTTTCCCCACCGCGGTAGGGCGAAAGCAGTAGGTTCGGCTCGCGCTAGGTCAAGTATTGGGCCAGGGCGTCGGGGTCCAGGACTCGGATGTGCTTGCCGTCGTAAGCGATTGCGCCACTATGGACGAAACGCTGCATCGACTTGTTGACGCTCTCCCGGGTTGCACCGACAAGAGCCGCGAGTTCTGCCTGGCTCGGAGCAAGGAAGTTGTACTCGTCGCCACAGGTGGTGAGTTGAGAGGCTGCCCTGCCCTTGCGCAGAAGAATCTTGGCCAGCCGGCCTGGTACTTCGCGGAAGGCAACGTCCTGCAGCAGTTCCAATCCCGCCAGCCACCGCGCCGCAAGCAGATCAATGAACACGAGGGCAGTCTCCGGATGCTCCTGAAGGAACGCCCTCAAGTCCTCGCGCTGCAACACCAGTGTTTCCGTCGGCTCGAGGGCAATTGCCGCCTCGGGCCGGGGCACGCCCCTCACGCTGCTGATGGTGCCAAAGAAGTTCAGCGGCCTTACCCAGGCAATGGTGAGGTGCTTATCGTCGCTAGAGCTCAGTTGAACTTTTACGAGGCCTGACTTAACGAGAAAGAGGCTGCCCGGCGGGTCATCTTCATGGAAGATGATCTCGCCTCGTCGATACCGGTGTAGCTTCAGTAGATAGGACAGACGAGTGAGTGAGTCAGTATCGGCATTGGCGAACAAGGTCACCTGGGAAAGAAACTCCACGTCGTCGCTTACTGACTGCGCCATAGTCTGCTCCCGGCTTTGAGGGCAACAAAATAGCACAGGTCCAGGCGGTCCGCGGAGCCATGCGCGGCCCCGCGCTCTGGTGCTTTCTTCTTGTCAGACCCAATCAGGTCCACCAGGCCTGGCGGGCTCCACGCGCCTAGTGGGGGGCGCCTTCTCCATAAGAGGTGGATCGACAGAATGAAGGCTACGCAACGAGAATAGGCGCATGTGGAGCATCATTGGCCATTCGGCGGCGCTGGTTGCCATCGAGCGGGCGCTGGCATCAGAGCGGCCGGCGCACGCCTGGCTGTTCGATGGCCCCGACGGTGTGGGCAAGCTGACCGTGGCGCTGGAGTTCGCGGCGGCGCTGAACTGCACGAACACCGCAGCCGGACCCGGACCCTGCGGCGAATGCCGCGACTGTCGCGATACGCTGGCCGGCCGGCACGCTGACGTCGAGATCGTTGCGCCGGGCGGCATGTGCGACGAGCCCGAACATAAAGACCACCCTGATAGCCGCGACCTGCGCATCTGCCAGGTGCGGCGTCTCGAACGCGTGCTGTCGCTGAGCCCATACTCGGCCAAGCGCCGTGTCGCGATCATCGACGCCGCCGACACCCTGCGCACGGAGGCGGCCAACGCCTTCCTCAAGACGCTGGAGGAGCCGCCGGCGGACACCGTGATCATCCTCCTGGTCGAGCGCATCGAGCGCCTGCCGGAGACGGTGCTGTCGCGGTGCCAGCGGGTGCCTTTCCGGCCGATCGAGCGTCAGGCGATCGAAGAAGCCCTGGTGGCGAAGGGCGCGTCGCCTGAGGAGGCCGAGACGCTGGCCGCGGCGTCGGGTGGCAAGCTGGGGTGGGCGCTCCAGGCACTCGAAGACCCGGCGCTGCTGGAGGAACGGGACCAGATGCTGGACGAGGCGATGCGCCTTGCGCACGCGGGCCGCCTCGAACGATTCGCGTGGGCGAAAGAGGCTGAGGGGCGAGTACCGGGCGTGCGAGAGCGATACATCCGCGAGCTGGGCGTGTGGGAGACGTGGTGGCGCGACGTGTTGCTGTTCGGTGCGGGCGGCACGGAAGGCGCGGCGAACCCCGACCGTGAATCTGCATTGTTAGACGAAGGTAAACTGTACAATGCGAGCGAGATCGTCACGTTCCTGAAAGCGATCGCGCAGACGCGCGAGCACCTTCAGACGACGATTGACGCTCAGTTAGCACTGGAGAACCTGACCCTTGACCTGCCGACACCGCGAGGGGCGGTCACCGGCGCATCGAGGGCTCGATAACCGAAGGAGCACCTTCCCCGCCACGGCGTGCGGAAGCTCAGTATGGCAAGAACCGTTGGCCTCCGCTTCCGGCAGGCGGGCAAGATTTTCTACTACGACGCACGCGATTTCGAGCTTGGAGTCGGAACCTACGTGGTCGTCGATTCGGCGCATGGGCTCGCCGCCGGCCGCGTCGTCATCGCACCCGATCAGGTGATCGCGAACGAAGCCTCATCCGCCGGCGACATGAAGCCCGTCCTTCGCATCGCGACGGACGACGACATCGAGCGCATGGAGGAGATGAAGGAGGCGGCGTCAAACGCCCTGGGAAAAGCGAAGCTGAAGGCTAGCGAGCTGGAGCTCGACATGGCCCTCGCCAACGGCGAGTTCGACCTCGAAGGCACGCAGTTCACCGCCTACTTCTCCTCGGCCGAGCGCGTCGACTTCCGCAGCCTGGTGCGCGACCTATCGCGCGACCTCGGTGTGCGCGTGCAGCTGCTGCAGGTCGGAGACCGCGACAGGGCAAAGCTGGTCGATGGCTTCGACATCTGCGGCGAGCGCCTGTGCTGCTCGTCATGGATGACGAACTTCCCGAGCGTGAGCATCCGGATGGCGAAGGAGCAGGACCTGCCCCTCAACCCCCAGAAGATCTCGGGTGTGTGCGGGCGGCTCTACTGCTGCTTGACCTTCGAGTATGAGGACTACAAGGCCTTGCGCGGCACCCTGCCCAAGGTAGGCTCATTGATCTCAACGCCCGCGGGTGAGGCCCGCGTCAACGCGATCGACTTCAACCGCGAGGTCGTCAAGCTCTACCTCCTCGAGGAGCAAGAACTGGTCGAGGTTGCTGCGATTGACTTCCAGCTCCAACACGGCGTGACGATCCGGCCGATGGAGCTGGTGCGCAAGATCGAAGACCCGCTGCGCATCCCGGAGACGCGCCTGCCGCGGCCGCGTCCCGAGCGCACCGGCGAACCTCGTCCCGAGCGCCCTCAGCGTGGCCGCATGCCACACGGTGGCGTCCGGCCGGACGCGGCCCCGCCGGAGACGACGGCGGCGCCGGAACGTGGCGAACGCCGGGGGCGCCGCGGACGTGGCGGTCAGGGCGCTGGAGTATCGCCGTCGCAGCCTCAGGCTGGCCAGCCGAGACCAGAACAGACGCCGCGTCCCCAGCAGCCGGCCCAGAGTGCGGAGGGCGGAGATGCGGCGAAGAAGCGACGGCGGCGCCGTCGCGGGCGCGGACGCGGACCGGGTGGGGGTGAGGGTGCCCCGGCCGGCGAGCCAACGTAAAATCTTCGGGGCCTGGCGCCCAATTTCGTATCTATTTCGTACCTGATTGTGCTACGATTCTTCGTGCGCCTCTGAACTAGACCTCGTCATAACAGAGTGCGCGGTGCCAGAGCCTATCTGGTGGCTGCGGTGCAACACGGACAAGTTGCATCGAATCCCTCGACCCGAGGGGTGTCCCGGCTTCAAAACCGGGACGTGCTGCTGGGGGCTTTTTTCGTTGCCTTTCGCGCGGCCATGCCGCGAAGGAGGAATTATCGGTTGGACGCCGGCATCCCCTGGACAATCCGGGGATGATCCGGTTTTCACCCGCAGTCAGCGGGGAAGAAAGGGGTGAGCCATGCACCTGACAATTGACGGATATGGCGGTAACAGGGATCTCTTGGGTAGCGAAGAGCTGGTGCGGTCGCTCCTGGACTCCTATCCCGCCGAGATCAACATGACGAAGATCTCCGAGCCGTTCGTCCTGCGCTACGTGGGCGAGAAGCCGGAGGACTGGGGTGTTACCGGTTTCGTCATCATCGCCGAGAGCCACATCGCGGTTCACACCTTCCCCGACCACGGCTACGTCTGGGTCGACGTCTTCTCCTGCAAGGAGTTCGAGGCGGACGACGCGGCGGATCGCATCATCAAGGCTTTCGAGCTCTCTCACGTGACGGAGAAGATCCATGACCGCGGTCTGGAGTACCCGCACGCCGTCGACGCCGCCACCCCGGTATCGATGCTGGAGCGACGCATGGTAACCGGCGCTTTGAGCTAGCGTTCGTCGCGCTGGAACAAGGCACCTGGAACAAGGGCCGGCTCTTCGGGGCCGGCCCTTTCTTTGTGCCCGACGTTGGGCAATCTCCACGGGCTTGTAGCCAGGGTTCCCAACCTCGGCGGCCTCCGCAGGCACGCCCCACCTTTATCGTTACCTCCGAAATCGTTGCATCGGAAATCGTTGCATCGCTTCGCCCGTACACCGCCGAGGTTGGGAAACCCCGGCTACAAGCCCCTTACTCAGTCTCATACGGTAGGATGGAATCTCATCTCGCACCCCGGAGATACGCATGAAGACGAGTTTCACGACTGAACTGCTGAAAGACGACAAGCTCAACGCCACTGGAATCGTCGTGCCGCCCGAAGCAGTCGAGGCGCTGGGGAAGTCCAAGAAACCACCCGTTGTCGTTACGATTGGTGACTTCTCCTATCGCAGCACTGTGGCTGTGATGGGCGGGCAGTTTCTCATCCCGCTCAGCCAGGAGCGCCGGGCTGCTGCCGGTGTCGAAGCACGCGAGACGATAGAGGTGACGCTGGAGCTGGATACGGAGCCGCGCACGGTCGAGGTGCCCGAAGACCTGGCTGCGGCGCTGAACGGCGCAGGGAAGATGGCCGCCTTCGAGAAGGTCGCGCCTTCGATGAAGAAGGAGCACGTGCGCCAGGTCGAAGAGGCGAAGACGCAGGAAACGCGCGAGCGGCGTATCGCCCGCATCGTCGAGAAGCTTTAGGACGGTGCGATGAGCCAGCCCGACCCGGACGACCCACGATTCTGGCCCCGCAAGGGGTTCGTCTGCCCGCCGCACCCCTACGGCGAATACAAGAACTCGCGCGTCGTCGTCCTGCCGGTGCCATATGACTCGACCGTGACGGCGCGCGCCGGCGCGCGTGATGGGCCGGAAGCAATCATCACCAACTCCGAGGATATGGAACTCTTTGACATTGGCATCGGCTTCGAGCCGTATCTGCACGGTATCTACACTTCGCCGGCGGTCGCTGTCACTAACGAGACGCCGGAAGCGATGATCAACCGCATCCACAGCGCCGCCGCCGACTACGTCAACGATGACAAGTTTCTCGTCACCTTCGGCGGCGAGCACACAGTGGCCGTCGGCGCCTTCCGGGCGCACCGTGACCACATCCCGAACCTGAGCGTGCTGGCAATCGACGCCCACGCCGACCTGCGCGACACCTACCTCGACACGAAGTACAACCACGCCTGCGGGCTGCGGCGCATCCTGGAGGACGTGCCCGTGGCGCAGGTGGGGCTACGCAGCGCGTCGGTCGAGGAGGCGCAGTTCATCCGCGACAACAACCTGCCGTTCTTCTCGCCGCGGCAGTACCGGCGCATGACCGACCTGTCGGCTTTGCTCGACGGCCTCACGGAAAACGTGTACGTGACGATCGACCTCGATGGCATCGACTCCGGTGAAATGTCGGCCGTCGGTACACCGGAGCCGGGTGGCCTGCGCTGGGACGAGGTTAGCGAGATCATGCAGGCGCTGGCGGAGCAGAAGCGCATCGTCGGCTTCGACGTCACCGAGCTGTCGCCTGACCTCGGCCCGAAGGCGTGCTCGTACGCCGCCGCCAAGCTGGCGTATCGCGTAATCGGCCTCGCGCTCGGCTCGCCGGTGGGATAGCCCTCGATGATCGATCTGGCCGTCCGCAGCGTATTCTCCTAAAGACCCCTCGGAGGTGCGCGATGCCGCTGCCGAACATCTTCGGTGAGCTAGAGACGCTGATTGCTGATCATCTGTACCCGTATCGGTACGTAATCACACCCATCCTCATCGCCGCGCTCGGGGGTGTGGCATACGCTGCGTATCGGATGGGTCTGCATCGCATCGTCGTGCGCAACCCGCTTCCGAGCGCGGCGATTGGCGTGCCATTGACCATCCTTGCGCTTGTGGCCGGTAACTACTTCCTGTCGCCACTGTGGGAGCGCAGCTTCCTCGAGGAGGAAAGCCCGCTCGCGGCAGCGCCGGTCGCGACGGCTGCACCCACCGTCGAAGCGATGTCCGGAGGCGGAGGCTCGGACGGTGGGGCGCAGATGGCTGCGTTTATGGCGTCGACGGCGTACTCGGGCATGTTCCGCGGCTCCGACGACTTCCACTTCGGCCGCGGCGATGCCTTGATCATCGAGACGGAGCCGGGCAAGTACGTGCTGAGGTTCGAGAACTTCTCCGTACGCAACGGCCCGGACCTCTACGTCTACCTGTCGGAGGACCCGAACGGCAAGGACGTCAAGGAGGTGCTCAACCTAGGCCGCCTCAAGGCAACAGACGGCGCCTTCAACTACGAGATCCCGGCAGGCGTCGACGTGTCGAAGATCAAGAGCGCCATCGTATGGTGCAAGCAGTTCTCGACGCTGTTCGCGCACGCGACGCTGATGGAGGCGTAGACGGTGAAAACTCCGACCCTTTGTCGCGGACTACCCTCTCATTGACGTCGCCGTCCCGTGTTGGCATCCGGCGGCTCTATCTTGTCATCCTGAGCGAAGTCGAAGGATCTAAGCACGCCGTTGGAGATAAGCCCACAAGAACGGCTTTGGGACGCTCACAACGCCCGGGCCATCGCAGATCCTTCGACTTCGCTCAGGATGACAAATTGGGATTGGGGCGCCTCAAAGAAGATCAGTCGTCCTGGTGGTTGTCGGGCCTGGTGGTCCTTGCCAGTCCTCTACTGCACCATGCCGTAGCGTTTGTTCGCTTTTGTCATCTTGAGGAGATAGGCGAGGCGTTTCTGGAAGACCTCGGGGCGGTTGCGGGCCATTTCAATGAAGCCGACGCGTATGCGTTGGTAGCTGTCCGGGAAGGTCTGGAAGTTTCGCCAGGTCTCCTCATCAGCGCGGAGCGCCTTCAAGATGTCTTGCGGCGCCTCAAAGGGTTCGTCGAGGATGTCGCCGGCGGCTTCGAGGCCGGCCTTCGTTATTTTGCCTGCCTCATGCAGGCGGCGGACGCGGCTTTGTTCATCTCGGAGAGCTTGCTGCCCGGTCTGCGCGGTGTAAAACGCTGAGCTCGGCTATCCGGTCCGTACCTCTTGACGGTGCTGTCGATCCGGCCAAAGCACAAGGCTTCGTCCACAGCATCGCTGTAGGGAATCGAGGGCCTGCCTGAGTCCTTCGAGTGGTAGACCAACCATATCTCGGGCTCCGAGGCGTGGTGCTTGCGCAACCAGGCGCGCCAATCCTTCGCGGTGGCGACGTCCAGCGTGCTACCGATCTCGACCATGGGCCTGCTAGGTGGGCTGGCGGGCCGCCTGTGACGACTTGAGGGCGCGAATTGTCGCCAGGTGCTCCTCGTCGTGGGCGAGGACGTATTCGGCCCACTGTTTGAGGCTGCGACGGCCGATCTCGGCGTGCTGGCCGAGGCGCGTCCAGTCGACGGCGTGGACCAGCGTCTCAACGGTCTTCGCGCGCCACTCTGCCATCTCGGCGATCAGCTTGCCGAGGTCGGCGTCCTGCCAGTTTGTTTCACGGTTGCCGATAACCGCGTCCCACAGGGGCATCTTGGGGTCGGTGAGCGTGGCGGTGGCGTAGAGGCGCTTGTGCCAGACCTCGGCGGCGTTCCGCAGGTGGCCGACGACTTCCTTGATCGACCATTCGCCCTCGGCGGGCCGATAGCGCAGCACGGCGTCCGGCACGCCGGCGATTTCGGCCGCCACCAGGTTTGGCCCGTGCTTAAGGCCTTCGATGATTTCCAGTCGTTCCATGAACCCCTCCTTCGACAAGCTCAGGACAAGCTCCAGCCCTCCCCGTCGACGGAGAGGGGGTTGGTTAGCCGAGCCGGCCGATGATCGATTCCAGCTCTTCGTCGCTGTAGAAGTGAATGACGATTTTGCCGCCCTTGCGTCCCTTCGTGAGGTCGACCTTCGTGCCGAGAGACGCGCGCATCTGCTCTTCGAGGGCTGTGAGGTCGGCACTGCGGCGTTTAGGGGCCGGCGGTATCCGGACCATCGCGCCCTGCTTGGCCAGCGCCTCGGCGTCGCGGACAGTGAGGTTGCCCTCGAGGATGCGCAGCCAGGCGCGGCGGCGATCATCCGGGTCGTCGATTCCGAGGAGGGCGCGGGCGTGGCCCGCAGTGATATCGCCCTTTGCCAAGGACGCCTGAATCTCGTCTGACAGCGTGAGCAGACGCATAGAGTTGGCGACGGCCGACCGGCTGCGGCCGACGCGTGTGGCGATCTGCTCCTGCGTCAGGGCGAACTCCTCGCCGAGGCGTTTGAAGGCGAAGGCTTCTTCCAGCGGTCCGAGGTCCTGGCGCTGAAGGTTTTCGACCAGGGCTAGCTCCAGAAGGGCCTGCGGGCTGGCTTCCTTGACGATCACCGGCACCCTCGTGAGGCCGGCCTGACGCGAGGCGAGGAGACGGCGCTCTCCGGCGATGAGGTGGTACGGCGCCCCGGTGCGGTCAGAGGGTCGCGTGACGATCAGGGGCTGGATGACGCCGTGCTCTTTGATGCTCGCGGCCAGCTCAGCGACGGATTCGGGATCGAAGATCGTGCGCGGCTGGTACGGGTTCGGCGCGATGAGGTCGATGTCCACCTGCTCCACGCTGGGCTGAATAGTGGGGATCAGGGCATCGAGCCCTCTTCCGAGGCCGACACGCCGGTTCGCCATTACTTCGCCTCCACGGACTTGCGCTGGGGCAGGAACGCCTCGATGACTTCACCGGCGAGCGCCGCGTAGGCCTTGGCAGCCGGCGAGCGCCCGTCGTACATGCCAATGGGCAAACCGTGGCTCGGCGCCTCGCTGACGCGGATGCTGCGCGGGATCACGGTCTGGAAGGTCTCCGGGAAGTGGCTGCGCACCTCCGCGGCGACTTGCTGCGAGAGGTTGGTGCGCGAATCGAACATTGTCAGGAGCAAGCCTCCAAGGTGCAGGCGCGGGTTGAGGTTGCGCCGTACCGCCTCCAGCGTGCCCGTGAGCTGCCCCAGGCCTTCGAGGGCGAGGTATTCGCACTGGACGGGCACCAGCACCTCGTCGGCGGCTGTGAGGGCGTTCAGGGTCAGCAGGCCGAGGGACGGCGGGCAGTCGACAATGACGACTTCGTACCGGTTGGCAACGCTGTCGATGGCGCGGCGCAGACGCTGCTCGCGCGCCATCGCAGGCACCAGCTCGACCTCGGCGCCCGCGAGGTCGGGGCCCGACGGCGCCAGCTCGAGGCCGGTCTGACAGGTTTCGATGACCACGGAGGTCAGGGGCTCGTCGTTAATAAGGACGTCGTAGACGGTGGGCAGGCCGCGTCCGGAGAGGCCGAGGCCGGCCGTCGAATTGGCCTGGGGATCGAGGTCGATGAGTAGGGTGGAGATGCCGCGGGTCGCCAGCTCGGCGCCGAGGTTGATCGCGGTCGTCGTTTTGCCGACGCCGCCCTTCTGGTTGGCTATCGCAACGACGACTGCACCGGCCTGCGTTGTCATCCCGCTCCTACTGCTGCCTCACGTTGGACCTGCGCCTCAATCTCGGCGCGTGTGCCGATGCCATCGATCCCCTCGCCCTGGACGGCGAGGGACGCAGCGGCGTGGGCGAATCGCCCGGCCGCGAGCGGGTCGCCGCCGAGGGCGTATTTGTAGGTGAAGGCGGCCGCGAAGACATCGCCGGCGCCGGTCGGATCGATCTCCGCCACAAGCTGCGTCGGCGGAGAGAAGGCGCCATCCGCGTTCCAGATCGTGTAGCCGCGACGGCCACGGGTGAGGACGACCATGCGTACCTTCTGCTGCCAGCCGCTGACGGCGTCGGCATCCTCCACGTCTTCTTCAGATACGAATACAAGCTGGCCCGCGAGCCAAGCGGGTTCCACATCGAAGTCGATCGGGCGGACCTGACCGTCGTCGAGGCGGCGCAGCCAACCCTGGGCACCGAGGGCAACAAGGGTCTCGCGAGCAGCGATCTGGGAAGGCAGGGCTTCGTCGATCTCGTCGAGCACGGGGGCGA
>Ga0247825_10001575_pt1 | contig 14999 bp, 12 predicted proteins | sample 13C_Vanillin_Day_FD_194413 | JGI IMG/M metagenome (GOLD analysis project Ga0247825, IMG submission 194413) | Soil microbial communities from agricultural site in Penn Yan, New York, United States - 13C_Vanillin_Day48 | ecosystem: Environmental > Terrestrial > Soil > Agricultural land | place... | reverse complement strand
CATCAAGGCTCACGGGACCACGCGTCACCCCTCCGGAGGATGGGCAGGCTCTCATCGCCGTGAGTCAATAATAGGTCGACGGCGGACAGGAATGGCATGAATTCGCCATGTTGCTGCGCATATACGGGGTGCTCGTAGCGCTGGTAGAGCACCGCGATCCCGGCTGCCCGGAACTGCCCGGCGTCCAGGTACTTCGCCCCCTGGCCGCCTGCCAGGTAGGTGTCGGCGCCGAGCGCCTCACAGATGGCGACGAGCCGGCCGGTGGCGTCGCCTCCGTCGACCGCGAGTGCCGAGGCGAGCCGTACGGGCGTGGTGATGCCGGCCGCCCGCGCCAGCCACTCGGCGCTGGCCACCGCCAGCGGCGCCAGCCTCGCCCACTCCGTGTCGAGCAGTGACCGCAGCGCGGCCTGGTGGGTCGCCAGGTGCGGCGCCCGCTCGTACGCGTGCTCGATGGCGCGCACGTGCCGCGCGCGCCAGGGCTGCGTGGTGTCGACCGCGACGTCGGCGATCGGCGTGCCGAGGTGCGCGTGAACGGGCACCGTGAGCCAGTGCGCGCCGTCGGCGGTGCGGATGCGGTTCCGGTTCTGCCAGCCGTTCTTCTCGTACTGCACGGTGTCGAGGAACACGAACAGGTCGGCGGCCGCCCACTTCGCGAGATAGCCGAGCCACGGCAGGTACTGCGGCTGATGGATGGCGACCTTCACGACGGCCTCACGAAGATGGGGCTCGAGAGCAGGCGACCACCCGCGCCACGCGCCTCGATGCGAAAGACGGCCGGCCGGCCGTCCCACGTCTGCCGGTGCGTGGCGCGGAACGGTGTGGCGCCGGCCCAGGCCTCCGCGATGACGCCGTCCTTGATCAGCACGACCTTCAGGTCCGTGGCGGCCACGCCCGACGCGTCGAGGGCGACGGCGATGCTCAGCGGCGCGTTCGGCGGCGCGCGAAGCGTCTCGCCGGACACGGCCGTGCCGTCCGCGCTGCTCACGCCGAACTCGGCGAGGGTCAGCGCCGTCTGCGGCGTGCGGTGCAGCGCATACAGCCGTCCCTGCCGCAGCGCTTCGAGGATTCCCGCTTCGCTGCGCTCGCGGACGAGGAACACCGTCTGCACGCGCCCGAACCGCTTACCGGCGTTGGAGTCGTGGAAGCCGGACTCGCCGAGACCCCACGCCGGCCGGCTGCGCTCGCCGGCAGCGTACTGCCCCAGCAGGCGGTCCCAGCCGCCGCCCACCCGCTCCAGGCGCGTCGTGTCCTCGTAGACCGCGCCGAAGGCCGTGTAGCGGAAGGTCCGCAAGAGATCGTCCGGGTACGGCTCCGTCGCCCACGTCACGCGCATCGGTCCCACGCTCTGCGCGCCCGCGTCGCGCGCCTCGGGAAACGACCAGACGGCGGCCCCGCCGTGGCGCTCGACGAAATCGATGACGGCCTGGTGCGCAGCGGTGCCGGGATCCTCGTAGGGCGAGTACGCGCCCTGCGTGAAAGGCCAGCCGCGCACCAGCGTGGCCGCGGCGATCGCGCAGAGGATCAGCCCGGGCATCCACCGGCGCTGCGCGACCACCAGCGTAGCGCCGCCGATGAGACGGTGACGCCGGCGCTTGACGAGCAGCAGCAGCCCCCCGGGAATCGCCAGCAGCACGGGCGCCGCATCCACGAGCGACTGGAGCGAGTAGTGCCCGGCGGCGCCGTTGCCGACGACCGGCAGCGCCGCCAGAGTGGCGGGATCGCTGATGCCGAACACGAGGAGGTTCTTCTGGGTGTCGCGCAGCATCAGCTCGAGCGTCAGCGGCGAGCCCCCCCACCGGTAGTGCGGCATCGCCTCGACCCCCGGCAGCAGGAGCACCCCCGGCCGCGCCGCCCTGGCACGCGCGACGTGCTCGAGGTACTCGGCCAGGCGCCCGCGCACCGACGGCGACTCCTGACTCACGCGCGTCAGGGCCCGAAACGGCGGCAGCCCGTACTCGACGCGGTTCAGGTAGTTCTCGCTCAGCAGCAGCGCGGCGATTCCCTGCCGCTCCGCCATGCCCGTCAGCTCGTCGAGCGTGTACTGGCCGGTAGAGAAATCGGAATGGAGGTGCACGACGGCCGGCACCACCGAGAGCTCCTCGGCGCCGAGCGGAGCGGCGAGCAAGACGACCGCGAGGAGCGCCACCGCGAAGCGGACGCCGCGGCTCACGCCAGGCGCTTCTCGCGCACGAGCTCGTCGTAGATCGCGCGCATGGCGGCGGCGGCGACGACGCTCGAGAACGCCTCCGCCCGTCCCATGGCTCCGGCCGCGAGCTTGTCGCGCAAGGCCGCATCGAGGCCGAGCTCCACCAGCGTCTCGGCGAGGGCGCCGACGTCGCCGGAAGGGACGAGCCGTCCGCACTCGCCGTCGGTCACGACGGCCGGGATGCCACCCACGTCGCTGGCGACGACCGGCACGCCGAGGGCCATCGCCTCCACGAGCGCGCGGCCCATGCCCTCGTTGCGCGAGGGGGCGGCCAGCACGTCGCAGGCGGCCAGGCACCGGGCGATGTCGGCGGTGGCGCCGACGACGTGCACACGCGCGCCGACGCCGCGCGCCGAGGCCTGCGTCTCCAGCGCGATCCGCTCGGGACCGTCGCCGACGAGGAGCACGCGCGACGACGGGACGGCCGCCGCCAGCGCCGGCAGCGCGTCCACCAGGAGATCGAAGCCCTTCACGGCCACGAAGCGGCCAAGCGCGCCCACGACGAAGGCGGTGGCCGGCAGCCCGAGGGCGGCGCGGGCGGCCGCGCGGCCCGGCGATTGCGCGCGAAGCTCGGCGGTCGGCACGCCGCTCGGCACCGTGCGGTACTGCGCGCGCCGCCCGATGCCGCGCGCCAGGTGCTCCTCCGTCCCCCGCGCGGTGAGGGTGACGATACGATCCGTCCAGCCGGCGGCAAGGCGCTCGAGCGTCACGTAGAACGCCGTGCGGCGCGGGCCGTAGTAGCCGTAGAAGATGTGGCCGTGCGGCTGGTGGATCAGTGCCGGCACGCGCGCGAGCCGCGCGGCCAGGCGGCCGAGGAATCCTGCCTTCGACGTGTGCGTGTGGACGATGGCGGGCCGCTCGCGGCGCATGACGGCCAGCAGCTGCACGAGCGCCACGACGTCGCGCGGACCGACCTCGCGACCGAGCCCGGGCACGTCGACGACCATGACGCCGCGTCGCCGCGCGTCGTCGACGCTCGCGCGGTCCGACGCCCCGAGACCCACGGCGAGCGGCCCGGCGTACCCGGCCGCAGCCAGGCCGATCATGGCGGCGACCGTGTTCTCCGCGGAGCCGCCGAGGGTGAGGCGGGTGATCACGTGCAGCGTGCCGACGCTCACGCGGAGGCCTCGCCCGGACTCGCGACGAGCGGTGCCCCACCATCCGCCACCGTGCGCAGCGCCTGCTCCAGCGCCACGACGGCGCGGTCCCAGCCGTACTGCGCCTCCGCGTACCGTCGGCACGCCGCGCGCAGCCGCGCGCCCGCGTCGGCATCGGCGCCGGGTCCGCGAAGGAATCGGTCGATGCCGTCCGCGATGGCGGCCACCGAGGCGTCGCGGAACAGCAGCGTGGGATCGAGCGGCATCAGGATCTCCGGGGTGGCGCCGATGGGCGTGCCGAGGACAGGGGTGCCGCAGGCCAGCGCTTCCACCGTCACGAGCCCGAAGCCCTCGAGCTCGCGCGTCGGCAGCAGGAACGCGTCCGCCGCCTGATAGTAGGCGGCCAGGCGCCGGTCGTCGACGAACCCGACGAAGTCGATGGCATCCTCGACGCCGAGCGCGGCCGCCTGCGCGCGCAGCGCGTCGGCGCACGAGCCGGTGCCGGCAATCACCAGATGCACCTCGGGGTGGAAGTAGCGCACCCGGGCCATGGCGTCGAGCAGGCGGTCCAGGCCCATGCGCGCCTCGAGGTTGCGCACGGTGAAGAGCAGCGGCACCCGCGGACGCAGCCCGAGGGCCGCGCGCGCGGCGGCGCGATCGGCGGCGGGGCGGAAGCGGGCCGTGTCGGCGCCGCCCGGGATCTTGACGATGCGCGAGGCGGGGACGCCGTAGAGCGACCGCACCTGGCGGGCGGAGAAGTCGCTGAGCACGTGCACGAGCGAGGCGCGGCGCACGCACGACCACTCGAGCAGCCACAGGACGGCCACGGCCGCCGCGCCGGCCGCGCCGCCACGGTGCAGCGCCGTCATCCCACGCCGCGAGCGGTACTCGCTCGGCGCCGGCGACAGGAACGTGTAGAGCGCCGGCACACCACGGGCGGCGGCCGAGCGGAGGACGCCGTAGCCGGCGAGCGGCTGGTGGACGTGGAGCACGTCGGGACGGCGCTCCGCGAGCAGGCGGACGCCGGCGGCGCGGCCGCCCAGGGCGGCCGTGCGGAAGAAGGTCAGCGGCGAGCGACGGTCGACCGGGAAGTGCGCGAGCGCCAGCGGCGAATCCGCGCGATACGCCGGCGGCGCGTCGGGAGCCCGAGCCAGGACGCGCACGCCGTGGCCGCGCGCGGCCAGGCGCGTCGTCTGCTCCCACAGCACGCGCTCGGCACCGCCGGCAATGGCCGGTGGCGAGGCATCCGTCACGACCAGCACGTCGAGGGGGCGCGTCATCGATCGCAGTACCGGCGCATCCACAGCTCCGTCATCATCAGCGTCCACAGCCGATCGCCGTGCGTCCGCGTCCCGTCGAGGTGCTCGGCCTTGAGCCGCGTGACGGCGACGGGATCGAAGAGCCCCCGGCTGCGTACCTGCCCGGGCGCCAGCAGGTCCTCCATCACGTCGCGCAGGTCGCGACGCAGCCATCGCGCGAGCGGGATCATGAAGCCCCGCTTGGGCTGGGCGAGCACGGCCGGCGGCAGGACGTCGGCGAACGCCGCTTTCAGGAGCGCCTTCAGCCGCCCGCGGCGCAGCTTCAGCGAGGGCGGCAGCGCCAGCGACGTCTCGAGCAGCGCATGGTCGCAGAAGGGCGCGCGCAGCTCCAGCGAGTGGGCCATGCTCATGCGATCGGCCATGACCAGCAGGTCCTCGGGCAGGTACGTCGTCAGGTCGGCCCGGAACGCGCCGTCGACGGGGTCGTCGTGCCCGTACGCGGCGAAGGCGGCGCGCGCGGCCGCCGCCACGTCCTCGCGCCAGCGGCCGCGAAGCGCCGGCGTCGCCAGCCCGGCCAGCGCCGCCTCGCCGAAGAAGCGCGTCCAGCCGATGTAGCGCTCGGTGAGATCGAGCTCGCCGCCGTCGACGAATCGCCGCACGCGGTCGCCCCAGTTGCGGCTCGTCTCCGACTCCGGCACGAGTCGCACGGCCAGCCGGTCGGCAAGAGCACGGAGCGGCCGCGGCAGCCGCGCGTAGCGTCGCGCGACGCGGACGCCGAGGTACCGCGGATAGCCCGCGAAGGCCTCGTCGCCGCCGAGCCCCGAGAGCGCGACCTTCACGTGGCGCGCGGTCGACATCGCCACCGCGAAGGTCGGGATCGCCGAGGAGTCGGCAAAGGGCTCGTCGAGCGCCTCCACGACACCCGGCAGCAACCCCGCCACGTCGGGGGCGAGGACGTCCTCGTGATGGTCGGTCCCGAAGCGCTGCGCCAGCTGGCGCGCGAGCGGCCGCTCGTCGAACGAGGCCTCGGCGCCGAAGCCCACCGTGAACGTCTTGATCGAGCCGCTCGTGAGCTCCCGCATGCTCGCCACGATGGCCGCGGAGTCGACGCCGCCGCTCAGGAAGACGCCGAGCGGCACGTCGCTCTCCAGCCGGATGCGCACGGCGTCCCGGACGGCGCGGCGCACACGAACGGCGGCCTCGGCGAACGTCGTCCGCTCCGCCGGCCGGGCCGGCGGCAACGCCCAGTAACGTCGGGTGACCAGCCCCCCGCCCTCGAAGACCGCGACGTGCGCCGCCGCCAGCTTGCCGACGCCGGCGAGCATCGCGCGATGCGGGGGCGCATAGCCGAAGGCGAGATAGTGATGGAACGCCTCGGAGTCGAGCTCGCGCGGAACGGCCGGGTGGCAGAGGAGCGCCTTGATCTCGGAGGCGAACAGGAAGAGACCGTCGCCCTGCCAGTAGTAGAGCGGCTTCTTGCCGAGCCGGTCGCGGCCGAGCACGAGCGCGCGCCGGCGCGCGTCCCAGAGCGCGAAGGCGAACATGCCGGACAGCCGGGACGCGAAGTCCTCGCCGTACGCGCGCCACGCGTGCAGAATCACCTCCGTGTCGCTCTGCGTGCGGAACACGTGGCCGCGCGCCTGCAGCTCCGCGCGAAGCGCGCGGTAGTTGTAGATCTCGCCGTTGAAGACGATCCATGCCGCGCCGTCCTCGGTGGCCATCGGCTGCCGTCCGGTGACGAGATCGATGATCGCCAGCCGCGTCATGCCGAGCCCGGCGTCGCCATCCACGTGCACACCGGAGTCGTCGGGGCCGCGGTGGTCCAGCGCCTTGACCATCCCCGGCAGCAGCTCGGGCGGCGCCGCGCCAACGTAGCCGGCGATGCCGCACATCAGGCGGTCACCACGCGGTGCTCGTGCAGCACCGCCGTGTAGACGCCCTCCACGGCGCGCACCATGCCGTCCAGCGTGAAGGCCGCCTCGACGCGCGCGCGGCCGCGCGCGCCCATCGCCGCCGCGTCCGGCGCGTCGAGGACGCTGGCCACGGCGCTGGCCAGCGCCGCCGGATCGTCGCGCGGCACCAGCCGGCCGCTGCGGCCCTCCTCGACGACCTCCGGCACCCCGCCCACGCGTGTGGCCACCACCGGCTTGCCGAGCGCCATCGCCTCCAGCAGCGTGAACGGCAGTCCCTCGGACCGCGAGGCCAGCACCACGAGATCGGCACAGCCCAGCACGTCGGCCATGTCCGAGCGTGCCCCGGTGAAGCAGGCGGCCACCCCGAGCTCGGCGGCGCGCCGGGTCAGCGCCGGGCGGAGCGGCCCGTCGCCGACGAGGACCCACGCGACATCGGCGCGCACCGCGGCCAGGCGCGCGGCGGCCTCGAGCAACACGTCCCAGCCCTTCTGCGCCGTCATGCGCCCGGCCATGACGACCACGCGCCGGCCCTCCGCGATCTGAAGCTCGCCGCGCACGGCCGCCGGCGGACGGGCCGGGCGGAAGGCCCACGCGTCGATGCCGTTGTGGACGACGACGGTGCGCGCGGCATCGATGCGATAGCGCTCCGCGAGATCGCGGGCGATCGCCGCCGAGACGGCGAGGACACGGTCGGCGAGCGGGCTGGTGAGACGCTCGGCGAGCACGTACAGCGTCCGGCGCCAGCGGGCGACCTCGTAGTCGAAGAGCGAGTTGTGCACGGTGGACAGCACGACGGGCACGCCGGCGTAGCGCGCGGCGAGCCGCGTGTAGACGTTCGAGCGCGCGCCATGGGACTGCACGAGCGTCGGATGCAGCCGCTGCAGCGCCCGCACGAGCGCGAGGAAGGCGCCCGGGTTGACCAGCCGCTCGTTCAGCGGAACACGCGTGGTCTCGACATCCAGGGCGTGCAGGCGGGCCACCAGCGGGCCGTCGTCCGGCACGATCACCGCCAGCCGGAACCGCTTGCGGTCGAGCTCCGTCGCCAGCGCGAGCAGGTAGCGCTCGCCGCCGGCCCAGCCGGTCGACTCCGCGACGTGGACGACGGAGACGGGCGTCACGCGGCGTTCCTTCCCCACGCCTCGATCGAGGGGCCGAGCAGGCAGCGGCCCGCGCTCGCGAGCGCGACCCCCTGCACCACGCCGAAGACCGCTCGCTTGCCGAGATCGAGCGCGCGCTCGCCGGCGCGGCCGAGGCCGAGATACGGGTCGCCGCCCACGGGAGGACTGTTGCGGACGTCGACATCGCGGAACCCGGCGCGCTCGAGGGCGACGCGCAGCGTCCGGGCGCCGAAGTTCGAGGCGTGGAACACGCCGAACCAGCTCGGGCCGTCTCCGGCGAGACGTCCGCGGCCACGCTTCGACAGCGCGCGCGTGAGCCGGGCCCCCGCGCGCTGCACCGGCGTGTTGGGCGTGCGGACGAAGACGCGGCCGCCGGGCGCCAGCACCCGCCGGCACTCGCGCAGGAGGCCGATCGGGTCGGCCACGAAGTCGATGACGTTCCACAGCGTCACGAGGTCGAAGCTCGCAGCCGTCAGCTCCAGTGTGGGGAGATCGCCCAGGCGCACGTCGAGGCCACGCGCGCGCGCATACGCGACCACGGCCGGATCGACGTCCACGCCGACCGCCTGCCAGCCGGCCTCGCGGGCGAGCGCCAGCAGCTCGCCGATGCCGGCGCCGACGTCGAGCAGCCGTCCCGGCGGGCGGACAGCGTACAGCACGCGCGCGAAGCCCGGCGCGCGCCGCACGGAGACCCGCTCTTCCCGGCGCCGCTCGTCGTCCGACAGGCGCGCGCGCGGCGGCGCGCCGGCGGCCGGCTCGGAATCGAACAGCAGCCGGCAGCCGGCGCAGCGGACGAGCGTGCGGCCCGCCGGAGTGCCGACGGCACGAACGTGGACGCCGCCGCACACCGGGCACGTCATCACGCCGGGGCCTCGGCAGCGCGGCACCGAAGCAGCACGTGGTAGGCGAAGCGAGAGGGCAGGAGGCGCTCGGCGGCGGGCACCAGCGGCCGCCACATCCGGCGCACGATCGGCAGCATCTCGAGGTACCGGAGGTGCGCCACCCCGTCGGCGGCCTCGATCGCGAGGCCGCCCGCGCGCACGAGCGCGACGATCTCGCCGTAGGTCCAGCAGGTGTCGATCGGCTGGTCCGTGTTTGCCGGATGCTCGTACGGCAGCAGCTTGCCGCGCAGCCAGGCGCCGGGCACCAGCCGGCCGAGGCGATGGAACGGCGCGAACCCCGTGGCGTTCGGCACCGAGAGCGTGAGCCGCCCGCCGGGCGCCAGCACGCGGCGGATCTCGCGCAGGCAGCGAGCGGGATCTTTCAGATGCTCGAGCACCTCGGTGCAAAACACGGCGTCGAAGGCGCCGTCGGTGAACGGCAGCGCAGCGCCGAGGTCGGCGTCGACGAGCGTGACCCGCCCGGCGACCGAGGCGGCAACGCCGAGCCGCGAGGCGGCGAAGTCGACGCCGTAGAGCGTGCTCTCCGGCCACGCCGCGGCCAGCGCCGCCAGCAGCTCGCCGGTGCCGCAGCCGACGTCGGCGACGGCCCCCGTGGCGGGAGGCCCGGCGAGCGCGATCACCCGCTGCACGAAGCCCCGGCCGAGCCCTCCGCGATCCACGAGCGCCTCGTAGCGCGCGCGGATGGTGCCGGCGTCGAGCTCGTGCCCGGTCCTGAGCATCAGCGCTCCCGCCGCCCCACGATGTGCGCGCCCGCGTACTCGACGGTGTACCGGCTGCGCTCGAGGTGCGGTCGCAGGAGCGCGGGATGCGGGCCGCAGACGCCGGCATCGAACGGCACCAGCCCCTCGCACAGGCCGCGCACGAGATGGGCCGCCGCCGCCTCGCGGTCGGCAATGCCCCAGCGGACGCGGGCCTGGTCGAGGGCATACGACTCGAGCGTCGGAAAGCGGGCCGTGTCCGGCTCGGCGAGCCACTCCAGCCAGAAGTGCCGGAGCAACAGGTGGTCGGCCGGCTTCACGTGCACGTGGAAGTAGGCGATGGTCGGCCAGTGCAGGACGGCATAGTACGGCGGCACCGCCAGCGACTCGAGAGCCAGCGAGAGCCGCGCGCGCTCGCGTAGCGGGCGGTCGGCGGCGCCGAGCGCGGCGGTCGGCGTCTCGCGCGTCACGCGCACGAAGCGCGCACGCGCGGAGGCCGTGTGCGCCTGCCCATCGTGGCGGACCCGGCGGTCGGGAAACTGGTGACGGAGATCGCCGGCCACCTCGGCCGCCGGCACCGTCACCAGGAAGTAGCGGCGACGATCCAGGCCGAGCAGGTACCGGCGTAGCCGACGCAGGTCGCCGGGGCCATCGGTGTGCCCGACGAAGTCGGCGTCCCAGCGGACGACGAAGCGATGCCGCGCGCGCTCGAGGCCGAGGTTGGACACCTCGAACAGGTCGAGCGTCTCGCAGCTCAGGCGAACCAGGCGCGAGCCCAGCAGGCGGGCCACGCGATCGATCGCCGCGCGCGCGGTCTCCGACGCCCCGTTGTCGAGGACGAGGATCTCGTCGGCGAAGTCGCGGATGGACAGCAGGGCGGGCTCGAGCCACTCCTCGTCGCCGCGGACACGGACGATGGCGCTGATGCCGTCCGGGCGCGCCGGCGGCCGGGCCACGAGCCCGACCACGGGCGCCAGCGACAGCACGCGCCGCGCCGCGCTACGCCCGTCCACGCGCGAGGCTCCGCTTGGCGTCGACCTCGTCGAGCAGGGCGGCGACGCTGGTCAGGAGGTCGAACTGCTCGCGCGCCACGGCGGTCGCGCGCGCGCCGAGAGCCAGGCGGCGCGCCGGATGATCGAGCAAGCCGGCGACCGCCGTCGCGAGCAGGTCGACCGACGGTCGCGGCAGCAGCACGCCCGTGTCGCCGTCGGCGACGGCCGTGCGTACGCCGCCGCGGTCGGTGGCAACCACCACGAGGCCGCTGGCCATCGCCTCGAGGATCGCCCGCGGCACCCCCTCGGCGCGCCGCGTCGGGTAGAGCAACACGTCGGCGGCCGCGTGGTAGCGCGCCATGGCCGCGTCGGGCACCACGCCCGGAAAGCGCACGCGCGCCCCGAGGTCGCCCGCGCGGGCGATGGCCTCGAGCCGGCGGCGCTCGGGTCCGTCGCCGACCACGAGGAGGTGGAGGCCCGGGCGCGAGACGCCCAGCCGGCGGAAGACGTCGACGCCGAGGGCGATGCCCTTCTGGCGGTTCACGGCGGCAGCCATCAGCAGGACGTCCGCGTCGCCGGGAATGCCGAGCGCCGCGCGGCTCTCGCGGCGCAGCGCGGGGTCGGGCCGGAAGCGCGCCGTGTCGACGCCCGTGTGGACGAGATGTACCGGCCAGCCGCGACGGCGCAGGGCCTCGTAGGTCCGGTCGTCCTCGGCGATGATCGCGTCGAGACGGCGGTACAGCCGTCGCTCGAGCGCGGCATAGTACACGAGCGCGAGTGCCGCCTTGGGATAGCCCGCCAGCCCGCGGACGCCCGTGCGATCGTGCCACTCGCTCTTCAGGTGTGTCAGTGTGCGGCCGGTCGACCAGGCGACGTGCGGCCGCGGCACGCCGGCCATGGCCGCGCCGTAGCCGGCGAGATTCGTGCTGTAGAGCAGGTCGTACGGGCTGTGCCGGGCCACCGCCGCCGCGCTCGCGCTCCAGAAGGCGTCGGAGTAGACCCCCGGCGCCGTGCCGCGCAGGTACTCGACGCGATAGCCGTCGCGCGCGTCCGCGGGCGCGCCCTTTGGATGCGCGCTGGCCAGGACCACGATGTCGTGACCGAGCGCGGCGGCCGCGCGCGCGACGTGGTGCACGTAGCCCTCCACGCCGCCGAAGCCGTGGGCGAGCGTGCGCTTGGTCAGGATGACGATCTTCATCGCCGCCCCAGCGCCTCCGCGAGCGCCGCCGCTGCGCGGTCCCAGCTCGCGTGCTGCTCCACGAAACCCCGTCCCTTCCAGCCCATGGCGACGCGGTGCACCGGATCACCGAGCAGCGCCGTCAGCGCGTCGGCGAGCGCCGCCGGGTCGTCGGGCGGCACGAGCACGACGGCGCCGCTCTCGCCCAGCGGCCGCACCGACGCGATGTCGGAGGCCACCACCGGGCGCGCGCAGGCGAGGGCGTCGAGCACCTTGAAGGGCGAGGTCTCGCCTCGATGGGCGGTGAACGGCGCCACCACCACGTCCATCGCGTTGAAGTAGACCGGCGCCTCGGCGTACGGCACCTGGCCGGTGAAGCGCACCGTGTCGTCGAGATGCAGCGCGCGGGCCAGTCCCTGCCACTGCCGGCGCATCACGCCGTCCCCGACGATCAACGCGAGCAGGCGCGGCATCCCCGGGCGGAGCTTGGCGAGCGCATGCAGCAGCGTCGGCACCCCCTGGTGCCGGTAGAACAGCCCGACGAAGCCGACCACGGGGCGATCGCCGTCGAGACCGAGACGGCGCCGCGCCACGGCCGCCTCCACGGGCGCAAAATGCGCCGTGTCGGTGGCGCTCGGAATGACGACGATCCTGTCGCGCGGCACGCCCACGTCCTCGATGAGCCGCCGCGCCAGCCCCGGGGTGAGGGCGACCACGAGATCGCTGGCGCGCGCGCTGACGCCGAGCGTCCAGCGCGCCAGTCGGCGCGCCAGGACCGACGCGTCTTCCACGTGCAGGAACTCCAGCGGATCGGCGTTGACCTCGAGCACGACCCGGGCGCCGAGCGCGCGGCGCAGGAGGACGGGCAGCACGTTGGTGCCGGCCCGGAAGTAGACGACCTCGGGGCGCGGGCGCGTGGCCACGGCGGCGGCCAGCATGGACGTGTAGGCGGAGAGCGGGCGTGCAATCCGTCGATCGACCACGCGATACGAGCGGCACGGCACATCGCGCAGCGGCCGTTGGCGCGGCAGCCGGGGATAGAGCACCTCGACCGCGTCGCCGCGACGCGCCAGCGCCGCCGCCAGCTCCCACAGCTTGCGGAAGCCGCCGGCATCCGCCGTCAGCCCAGGCTCGTACGAATAGCCGAGCATCAGGATGCGCATCGGCTCACGCGGGGACACCCGCGTACGCGTCCAGCGTCGCGCGGGCGGTGTCGCGCCAGTCGAAGCGCCGCGCGCGGGCCCGGCCGCGCGCCACGAGATCCCGCCGGAACGCGGCGTCGTCGAGCGCCCGCGTCAGCGCCGCCGCCAGCGTCTCCGGGCTCACGGGCGGGTCGAGCAGGACGGCGGCGTCGCCGGTCACCTCGGGCAGCGAGCAGACGTTGTAGGTGACCACGGGGACGCCGCACGCCATGGCCTCGAGCACCGGCAGCCCGAAGCCTTCGTAGAGCGACGGGTACACGAACACGCCGGCGGCGGCGTAGAGCCCGGGCAGATCGGCGCGCGGCACGTAACCGAGGACGCGAAGCCGCGGTCGTAGACCAAGCGTGCCGATCAGCTCGTCGAAGTCCGTGCGGCCGGCGATGATGCCGCCGGCGACCACGAGCGGCACGCGCGGATCCAGCGCCGGCAGCGCGCGCAGCAGCGTGGCGTAATCCTTCCGACGATCGATCGTGCCGACGTAGAGGACGTAGCGGTCGGGCAAGCCGTAGCGCCGGCGCGCCGCGGCGGCCGCGCCCGGCTCGGCGCCATTCGCGACGTCGGGCGGCACGCCCCACGGCGTGACGCGCACGCGACCCTCGGCGATGCGAGCCCGATCGAGGACGTCGCGCCGCGTCGCCTGGGACGGCACCAGCACGCAGTCGGCGAACGCGGCCGTGTAGCCGACCCAGTGCCCCCAGTACCAGCGCCCGGGTCCCGGGGGCAGCCACTCGGGGTGGGCGCTCGGCGCCAGATCGTGCACGGTGACCACGGTCCGACGGCGGCGCACGAGGGGCGTCGACGTTCCGCCGGGCACGTGCACCACGTCGGCGCCGAGCCGCGCGGCCTGGCGCGGGAACTCCACCTGCTCCCACCAGAGCTGTCGGCGCAGGCGCCAGCCGGCCGCCGGCGGCGTGAGCACGAGGTACTCGTGCTCGGGCGCGTCCGCGCGCAGCCGCTCGAGCAGCCATGCGAGGGCGTTGCCGGCGCCGGTGGTGTTGCCCGCGAGGCCGCGACCGTCGATCACGATACGCATCAGCGCACGAGCTCCGCGACGCCGGCGCGGCGGTCGCCTGCTCCCGCACGCCACAGCGTGGCCGTCTCCGCCGGCGTCGCCGGGGGCTCGTCGCGCATCCACGCGCGGAGGCGCGGCCGGGTTGCGCGCTCGAACACGGCGATCCGCTCCCACCGCGCCGGCGGCGTCAGGACGTCGGCGGAAACCGGGCGGCGATGGTGCACCGCGCTGGCGAGGAACAGCGGGTCGCGCAGCACGAGTGCGGCGCCGACCGGCGCGCCGGCGTCCGTGGTCACGATCGACGCGCGCCGCGCGGGCAGCAACGATCGGAGCAACGCGGCGCTGGTCGGATCGGCGACGATGGCGACGCCCTCGGGCGCCCGCGCGATCACCGGCGCCGCCTGGCGCGCGACAGCCGCCCACTGCCGATAGTCGAAGTGGGCGGCCCACAGGCCGATGCCGCACACGAGCGCGAAGCCAACGAGGACGACCGGCGCCACGCGCGTGCGTCGCACCGCGACGAAGCCCAGCCCGACCGTGAGCGCGAACGGCACCACCAGCGGCTGCAGCGTGCGCGGGAAGTGAAAGAACAGCGGACGCGTGAACGAGAGATCGTGCGGCGCGAGGCTCAGGGCGGCCAGCAGCGCGCCCCACCACACCACCACCTCCCGGATTCCGGGCGTGCGCGCCCGGAGGGCGATCGCCGTGGCCGCCAGGACGAGGTAGAAGATGCCGGCCAGCTCCGCAAAGCGGCCGCCGGCGGGATTCAGCAACAGCCCCAGGTAATCGAGCGTCCACGTGTACGACGGCTCGAGCATCAGCATGTGCTGCCGGTGGAGCGCGGTGACGGCAGGCGAGAACCGGTAGAGCCAGTCGCCCGTCGCCCAGCGCAGCCACGCCATGTCGGCGGCCAGCACGAGCACGCCTCCAAGGACGATGGCCGCGCCGGCGCGGATCGGCCAGCCGCGCCGCACGGCCCACGCGACGAGCACGAGCGCGAGCGCGAGCGACGATTCCTTCGTCAGCGTGGCGACGGCGAGGCTGACGCCCGCGAGCCCGAACCAGTGGAGCCCGCGCGGCCAGGCCGCCTCGCCGCGCAGCGCGAGGTACGCGGCCAGCGCCAGGAAGACGCTGGCGGCCAGGTCCGCGTGCACGTCGGTGGCGGCGAGCACGTCGAGCGGGAGAATCGTCAGCACGGCCGCCGCCACCAGCCCGGCGCGCTCGCCGGCGAGCCGGCGTCCGAGCGCGAACGCGAGCACGATCGCCCCCAGCGAGTACGCGAGCGGCACCACCGCCGTCGCGCGCTCGCCGCCGCCGGCGACGGCCTGCACGGCGGCCAGGGGCAGCGTGAGGCCCCACCGCATGCCGAAGAGCGAGCCTGGCACGAGATCGCCCGCCAGCAGGCGCGCGCTCGACTCGCGGT
>Ga0247825_10001574_pt1 | contig 15001 bp, 16 predicted proteins | sample 13C_Vanillin_Day_FD_194413 | JGI IMG/M metagenome (GOLD analysis project Ga0247825, IMG submission 194413) | Soil microbial communities from agricultural site in Penn Yan, New York, United States - 13C_Vanillin_Day48 | ecosystem: Environmental > Terrestrial > Soil > Agricultural land | place... | reverse complement strand
GCAACCTTTATGCCGCCGGCGAGACCGCCTGCACCGGCGTCCACGGCGCCAACCGGCTCGCCAGCAACTCGCTGCTTGAGACGGTGGTGTTTGCCAAGCGCGTCATCGAGCGCACGCTGGACCCCAACCGCGACGCCACGCGCGAGACCGCTGGTGCGCTGCGCCTTCCCGATCCCTTAGACGAGGCTCGCAAGTCCGCCGTGTACAACCCTGAGGGCGCCGGGATGCCCCGCATTGGCGCGCCGGCGAGGGCGCTCCCCTTCGCGGAGCAGGGCTTAAGCCTGGCGAACCTGCAGGCGCTGATGTGGGACAAGGTGGGCATCGTGCGCGACGGCGCAGGGCTCGCGGAGGCGTCGCTGATGCTGGCGCTGTGGCAGCGCTCGGCGCCCGAGCCGACGGACCGGCCGGCGCACGAGCTGTCGAACCTGCTCACGGTGGGACGACTGGTCGCCGAGGCGGCGCTGGTGCGCACCGAAAGCCGGGGCGCGCACTACCGCACCGACTTCCCGGAGACGCAGGAGTCCTGGCGGCGCCACATCACCTTCCGCAACGATGCCTGAGCGATGGCGAAGGAGACTACGTGACCGAATCCCTTGATCTCGATCTCGCCAGGCGAGTCGTGCGCGCTGCCCTGGAGGAGGATGGCGCCTTCCAGGACGTGACCACACTGTCGACCGTCCCGCCGGACCAGCGGGGCCGCGGCGTGTTCATCGCCAAGGACACCGGTATCCTCGCCGGCCTTCCCCTGGTCGCTGTAGCCTTCGAGGCAGTCAACCCGGGCATCGAGCTGCGGCCGAAGTTGCGCGATGGTGCACCACTGGAGTACGGCAGCGTCATCGCGGAGGTCGAAGGGCCGCTGGCGCCCATCCTCTCCGGCGAGCGCGTGGCCCTGAACATGCTGCAACGTCTCTCGGGCACGGCGACCCTCACGCGTCGCCTGGTCGATGCCGTCGCCGGGCTGAACTCGCGCGTCGTGGACACGCGCAAGACGACACCGGGGCTGCGGGCGCTGGAACGCTACGCGGTGCGCGTGGGCGGAGGGCACAACCACCGGTTTAACCTCGCTGATGGTGTCCTGATCAAGGACAACCACCTGGCGGCGGGGCGAGCGCGCGGACTATCGATCGGCGACGTGATTCGGGCAGCGCGCAAAGGCGCGCCACACACGATGCGCATCGAGGTAGAGGTAGAGAGCTTCGATGAGGCGCGTGAGGCGGTCGAAGCGGGCGCCGACATCATCCTCCTCGACAACATGGACCCGCCAGAGATGGCCCGGTGCGTTGAGATGATCGGAGGTCGTGCGCTCACAGAGGCCTCTGGCGGCGTGACCATCGACAACGTGCGCGCCATCGCCGAAAGCGGCGTTGATATCATCTCGTCCGGGTCTCTCACGCACTCCGCCAGGGCGCTCGACATAAGTCTTGAGATCGAGACGCTGCGTGGCTGAGATCCTCATCCTCACAGGGCCGCACGGAGTGGGGAAGTCCACCGTGGCGCTTGCGTTGGCCGACCGCTACGACCGCGTCGCGCACGTCGAGGTGGACGTGCTCAGGCACATCGTCACGCCTACGGGCTACAAGGCTCCGGGGAAGCCTGGCTTCGAGCGCCAGCACGAGATTGCGGTGCGTAACGCCACGGATATCGCGCGCAACTTCTACGCCGAGCGTTTCGCCGTGATCATCGACGATGTCGTCCCCACAAAGCCCGATATCGACGCCTTCATCGATGCACTCAGGCCCGCCAAGGCGCCGGTGCACGTTGTGACGCTGATCGCGAGTCTTGAAGCCTGTCAGGATCGCAATCGCGCCAGCAAGTCGGAGCGACAGCCACCTGAGCGCGTCGAGCGCATTTGGCGGCTGTTCAAGGACGCGAAGGACCTGCCCGGCCCGATCATCGACTGCACCGACATGCCGGCGTATGCGGTCGTGGATCGCCTGCAGGAGCTCACGACCCACGGCGAGAGCATCGTTTATACGCCCTAGTCTCGGCGCGGCCTGTCGAAGTCCGCGCTGTCGATGAGGATGGTCACGGGCCCGTCGTTCACGGACTCGACCTGCATGTGGGCGCCGAAGCGGCCTCGCGCGACTCGCAGGCCCAGGGCCTCGAGGGCGTGGGCGTAGGCCGCCACGATGGGCTCCGCGACTGCGGGCTTCGCGGCGTCGATGAAGCTCGGGCGGCGGCCCCGTCTGACGTCGCCGTAGAGGGTGAACTGCGATACGACGAGCGCTTCGCCCTGGGTGTCGATTAGGGAGCGGTTGAAGCGCCCATCGGCGTCTTCGAAAATCCGCAGCTCGACGGTCTTGGTGGCGAGCCGTACGGCCGCGACATCGTCGTCGCCCTCGCGTACGCCTACGAGCACGAGCAGGCCGGCGCCGATCGCGCCGATGACTTTGCCCTCGACGCGCACCGAAGCGCTGGTCACTCGCTGGATGACGAGTCGCATTGACGCCAGCCTAACGCGAAACGACCCGTCTCAACAGACGGGTCGTTAGATCGAAGCTAGGACGTTAGTCTTCGGACGATGATGCCGCGGGTGCCGGAGACGACGTTGATTCGGAGCTACCGTTGGAGCCCGAATCGCCGTTCTTGCCGGTGTCCATGAAGGAATTGTCCGCGAGGGTGGCCTGACCGCCCTTACGGCTATCGGTGATGTAGAAGCCGGAGCCCTTGAAAACGATTGGCGGCGGGTGGAGGACACGCTTCGCTTCCTGACCGCAATTGGGGCAGGGCTGGCGCGCCGGAGCATCGAAGCCTTCGCGCCTCTCGTACTGATTACCGCAGCTGGAACATTTGTAGTCGTAAAGCGGCACGGCCGAACCTATCCTCCCGTGGGACTCCACTGGGGTGCTATGTTGAGTCTACCCGCGAACAGGGATTGCTGACAAGTCATTTTAGCACTCGCGGAAAGGGAGTGCTAACGTCGCGTCTGGTAGGATTCCGCCGGGATTCCGTCCGTAGCTCAACGCACACATGCCAGCCGGAGGCGTCATGAAGCACAGGACCGACCGTATTCTCACGAGCCATGTTGGCAGTCTGGTGAGGCCGCCTGACCTGGTCGCGATGCTCGCGGAAAAGTTCAATGGCAAGTCCTACGACGAGGCCGCATTCCAGGCGCGCGTCCAGAGCGCCGTCGTCGAGAGCGTGCGCGCTCAGGCACAGGCGGGCATCGATATCGTGACCGACGGTGAGCTGTCGAAGCCCCAGTTCTCCGACTATGTCGCCGACCGCATCGCTGGGTTCGAAGGCACGAACACGGGGCCGCGATTCGTCAATCCGAATCGGCGGCAGGACCCGTTCCCAGGATTCACGAAGTGGCGCGACTCCCAGGCGAATCCCGTGCAGCTCGGCGTCATGGAGCGCCGGCCGTTGTGCATCGCGCCGCTGACCTGGCGGGACCGCGCCTACGAAACGGACATTGCCAACCTGAAGGCAGCGCTGGCGGGCGTGAGCGTCGAGGAGGCGTTCATGCCGTCGCCTTCTCCGGGGATCATCGCCATGCGCATCCCCAACGCCTACTACAACAGCGAAGAGGAGTACACTTACGCCCTGGCCGGCGTCCTTAAGGACGAGTACGAAGCCATTGCGGCCGCCGGGTTCATCCTCCAGATTGACGCGCCCGACGTCGCGATGGCCTGGGACCGCCAGCACTTCGAGACGATCGAGAAATTCCGCGCCATGACGCAGATGCGCACCGAAGCGCTCAATCACGCGCTCGCCGGCATCCCGGAGGAGCGCGTACGCTTCCACGTCTGTTGGGGTAACAACGAATCGCCGCACACCGGCGACGTCGCCCTGCGGGACATCGTGGACATCGTGCTTCAGGTGAAGGCGCAATGCTATTCGATTGAGGCGGCGAACCCGCGCCACGGTCACGAGTGGAAGGTGTGGCAGGACGTGAAGCTGCCCGAAGGCAAGATGCTTATGCCCGGTGTGATCGATTCGCTGACTAACTTCGTCGAGCACCCAGAGTACGTCTCAGACCGCATCGTGTGTTACGCCGGGCTGGTGGGACGCGAGAACGTGATCGCCGGCGTCGACTGCGGCTTCGGGACGGGCGCGAGCGCATCGCCACGGATTCATCCCGAGATTGTCGATGCGAAATTCCGCGCTCTGGCCGAGGGCGCGCGTCTCGCAAGCAAGGAATTGTGGCATTAAGTAATTCCGGACGTTGATTATTAAGATCAACCGGACGATTATTGCAATCACGTGTCGACGGAGACATTTCCGTAACACTGACCCGTCCCCCCGCATTGAAGGATGGTAGGCCCATAGGGGAGGTACGATGCCACTGGTTCTTGCGGTCGATGACGAGTCCAGCATTCTCCGGATCATCGCGATGCAGCTCGAGAGCGAGGGCTTCGAGGTGCAGACCGCGTCAACCGGCGAAGAGGCCATCGAAGCGTTGACGACGATCGACCCGGACATCGTCGTGCTCGACGTGGTCATGCCAGGGATGACGGGCCTCGAAGTGCTAGCGTGGATACGTAAGGTTTCGACGGTGCCGGTTATCCTGCTGACCGGTCAGGCAGCCGACCGTCAGAAGATCTCTGGTCTGAATCGCGGCGCTGACGACTACCTGACGAAGCCCTTCAACCCTGAGGAGCTGGCTGCCCGGGTCAGAGCGGTGCTAAGAAGCACCCAGCAGGAGCAGCAGGAGGACAGGGGCGTCCTCACGACAGGCGAGATCATGATTGACCTCGACCGGCGCCTCGTCATGAAGGGCGGCCACCCGGTGTCCCTCACGCGCACGGAGTGGAACCTGCTCAACTACCTCGCCCAGCGCGCCGGCAAGGTCATCCTAGGTACGGACCTCCTGCGCAACGTCTGGGGACCTGAGTACGTCGAGGACAACCAGATGCTGCGCGTCTGGGTGTCGCGCCTGCGCTCGAAGCTCGAAGGACCGGATGCGAAGCGCACCTTAATCACGACGATCTCGGGCGTTGGCTACCGGTTGAACGCCGACAGCCCGGAAGACGACGATCCCGTGGCGCCGCCGAACTAGGCTTGGGGCGATCCTGCGTCGGCGCGCTTCACCGCCTCGGCGAGCTCGTCCGCCGGCACTTCGATCTGCACGCCTGCGCGCTCCTTCTGGAGCACCATGGCAACGCGCGAGTCCTTCGTCGCCCAACCCCGGTTCATCGCCTCGGTGAGTTCTTCGAGTGCCATGTTCGACAGGCGCATCGGCACGCCCATCTCTTTGGCGAGTTCTGTAGCGAGCCTTACGTCCTTGTGCGCCAGCTTGAGTTGGAATGACGCGGGCTCGAACTGGTTGGCCATGAAGGCGCCGGCAAGCCCATCGAAGGTGCGACGGCGGCCGCCCGCGCCCTGGCGAATGGCCTCCCAGAGCGGCAGCGGTGGCACGCCAGCCTTGACGCCCATCGTGAACACCTCGGCGAGCGCGGTCTGGACCGCGTAACCGGCGCAGTTGTGCACGAGCTTGGCGACCGACCCGGCGCCGATGGCGCCGATGTAGGCGACCTGGTCGCCCATGCAATCGAGCAGCTCTTTCTGCTGGTCGAAGGTCTCGCGATTGCCGCCCGCCCAGATCGCAAGCTTGCCGCTGTTGGCGCCGGCGGGGCCGCCGCTCACGGGCGTGTCGAGCACGTCGATGCCCTTCGCGGCGAACGTCGCATTGAGGCGTCGCATGACGGTCGGCGAGTTGGTGGACATGTCGAACCAGACGGAGCCCAGCTTCATGCCCTCGATGAGGCCGTTGGGGCCTGTGGCAACTGCTTCGACTTCTGGCGGCCCCGGCAATGAGGTGAATACCACGTCGCACTGCGCGCCGAGCTCTTTCGGCGAGTCGGCCCAGGTGCAGCCTGCGTCGATGTGGCGTTTGGCGGCGTCGCGGTTGATGTCGTGCACCACCATGTCGTAGCCACCCTTGCGGATGTTGAGGGCCATGCCGCCGCCCATGGTGCCCAAACCGATGAATCCGACCTTCATCAGAAACCTCCAGAAGCTGAGTACTCGTGATCCCAGCGGAGATTACGCTGCCTGAGGTAGCCCTGCATAGCTAGAATGAGCGCCAATCCCAGTCCCGAAAGTTGAAGGAGACACCTACATGACGACGCCGCAGCCCACCAACCCCGACAACTACGCCTTCGTGCCGAAGCTCAAGCAACTCCGCGATGATGTCCTGTTCGGCGACGTCTGGGAACGCCCGCAGCTGAGCAAGCACGACCGGAGCCTCATCACCGTCGCCGTCCTCCAGGCCATGTACCGGACAGACGAGATGAAGGGGCACATTCAGCGCGCCATCGATAACGGCGTCACCCGTGAGGAGCTCCAAGAAGTGATCACTCACATCACGTTCTACGCGGGCTGGCCCACTGGCGTGAACGCCTCGCGCGTGGCGACTGAGGTATTGGGGTAAACCTTACCCCCAGCCCCTTTTCCGATTTCGGAGAGTGGGAGCTTACGGCGCGTGGGAGCAGAGCGCGAGGTGGAACCATGAGAAGAAGCAGCGAACGCATACTGACGACCCATGTCGGCAGCCTGCCCGATCCGGATGACCTGCAGGAGGGCGTGCCGGGTTACGAGGCGACCCTCAAGAGCTCCGTTGCCGATGTCGTGAAGCAGCAGCGAGACCTCGGCATCGACGTGATCAACGAGGGTGAGTTCACGAAGGGCGGCGACTGGCTGTCGTTCGTGGAGTCGCGGTTCGGCGGCTTCGAGGAGGGCAAGCGTCCCGAGGGTGAACTGCCGCTGGTCATGCGAGGCAAGGACCGCCAGGAGTTCGCTGATTTCTACGAGTATGCGACCAGGATCGGAAGCCTCTTCTACAGTGATCAAATCCGGCCGCGCCGTCCGTACTGGGTATGTACGGGGCCGGTTACGTATACCGGCCAGGACGAGCTGGCGCGCGAGATATCGCTCCTGAGAGAGGCGGCCGGGACCGAGGACGTCTTCCTGACTTCGACCGCGCCCGCGAGCCTTGAAGTCTACCGTCGTAACGACTACTACAAGTCTGACGAGGAGTACCTGTTCGCGATCGCCGATGCGATGGCGGTGGAGTATCGCGCCATCGTTGAAGCCGGCTTCATTCTGCAGGTCGATGACGCGTGGCTGCCGGCGCTATGGGACCGCATCGGCATCGATATGGGGTTGGAGGCTTTCCGCAAGTACTCGATTGTGCGCGTGGAGGCGCTGAACCACGCCCTCGATGGCCTGCCCGAGGACCGTGTGCGCTACCACCTCTGTTGGGGCAGCTGGCACGGTCCGCACGCCTTCGACATCGAGCTTAAGGACATGGTCGACATAATGCTCACGGTCAATGCGCAGGGTTACCTGATTGAGGGCGCGAACGCCCGCCACGAGCACGAGTGGGTCGTCTGGCAGGACACCAAGCTACCGGGCGGGAAGATCCTCATCCCCGGCGTCGTCACCCACTCGACGGACGTGGTGGAGCATCCAGAAATCGTCTCCCAGCGCATCCAGCGTTTCGCGTCGGTGGTAGGGGCGGAGAACGTCATTGCCGGCGCCGACTGCGGCTTCGGCGGCCGCAGCCATCCCCAGATCGCGTGGGCGAAGCTACGGTCGCTGGTCGAGGGCGCAAGGCTGGCCTCGAAGGCCCTGAGGTAGCGAATTTGTCGATTAACTTTGTGCTTCGTGAATGGGACGGGACCATTGTCGAGGAAACTATCGACGGCAGTTATGCTCTGGGCGTGCTCATGAACCTCCTTTACCGCTCTGGTTCCGGGCCCGTGATTGAGTTCCGACTCCTGAAGTACGTCGATGAGTATGAGTTGGTGCGTTTCAACGCTCGACAGATGCTTGATCTAATCGCCGATCTTGAGCTTCTAAAGTCGCTGGTGCCGGACGGCAGGCACCACGATGAGAAGGTTTCAACGATAGACCGTCTAATCCGCCTTGCAGCCCGTTGTCACGAAGCCAACGGAGGTCTATTCCTCGATTTTATCGGCGACTAACTAGTGACCGAACTGATCGGAGTCGACGCCACCTTTATCCCCTTGGTCCAGCTTGTCTATCGCCGCGATGTCGTCCGGTGTGAGCTCAAAGTCGAACACGGCCATGTTTTCAGCCAGACGCTGCGGATTGGAGGACTTGGGAATCGGCAGCATGCCTTGCTGGACGTGCCATCGGAGCACCACCTGTGCGGGCGTCCTGTTCAAACGCTGGGCGATCTCCGTGATCGCAGCCTCCCTGAAGAGATTGCCGCCCTTGGCGATGGGCGCCCAGGTCTCGGTGACGATGCCGTGCTGAGCGTGGTGGGCGCGTTCGGCCGTGCGAGGGATGTATGGATTGAGCTGCACCTGGTTGACGTGCGGCGTCACACCGGTCTCAGCAACGAGCCGGTCGATGTGGGCAGGCTTGAAGTTCGAGGTGCCGATGGCGCGCACCTTCCCGGCTTCGAGGAGCTTGATCATGCCTCTCCACGCTTCGACGTAGCGGTTCTCACGTGGATTAGGCCAGTGGATCAGGAGCAGGTCGATGTAGTCGAGGCCCAGCAGTTTGGCGCTCTCAGCCCATATCTGCTGGGCACCCTCGATGCTGTGCCACTTCACATTGAACTTCGTGGTCACGAAGACCTGGGAGCGGTCGATCCCTGAGGCCTTGATGCCGCGACCGACGCCGGTCTCGTTGCGGTAGTTCTCCGCCGAGTCCACGAGGCGATAACCGGCCTCGAAGGCGACGGGGATGGTCTTCTCGGCGTCGGCGTCGGTCATCGGCCACGTACCGAGGCCGAGGGCGGGCATCTCGACGCCGTTGGAGAGCGTGATGGAAGGAGCGTTGTGTTGGTTGGTCATGTAGTAATTCTAGATTGAGGGCATCGTGGATAGGGCGCTGCACATTCGGCGGCTTTGATGTCGAGTCTAAACGCGCAAGTCGTATGGATGCTATTGCAAGCACACCGATATAACCCAGGGCAATCCACGATGGAATCGTAGTCCGATTTGAGGAGAACACTTCGTCAGTTCGCGAGGTGTTTGGTATGCCCCCACGAGCATCGATGCCTCACGACAGCCCTGGGAGGTGCCGCATGTTCAAAATACGCCTAGCGCTCGTGTTGGTATTCCTTGCGGCTATGGCTACGAGCCTGTTGCTGGTCCGAGGCGGTACTGCCAGGGCCGAGAAGGAAGTGAGCTTAGGCCCAGGCGAGCTAAACCTCAGATTCTTTTGCGGAAGGTTCGGCGGGCTTGGCCTCAAGACAGCCACCTTTGCCCTTGAAGGATCACCCTTTGTGATGCCGGACCTCACCCTCGGGCTTGACTTCGGAGGGAGCCTGGACGCCGATCGGACCGTGACCGTAGCCCCTGAGGCTGGTACGGCCGGCGGCCGCGTGCGATATGAAGTGGAACTGGATGAGCTTGGATGGATAGCGACGGCCCACGTCAGCGTCCCTGATGACTGGCAGGGCTCTTTGTCTCTTGTCGATTTCAGATGCAACTTCCAGGGTCCTCCCCCAGCGGATGCTTGCTCCGGATGGAGTGGACGAATCGTATTGCGGGTGAACCAGCATCTCGGCAATCCCGGCACAGGATTGCTCTCTAAGGTGGAGGTCCTGCCGACGAACGATATCCCTGTGAATATTCTGGGCGCTGGCACTTACGAAGTAACACTCAAGTCCTTCGACGAGCACTCCTCGCATGGGGGCCAGGGTCAACAGCACGAACGGTGGTACGCCGTCTTCCAAACGGAGCAGGGCCCGGTGGCAACGCAGCCGATTGACGACTTGCCCGACGCCCAGGACGCCCTAAACCAGGAGGTGGGAAGAATTACCCTTCCCGGGCGCGCATCCAGCATGGGCCTCGTGCATGAGCGTTCTGGAGGCACAGGTCAGCCGGACCGGTTCGAGACGCCCGAGAGCGTCACGGCTGTGTGCATAGCGTTGGACAGTGTAAGCGCCATTCCGGCCTTCCCATAGGCGCTGGAGTGAACACGTAGCGGAGCGCTCAAAGGGGCACTGACCGCGTACACTACGCGCATCCTTGGTCAGCGGGAGGTTCCACAATGCTCAGCAAGGTCGACAACGACATCCTTTGTCGCGTGGCCCCAGGCACACCGATGGGCGACCTTATGCGCCAGTACTGGATACCAGCCGTGCGATCGGACGAGCTGCCGGCGCCGGACTCCCCTCCCGTGCGCATCCGTCTGCTGGGCGAAGACCTCATCGCCTTCCGCAACACGTCTGGCAACACGGGGCTCTTCGCGAACGCGTGCCCGCATCGAGGCGCGTCGCTGTTCTTCGGGCGCAACGAGGGGGAGGGGCTCCGATGTGTTTATCACGGCTGGAAGTTTGATGTGACCGGCGCGTGCGTCGACATGCCTTCCGAGCCGGCCGAGAGCAATTTCAAGAGTAAGGTGCGCATCAAGGCATACCAGACCTTCGAGCGCGGAGGCATCGTCTGGGCGTACCTCGGGCCGCGAGAGAAGGCGCCCGACCTGCCGCAGTTCGAGGCGAACATGCTGCCGGACGGCCAGTACTCGATGTACACGATCTTCCAGGAGTGCAACTACATGCAGGGCTGGGAGGGCGAGATGGACACCGTCCACCAGGCCTTCCTGCACTACGGTGCCGAGCGCCCCACGGACATCCAGCCCGGCACCGCAGGCTTTTATATCGCCCGCCAGCGCCAGGCCAAGTTCAGCGTCCTGGAGACAGAGTTCGGCACCTCGTACGGCGCGTACCGGCCTGCCGAGGACGACACTTACTACTGGCGCATCGCCCACATGATGTTCCCGTTCTACGCCATGATCCCGACAGGCACCCTGGGTCTCGAAGTCCGCTTCCGCGCCTACGTACCTGTCGACGACGACCACACGATGTGCTGGACGGTGACGGGACGCAACGGCGAGCGGCCGGGCCGTGCAGGACTGCGAGGGACCGGCGGTACCCAGCGAGCGGGCGGTGAGCCCAGCATCCAGTGGCGCCCCAACGGCACGCAATGGAACGAACGCTGGCGCCTGACCCAGGACCCTGCCAACGACTTCGGTCTCGACCGCGAATTGCAGCGCTCTGGGACCAACTTTTCAGGCATCCCCGGCGGTGCGAGGCCTCAGGACATGGCCGTCACCCACAGCATGGGCACGATCTACGACCGTTCCCGCGAGCACCTCGGCACGACGGACCAGCTGATCATCCGGACGCGTCGTCGAATGATCGCCGCCGCGAAGGCCTTCCGAGAAGAAGGCGTGATCCCGCCGGGTGTCGACAACCCGGAGTTCTACCGCTACCGCTCAGGCGGGGTCATGCTGCCGCGCAGTGTCGACTGGTGGGACGCAACGCGAGACCTGCGCGAAGCGTTCGTGAAGCACGAGGGGCTTGAAGCACTCGTCGGCGTGTAGCTAGCGACAGAGCCTAAACGCCGCTCGCGATGCTGCCCTGGCTGCGCAGGCGTCGCAGCTTGGCGCCGCTGCAGATGTCGCAGCGGTACTGTGGGTTGGGGTCGGCGCGGCGGTCATAGCGCTGCCTGGAACGCCCGGGAGCGAAGACCAGGCGGCGGACAAGGCCGTTGTACCCGCAGTCGGTGCAGGCGCCGTTGGCCAGCAATTCCCACTCGATGTCCATGCGGCCGCCGAAGATGATGCGGTCGATCCAGAAGAAGATAGCGCCACCGATCAGGTTGGCGGCCACGGTCGCCTCGAGACCTGCGCCGAGCTGACTGACCACAAGCCAGAGTATCGGCGTGGACATCTGCCACCGCAGCAGGTAGAAGGCGAATTGGCGGGCGAGGTTCATGCGGGGCTCCTACAAAGGGTGGGGGACTCGTCAAGGTCATAGCTTAAGCAGTTAATGATTCAACTCAACCTGACCCTTGGCTCAGGCGCGTCTAGAATGACGACGGCTTGGAACTCAACGATACGGCGACGCGGCTCAGGGCTCGAAGTTCGAAGGTCTTCTACGGCTGGTGGATCGTCGCCGCGGGCTTTGGCTCGCAGGCAATTGCGGCGGCGCTTCTGCAGCGCTCCCAGGGCCTGTATGTCGCGGTGCTTAGGGACGAGTTCGGCTGGAGCAAGGCAGCGCTCTCCGGCGCGTTCTCCCTGCAGCAGATCGAAAACGGCATCCTCGGTCCCGTACAGGGCTGGCTGATCGACCGCTTTGGCCCGAAGCTGAGCATGCGCATCGGCGTGCTGATGTTCGGATTCGGGTTCATCGGCTTCAGTCAAATTCACTCGCTCACCGGGTACTACGTCGTCTACCTCGTGATGGCTTTAGGTACCAGCCTCGGCGGGTACTTCCCTTTCACCGTGGTGCTCGTGAACTGGTTCGAGAAGCGGCGGGCGAGAGCGCTTGCCAGCTTCCAGATGGGCGGCGCCGTTGGGGGCTTGCTCGTCGTGGTGGTGGCGCTCGCCCTGGAGCATTTCGGATGGCGAACGACGGCCTTCATCTCCGGCTTCATCGTCATCGCCACCGGCCTACCTTTGGTTCAAGTAGTACGCACGCGGCCACAGGACATGGGCCTGCGCGTCGACGGCGAGAGCGCCCCTGAACCCGGCATCACCGGGAACGATGCAATGGCCGCTGGGGCCGTCGACGGGTTCACGTTGAAGCAAGCGATGCGCACGTCGGCGTTCTGGTTCATCTCCTTCGGACATGGATCGGCGCTCCTGATCGTCGCGGCGGTGCAGGTCCACCTCGTCCTCCACCTGGAGGACGATCTCGGCTACTCACTGGCTCTCGCTGCGACGGCCGTGGCGGTCATCCAGGCCTCACAGATGGCCGGTACGTTCCTCGGCAGCCTGATCGGGGATAAATACGACAAGCGCTTCATATCCATGTGGTGCATGCTGTCGCACTCGGTCGGCATGTTGCTTTTCGCCGTGGCCCAGAACGAACTCATGGTGTTCTCAGCGGCGATCCTGCATGGCGTCGCCTGGGGCCTGCGCGGCCCGATGATGGCGGCCCTGCGTGCCGACTACTTCGGACGGGTCGCATACGGTGCCATCCTGGGGACGTCTTCGCTGATCACGATGTTCGGGTCGATCGCGGGACCGCTCGTCGCCGGGTACCTCGCGGACCAGACTGGTAGCTACGAAGAGGGCTTCATCCTGCTCGCGGTGCTCTCGGGCATGGGCAGCGTGTTCTTCTGGCTTTCGAAGCGTCCGCAACCACCACAGCCGGAGCCGGCGTTGGCCGGCCGAGAGGCGTAATTCTGCTACACAAGCACAGAAAGAGGGCGCTCGAAGCCACGCCTCGAACGCCCTCAGTGCTCCGCCGTCTGGGTTCTAGGTCACCTTGTCCTTGAGGTCGCCGGCCTTTTCCTTGGCCTTGCCCAACGCGCCCTGTGCCTTGCCTTCGAGCTTGTCGCCCTTGCCTTCGGCTTCAAGGTCTTCGTTGTCCGTCGCCTGGCCGGCCTTCTCCTTGGCGGTACCCATGGCGTCCTTGCCGGCGCCCTTGATTCGGTCCTGAGTCATCGTGATACCTCCCAACTGAACTGAGATCAGCGTAGGCACTGCGGCGCTACCCGCACGATAGAGATTCACGCGCTCCTGGTTGCAGGTGCGTTACGGACGCGCCGACTCTGCGGTGGCTCGACTACACTCGGTGGATGAGACTGCGCGCATTGGGCCTGCTCCAGCTTTTCGCCGTCCTCGTAGGCCTGACTGCGGCTTGTTCGAGACCCAGTGAGGACACGAGTTGTCCGGCGATGGACCGAGCATTGGAGGCGGCAGCGAATGACGGCGTGCTGGAGCCGTTGCCCCTCAGCGCCGAGGGCGGCGGCTACAAGATTGTGTTGGAGAGCAGGGAGACCGCGCGAGGGTGTGACGTGTCTTATCAGTTCCGGATATCGGGCGTGAGCGCTGCCGACTATGAGTCAGGTCAGTTCGACCGGTTCATCTGCGTGCCAGGACCGATTACCACGAGCGATTTCAGCATGGACGACGGAGACCTGCTAATGGACGCCCAGGTCAGCCAGTGGCAACCCACGGGCGTGATGAGGGTGGCTGTTGGCAGGGATTCTTGCAGCGGGGCTGCTTTGGTCTTCACGCACGTCGGCCGCATCGCGCAGCCCTGATCGTCGCCACGCGGCCTTGCCTGGCGCCCTCAGCGCCGAGGGCGCGTGCGCGACTGGGCGATGCCTGTTGCAGGGGCGCGAAGAGGGTCGCCGGCTGCGAACGGCTCGATCCGCAGCTACGTGCCGGTTACTCTAACGATCGCTTCGGGACGATTCGGCGATGTCATCGATCGGAGGCTCACCGGCAGTGATCAGGGCCATCAGCGCGTTCATAATCTTCGGTCTCGTGGCCTTGACGGCTGGCTGCACCGGTGGCGAGAACGTGCTTGGGCTGGGCGGCTCCGTGACCATCGATGGTTCCAGCACCGTCTTCCCTATCTCGGAAGCAGTCGCGGAAGAGTTCGTCCGCAGCAATAGCAAGGTCCGAGTGACGGTTGGCCTCTCCGGGACGGGCGGCGGGTTCTCGAAGTTTTGCAGCGGCGAAATCGACATCAGCGATGCGTCCCGGCCAATCAGCGCTTCTGAGATGGAGGCGTGCGCGGCTAAAGGTATCTCGTTCATCGAGCTGCCGGTCGCATATGACGCCCTGAGCATCGTCGTGAATCCGAAGAACGACTGGATCAGCTGCATCACAATCGATGAGTTGAAGAAGATGTGGGAGCCTGCCGCCCAGGGCAACATCCGCAGCTGGGCCCAGGTGAACGCCTCCTGGTCGGCCGGCGGCAACCTCAAGCTGTACGGCCCCGGCACCGACTCCGGCACGTTCGACTACTTCACCGAGCGCGTCAACGGCAAGACAAAGGACAGTCGCGCCGACTACACGCCGAGCGAGGACGACAACGTCCTGGTGCAGGGCGTGGCGGGAGACAGGGGCGCCCTGGGGTACTTCGGCCTCGCCTTCCTGCAGCAGAACGAGGGACGGATTAAGGGCCTCGATGTCGACGGCGGCAGGGGCTGCATCGAGCCGACGCCCGAGAACGTCGAGACCGGCGTGTACCCGTTGTCACGCCCGTTATTCATCTACGTGCGCAAGGACGCGGCCGAACGTCCAGAGGTGAGTGCCTTCGTCGACTTCTACC
>Ga0247825_10001573_pt1 | contig 15007 bp, 11 predicted proteins | sample 13C_Vanillin_Day_FD_194413 | JGI IMG/M metagenome (GOLD analysis project Ga0247825, IMG submission 194413) | Soil microbial communities from agricultural site in Penn Yan, New York, United States - 13C_Vanillin_Day48 | ecosystem: Environmental > Terrestrial > Soil > Agricultural land | place... | reverse complement strand
GCCGCGACACGAAGATGCACGATCTGGTAATCCTGTTCTCGATTCTGGGAGGGATCCTCACGTTCGGGCCCATCGGCTTCATCATCGGACCGATCATCGCCGGCCTGTTCGTCACATCGTGGAGCATTTTCGACACGGCCTACCACGATGTCATCAGCGAAGAGCCGGTGATTCACATCGAGGAGTCGTAGCGCCGAATGCTCGGCCGCACGCGCGAACAGCAATTGCATACCGACCGGTGGGAGGTACGTAATGGCCCAGGACGACATGCCCGACCAGGAACGTTCGATTGCCGACGATGAACTGGTCGATCAGGAATTTGCTGAGGACGAGGACGACGATTTCGACGAAGACGACGAAACGGAAGATGAGACGGACGAGGAAGCAGACGAGTAGGGTTACTGCTGAGCGACCCGGTCAGTTCTCGACCGGGCGCTCGGCGCTATCTACCACCAGCACCTTCACCGTCGTCCGCGCCGGCTCGAGCTTGAGACCGAGCTGTTCCTGCAGCGCGACGAACACCGTGGGCGGCGCTGAATCGTTCGCGTTTGCGTTGAGCGGTGCGAACGTCGTCTCGAGATCGAAGTTGAACTCCCCGGTCAGCGACGTACGGTCCACCACCGGCCGGCCGAGGTTGGCGAACGACGCCGACAGCATGTTCGCCAGCACGCCCATCGTCACGCCACGCATGACCAGACCCGGCGGGCGGAAGAACGCCGCACATCGCGGACCCGTCGCGTTCGGCTGCGCCGGCGGCGCCGGCTTTCCGTTGCAGGTGCCGTCCCACTTCTCGAGCTTCGGCCCCGGCTGGCCGCCGCTTCTGGCCATCACGAGCGCGTACGCATCGATTTCCTTCATCTCGGTGTGCGTTTTCAATGCGAACCGATCCTCGAGCAGCGTCTTCAACATGGCGATCAGCTCGGGGCGCGTCGGCGTGCCCTGCGCCTGGCCGAGGACAACGTAGCGGTCGCGTTCGATCCAGGACGGACCGCCGACGATCTGATTGCCCTGGCCCAGCTCGGGCCCGTACGCCTGGCTGATCATCATCCGCAGCGTGAAATTGTTGATGGCAATTCGTCCCGGAGCAGGAAAGTTCAGGAGCGCCCCCTGCGCCTCCGGCGGCGACAGGCGGATGGTGGCCACTTCGAAGGCCGGGCGGGCCGGCGCCTGCGCACTCGGGATCGCGGAGTAGGCGAACAGACAGGCAACGGCGAGGATCGGCAGCAGTGGAGAACGCATCGGGACCTCCATCGAGCAATACAACGTATTGCCGGGAGGCCTCGGGAAAGTTCCCTTAGTCGTTCCGCGCCTACGTAGCGCCGACGTAGGGCACCCCTTTAAGGGGTGCCTCCGACGTTATTCCACGGCGCCCCGGGACTGGAGATACGTAACCACGGCAGCGTGGCCACCGCGGCGCGCCATGCTGAGCGGCGTCCGCCATTCGCCCGGACCCGGGCCACCCTGCCGTGAGAACGTCTGCTCGACCCAGACGCGGCTGTTCACGCTGGCGCCCTGCGAGACAAGCAGCTGCACCACGTCGAGGTGCCCCTGCGCGCTGGCGCTGATCAATGCGTTCTCGTCGCCATCGACGACGTCTTCGACGCGAGCCCCGCGCTCCAGCAGAAGCTGCGCGATGCGCACCTGGCCGCGGGATGACGCCGCAATCAGCGGATTGCCGTCGCCGGTAAACGGCTTATGGACGTCGGCACCACGGTCCAGCAGCAGACGAGCGATTTCGAGATGACCGCGCTGCGCGGCTGCGATCAGCGGCGTCCCGTCGCCCGGCACCCCCAGATCGATGTCGGCCCCGCGAGCCAGCAGCGATTGGACGATGTCGAGGTGGCCGTGCTGCGCGGCCGCGATCAACGCGCTGCCATCGCCTGGAACGGGTGTATTCACGTTGGCGCCCGCGGTGAGCAGCGCCGCGATCTCCTCGCGGTTTCCCCGCTGCACCGCCTCGACCAGCATCCGCGCGAGGGCGACACCGACGATCGGATCGCGCGCGGGCTGCGCTGCAGACGCAGCCGGACGCTGGGCGTTGATCGTGCCGGGAGCCTGGGATGGCGCTGCCGCGGCCGGTGCGGCGGCCGGCGCGGCAACCGGCACGGCGATCGATTCGACAGCCGCGCGTATCGGACCGGTACTCACTGCGGACACCGGTACAGCATCTTTTAGTTGAACAGCAGCGACGGGTACCGAGATCGTGACAAGCGCGGCCGCGGCCGCCAGCCGCGCTGCCGTCGTGGACGATCGCCGGATTGCGGGATCGAGAATAGCCATAAGCCTTCCTTCCAGTTGTGACCGGCGCGCCATCGCGACGCCTGCTAGCGTCAGCGGCGCGAGCCGTTCCGGACGTGCGGTCTGCGCGATCTCGAGCAGGTGGTTTGCGTATTCGGAGCCACGTGTCCCCTTCGCCAGGACGAAGTCGTCGCACGCGCGTTCGCGTTCTACTCGCAGCCGCCGCGCGCCGATCCAGACGATCGGGTTGAACCAGTAGATGCCGCAGACGATCTGCGCAATCGCCTGGGTCAGGCAGTCGCGGCGCTTGATGTGCGCGAGCTCGTGCAGCAGGACGACGTGCAGGCGGTCGTCTGGCCATGACGCCGCGTCCGTCGGCAACAGGATGCACGGACGCCAGAAGCCCGCCACCATCGGTGACGGTACGCTGGCCGTGGCGAACATCGCCGGCGGCCGGATTCCCATCGCCTCCGCAAGCGCTTCCGCCTCCTCCGCCCACCTCGCATCCAGCGCGCGCGACGATCGGCGAATCCACATGGCGGCCAGCGTGCCGGCGAACAGATACAGCAGCACGGCCCCGGCGCCAACGATCCACGTGACCATTGCGAGCGAGGACACTGAAAGCAGCCGTGAAGAGCGGTTGGCAGCCGGTGCGAGCGGAGCCGCGACGACGTCGCTCCTTTCGGCGGCGGGCGGCGCGGGGACACTCGCCGCGGGCGTGAAACTCGGACGGGCCGCAGGCGCAAGCGCTGCTATGGCAGCCGGAGCCTGTACCTGCCATTTCGGCATGGCGATCGCTGCGGCGGGAATCAATGCCGCCGCGACGATCCCGGCTGTCCAGACGAAATGGCGCGACGAGGCCGCCGCGCGCCGCATGGCAAGGGTGATGATCCAGACCGCGCTCAGAACGACGGTGACGCGGACGGTGGCGAGGACGAGCAGGGCAAATGGTTCGTTCTGCACGTTAACTTCCTTCCTTGCGGGCGCGCTCGATCAACGCCTTCAACCGCTCGACATCCTTTTTGGGCAGCTCGAGCGAATCCTCGTCGAGCAGTGCCGCCATCGCCTGCGTGGCCGAGCCGCCAAAGAACGTGTTCAGCATGTGTTGCAGCGCCGAGCGACGCGCGTTCTCGCGCTCCACGGTCGGCAGGTAGACGTACCGGGCGCCATCCTGTTCATGCTTTACGTGCCCCTTGTCCTCGAGGATGCGGAGCAGCGTGCGAACGGCTGAGTAGCTGGGCGGGTCGGGGATGGCGTTCTGGATTTCGGCGGCGGTGGCGCGGCCGGCCGCGTAGAGGGCATCCAGGATCTGCCGCTCGCGTCGGCTCAAATCCGGCACTGCTAATTTTTTAGCCATGAGTGCCAAATAATTAGCAGTACTCGTGTAGGGTGTCAAGTGTGGAAATGCGGAGAAGCGTTCCTGAGGCGCCAAGGGTCAGGCCGAGCCGCACCCGATTCGCGCGTCCGAGCGTATAACGGCATATGCGAAACGTGTCTCTCGCTGTGCTACTCGCTTGTACGACGACGGTGATGGCGTTGGCGCTGCCTGTTGCCGCTGGCGCCGTGCGGGCGCAGGAACAGGAGCCGATCCTCGACGCCTGGTTCGAGGTCGCCTCGGTCAAACGCAACGTCAGTGGCGGCAACTCCGTGTTCCGGCCGGATCCGACAGGTGCATTCACGGTGATCAACGTGCCGTTCGTGAACCTGCTGTACGGCGCCTACCAGCTGCAGCCGTACCAGCTGATCGGCGCGCCCTCGTGGGTTCGCGACGAACGGTACGACGTGATCGCCAAGTTCGATCCGAAGTTTGCCGGCCGTTTGCAGCCGGACGGCCATCCGCCGACATGGGCGCTGGCGGTGCGCCGTCTGCTCGTCGAGCGCGCGCAACTGACGTTCCACCGCGAGACACGCCAGCTTCCGGTGTACGCGCTGGTCATGGCGCGGCCGGACGGCAAGCTTGGCCCCAACATCAGGCCGGCGCAGGCGGACTGCGATGCGCTGCGGCTGCAGTCGGTCGTTGCGGCACGCGAGGGAAAGCCGTCGCCGTACCCACAAAACACGCCCACCTACGTGCCATGCGGACTGCGCAACGCGCCGGGCCGGCTCACGTCTGGAGGATTCGGCTTCGCGGAGTTCCTGGCAGCGTTGAGCATTCAGACGGGGCGGGCCGTCATCGACCGCACAGGCCTCTCAGGCACGTGGGATCTGCACGTGGAGTATGCGCCGACCCCGGCGGCCGCTGGCGCTGCCGACGCGAACCTGCCGGATCTCTTTACCGCGCTGCAGGAGCAGCTCGGGCTGAAGCTCGAGTCCGCGACCGGACCCGTGCAGGTGTTCGTCGTCGATCGCCTGGAGCGCCCGACGCCCGACTAACCCGTGGCGCCGCGCGGCATTCCCACTACGATAACCGTCGGCGATGAACTTCCACAGCAGCGCGCTGCGCCTCGCCTTCCTGATTGCGTGCGGCCTGGCGCTGGTGGCGTCCGGCACCTTGTTGTACCTCGGCGACACGCGCGGCTCGATTGCGGCGCTCATCGTCGCGGCGAGCGCGCTGATCTTCCCCGGCGTGCGCGACGGTGATCCGAAGCTTCGACGACGATACTGGCTTGCGCTCGGGCTTCTCGCCGGCGCCATGGTGCTTCTTGGATTGCCGCTCGGCGTTGTCGCCGGCGCGCTGGCCGTTCTGTTTGCAGTGCAGGTGCTGCTCAACGTGGTCGTGGCACAGCGGGTTGGCCGAATCACGCTCGAACGTCTCGATCAGCCAGCCGTCATGGCTGGTGCCGAAGAATTTGTCCAGCAGTTCTCCGCTGAGGGTTTCCGCGTCTGCGGCAGTTATGGCTTTCATACCGGTGGAATACGCGTCGTCATGACGGTCATGGCCGGCCCGCGGAGCGACCGTGTCGCGGTCGTCACCGACAAGGTGTTGCATGTCGCCAGCCGGTTCGGCAGGCGGTCGGTCGTGACCACGAACAGCGCCGCCGCTCCCCTGCCCGCTGACGTCTTGCGTCAGCACGTCGCCGGGGGTCCCGTTGAACTCGTTCGTGCGCACGACGCGGCGTTGACGCTGCTCGATCGCCATTCAATCCGTCCCGACGTTTTTGCGAGCGACTTGGAGACGCTCGAGGCCGTACGGGAGATGGAGGAGCGTGCGCTTGCGTTCATCCGACGGGTGTCGCTGCGGACCGCATTGCGAATGGCGACGGACGGCGCTTCGAGAACACGTCTGCTTGGTGACGACGCTCACAGTCTCGACCGTATCAACTCATGGATCACCACCTGATCGTTCACGTGGACGGCGTCCATCCGGTCGTCGCATCAGTCGGGAGGCAAGAAGCGCGAGCGGTGCCGCGGCGAAGCTGAGAAGAGCGCCCATCTTCGTTTCGGCGAGAGCCGCACCGCCGGGAAACGCCGCTGTCGCGAAAAAGAGCGAGACCGTGAAGCCGATGGACGCCGCGATGCCGACGAGCGCGAGGTCGCGGCCGGTCAGACCGGACGGCAGGCGCGCACCCACAAGGCGCGCCCCGGTCGAGAACAGGAGGATACCCGCCGGCTTCCCGAGGAGCAGTGCGGCGAGCACGTAATACGTTCCGGGCCCGATCTGTGCGAGTGGGACGCCGGCGTTCGCGAAGCCAAAGAGCAGAAGGACAAATTGGACCGGCCTCGCCCACCACCGCTCAAACTGGTTGAGCGCATACGGCTCCGCGTCTTCGCCCGAGTTGAACAAGCCGAGGTCGCGCGGAGCGTGCGGTATGAACGGCACGATTGGCACCAGCGCGAGCGCCGGATGAAACCCGCCCCAAGACAACGCCGCCCAGGCGAGCGCGCCGGGGCCAAGAACGTAGGGCCAGAAGCTGCGCGTTCCCCGTCGCCGCAGCCAGAGCGCCAACAGAACAGCCGCCGTCATCAGGCCCGCAAGTGCGACGAACGACAGCGGCGCCGATGGATAGAACAACGCCAGAATCACCAGACCAAGCGCATCGTCCGCGATCGCCAGGAGCAGGAGGAACGGGATCGCCGGATGCCCGTTGGGAAAGATCGCCCGCGCGACCATTGCCGAAAACGCAATGTCTGTCGCACACGGAATTGCCCACCCACGCAGCAGGTCCGACGGCCCCACCGTGAGCGTCAGCAGCGCATAGATCGCCGCGGGTGCCGCCATGCCGCCGACGGCCGCCATGAGCGGCGATACCGCCTGGCGGCCGGAGGCGAGAGCACCGCCCGGCAAGGTCGCTTCGAAGACCTCCTTGGCCGCCAGCGCGAAGAAGAACACCATCCCGACGTCGTTGACCCAGAAATGCAGCGGATGCGCCACTGCGTCGTACGTCGGGAAGTCCACGTTCGCCCAGACGACGGCCGCGACCGTGCCGGCCAGCAACAGCAGTGAGTTGTCGAAGATGAACCGCGCAGGATTGCGCCAGGAACCGGGCAGAGCATCCTCCTGATCAACCGATCACGAGGATGGCGGCCCGACCATCCAAAGTTCCTGCGGCGGGAATCCGCCGCACCCGTCGCTAGTTTACGTCAGGCGGCGGTGGTCCCCGTGCTGGTCATAGATAATCTGAAAGGTCGCGTCTGCTCGGCGACGATGATTACAGCCTGCGGCGTATCGACTCGTGGAACAGAGCGTGATAGTGGTCCTGACGCCCGACGTGAAGGAAGCCAGAGGGCTGCTTGGCGCCTTTAGGCGCAGCGGCTTCGTCGCCCAGGATGCGACCCTCGGTGTCCTTCCTTGCTCCGTGTTGCCGGATCTCGACATGCTTGTCGCGGTCGGCGGAAACGGCAAGGCACAGTTTGCCGCGCAGACCCAGTACGTCCTCGACCGCTGTCCCGAGACGAAGGTGCTGATTTGCGCCGGGGCAGCCGGGCGGCTCGACACCGCAATCAGCATCGGCGACATCGTCGTCGGCACTGGTACCGTTGAGCACGATTACCGCACGCGCATGAGCCCACGGCCGCCGCCGTGCCATGACCCCGACCCGAACATTCTCGAACAGTTCGTCAGCATCGCTGCCCGCAGCGCCTTTCCGTTCCGCGTGCACTTCGGTCTGATTGCCAGCGGTGACGAGGACATCGTTGACAGCGCGCGAGCGCAGGAGCTCAGAGCCTTGACGCACGCAATGTGCGTCGCGTGGGAAGGCAGCGGCGGCGCGAGAGCGGCGCGCTTGAGTCGCGTGCCCTTCATCGAGATCCGGTGCATCACCGACGGTGCGGACAGTACGGCACACGCGGCCTTTCAGGCGAATGTCGGATCGGTCATGTCGAACGTCGCGCAACTGCTCGCGGCGTGGGGTGGCACGGGCGAGGCTTCGGTCTCGGGGACGGTCACGTGAGGCGGTGCTGGTCATGGATAATGTGCGGAAGGCCGACGCCTGACTGAAGAGGGCGGCATGAAGAGTCAGCTCACTCGAACGCTCGTCGTTGCAATCCTCGCCGTGGCGACGATCCCCACCGTTCGCTCCCAGTCTGCGCAGAAGTTCGAAGTCGTTTCGATCAGACGCGCCGTAGTGCCACCCAACCCGAATGGAGTTCCTGTCTTTGACACAGTCGGCGGTGTGGGCACATCGAGCCCGGAGCGCATCACCTACCGCGCAACGTGGATCACGCGGTTGATCTCGGAAGCGTATGGCATCCGATCCGACGACATCACTGGACCGGCATGGCTCTCCACGGATCGCTACGACATCATTGCCAACATCCCACCGGGCGCCACGAAGGACGACTTCAAACTCATGCTGGCGGACTTGCTGCGCGAGCGCTTCCGTATGAAGTTTCATATGGGTTCGAAGATTCATCCGGTCTACGCGCTGCGTGTCGGGAAGGACGGACCGACGTTCAAACCAACCAGGCGAACCGCCGACGCAACGGTCCCTTCCGGTGGCAGCATCACGGTGGACGCGGACGGGTGCTCGATCCTGCCGCCAGACCGCCAGGGCGCCGTCGGCCGTGCGATTACCGGCGGGATGTGCTGGACGGCTCAGGACGTCACGATGGCCAACCTTGCGTCGATGCTCGCGCAGCCGGCCGGACGGCGTGTCGTCGACGAGACCGGCTTGACGGGCCGTTACGATTACAGGATTCGCCTGCAGTGGATGAGCCGCGCGCCTGATGCCAACGCCGTCGATACGCTTCCGGGCGTCTTCACCGCCGTCGAGGAGCAGCTTGGCTTGAAGCTCGAAAGCTCCACAAGCTCGTACCCCGAACTCATCATCGATTCGATCGAGCGCGAGCCGACGGAGAATTGAGACTACCCTGCACGCGAGACGATGTACTGGTCGATGCGTCCGTCCGGCAGCGTCATCATCGTGAGAGACATCAGCACGCTGCCCGCGCGGATGCGATAGATACGGATCGTCATCCCGCCTCGCTGTGATTCGCCGGCCGGCGCGAACTCGGCCGGCGCGCCGAGCGGCGCGAGGCTCCCTGCATAGTCGGCCAGCACTTCCTGTGTGAAGTAGGCGTTGGCGGCCGGCGTGAAAAGCGCCCGGTCGATGATCCCCTTTGTCAGCCCGTCATAGATGCGGCGGGCGACGTCGCGCGAGTCGTTCCCGGCTGTCGCGGCGGCAGGAAGAATGACATTGGCGATCTGCGACGCGATCCGATCTGCCGCCCCGGAACCGCCGGGATAAATGTTCGTGAACACGACGATCGAAGCACGGTCGTCAGGATAGATGACGCTCGTGCTCGTGTAGCCGGACACCGCGCCGCCGTGCGCAATCCGCCGCCGGCCGCCCTGCACGCTGACGGTGACGCCGAGGCCGTACCCGGTGGCGGCGCCCGTCGAGAGGCGCACCTCGGTCTGTTGCGTCGTGTACGACGAGGGACGCAGCACAGCACGATTCATAACAGCAATGTTCCAGAGCGAGAGATCGTGTGCCGTCATCGCGAGCTGTCCCGCGCCAAACAGCCAGCCCGGAGCCTCCTTCGGCGCGACTCGAAGCGGTCCCAATGCGTTCCGCAACAGCGGCTGTGCGTCGGTCGTTTCCAGCGCATTGGTATTGAGGTCCGCTGCCGAGGTCATTTTGAGCGGGGTGAAGATCCGCTGGCGCAGGAAGTCGATGAAGCTCGTGCCGGCGACGCGCTCGACAATCGCGGCCGCGATGACGTAGTTGGTGTTGCTGTATTGCCACTTCGTGCCAGGGTCGAAGTCGAGCGCCTTCCCGGCCCACCGCTGCATGATCGCCGGCGGCGTCACAGGGTTCAGCATGTCGGGAAACACGTAGTCCTGCGGCCAGTAATCCTGATACCCGGCCGTCATCGACAGCAGCTGGCGCACGCTGATATTGCCGGCGCGCGTGAGCTGCGGGTACCACTTCGCCACCTTGTCGTCGAGCGACAGCTTCCGCTCCTCTTCGAGCAGGAGGATGGCGGTCGCCGTGAACTGCTTGCTGATCGACCCGATGCCGAAACGCATGGACGGCACGGCGGCCGTCCGCGGCGTGATGCGCCCGTCGGCGCCGTACGCCTGGTCGTAGATGATCTGGCCCCCACGCACCACCGAGATCGAGGCGCTCGGCGCGCCCGTCGCGTCCAATGCTGCCTGCGCGGCCTTGTCGATTGCCTCGCGTTCAGTCTGCGTGACCGGCTGCGCGGCAGCCGGTGTGGAGAGCAGGAGCAGAAGAAGGGTCGCCCGTACGCCGGACATTCCGCCCGAGGATACGCCAAGTCCAGACATCCAATGGACTTCGGCGCTGTATTTCCTTCTTTTTGCCCCCTGAAAAAACCGCGTATCCGGATGCAAACATTCCCGGCCCGGATCGCGTCTAATCGGCATCGTCCTGTCAGGGGTCCGGGCATCAGGTCAGTGAAATCACTCGAGCTGGGGGTCGGCATGCGTACCGTCGTTCTTCTTGCCATCATCCTGTCGCCGTTCATCGTCCCGGGGTTCACTTACGCGCAGAACCAGACCGGCCGTCTGACGGTGACGGTCAACGATACGACTGGCGGCTCGCTGCCAACGGCAACGGTCACCGTAAGCGGCCTCGATCCGGCGAATAAGGCACTGAAGATCGCACCGCTGCAGACGGAAACGACCGGCATCGTCAACTTCGATGGGCTGGCGCCGGGACGCTATGCGGTGGTTGCGGAGTTCACCGGTTTCGAGACCTCGCCGCCGCGCGAGGTCAGGGTTCGTGCCGGACAAAACCGCTTGACGATCGTCCTGGCGCTGGCCCGGCTGAAGGACGAGGTCGTCGTCGGCCGCGACCAGCAGGTGGCTGGCTCGGATCGCGCATCGACGTTCGGGTCGATGCTGACGCGCGAGCAGATCGATCAGCTCTCCGACGATCCGGCCATCGCACGGCAGCAGCTCGAGGACCTCGCCGGGCCGCTGGCGACGATCCTCGTGGACAGCTTCGAAGGCGGCCAGCTGCCGAACAAGTCGCAGATCCGCTCGATCCGCATCTCCCGCGATCAGTTCGCCGCGGAATCGCACTCCGCCGGCGGCATTCGCATCGAGATCGTCACGCAGCCCGGCCAGGGGAACATCCGCGGCCAGGTGCGGACGAATTTCTACACCAGCAGGATGGATGGCAGTCACCCGCTGGTTGACCGTGCGCCACCGTCGCGGAATCTCAATGGCGGGATGAATCTGTCCGGTGGTCTGCTGAAGGACCGGATGTCCTTCAACCTGAACTGGAACGGCAACAACAGCTACACGTCGCCGGTGCAGATCGCCAGCGGCAGCAGCAACACGGCCACACGTGTGCTGCCGATCAAGACCGTCAACACGTCGGAAAACTACAGCGGCGGCATCGACTGGGCGGTCACGACGAACCAGACGGCCCGGTTCAGCGTCAGCCGCTACAACTTCGTCACCCGCAACGCCGGTCTGGGCGCGTATGACGCGCCGGAGCGAGGGTACACGACGGAGAATCCCGAGTGGTACATCCAGGCCGGGCACACGGGCCCGATTGGCCGGCGCATGATGCTCTACAACCGGTTCTACTACGACGGGTACAGCTCGATTTCGTCCAGCACCATCGAGGCGCCGACCTTCATCGTTCCCGACGACGTGAATCGCGGCGGGGCGCAGCGCCGAGGCCGCACGGATACGAAGACGGTCTACCTGAGCTCGGACCTCGACTACGTGCGCGGCCGCCATTCACTCCGCAGCGGCATCGAGATGCAGCATTGGCGGTTCGATTCGGACGCCGAAACCAACTATCTGGGCACCTATTACTTCGACAGCCCCGAATCCTTCGACGCCGGGCGGCCGCTGAGCTTCACGCGGCGTATCGGCGATCCGAACATCCGCTACTCGAACACGCAGTTCAGCATCTACTTCCAGGACGACGTGCGGTTGAGCAAGTCGTTGACGATGACACCGGGCGTCAGGTACGAGGTGCAGACGCACGTCAACGACTTCGACAATCTGATGCCGCGGTTCGGCGTGACGTGGGCGCCGGGCGCCGGGCGGACGACCTATCGCGCCAGCCTCGGCATCTTCCACGACTGGTTGAGCACCAACACCTATCAGCAGACGCTGCAGTTCGACGGCTTCCGCATGCAGGAAGTCAACATCGCCGATCCGTCGTTTCCCGATCCCGGTCCGCTCGGGCCTGCGACTCCAGTGCAGCGGTATCTGCTTGCCGACGACCTCGTGCTGCCGCGCACCGCACGCGCCAGCCTCGGATTCTCGCGGACGATCACCCCGATGGTCTCCGTCAACGCGGTGTACGCGTACACGCGCGGCATCGGCCTCTTCGTGGGCGAGAACCTGAACGCGCCGGACGGCGGTGTCCGGCCGGATCCGCGGTTCGCGAACGTGATCCAGGCGGTGTCCGGCGGCAAGTCGCAGGTGCATACGCTCGATTCGAGCGTCACCCTGAATCTGGCGGGGCTCGGCGCCAACCCGACAACGGGGCCCTGGTGGCAGTGGCGGCGCGGCCTTCGTCTGAGCGGCTCGTACACGCTGGGCCGCCAGCGGAACAACACCGAGGGCGCCTTCGCTGTGCCGGCCACGGACCTGGCGTTCGAATGGGGACCCTCGAACGGGGACATCCGGCATCGCGGCAATGTCAGTTTCGGCACGACGGCGATTCGCGGCCTGACCGCGTCGATGAACCTCGGCGCAACGTCCGGGCGCCCGCTCACCATCCGCACAGGATCCGATGACAACGGCGACCTCATCTTCAACGACCGGCCAGACGGTATGGGCCGCAACTCGGTGCGTGTGCCCGGACAGTGGACGTCTTCGGCGAACTTCGGCTACGCCTTCTCGTTCGGCAGCCGGCAGGTGGCGAGCGGTGGCGGCGTCTCAATTACTCAGGCGGCGGGAGGCGCGCTGTCGGTCAACGTGGCGGGCAGCCAGCCGGTTGCCCGCTATCGCCTGAATCTCTCGGTGAACATACAGAACCTGTTCAACCGCCCCACTTACAGCGGCTACAGCGGCGTGCTCACGTCGCCCTCGTTCCTGCAGCCGACGTCAGCGAGCGGCGTCAGGCGCACGACGATCAATGCCAACCTGACCTTCTGAACGAGACGCAATCCAAGACGCCAGCCGAGCTCCGCGGTTGAAACTACAGGACGACAGCGCCACGTAGCAGGACGATACGGATTCGTCGCCGCGTACTACCCTGCTCGTCAGTCTGCCCGAGCTTCTTTGGACGTTAAGAGCGGCACGCCGATGGCGGCGCGACGCTTGCGTGGGAAGAGCGTAGCGATTTATGCCTCCCCCGCCTGCGCCAGAGCCGAAGGACCAGCTCGAGGCCATTCTCGAGCGCGCGCTCACCGCGTACCACCGCGACGAGCGACATGGTGGTGCGGATTGGATCGGCGAGCGGCTGCTCGACACCGAGCTGGTACCCGTCACGCGCGAGGCGTTCCGAGACGCCGACGATTTGCCGTCGGACGAAGACGTGTTCCGAGTCTTCGCCGAGCCGCTCCAGCTGCTGGGCGAGGGCTACCACGTCATCGCCCTCGTCGAGCCCCGGCACCGGTTCGTCGCCAAGTACGCGAAGCACCCCGGGCCCGTCCCGCCGCTGGCGGCGCCGAAGCCCGCCTCCCTGGAGGCGTGGCAGTACGACCACGGTGTCCGGGCAGACGGATCGCTGCACCCGGCCATCTGGCAGCACATCCGTGCGTTCGAAGCGTACGGTCCGCTGGCCGTGCCCAGCCGAACCTACATCGCGGACGACACGCTCGCCTCGCTCGCCGATGACGAGCGGCGGGCGCTGGAACGGTTCCGTGCAATAGGCATCGTGCGGTCGCTTGGCATGCCGCGTCTCGTGTCGATCGACTACCCCGACGATTTCCCGCAGGAGAAACGCGCGTCCGGAGGCCTGCGGCTGTCGGTGGTCATCGTGCAGCAGTTCGCCACACCGCTCGCGACCGCGATCGAGCGGGCGCTGCGGGCTGGCGATGCCGGGGCGGCGCGCGATCTTGAAGCGCGTTATCGCGACTTCACGCAGCAGTTGTGGCAGTGCGGCGTCTCGCACCTCGACTTCTCGATGCTGAACATCGGCATTACCGGCGAAGGGCGCAACGAACATCTGCAGATCTTCGATCCGCACATGGGTGTGATCGACGTCGCAGACGGTGCGCGAGACGTTCACGATCCGGTGTCTGTCCACGCAGTGTGGGAACGTTCCGTCGACAGCATCCTGCGTTCCTCCCGCGACGGCAGCCGCTGGGCGCTCTGGCGCGTGCAGCAGGAGGTGTCCGCCGCTGAGCACGTGCCGGAGGGCTCGGCGGCTGAAGCGGCCGCGCTCGTGCGCGATTTTCACGCCGATTCGGAGGGCATCGAGGAAGGGCGCGGGTCGTTCGGCTTCGAACAATTCGACGAGAAATGGCAGCAGCGGCGAAGCCACGTGATCAACACCGTGATGCACACCCAGCTCTGGGCGCTCGTCAGGCATCCGATCGGCAGGCTCCTGCGTTCAGTGATCGACCCCACGAGGCGCGATGCGGTCTACGACCGCTCGGTCCCGGTGCTGGGACTGCACGACGAGCGGCCGCTACCCCAGTTCCGGGCGGGCGTGAAGATCTATGGTGGCCGTCCACTCATCCTGGCGGCCAATGTCTCGGAGAGCGGTTCACAACTCGCCAAACACTGGGGACGATTGCGGCTCCCTGCCGAACTCGATGTGCAGGACGACCCCGCCATCCACTATCACCTGCGCGACATCTTCACCGGTGAGATGTACGTCCGATCCGGAGACGAGTTGGCGAAGCGGGGCTTTAAAGTCGGCCTTGCGCCGCATGAATTGCACGTGCTTGAAGTCGAGGACATCCTCATCGAGGACATCGCGGTTGAGCGCAGCCTGGCAGCGCACCGCGATGTCTCGAAGCTACTCAACGATTGCACGAAGCGCGTGGGAGTGGTCGGCGATGTGCACGGCGAGCTGGAGGCACTGCAGGAGGTCCTCCGCGCGCTCGGTTTCATCGACGAGTTCACGCACTGGGCCGCCAGAGACGGCACGCTCGTCTTTACCGGAGACATCGGGCACGGGCGGCATCTGCAGGCGGTCTTCGACTTCATCCACGGCCTCGCCGCCCAGGCGCACCGGGTCGGCGGCCGCATCGTCTGGACGCTCGGAAACCACGACCTGTACCTCGATCGGGAGGGCGGACAGGGGGGCGAGAACTCCCTTGGCTACCGCTTGTGGCCCCTGATCCGCGACTCGGCGATTCACCCCGACCGGCATCCGGGCCTCAGCGTCCAGGCCGCCTACTTCGAATACGGAAAGGTGTTCGTGCACGGCGGGATCCTGCCCAACATCGTGGAACTTGCCATGCGTGAACGAGGCGCGCGCGACGCCGGAACCGTTAC
>Ga0247825_10001572_pt1 | contig 15011 bp, 17 predicted proteins | sample 13C_Vanillin_Day_FD_194413 | JGI IMG/M metagenome (GOLD analysis project Ga0247825, IMG submission 194413) | Soil microbial communities from agricultural site in Penn Yan, New York, United States - 13C_Vanillin_Day48 | ecosystem: Environmental > Terrestrial > Soil > Agricultural land | place... | reverse complement strand
CCGGTGGCCGAGTGGACTTCCTTATTGGGTCAACACCTGTCGAACTCAAAGTGCGCAATCTGGAAGGCAATCTAGCTACAAAACTGGGTGATTATCGTGAACAGGCGGCAGAATACGCTGCTGCCCTGAATTCCGGACTTGGATTTCTGCTAGTTCTCGACACGTATAAATATGGCCCCAAGAGCCCTCACCTGCCACCTCCCCAAGACTTGGTGAATGTAGAACTTGTTCCTTCAGCACTGGGAAAAGATGGGCAGTCATACACCTTGGTGGCAAGTGTCATTGTGCCAGCGTATCCACCGCAGCCCTCAAGAATGGCTTCAGAGAGAAAGAACCAGTCACATACTTCAAAGAAGAAGCAACCACATGCATCTCCTTAGCTTTAGCGGCTGTCGTAGGCGTATCGATGTCGTCCGATGTGGCTGATTGAGCCCCTGCTTAGCGAAGGCGATGGCTACGCAGCCTCGCATATCCCAGAAGGCTGCGGTTGACACGCACGGCGAAGCAGTTCGTGAAGCTACATCCTTCAGTGCGTTACTACGCACGCCTCAGTGGAGCGTGGGCTTGGGAGGACGTGGACCGTGCTCGCGCTCATCCTCCACGAGCTCGCGAGGCTCCTCCGGCGGAGGTGGCTCGGCCCACTCGGGGACTTCGGGCGGGGGAGGAGGCAGGCCGCGCTGCTCGGCCTCGGCGGCCAGCACCCGGAGCGCTGCGTCCTCGGCGGCCTCCTCGGCGGACATGGCCGCGAGCCGGGCCGCCTGCTGACGCCGGCGGCGGACATAGGCGACGACACAGAGCGCAGGGGCCAGCAGCCAGACCAACTGCATGCTCGTGGTGAGCGGCAGCCAGCCGAAGCGCGTGGCCAGGCTCTTGCGCCAGCCGTTCTCCTCAACGGACAGCGGGGAGCGAAAGGCCTTGCCGAACGCCATCTCGAAGTGCTCGCCCCGGGATACCAGCTCCAGCAGCTGGTTCATGGGGCCCGGGCCATGGTGCCCGGCGAGCCACGCCACGAAGTCCGCGCTCTGGGCATAGGCGACCTCCACGTCGACAGGCCTGTCCGGCCAGCTCGTGGAGAGATCCTCGAAGTGGATCACACTCTCCTGCGTCACCGCGCGGAAGAGCGCCGCATAGTGTGTGACGTTGATGCGCTCGCCCGTGAGGTGCTGGGCGAGCCCCTCCTGGAACCAGCGAGGCCACACGGGCGAGAACTGCCCCAGCGCCACATGGGCCAGCTCGTGCCGCAGCGTGATGAAGCCCTCCGGCCCGGTGTGGCTGCGCGCGTTCAGGAGGATGATGCCGTGGGCGGGGTAGGCCACCGCCACGGCCCACTTGGGCGGAGCGCCCCCGGGCAGCGCCAGCGCCTCGTACTCCGCGCGGTCCGCCCCCATGCGGATCTCCGTCTTGCCCGGCCAGTCCCGGCCAAGCACCCGGACAAAGGAGTCGCGCACCGCCTCGATCTGCTCGGCGAGCGCCCGGGCCGAGCCCTCCGAGCGGGCCGTATAGAGGATGCGGAAGCGCTCTGTAGCGACTTCTCCCACCACCAGGGCCGGGCGGGCGCTGGGCACCAGCGCGGGCTCCTGCTGTCCATGGGTACTGGGGGCGCCTCCCTGCTGGGCAAAAGCCAGGGGTGCGGCCAGGAGCAGGGACAGCAGCAGCAGCAGACGCATCAGAAGACTCACGGTGTCTGAGACATAACAGCCTCAACCCGCGCGGCATCAATTCCCCTTAGGGCCACCCGCTTGCGACGCGACGCGTCACCAGCGAGCAGCTCCACCTGACGCCGGGGGAGGCCGAGCAGCTTGCCCAGGAACTCTACCAGGGCTGCGTTGGCCTCGCCGTCCACGGGGGGCGCCGCGAGCTGGATCTTCAACAGGCCGTCATGCTCGCCCACAATACGGGTGCGAGAGGCGCGCGGCTGGACGAGCACCGCCAGCTCCACGCCATCCGGCAGGGCCTTGAGCCAGGGAGGCGCCACGGGCTACTCGCCGCTGTTGGCCTTCTTCTGCGACAGGAAGGCGACATTGTCCTCGATGCGCGCGTAGTCCCGGTCCGCGAAGGAGGGGGTGCTGAATGTCTCCAGCAGCTTGCGGTGGGCTTCCACCACGGAGCGCACCTGGGACTCGAACTGGGCGCGCTGGCGCTTCAGCTCGTTGATGTCCTCCACCACCTGGACGAGCTTCTGGTGGGCGCCGTGGACGATCTTCTCCGCCTGGTGCTCGGCGTCCGCGATGATGATCTCCGCCTCCTTCTTGGCGGCGGCCTTGAGGTCCTCGCTGATCTTCTGCGCGGTGACCATGGTCTCCTGGAGCGTGCGCTCGCGCTCCTGGTACTGCTCGATGCGGAGCTGGGCGCGCTTGATCTCCTCTTTGAGGGAGATGTTCTCCTTGACCACTTCCTCGAACTCCCCGGCGAGCAGCTCCAGGTAGGCTTCCACCTCGCGGCGGGAGAAACCGCGCAGGCCTGTGTCGAAGCGCTTCTGCCGGATGTCGAGCGGGGTGATCTTCATGGACCCAGAGAATAGCTCAACGCTCGCTCTTCTCCAGGAACTGCTCTCCCAGCTCGCGGGCCCGGCGGGTGGCGGCCTCCACGGCGTTGATCAGGGTGGTGCGCAGCCCGCCTGCCTCCAGGGTATGCAGGCCAGCGATCGCGGTGCCTCCGGGGCTCGTCACCTGGTCCTTGAGGTGGCCGGGGTGGGCGTTCGTCTCGATCAGGAGCTGGGCGCTGCCGAGCACCGTCTGCGCCGCGAGCTTGAGCGCCGTGTAGCGCGGTAATCCCACCTTCACCCCCGCATCCGAGAGCGCCTCGATGACGAGGAAGATATAGGCGGGGCCGCTGCCGGACAGGCCGGTGACGGCGTCCAGCAGGTTCTCCTCCACCTCGGTGGTGGTGCCCACGGACTGGAAGATGCGGCTGGCGACGGCGAGGTCCTCCTCACTGGCGTGCTCGCCTCGGGCCAGCGCGCAGGCCCCGGCGCCCACCAGGGAGGGGGTGTTGGGCATGGTGCGGATGATGCGGGCCCCGGCGCCCAACCTCCGCTCGAGCGCCGCGATGGGCACACCGGCGGCCACGGAGATGATGAGCTTGCGGTGGTCCAGCGCGGGGGCCACCTGGACGACGAGCTTGTCCATGGCCTGCGGCTTGACGGAGAGCACGATGATCTCCGCTTCGCGCACGGCGGCCAGGTTGTCCTGGCTGGTGCGGATGCCGTAGAGGCGCTTCATCTCCTCCAGGCGCTCGGGGCGGCGGCCGGTGCCGATGATGCCCTCGGGGCGCGCGGTACCGGCGCGGAGCAGGCCCTTGATGATGGCCTCAGCCATGTTGCCGGTGCCGAGGAAGGCAATGGTGCGTTCGAGCATGTCGGGAGTTCCTGAGCTCATGGCCTACTTGGGGGCCCAGCGGGCCGCGATGTTGTTGGCGGCGGACTGGATGGCGAGGGGGAGGCGGGTATCGCGCGAGGCGGCCTCCACGGTGGCTCGGGCCGACGGGGTGCGCTGGTAGAGCAGGCCGTCCAGGGCCTGGATCTTCAGCGCGTCCGGCAGGCGAGGGTTGCGCACCACGCTGGAGAGGATCTCCTCGGCGCGCGGGTGCTGGAAGAGGGCCACGGCGCGCACGGCGGCCTGCTGGATGCGCGGGTTGGGCTCCCACAGGAGCGCGGAGAGCGGAGCCAGGGCGCGGGGATCTCCCAGCAGCGCCAGGTCCTCGATGGCGATGACGCGGATCTCCTCGGGGCCGGGCTCGGTGGCCCAGATGATGCCGCGCAGGAGCGCCTGGTCCGGGCCCACGACGGCTCCCGTGGTGGACGCAGTGGGCGCTGGCGCCGCGGACGCACCCTGGGCGAGCACGGTGGGGGCAGCGAGAAGAAGGCCGGCGAGCAGCAGGTGATGCATGGCGTTGCCTCGAAGCGGGGGGAGGCGGTTCTATCGTGTCGCCAAGGCCCCATACAACCTGCACAATGCTGCCAATGAGCGAACCCATATTTGCCAACGATGGGCTGGTGCAGAACTTCGAGACGGTCACGCAGTGCCGGGAGCTGTGGGAGCTGATCTGGTCCGCCTCCGACGGTGAGCCCTCCGCGAGAGCTTCTGCCGTCGAGCGGCTCAAGGCCATGAAGCACCCAGCGAGCGCTCTCACGCAGGTGGCGGTTCATCACGCCGGAGGCGAAGAGGTCCGTGTTCAGTGTGAGGCGCACCTGGCGGACGAGAAGTGGGCGAAGCTGATTCCCCTGCGGTTCCAGGAGTTCACGCCCGTCTTCCCGACGGACACCCGGTTTCACCAGCGCATCCAGGATGCCTTCTCCGAGAGTGGCTGGGCCCAGGCGCACCTCCGGGCGCTCGAAGGGGAGGGGGAGGCGGGAATCCGCGCGGCCCAGGCCCTCGTGGGCGAGCTGCAGACCATTGCCCAGGAGGCCGCCGAGCTCCTCTCGCGGTTGAAGAGCATCCGCGAGCGCATCAAGCCGCCCCTGCACATCCTCCAGGTCCAGGCGCTGACGCGGGCCGAGCTGGCGCTGGGGAGCCTGAAGGGGAAGAAGGCCCTCGAGGTCGGGCCGCAGGAAGGGGAGCTGCTGCAGGAGCTGATCCGCCTGGGGGCAGAGACGACGGGCGTGGATCTGTGGCCCAAGAACGACCACCCGGCCATCGTCAAGGGCGATTTCCTGCACACCCCACTGCCGGGCCCCTTCGACTTCATCGTCGCGACGGCGGTCTTCGAGAACAGCTCCTGCTCTCGCGGGGAGCAGGACTCCGATCCTCGGAACAACTCTCGCGAGGTGCTCGTCCGCATGCGCGAGCTGACAGCGCCAGGGGCTGTCATCGTGCTGGAGAACGTCATGCTCCCCATCCCGTTCACGCACGAGGACGCGGAGCAGGCCGGCTTCGAAGTGCTGAGGTTTCTCATGCCCGGGATCACCCTGCGGATGGGGGGCCGGAGCTGCGCTCTCAGGCGCAAGCCATAAGCATCCCCAAGGCTCCCCGCGTGCTCAGGCGCGCCAGAGCACCGGGAAGAGCGGGTGGTCCATGGGAGCCCCGGCGGGCAACGTGTCCTTGAGCTCAGGGAAGGGCGGCGAGGTACGCCAGGGGCGCGGCGCATGGACAATGTCGTCGCCGAGGAAGCGCAGCGACATCACCCGGCGGCGGTGCGGGCCCTCCACGCCAGCGGAGGCGTGGAGCGTGAGGAAGTGGAAGAAGACCGCGTCACCGGGCTCCAACTCCCAGCCGATGATCGGGAAGTTGCCGCGAGCGCCTTCGATGTCTGGCAGCTCGGCCATGCTGCCCTCGGGGAACCACTTTGCCTGGCCATCGAGGAACGTGCGCGGCAGGTACCAGGGCCCGCGGTGCGAGCCCGCGATGAACTCGAGCGTCGACGCGCGTGAGACGGGATCGACGGGCATCCACATGCTGCAGCTCTGGGTCCCGTCCACGTCGTAGTACGGCTGGTCCTGGTGCCAGGGCGTGCGCTGGCGAGTCCCTCGTTCCTTCACCAGCACGTGGTCATGGTAGAAGCGCACCACGGAGGCGCTCATCAGCTCCCCCGCCACGGCGGCTACCGGCGAGCGGCGGATGAGCTCCTCCAACTCGGGGAAGCGCTGCCAGTTGCGGAAGTCCTCGACGAAGAGGCCAGGGTCCTCGGGGCGGCTTGCCACGATGGCCAGCTCGCTCGGTGAAGCCAGGATCGCGTCGATGGCCCGCCGCGTCAGCTCCACCCACTCCGGGGTGAACAGCCCCCGGACGCAGACGGCCCCGTCGCGCTGGTACGCCTCCACGATCTTGGGGTCCAGGATCGCCACAGCTGGCATTTTGCCACGCCAGCGGCGGATTTCTTGACGAGATCTCCGTTCGTGGGACTGTGTCGGTGCTACAGGCATGTCGCGCCTACAGGAGAACGAGAAGCAGCCATGAGCTCGGTGGCCGTGAGTTGGCAGACGCTGGAGAACGTCGAGGTGGAGTGCACTCACTGCGGCGTTCGGATGACCTTGCACGAGGGGAGCGGGCGGCGGGTGAAGTACTTCCGCTGCGGCTCCTGTCACCGCTGGGTGTCGAGCACCTATACCGACATCTTCCGCACGGACGCCAAGCTGCGCACGCACCCGGCGAAGGACACCTCCGCTGAGGACGCCAAATTCGTGCAGGTGAAGGAGCGGCTGGAGCGGTGGCTGGCGGCGGTGGAGGAGCAGGACCCGTACCACGTGCTGGGCGTCTCTCCGCTGGATTCACCGGAGGCGGTGCGCACGCGTTACCGCGAGCTGGCGATGGAGCGGCACCCGGACCGGGGCGGCTCGGTGGAGAAGATGCGCGAGCTCAATGATGCCTACGAGCGGATCCTCCGCCACCGGCAGCGCAAGAAGGAAGAGGCGCTGGCTCAGCGCAAGCTGGTGGGGGACAGCGAGGTGCCTCTGCCGGCGCGGAGCAGGTAGCTCCAGAAGAGCGCCCCAAGCGAGAGCCCCAGCGCGGCCTTGAGGGCCGTGGGGAAGAGGTTGCCAGGGGAGATGAAGCCTTCCACCAGGGCGATGGCAGCGAGGAAGGGCGCGCAGCCGAGCACCAGCTTCACGGCGGCTTTTCCGCGCAGGGCCAGCGCCTGCCCGCGCGGAAGCTCGCCCGGATCGATCAGCGCATGGCCGACCATCAGCCCCGCGCCACCGGCGATGGTGATGATGGACAGCTCCACCGGGCCGTGGGCAGAGATGAAGTCCAGCAGCTTCAAGCCGAGGCCCTCTCGGGCGCACAGGGCGGCGATGGCGCCAATCTGCACCCCGTTGTTCACCAGGGTGAATACCGTGCCCAGGCCGAAGAGGATGCCCGAGGCGAAGGTGAAGATGATGACGGTGAGGTTGTTGGTGGCGATGCCCGAGGACACCGCGTTGGGCGGCGCCACGGAGAGGATGTCATCCGTCCACATCCGCCCCTGGGCCACGTAGTCGCGCACGCCCTGGGGCACGAGCAGCTCCGCGCCGCGCGGCTCCAGCAGCACCACCAGGGAGCCCAGCAGCAGCCCCAGGATGAAGAAGCCGGCGCTCACGGCGACGAAGCGCCCCTCCGCGCGCAGGGTGGCGGGGAACTCGCGGCGGAAGAAGTCGCGCACGGCGAGCCAGCGCTCGCGCGGGGGCTGGTAGATGGCGGCGTAGGCCTGGCCGCACAGCTGGTTGAGGAAGCGGTGCGCGTCCGTGCCCGGGTAGAACGTCTGTGCGTGCGCCAGGTCCGCGGCGGCGCGCCGGTAGAGGGTGTCCAGCCGGCGCAGCCCCTCCAGGCCGAGGGTGCCCTCGCGTTGCTGGGTGAGCAGTCCCTGCAAGGCCTCCCAGTCCGGGCGCCGCTGGCCGACGAAGACGGGCAGGGGCACCGCCATGTCAGCGCGCTCCCTGAATGCGGGTCCGGAGGAAGCCCTCCACGGACTCGGGGGAGGCCAGCAGGGTGGCTCGCTCTTCCTCGGACAGTCCGCCGAAGCGCTCCACCATCCGCAGGCCCAGGGTCCGCCGAGCGTCCGGCTCCAGCCAGGGAGCGCGCTCGAGGAAGGCGAGGAGCAACTCCACCTCCTCGGGCCCCAGGCGGCTGGAGGCACTGGCGATAGGAAGGGAGACGGCCTGGGGCGCCACCTGGGCGGGGGCGGTGTACTTGTCCAGGTTGAAGCGCTCCTCGCGCACCAGGAGCGTGCCGGCCAGCAGATCTCCCAGCCGGCGGTGCTGCCGGGTGAAGAGCATGCTGAGGCAGCCCGTGGCGTAGAGCAGGGGGAGGAAGTCCACGGCGCGCAGCAGGTTGCGCACGGCGCTCTCGTACACGCCCACGGGCGAGCCGTCCGCGCGCACCACGCGGATGCCCAACAACCGCTTGCCCGGCGTCTGCCCGTGGAGGAACACCTCGGCGAGCGTCCAGTACAGCCACTGGGTCGCGAAGGCGCCCACGGCCACCAGCGTCTGGACGAGCCCGGACAGCCCTTGGAAGGCCGCGAGCAGGTCCGAGACGAGCAGCGAGAGGACGAAGTACGCGGTGACCCAGAAGAAGAAGAGCAGCGTCGCGTCCACGAGCCAGGCCAGACACCGGTAGCCAATTCCCGCCACGGGAAGGCTCAGCGCCACGCGCTCCGGCGTGGCGACTTCCAGGTTGGGTGAGGAGGCGGAGGCCATTTCACTTTTGAGCATATGCCGGCCCGTATCATGGCCTGGAAGACAGAAGGGCCTGTTTCCCTACCGACACCTCTTGCGCCCCAACGTCCCAACCCCCTGGACTTTGGGCCCATGCGCGTGCACTTGACAATGCGCCTCAGTCAGTCTCGCGGAGAGTGCGGAAGGGGTGGTAAACCTCTCCCTCAAGCTGGCGAGCAACGAGGCCAGTGAAGCAGCAGTACAAAAAACCAAAGTACGCCATGACCGGCTGGGGGGCTTAGCATGGCAATGAACCAGATCGCTGTACGTGTGTCCATGCTCGAAGGTCCGTGGTCCGCCTACAAGGGGTTGGCCGAGGGACTTCGATGTGAGGGTCTGCAGGTGATGTCCGTGTCACGTGACGCTCGCGCGTTGCTTGACAGCCTGGGAACGGATCCTCCTCAGGTGGCAGTCCTGGATGTGGAGGCGGATGGAGACGCGATGGAAGGGTGCTCGGTGACGGAGGGCATCACCCTCCTTCGTGAGGCCCGCAAGCGTCGGCTCGAAGTCCGCATGCTGATGTTGTCCGCGGTCAGCACGCCGGAGATCATTTCTCAGTGCTTCGATGAGGGTGCCTCGGGCTACCTGTTCCGAGTCGGACTGGGAGTTGGCGCGGTCGTCTCCGCGATCCAGGGGCTGGTGAAAGGGGAGCGGCTGTTCCCCGTTCAGCTCCTGCGCAACGACTTCGAGCAACCGCCCGCGGTGTCACAGCCGGCCAGCGTGCTGAACTCGCTCACGCAGCGCGAGCGAGAGGTGCTGGCCTACGTGGCGGGAGGCGCGGACAACCTGAAGATCGCCGCGCACCTGCAGATCGCCGAGCGGACGGTGAAGTCTCACGTCACGCAGCTCTACCGGAAGCTGGGCGCGGAGAACCGCACTCAGCTCGCCCTGCGCGCCTGTCACCTGGGCGTGCGCCCGCCGCCGGACCTCTGAGCGGCCCACCCCTCCGTCCGGGTCTTCGGAGGGGGAATATCAGAGGAGCCCCGCCACCCAGGAGCGAGGGTGGCGGGTGAGGGTTGTGCTCCCGGGGCTTCTCCTTGTCGATGGGAGAGGCTCGGGGGAGCCGTCTCTTCTATGCTCGGGCAGTCCCGGTGCGAAAGGCTCCGCGTCTTGCTCCGCTCGCTTCTTGTTGTTGGCTGCGTGCTTGTTATCGGCTGTGCCTCGGTTCCGAAGCCGGCTCCGCCCCGTGACACGGAGGCAGCCTCCTCGGCGGCACGCCCTGCTTCCCCTACGCGCACGGAGTTCCTCACGCCTTCGGAGATCCTGAAGCGGATGGAGGACTCGAAGGTCCAGTACCGCCTCGATCCGAAGGACTCGCCGCCAGGTGGCTGGGCCGATGCACTCTGGCCCAGGATGTTCGAGCCAGTCTCAGAGCCCCATGTGGTGGTGGAGGACGGGCAGCGGGTCATCCAGGAGTGGCCTGCGGACCCGAAGGCCCAGGAGCTCATCAACCAGGGTGAGGAGCACTACCAGGCCAGGCGCTACGGCGACGCGGCGAAGCTCTACCAGCAGGCGGTTGACATGTGTCCTCGCTGCTATCTGGCGCGGGCGTACCTGGGGGATGCGTTGCTCTTCGGCGGGGATGCGGAGCAAGCGCTCGTGCACTACCGGAAGGCGGCGGAGCTCAACCCGGATGACTACCGGCTCTACTACTTTCAGGGGAGCGCGCTGGCGCGGCTGGGCCGCCTCTCCGAGGCGCGCGAGGCGTTCGCTTGGTCGCTGGTGCTCAACCCCCGCAACCCCATCCTGCGCCAGTTCTTCCGGGAGAACGAGGGTCTGGGGATGCTCATCCAGGGCGATGTGCTGGTGCCTCGAGGCTTCGCGCACGAGGACGGCAAGGACATCGTTGTGGAGTTCGATCCCGACTACGGCGCGGCATGGCTGGCGTATGCGAACTGCAAGGCGCTGTGGCTGGGGGAGCCCTCGCACCGCGAAGAGATGACGGGCACAACCGAGCGCCACTTCTCCTCGACGGAGGAGATGGAGTGCCTGGCTTCAGTCGCCAACATCCACGCAGCGAAGCGGGAGGAGGGCGAGGAGGATCGCATGGATGCCTCGCTGGATCGGTTGCTGGCCGTGATCGGGGACGGGATGGCGGTGGAGATGGTCCTCTTCGAGATGGCGGCGCGCGTGCACCCCCAGTACACGCTCACGCTCGATGACGAGAGCCGCCAGCGGTTGAAAGAGTACGTGCTGCGCTATGTGCTCATTCCGGTGTACCGGATGTAAGCCTTGATCGATGTCACCAAGCACTTCGGCAGAGTCATGTCGCCGCTGGATACTTCGAAGTTGACGGTGGTTACTTTTAGGCGAGTTAGGTGGTAACTTCTTGGCAGGAGGATGTCCTCGTGGCTGCCCGCAAGAAGACGACCGCTCAGTCCAAGCCCGGCTACCACCACGGCGATCTGCGCCGGGCGCTCATCGAGGCGTCTCTGGCCCTCATCGCCGAGGAGGGGTTCAGTGCGCTCACCCTGCGCGAGGTCGCCCGGCGGGCCGGCGTCACTCACGCGGCCCCTTATCGTCACTTCCCGGACAAGGAGGCCCTGCTGGCCGCCGTGGCCGAGGAGGGCTTCCGCGCCATGACCACGCTGATGCGTGAGCGCATGGACAAGGAGAGTGGGCCTGTCGAGCGGTTGAGCGCCTGTGGGGTGGCCTACGTCCTGTTCGCCGTCCAGCACCCCGCGCACTTCCGCGTCATGTTCGGGCCGCACTTCACGAAGCCCGCGGATCATGCGGAGCTGGCCAAGGAGGGGAGCAATGCCTTCGGCCTGTTGGTGCAGAACATCGTCCAGTGCCAGCAAGCTGGAGTGATGCTCGAGGGCGAGCCGATGCCGCTGGCGGTCATGGCCTGGTCCCAGGTACATGGCCTGGCCTCGCTGCTGGTCGATCAACAGCTCCAGGAGGCATGCAAGCAGGGCGCCACGCCGGAGCAGCTTGCCCAGTTCCAGACCCGGCTGCTGATCGAGGGGATGGGGCGCCCACCGCAGAACGGTTGACCGGGCGCGAGGCTGGACTAGCGTCCGTACCCTCTATGTCTCAGCGCCAACTGGAACTGACCTTGCCGCGCGTCCGCGCCCGGGAGCTGGGGGTGCCTCTGGGCCGCTTCAAGCCCGGCAGGTACAACGCCATCACCGACGTGGAGGGTGTGCTCGTCGGGCACTGTACGATCATCCGCGGCGAGGGCCCGCTGCGGCCCGGCCATGGGCCCGTGCGCACCGGTGTCACCGCCATCCTCCCCAACAACGGCAACATCTTCATGGAGCGGATGAACGGCGGCGGCTTCGTGCTCAACGGCGCAGGCGAAGTCTCGGGCATGACGCAGCTCATGGAGTGGGGCCTGGTGGAGACCCCCCTCATGCTCACCAACACCATGGCGGTGGGCGCGGTGTCGGACGGGGTGGCCCGCTACCTGGTGGATCGCTACCCGGGCATCGGCGACGAGCACGACGTCATCATCCCCATCGTCGGCGAGTGCGATGACAGCTGGCTCAACGATGTCTCCGGTCGGCACGTGCGCGATCTGCACGTGCTGGAGGCCATCAACAACGCGAAGTCCGGCCCGGTGGCCGAGGGCAACGTGGGCGGCGGCACCGGCATGGTGACGTGCGACTTCAAGGGCGGCATCGGCACCTCCTCGCGCAAGCTGCCCGAGGCCCTGGGTGGCTACACCCTGGGCGTGCTGGTGATGTCCAACTTCGGCAAGATGCACAACCTGCGCGTGGGCGGCCTGCCCGTGGGCGAGGTGTTGGCCGAGAAGTTCAAGGATATCCCCAAGCGCGGGCAGAGCTACGGCTCGATCATCGCCGTGGTGGCCACGGATGCTCCGCTGCTCAGCCATCAGATCAACCGCCTGTGCAAGCGCGTGTCGCTGGGCATCGGCCGGGTGGGCAGCTACGCGGCCCACGGCTCCGGAGAGATCATCGTCGGCTTCTCCACCGCCAACATCATCCCCCGGCGCACCCAGAAGATGGTCTACAAGCTGAAGATCCTCCTGGATCAGCGGCTGGACCCTCTCTACGAGGCGGTGATGGAGGCCACGGAGGAGGCCATCCTCAACGCCATGTGCATGGCCGAGCCCATGAAGGGCATCAACGACAACTACTGCCCGGCGCTGCCGCTGGACGAGGTGCGGCGCTTCGTGGACGCATGCCGCCCCATCTTCGCCTCGGTGAAGAAGCGGCCCCAGCAGAGCAGCGCCCCCGCCTCGCGCGAGAAGCCCGTGGACGCGGACAAGGAGGGCGAGGTGCGCCTGGCCGAGGCCCTGCCGACCGCCGTCCGAGGGGCCGAGGGCATCCCCTACCCAACACGGCCCGCCCCGGATGAAGCAGAGGGTTCCGCTCCCGGGGGGTCTTCTGATACGTAGCGCTCCCTTTTCTTCAACCCGTTAGCCAGGAGTGACCGGAATGGCCCGCAGCAAGAGCAAGCACCGTCGCGTGCAGATGAAGAACCGTCAGGCGTGGAAGAAGCGCATGAAGAAGCATAAGGCGGCCGCCAAGGCCGAGGGCGCCAAGAAGAAGTAGGCCTGCCTCCCGGCTCACGGCTGCCCCTGCTGGGCGGCCGTGATGGGGCGGAAGAGCGCGCAGTCCTGGGGCCCCTGCGGCGTGCCCCGGGTGTAGGTGCCGGTGAAGGTGCCGGAGATCATCCCCATGCCGCCGTCCGTGCTCCCAGGCGCGTAGCGCCCGTTCACGCTGAACGTGGTGCGCCCGCCGTCCAGCTGCGCATCCGTTCCCAGGAGATTGAAGTCGAGGGATTGGTAGAGCGTCCCCTGCATCTCCATCCCGTCCCAGTGGGCCGTGAGCGCGGAGCCCGCACGCCCGATGTCCAGCGGCCCCCGCGGAAGAAACACCCCCAGTGGAGCGCACTCGTCCGGGTTCGTGACGGCTGCGAACGCCACCACGTAGCGGCCCTCCATGGGAGGGCAGTCCGTACAGGGGGAGCCGCCCTCGTTGCCGCACGCGGCGGACAGGGCGATGGCGCTCGTCGCGAGCGCGGCGATGATCAGCACGAAGCGTCCAGAATTCATTGCTCCTCTCCTCTGTGTGCGTGTCGGGACTTCCCCCAGATGGGGGCCATTCCTAACGTGGCTGTGGCGCGTGGGGGCCCAGGGCCCAAGGGTGGTGGGGTGTGTCGGCGGCGGACTCGAAGCGATGGTCCAATCTGGTCTTTGCGGGCCTATTTGCCCTGGCGATTGTTCTCTTCTCGCGCATCTTGCTGCCGTTTTTGATGCCGGTGCTCCTGGGCGGCTTCCTGGTCGTTCTCTTCTTACCGATCCAGAACTTCCTCTCCCGCCGGATGAAGGGGCAAGCGGCGCTGTGTGCCGCCCTGTCCACCCTGACGGTCTTCCTCCTCATCCTGCTGCCGCTGGCCGGGGTGGGGTGGCTGGTGGGCCGCGAGCTGCTCCAGGTGATGACGAACTTGCCAGCCCTCCTTGAGCGGGTGGACCTGCGCCAGCAGTTCATCGCTCAGCTGCCACCCGCGCTGGGCCACTATGTCCGGCCCGAGACACTGGGCGCGGAGACGGAGAAGGCGCTGGTGTCCGTGGCCACCGGGAGCGCCAGCATCCTCAAGCACGCGGTGGGGCTGGGCTCGGCGTTCGTCATCAACCTGTTCCTCATGTTGGTGGCCATGTACTACTTCTTCCTGGACGGGCGCCGGCTCTACGCGGAGGCCGTCCGGCTCATCCCGCTGGACAAGCGCTACGTCCAGGCCTTCTCGCGCGAGTTCTCCGATGTGGCCCATGGCATTGTCTATGGCAACACCGTCACCGCGCTCGTCCAGGGCGCTGTCGGCCTGGTGGGCATGCTGGTAGCGGGCGTGCCGCACGCGGGGGTGTGGGGCGCCGCCATGGTGATTGCCGCGCTGGTGCCCGTGGTGGGCACCGGGCTCATCTGGGTGCCTATCAGCGCCCTGCTGATCCTGTCGGGCCAGGTGCGCGAGGGGATCTTCCTGGCGGCCTGGGGCGCGCTGGTGGTGGGAACTGTCGACAACTTCATCCGGCCTCGGCTGTGCGGCTCGCGCATGACGCTGCACCCGCTGCTCGTCTTCCTCTCCATGTTCGGCGGGGTTGCGGTGTTCGGAATGATGGGGATGCTGGTGGGGCCGCTCATCGGCTCGCTCTTCATGGCCATGGTGCGCATCTACCGGCGTGACTTCCTGGGCCTCACCCAGCCCGCGCTGACCCCACCGCCCGCCGAGCCACCCTCGGATGCGGCCCGCTCCATCCTGGAGGTCCCCACGAGCCTCTCTGCATCCTCCGTGAAGACGTGATGCGGCTGGTTGTGGACTTCGCCTGTGGGGTGGGTGAACCTCCTCACCTGGATGAGGTCCTCGGGACGATGGATGATTCGGTGCAGTGCGCTGTGCGCCCTGGCCCTGGTACTGACCGCGCAGGTGGCTCTGGCGCAGAAGGTGCCCAAGGCGCGGGTGGCGGTCCTCGACTTCGACGATGACCGCCGGGATGCGGTGCGCGGCCAGCTGGAGAATGCCCTCGAGAAGAACAAGCAGCTGGAGCTCGTTCCTCTCAAGCAGTACGTGACGGCGGCCAACAAGGCGAGGTTGAGGGGCGCGGCCTCCCGTTCACCCGAGGGGGTGGCGCAGATCGCCCCGATGCTCGGGCTCTCCGCCGTGGTGACGGGCAAGGTGGGGCGTACCCTCGTCCTCCGGGTGTTGGACGCCAACGGCCAGGAGCTGTGGACGAAGAGCGTGAAGCTCCAGCGAGGAAAGCTGCCCGCGAGCGAGGCCCGAAAGCTGGCCGCCAGCATCGCCTCCGCGGCCACGCAGCCGCCTCCCTCCGCGCAGCCTCCGCCTGAGCAGCCCGCGCAGCCCGCCACGCCGGACACTCCCTCTGCGGCTCCTGCACCGACGCCCCCGGCCCCCGCTGCGC
>Ga0247825_10001571_pt1 | contig 15014 bp, 13 predicted proteins | sample 13C_Vanillin_Day_FD_194413 | JGI IMG/M metagenome (GOLD analysis project Ga0247825, IMG submission 194413) | Soil microbial communities from agricultural site in Penn Yan, New York, United States - 13C_Vanillin_Day48 | ecosystem: Environmental > Terrestrial > Soil > Agricultural land | place... | reverse complement strand
GAAGTCGACGTCGACGAAGTCGCCGTCGGGCGTGTCCCAGCGCTCCCTGCGCAGCGGCACGCGCGGCGGCGGGAAAAGCGACGCCGCGATCGTCTGCAGGTGCCCGCCGGGCAGCCACCACGGCGGATTAAATGGGGTCAGATCAACATTTCCAGGACGCTGATCCGAGATTTCCGCCGGTTTGCGGAAATGTTGATCTGACCCCATTTAATGCAGGAACTTGGGCGGCGCTTCTTTCGGCTGCGCCGGCGGGGTCTCGACGGGCGCGGGGGAGGCGTGGTGCACGATCATGCGCCAGCCGGCGGGGGTGCGCAGGTACACGTTGGTCGCGATGATGGGCACCTGCGCGCGCGCGTCGCCTTCGATGGTGAAGTTCTCGTGCACGCTGTGGACCGCGATCATCATCCCGGCGAGCGCCACCTGCTGCGTGATGTGAACGCGCGGCCCGGTGCCGCCGGCGAAGATCTTCGCCCAGCTCTCGCGCACCTGGTCGGGCCCGGACAGGCGCGGGCCGGTGGGATGCACGCAGACGATCTCCTCGTCCTCGGCCCACACCGCCATCATGCCCTCGAGGTCGCCGTGCTCGAGCGCTTCGTAGAAGGCGTTCTCCGCGTCCTGCGCGGTGGGGAAGATCTTCGTGCTCACGCGGCAAGATTCTGGATTTCTTCGAGCACCGCTTCCACCGTCATCTCCCGCATGCACCGGAAATGCCCCAGCGGGCATTCGCGCTCGAAGCACGGGCTGCATTCCACGCCGAGCCAGATCACCCGCGCCGCGCTCGAGAGCGGCGGCGTGTGCTTGGGGCTGGAGGAGCCGAAGAGCGCCACCTGCGGCCGCCCGAGCGCGGCGGCGATGTGCATGAGGCCCGAGTCGTTCGTGACCACGTAGTCGGCGCCCGCGATGAGCGCGATCGCCTCGTCGAGGGTGGTCTCGCCGGCCAGGTTGCGGCCCAGTATGCCCTGCGCCGCCTCGCGGTCGTTGGGCGCGCCCAGGATCAAGGTCTGGGCCTTGAGCCGGCGGCTCAATTCCGGGAAGTACGGCCAGCGTTTGGCCGGACCGTACTCCGCGCCCGGGCAGAAGGCGCCGTAGGCGCCGTGGATTCCGAAGCGCCGCCGCGCGGCCTCGATCTCCTGGCGCTCGACGCGCAGGCGCGGCTCGGGCAGGGGTTCCTTCGCCTGCGTGCCGCGCGGCCCGGACAAGGCCGAGTAATGCAATGCCATCGAGCCGTTTGCCTTTTGATGAATCGAGTTCAAGAGCCCGTAGCGGGACTCGCCGAGGTAACCGGTTCTCACCGGGATGCCGGCGAAAAACGGCACCAGCGCCGACTTCCAGCTGTTCGGCAGCACGATCGCCTCGCCGTAGCCGCGCGCCTTGAGCGCCCGCGCGATCTTCCAGCGTTCCGCGAGCTGCAGCGCCCTGTGCTGGAAGGGCACGGCGATCACCTCCTCGACCTCGGCCATGCGCCGCACGACCGGCGCCACCCATTCGGGGGCCAGCACGTCGATCTCCACGCCGGGGTGCTTCTCGCGCAGCCGCATGAGCAGCGGCTGCGCCATCAGCGCGTCGCCGATCCAGTTCGGGGCGACGACAAGGATTCGGGGCATCAGTGCCCCTCTACTGGAGCACCCTTATAGACATACATCGTGCCGCAATAGGGGCAGCGGGTTTCCCCCTCCTTCGCGACGTCGAGGAACACGCGCGGGTGGCGCGACCAGAGCGGCGCACCCGGCAGCGGGCAGTGAAGCGGCAGCTGCTTCTCGGTGATCTCGACCTGCTTCGCTTCCCCTTCCTTCAACGCCGGCCTCGCTCGCCCACGGGCGTGAGCCAGTGCCGGCGCTTCTCGTCCCTGCCGTTGACCACGTCGAAGAATGCCTTCTGGATCGCCTTGGTGATCGGCCCGGCCCTGCCCTCGCCGATGGTCCGGCCGTCGAGCTCGCGGATCGGGGTCACCTCGGCCGCGGTGCCGGTGAAGAAGCACTCGTCGGCGATGTAGACGTCGTCGCGCGTCAGGCGCTTGGAGATCACCGCGTAGCCGAGCTCCTGCGCGAGCTCGATCACCGAGGCGCGCGTGATGCCGGTGAGCGCCGAGGTCAGCTCGGGCTCGTAGATCTTGTTTTCTTTCACGACGAAGATGTTCTCCCCCGCGCCCTCGGCGACAAAGCCGTCGACGTCGAGCAGCAGCCCCTCGTCGTAGCCGTGCTGCGTCGCCTCCAGCGTGGCGAGCACCGAGTTCGGATAGGTGCCCGACATCTTGGCGCGCGCCATGGTGACGTTGACGTGGTGGCGCGCATAGGAGGAGGTCTTGACCCGGATGCCCTTCTCGAGCGCCTCGGGGCCGAGGTACGCGCCCCAGGGCCACGCCGCGATGGCGACATGCACCTTGGCGCCGATCGGCGACACGCCCATCTTCTCGGAGCCGTAGAAGGCGATCGGGCGCACGTAGCAGGCCTCGTGGCCGTTTTCGCGCACCACCTGGCGCTGCGCGTCCATCAGCTCGGCGCGGCTGAAGGGGATCTTCATCATGTAGATGTGCGCGGAGTTGAACAGGCGATCGGTGTGCTCCTTCAGCCGGTAAATGGCGGTGCCGATCGCGGTCTTGTACGCGCGTACGCCCTCGAACACCGCCAGGCCGTAATGCAGGGAATGCGTGAGCACGTGCGTGGTCGCCGAGCGCCACTCCACGAGCTTGCCGTCGTACCAGATCCAGCCGTCGCGGTCCGCCATCGACAGCGGCGCGCCGGTTTCCTTCTCGTTCGGCATCGGAGGTAGTCTCCCTTTCCTTTAAGTCACTATTCTAGCCATGAACAGACGAGGTTCCGCATGAAAACCAAGAAGCGTGGTGCAATGGGCCGGCTCCGGTTCTCCGGCTTCGCGCGCAGCCTGGCGGTGTGGACCGGCCGCCCGTCGGCCTTCATCGTCGCCGTGGCGGCGGTGGTTCTGTGGGCGCTCTGCGGGCCGCTTTTCGGCTTCAGCGACACCTGGCAGCTCGTGATCAATACCTCGACCACGATCATCACGTTCCTGATGGTGTTCCTGATTCAGAACACCCAGAACCGCGACACCGAGGCGATCCAGCTCAAGCTCGACGAGCTGATCCGCGCCACGCAGGGCGCGCACAACGCGCTGCTCAGCCTCGAGCACCTCGACGACGAGGAGCTCGATCGCTACCGCGCTCACTACGCGGCGCTCGCCAGAGTCGCGCTCAAGAAGCTGCGCGCGGGGGAGCTCGACACCGATTCGCCCGAGATCAAGGTGTACGCGAAAAAATGAGCCGCCACAGCTCCTGCACCGCGGCGACGTGCTGTGCGACCTCGGCGGCGGGCGCGCGCGCATACTGCGCGCCGTTCAGCCGCAGCGCGTGCTGCAGGCGGCGGAATTCGCGGTAGGCGTTGCGAACGCGCTCCGCGAGCGCGGCCGGGATCAGGCCGAGGCCGGCGGCCATGCCGAGAAGCGCGATGTTGCCCAGATTGCGGGTCAAATCCGGGTACTGGTGGGAAAAGGCGAGGACGAGATACTGCACCGAGAACTCCACGTCCACCATGCCGCCGCGGTCGTGCTTGAGGTCGAACAGGCCGGAGCGGTTGGGATGCGCCGCGTGGAGCTTGTCGCGCATCTCGACGATCCGCGCCGCGAGATCGGCCGGGTCGCGTTTTCGCCGCAATATTCTTTCTCTGATCGATTCAAAGGCAGATCCGACCGCGGCGTCCCCGGCGCTGTAGCGCGCCCGGGTCAGCGCCTGGTGCTCCCACACCCAGGCGTCGCGCTCCTGGTAGCGCTCGAAGGCCTCGACCGACGAAACCATGAGCCCCGAGGCTCCGCTCGGCCGAAGCTGCAGATCGGTCTCGAAAAGAACCCCTGCCGAGGTGCGGGTCGTGATCCAGCTCTGCAGGCGCACCGCGAGGCGCGCGTAGACCTCCGGCGCCTGCTCGTGCGGATCGTCGTAGAGAAACACGATGTCGAGATCGGAGGCGTAGCCGAGCTCCTTGCCGCCGAGCTTGCCGTAGGCGACGACGGCGAAGCGCGGCGGCCCGCTCGCGTGGCGGCGCGGCAGCTCGTCCCAGGCAGCCGCGATCGTCATTTCAAGCACCAGATCGGCGAGCGCCGAGAGGTGATCGGCGAGCCGCTCGACCGTGAGGAGGCCCGCGAGGTCCTGCGCCAGCAGGCGAAACACCTGCGCCTGGTGCAGCTCGCGCAGCAGCACCAGGCGCCGCTCGCGGTCGTCTGCGTGCGCCGCGAGCTGCGCGCGCAGCTGCCGAGCGAACGCATCGAGCTCGGGCGGCGCGTAGAGCAGGCGGTCGTCGAGCAGCTCGTCGAGCAGCACCGGGTGCCGGGTGATGAATTCGGCGGCCCAGCTCGAGGCGCCGACGATGCGCACCACGCGCTCGAGCGCCTGGGGGTGCTCGGCGAGCAGCGCCAGATACGCCGCCCGGCTCGCGATCGCCTCGACCAGATCGATGCTGCGCGCGAGCGCCGCTTCGGGATCGGGGGCGGCGTGCGTCGCGCGCGCGAGCGGCGGAATCAGCGCGTCGAGGCGCCGGCGCGATTCGTCGGGCAGCGCGGCGTAGCGCTGGCTCGCGCGCAGCGCCGCGAGCCGCGGATGCTCGGGCCAGGGCTGGGCTTCCTGCTTCGATTCCGCGAGCACCGCGTCGAAATGCCGCGAGACGGCTTGCCGGTGCTTCTCCAGGACCGAATAAAACGCGTCCCAGTCCGTGAACTTGCACATCCTTGCCAAGCGCAATCGATCCTCGGCGTCCTGCGGCAGGTCGTGGCGCTGGGCGTCGTCGAGGTACTGCAGCCGATGCTCGACGTTCCTGAGAAACACGTAAGCGGCGCCCAGCTCCTCCACCGCTCGCGCCGGAAGCAGGTTGCGGCCGCCGAGGAGCGTGAGCACCCGCAGCGTCGGGCGCGCGGTGAGCTCCGGGTCGCGGCCGGCGCGCGCGAGCTGCAGCGCCTGCACCACGAACTCGATCTCGCGGATGCCGCCCGGCCCGAGCTTCACGTGCCCGGCGAGCTCTCGCCGCGCCACGTCGCGGCGCACCTCGGCGTGAAGCTGGCGCATGGCGCCGAGCGTGGCGTAGTCGAGATACTTGCGGAACACGAACGGCCGCACCAGCCGGTAGAGCTCCTCGTGCCGGGGGTCGCCGGTAATGGCGCGCGCCTTGATCCAGGCGTAGCGTTCCCACTCGCGGCCCTGCGTGATGAAGTAGGTCTCGAGGAAATCGAAGCTGCAGGCGAGCGGCCCGGAGTCGCCGTAGGGACGCAGGCGCATGTCGACGCGGAAGACGTGGCCGTCCCCGGTGACGCTCGAGAGGACGCGGATGAGCCTGCGCCCCGCGTCCTCGTAGCGCGGCTGCGCTTCCATCCCGCCCGGATGCACCAGCACGAGGTCGATGTCGGAGGACACGTTGAGCTCGCGGCCTCCGAGCTTGCCCATCGCGACGACGATGAGCTCCGGGTCGGGCAGCGCCGCGGCGATGCTGAGCTCGGCGAGGTCGCTCATCGTGCCGCACACCTCCTCGAGGCCGGCGAGCCCGCCCAGGTCGCGGGCCATGACCCGCAGCAGCACGCGCTGGCGCAGGCGGCGCAGCCGGCGCATCAGCGCGGCTTCGCCGTCCTGCCCCTTCTCCGGGCCGGTGTCCTCCAGAGCGGCGGCCATTTCCGCACGCGTGAAGGGCGCCGGATCAGCGAGTTCGGCGGCGAGCTCCGGACGCGCCGCCAGAAGGTGCGCGGCGTACCGTGAATCGGAGACTTCGCGAATGGAATCCGACATTTGGGGATTACAATGCATGCTTCAGCCGAGTGTGAGCGTTCATTCCACCATGAAGCGGGCCGGGCGAGCGATCGAGTTTCTCGCGTGGAGCGCATTTTTCGTCGTCGCAGCGAGCGTGCTGGCGGTGCGCTTCTGGCTGCTGCCGGACATCGAGCGCTACCGCGGCGAGATCGTCGGCGCGGTCTCGGCGGCGGTCGGCCAGCCGGTGCGCATCGGCGGCATCCAGGCAGGCTGGTTCGGCCTGAACCCGAACATCCGGCTGGACGACGTGCGCATCTACGACCACGCCGGCCGCGAAGCGCTCACGCTGCCCTCGATCGAGAACCGGCTCGCCTGGAGCTCGCTCCTGCGCGGCGAGCTCAAGGTGCGCTCGCTCGTCATCGACGGCCTGCGGCTGCAGATCCGTCGCGATGCCGAGGGTGCGCTCTATGTCGCCGGAATGAAGCTCGGCGGCGACGGCCGCTTGTCGCGCTGGGCGCTCGCGCAAGGCGAGATCGTGCTGCGCAATGCGCAGATCGAGTGGCACGACGAGCTCCGCGGCGCCCCCGCCCTCGCGCTGTCGGAGGTGAATATCAGGCTGCGCAATTCCGGCGACGAGCATTCGCTCGGCTTCTCCGCGCGGCCGCCGGAGGAGCTCGGCTCGAGCGTCGAGCTCCGCGCGGTGCTGCAGGGACAGAACCTGGCGGATCCTGCGGCGTGGCTTGGGCGGATGTACGTGGAGCTGGGCGAGAGCGACCTCGCCGCCTGGCGCACCTGGCTCGACCATCCCTGGCGCATCGTCCGGGGCAACGGGGCGCTGCGCGCGTGGCTCACGCTGGAGGACGGCGAGATCCGTCAGGCGACGGCGGATTTCGCCCTGTCCGGCGTCTCCGCTCGCCTGGGCGAGGACCTTGCGCCGTTGCGCCTGGCCTCGCTGAGTGGCCGCCTGCAGGGCAGCGTCGCAAACGGGCAATACCGTGTGACCGCGCGCGAGCTTGCGGTCGCGATGGAGGACGGCGCGGCGGTCGGACCGAGCAATTTCGAGCTGGCGTGGACCGCCGGCGACGACGCGGGCGGCAGCTTCGCCGCGAGCGCGCTCGAGCTGGAGCCGCTCGCGCGGCTCGCCGCCTCGCTGCCGCTTCCCGAGCGGCCGCGCAAGCTCCTTGCCGAGGTCAAGCCGCGCGGCCGGCTCGCGGAGGCGCGCTACGAGTGGCGCGGCGAAGCGCAGGCGCCGGCGAGCTTCGCCTCGCAAGCCAAGTTCGTCGAGCTCGCCGCCGAGCCGGTCGGCGCGCTACCCGGGTTCGCCGGCATCAGCGGCAGCTTCGACGCGACCGAGTCGAGCGCACGGGTGGTCCTCGCCACGCGCAAGGGCGAGGTGTATCTGCCGCGCGTGTTTCCGCAGCCGCGCATCCCGCTCGACTTCCTGAACGGCCTGGTGGAGTGGGAGCGCCAGGGCGAAGGCGGGTACTCGCTGCGCCTCGCGTCGATCACCTTCTCCAACGAGCATCTGAGCGGCAACGCCCACGGCACCTACAGCGCGACGGAGGCAGGACCGGGAACGATCGACCTTTCCGCGCAGTTCAACCGCGCCGACGCCACGCACCTCGCGCGGTACCTGCCGCACGGCAGGCTGATCGGCGGCGAGGGAGTCCGCGACTGGCTCGCGCGCAGCGTGCTCGCGGGCCACTCCGGCGACGTGCGCGTGCGCCTGCGCGGCGCCCTGCGCGATTTTCCGTTCGTCGATCCGGCGAGCGGCGAGTTCAGCGTGGCCGCCCGCATCGAGCGCGGCGTGCTGCACTATGCCGAGGCCTGGCCGCGCATCGAGAACGTCCGGGGCGAGCTGCTGTTCGAGCGAAACCGCATGCACATCGCGGGCCGCAGCGGCAGCATCCTCGGCGCGGCGCTCGCCAACGTCGAGGTCGACATCCCGCGGCTCAAGGACCCGAGCCCGCACCTCGAGGTGAGCGGCGAGGCGCGCGGCGCCACGGCCGAGTTCCTGCGCTTCGTCGAGGCGAGCCCGGTGCGCCGCATGACCAGCGGCCTCACCGGCGCGATGAGCGCGAGCGGCTACGGAAGGCTTCGCCTGAAGCTCGATCTCCCGCTCAGGGACCTGCCCAAGACGCGCGTGGACGGCGAATACGAGTTTGCGGGCAACGACGTCGTGGTGCACGCGCAGCTGCCGCCGATCGAAGCCGCCACGGGCAGGCTCACCTTCACCGAGTCGACCCTGAATGTGCGCGGCGTGGAAGGGCGTCTTTTCGGCGGCGCGGTGGCGCTGAGCGGCGCGACGCAGGCGGATGGCAGCGTCCAGATCGCGGCGAAGGGCGAAGCGGCGCTCGCCGCGATGCGCGCGCTTGCCGATCATCCGTGGCGGCGCTACCTCGCGGGACAGGCCGCGTACGAGGCCACGATCAGCCTCGCCAAGGGACGCACGCACGTCCTGCTGCAGTCGCCGCTGCAGGGCGTGACGAGCGCGCTGCCGGCGCCGCTCGCGAAGAGCGCCGGCGAGACGCTGCCCCTCAGGCTCGAGATTGCTCCCGACGACCGGCTGAAACTGAGGCTCGGCCGCGTCGTCGCCGCGGACATCGTCCGGCGCCGCCAGGGCGAGGCGCTGGTCGTGCAGCGCGCCGCGGTCGCGCTTACGCCCACGGGCGAAGCGCCGCTCACCCTGCCGGAGCGTCCCGGGACGCTCGTCTACGGCTCGCTGCCCGCGCTCGACCTCGACAAGTGGCTGCCGCTTTTCGCCGGGCCGGGAGCGCCGGATGCGAGCGCCCTCGACGTGCGCATCGGCAGGCTCGACGTCCACGGCAAGCGGCTGAACGACGTAGCGCTGCGCGCGGGATCCGACGCCGCGGGCTGGGCGGCGACGCTCGCCTCCCAGGAGCTCGCGGGCGATCTTTCGTATCGGAAGGACGACGGCGGCAGGCTGGTCGCGCGCCTCACGCGCTTTCGCACGCCCGATGAGTACCCGGGCGCCCCTGCGGGCACGCTGCAGCCGGCCGATCTGCCGGCGATGGATCTCGTGGCCGAGCGCTTCACCTGGCGCGGCAAGGACCTCGGCCGGGTCGAGATCGTCGGCACGCGCGCGGGCGAGGACTGGCGCATCGAGAAGCTCAGCATGGCGAGCGCAGAGGCGAAGTTCGCCGCGAGCGGCACCTGGCGCAACGGCGCGCCGTCGCGCAGCAACCTCGACTTCGAGCTGAACGCCGCGGACGCCGGCCAGTTCCTCGCGCGTGTCGGTTATCCCGACCTGGTCAAGGCGGGCAAGGCCCGGCTGCGCGGCAGCCTGGGATGGGACGGCAACCCCGGCGTGATCGACTGGCCGAGCCTGAGCGGCAACGTGACCCTCGAGGCGGGCAGCGGCCAGTTCCTCGAGATCGAGCCCGGCATCGGCAAGCTGATTTCGCTCATGAGCCTGCAGTCGCTGCCGCGGCGCATGGCGCTCGACTTTCGCGACGTCTTCTCGAAGGGCTTCAGCTTCGACGAGATCAACTCCTCGGGACAGATCCAGACCGGGCGCATGGCGGTGAAGGACTTCCGCATGCGGGGCTCCTCGGCGCAGGTCGAGATGAGCGGCGAGGTCGACCTCGTCAATGAAACGCAGAACATGCGCGTGCGCGTGGTCCCGAGCCTGGGCGACTCGGCCTCGACGGTGATCGCGCTGGTGAATCCGCTGCTCGCGATCCCGGCGGCGATCGCGCAGAAGATCCTCAAGGATCCGCTCGGCCACATCTTCGCGTTCGACTACGCGGTGTCCGGCGGCTGGAGCGATCCCAAGGTGGCGAAGCTCGGCGTCGAGGCGCGCCAGGTCGGTCCGCAAGACGCGAGCCCGTGAAGGCGACGCTCGCCGCAATCCAGATGGTTTCCGCTGCCGAGGTGCCGGCCAACCTGGCCGCCGCCGGGCGGCTCGTCGCCGCGGCCGCCGGCGAAGGCGCGCGGCTCGTCGCGCTGCCGGAAAATTTCTACCTGATCGGGCGCCGCGAAGGCGACAAGGTCCAGGTGCGCGAGCGCGACGGCAGCGGGCCGATCCAGGATTTCCTCGCCGGCGCGGCCGAGCGGCACCGGGTCTGGCTGCTCGGCGGCACCGCCCCCATCGAGACCGCCGACGAAGGCCGCATCCTGAGCGCGTCGCTGCTCTACGACGACGCGGGGCGGCGCGTGGCGCGCTACGACAAGATGCACCTCTTCCGGTTCGACGGCGGCGAGGAGCGCTACGACGAAGCGCGCACCCTCGAGCCCGGCGCTCGGGCGGTCGCGGCGGCGAGCCCGTTCGGGCGGCTCGCGCTTTCCATTTGCTACGATGTGCGCTTTCCCGAGCTGTACCGCTCGCTCGGGGAGTTCGACGTCATGTTCGTACCGTCCGCCTTCACCGTCCCCACAGGCCGCGCGCACTGGGAGATCCTGCTCCGGGCGAGGGCGGTCGAGAACCAGGCGTACGTGATCGCGCCGGCGCAGGGCGGGCTGCACGAAAGCGGCCGGCGCACCTACGGCCACAGCATGATCGTCGATCCGTGGGGCGAGGTGCTCGCGCAACGCCCCGAAGGCGAAGGCGTCGTGCTCGCCGAGATCGATACCGCCAGGATCCGCGAGGTTCGCGCCTCGCTGCCGGCGCTCGTCAACCGGAGACTGAATTGAACCTGGATACCGCAAAGAGCACGCTGCTCGCGCCCTACGACCTCGAAAGCGCCAAGCTTGATCGGGTCTTCGGCACGCTCTCGGCGCACAAGGTCGACTATGCGGACCTCTACTTCCAGTACTCGCGCTACGAAGGCTGGAGCCTCGAGGAGGGCATCGTCAAGTCGGGCAGCTTCAACATCGAGCAGGGCGTCGGCGTGCGTGCCGTGTCCGGCGAAAAGACGGCGTTCGCCTATTCCGACGAGATCAGCTTCGACGCGCTGCAGGATGCAGCCCGGGCGACCCGCGCCATCGCCGCCGCCGGACAAGGCAGGAAAACCCGGGCCGGCAAGGCGTCTGTCCCGGTTCCCTTGTACCGGGCGATCGACCCGGTGGCCTCGCTCGAATCGGCGCACAAGGTCGCGCTGCTCGAGAAGCTGGAGCGCAAGTGCCGCGCGCTCGACCCGCGCATCACCCAGGTGATGGCGAGCCTCGGCGGGGAATACGAGGTGGTCCTGATCGCGCGCGCCGACGGCACGCTCGCGGCGGACGTGCGTCCGCTCGTGCGCCTGTCCGTGCAGGTGATCGCCGAGGCCAACGGCCGCCGCGAGAGCGGCTCGGGCGGCGGCGGCGGGCGCACCGACTATTCGCACTTCACCGACGAAGCGCTCGACGCGTACGCGCGCCACGCCGTGTCGCAGGCGCTCGTCAATCTCGAGGCGCGACCGGCGCCCGCCGGAACCATGACCGTGGTGCTCGGTCCGGGCTGGCCGGGCGTGCTCCTGCACGAGGCGGTGGGGCACGGCCTGGAGGGCGACTTCAACCGCAAGGGCAGCTCGGCGTTCTCGGGGCGCATGGGCCAGCGCGTCGCCGCCCCGGGCGTCACGGTCGTCGACGACGGCACGCTGCCGGGCCGGCGCGGGTCGCTGACCATCGACGACGAGGGCAACCCGACGCAGCGAAACGTGCTCATCGAGGACGGCGTGCTGCGCGGCTACCTGCAGGACAGCCTGAACGCGCGGCTCATGAAGATGCCGGTCACGGGCAACGGGCGCCGCGAGTCCTTCGCGCACCTGACCCTGCCGCGCATGACGAACACCTACATGCTCGCCGGCTCGCACGATCCCAGGGAGATCATCGCCAGCGTGAAGAAGGGACTCTACGCGACCAACTTCGGCGGCGGCCAGGTCGACATCACAAACGGCAAGTTCGTGTTCTCCACGGCCGAGGCCTACCTCATCGAGGGCGGCAAGGTGACGCATCCCGTGAAGGGCGCGACGCTGATCGGCAACGGTCCCGACGCGCTGACGCGCGTCAGCATGATCGGCAACGATCTTGCGCTCGATACCGGCATCGGCACCTGCGGCAAGGAAGGGCAGAGCGTGCCGGTGGGCGTGGGCCAGCCCACCCTCAAGATCGACGGGCTCACGGTGGGAGGCACTGCCGGAGCAACCGCGTGAGAAAGAGCTGCCCGCGCTGCAGCGGCGCGCTCCAGCAGAAGACGCTGGGCATCGTCAGCGTCGAATCGGCGCCGCTCAGGCTCACGGTCGAAGATATGCCGGCCGCGATCTGCGCGAAAAACCACAGCGTGCCGGTCGACAACGACTTCATGCTGTGGCTGATCCAGGAGCTGAAGGGGCGCGAGGCGGCGCTGCCAGCAGGCGAGGAAAAAGGCGCGATCTTCAAGAAGTTCGTGTGCTCCTGCGGCAAGGAGCTCGCCGCCAAGTCCGAGCGCCGGCAGGCGTTTCCCCTCGAGCTGGCGTACGCCGGCTATCCCGCGTTCAGCGCCGCGATCGAGATGCCGGTGTACAAGTGCTCGGGCTGCGGCAAGGAGCAGCTGCGCTCGGTGAAGGAAGCACAGAAGCACACGTCGCAGGCGATCGCCGAGCTGAACGACGCGGCCGGTTTTCCCCACGCGTGATGACGGCAGACGAACTCGCCGCACGCATTCCCGACGGCGCTCTGGTTGGATTGCCGCCGGACTACTCGCTGGTGGCGATGGAAGCGGTCCGTGCGCTCATCCGCCGCAAGGCAAAAGGGCTGCGGCTGCTCGGCGTGCCGGTGCTCGGCATGAGCGCGGATCTCCTGATCGGCGCGGGATGCGTGGCCGAGGTCGAGACCAGCGCCGTGTCGCTCGGCGAAGCCGGGCTCGCGCCGCGCTTTACCGAGGCGGCGGAAAAAGGCGAGATCGTGGTGCGCGACGCCACCTGCCCCGCGATCCACACCGCGCTGCAGGCGACCGAGAAAGGCGTGCCCTTCATGCCGCTGCGCGGGGTGTTGGGGTCGGACCTCGTGAAGCTGCGCGCCGATTGGAAGGTTTCACAAAATCCGTTCGCGGACTCCGAAGACTCCATCCTGCTCGTTCCGGCAATACAACCCGACATCGCCCTCTTCCATGCGCGCTGGGCCGACGAAGAGGGCAACGTCTGGATCGGGCGGCGCCGCGAGCTCGCCACCATCGCGCATGCCGCCAGGCGCGCCTTCGTGACCTTCGAGGAGAAGCGTCCGGGCAACATGCTCGAGGACGAGCTGCTCGCCCCCGGCGTGCTGGGTGCCCTCTACGTGACCGCGGTGGCGCAGGCGCGCCGCGGCGCCTGGCCGCTGGGCGTTCCCGACGTGTACGACATCGACGACGCGCACCTCATGCACTATGCCAAGGCGGCCAGGACGCGCGAGGGCTTCCAGCGCTACCTGGACGAATTCGTGTGCACGCCCGAGAAGAGCTTCTCGCCAGCGTCGTCGCCCGCCTGATAGCGCAGTGGGCAGACGAGGCGCGGCACGTTGCCGTCGGCGCCGCCTCCCCCATTCCCGCCGCGGGCGCGCTTCTTCTCAAGCAGCAACGCCCCGACCTGCGGCTCTCGTTGCTCCACAAGCGCAAAGGCAATCCGTTCACCGACGGCTCGAGGGAGCTCTTCGACCTCGCCGGCCAGGGCAGGATCGATGTTTTCTTCCTCGGCGGCGCACAAATCGACGGGGAAGCGAACATCAATCTGGTGCGCGCCGAGGGACGCCGCTTCCCCGGATCCTTCGGCTCGGCCTTCATGTACCAGGCCGTGAAGCGGGTCATCCTCTTCCGCGAGGAGCATTCGCCGCGGGTGCTGGTGCCCAAGGTCGAGTTCATCTCGGCCGCCGGGAACCCCGCGGCGCTCCTCACCGGCAAGGCGCTGTTTTCGTGGCAGAAGGAAAAGCGCCGCTTTCGGCTCGAGAGCGTCCACGAGCCGGGCGACGTGCGCTCGGTGACCGGGTTTTCCTACGACTCCCCGGCCACCGTGCCGCTCACGCCTTCCCCCAGCGCGCAGGAGCTTGCGCTGCTCCGCGGCCCGATCGCCCTGGACATGGCGGCCGATTACCCTGATTTCGCTAAACGCGTGTGGAGCATAAACTAGCCACATGAACGCACCCGAGAAGGTCAGGCAGTACGACCGCGACGCCCACGTAGTGGGCAACATCGTGCACCTGGAGCATTTCAACGTCGTCGTCGACGACCAGCGGCTCGCGACGCTCTTCTACGTGACCGGCATCGGCGGCACGCGCGACCCGTATCTCTTCACCGGCCTGGAGAACATGTGGGTCAACTTCGGGCGCACCCAGTGCCACCTGCCGAGCCGCGGCTCGAAGCCCGAGGTCGTGCGCGGCACGATAGGCTTCGTCGTCCCGAGCCTTGACGATCTGGTGAAGCGCTTCGAGCACGCAGGCAGGGAGATGAAGCGCGTCGCGCCCGAGCTGCCGAACAGATTTTCTTTCAGGAGACAGGAAGACTTTGTGGAGGCGACCTGCCCGTGGGGCAACCGCGTGCGCTGCCACGCGCCTTCGCCGGAGTTCGGCAACACCGAGCTCGGCATCGTGTACGTCGACTTCGACGTGCCGCAAGGCACGGCCGACGGCATCGCGCGGTTCTACCGGGAAGTCATGAAAGCTCCGGCGAAAGCGCAAAGCGCTCGGGCCGCGGTCGACATCGGGCGCAACCAGCACCTGTATTTCACCGAGACCTCCAGGCCGCTGCCGGAGTACGACGCCCACCATATCCAGGTCTACATCGCCGACTTCGGCTCGCCCTACCACTGGCTGAAGGAGCGCGACCTCATCACGATGGAGACCGACGCCGACGAGTGGCGCTTCCAGTGGATCGTCGATCCGAAGGACGCACGCAAGCTGTTCCAGATCGAGCACGAGGTGCGCAGCATGCGCCACCGGCTTTTCAACCGCCCGCTCGTCAACCGCAACCACGGCATCACCAACATGACCTACGCCTCGGGCTTCGACGCCTTCCGTGGGACATATTGAGCGGCAGGGTCTGTGGAATGAGTACGACCGCCCGCACGGAGACCTGCGCGAGGCGATCGAGCGCCTAGAGCGCGCCGGCGAGCTGCGCCGCATCCGCGGCGCCGACTGGAAGCTCGAGATGGGCACCCTCGCTGAGATCGTCTACCGCGAGGACTCGCCGCCCGCGATTCTCTTCGAGGACATTCCCGGCTACCCGAAGGGCTTTCGCGCCATGTCGGGCGCGACGAACTCGGCGAAGCGCCTTGCCATTCTGCTCGGCTTGCCTACGCCGTCACATCCGCTCGATGTGGTGCGCGCGTATCGCGACCGGATGAAGGCGCACAAGCCGATCCCGCCCCGGGTCGTGCGGGACGGACCGGTTCTCGAG
>Ga0247825_10001570_pt1 | contig 15018 bp, 10 predicted proteins | sample 13C_Vanillin_Day_FD_194413 | JGI IMG/M metagenome (GOLD analysis project Ga0247825, IMG submission 194413) | Soil microbial communities from agricultural site in Penn Yan, New York, United States - 13C_Vanillin_Day48 | ecosystem: Environmental > Terrestrial > Soil > Agricultural land | place... | reverse complement strand
CCTCCAAGCCCCGGTGGAAGATGCGCTCCAGGCGAGCCCCCAGATCCCCCTCTCCCTGCTGCCAGACCTCGACGGGAGAGGGCAGGAGTCCCTCGGGCCATGGTCCCGTGGAGGCAAGCACAGGCCGAGCCCACGGCAGGCAAGTCACCGAGGACCAGGTATCGGTGATGAAGGCCCGAGCCAGGGCAGCGGCCCCCTCGGCTCCCACCGCGGGGGCCAGGCGCGTCTTGGTGTCACCGGCGCGCGGCGGTTTGGCGAAGACGCAGAGCGCAACCTCGGACATTGCTCACCGCCGCCGCCACTCGAGGAAGCGCATGAAGAGGTTCTTCACACGAGGCGTGAGCCGGCGCCGGTTCCAGGCATCTCCGAGCCGCTTCAGCACCTCGCCTTGAGTGGGATAGGGCAGCACCGTGTTCGCCAGCGCCCCCACCGAGAGCCCCTGGGTCATCGCCAGCGCCAGCTCGCCGATGTTCTCTCCCGCGTGCGAGCCGACAATCGTTCCTCCCAGCAGCTTCCCCGTCCTCGCGTCCACGTGGATGCGCCCGAAGCCCTCCGTCTCGCTCTCCAGGATGGCTCGATCCACCGAGGACATCGGCACCGTGAGCGTCACCACTGCATCCCCACGCACCTCCGCCTCCTCGGCGCTCAGGCCCACGTGGGCCACCTCCGGATCCGTATATGTGCACCACGGGATGACGAGCGCGCTCGCCTTCTTCCATCCCAGGAACAGCGCGTTCTGCAGCGCCACCCGCGCCAGCGCATCCGCCGCGTGGGTGAACTTGAAGCGCGAGCAGATGTCCCCCGCCGCGTACACCCGCGGGTTCGACGTGCGCAGCCGATCGTCCACCTCCACGCCCTCGGGCCCGGAGCGCACGCCCGCGGCCTCCAGGTCCAGGGACTCCAGTTCTGGCACCCGGCCAGTGGAGATCAGCAGCGCCTCGCCATCCACCGCTCCCACGGCGCCGCCGCGCTCGAAGTGGATGCGCTTCGCGTCACCGTGCGGCTCCACGCGGGTGACCTGAGCGCCCAACTGCAGGGTGATGCCCTCCGCCTCGAAGCGGCGCATCAGCAGCGTGCCCGCCTCTGGATCCTCGCGAGGCAGCAGGCGCTCCTCCTTGCTGATGAGCACCACGCGAGAGCCCAGCCTGCGAAACGCCTGCGCCAGCTCGCACCCGATGGGCCCTCCACCCAGCACCACGATGCGTGGGGGCAATGAGGTGAGAGTGAACACCGTCTCGTTCGTGAGGTAGCCCGCCTCCTCGAGCCCGGGAATGGGGGGCACTGCCGGTTTGGCTCCCGAGGCGATGAGGGCCCGGGAGAACGTGAGCCTCTGGCCTGCCACCTCCACCGCATCCGGCGCGACGAAGCGGCCCTCGCCCAGGTACACGTCCACCCCCAGCCCATGGAAGCGCTCGGCCGAGTCGTGGTGCGCGATGCCCGCACGCAGGGAGCGTACCCTGGACATGACCTTCGAGAAGTCCACCTTGGGCTCCCCAGCCTCCACCCCGTAGGCCCGTGCGTCGCGCACGGTGGCGGCCACCCGCGCCGAGCGGATGAGCGCCTTCGAGGGCACGCAGCCGAAGTTCAGGCAGTCGCCGCCCATGAGGCGCCGCTCGATGAGGGCCACCTTGCCGCCCAGGCCCGCCGCGCCCGCTGCGGCCATCAGCCCGGCCGTGCCCGCGCCGATGACGACGAGGTTGTACCGGCCCTCGGGGGTGGGGTTCTTCCACTCCTGGGGGTGGACGCGCGCGGCGAGCGTGGCGTCGTGGGCATCTCCTTCGAGCAGGTGCAGGGATTTCTTCACGTTCACGGTGGGGCCTCGTCGGGAGAGGACGGGGGAGGGGAGGCCGGAGCAGCCTGGCGCAGCGCCGAGTCCAGCGCGCGCCGCGCGATCCGGGTGATGAGGACGGTGACGGCGATGGTGGCCACGAGCCCGCCCCAGAAGAGGACGCGGCCCCAGAGCCCGCTGTCCGGCCTCTGGCCGCTGGTGAGCTGGGAGACGCTCGTCACCAGCGAGCCCAGGTACACGTAGAGCAGCGTGCCGGGGAACATGCCCGGCACCGATGCCAGCACATAGTCCCGCAGCCGCACCCGGGTGAGCCCCAGCGCGTAGTTCAACAGGTTGAAGGGGAACAGCGGCGACAGGCGCAACAGCAGCACCACCCGGAAGCCCTGCGCTCCCACGGCCGCATCCACGGCGCTGAACCGCGCATCGCTCGCGATGCGGCGGGCCACCTTGTCTCGCAGCACCGTGCGCCCCAGCAGGAAGGCAACGATGGCACCCATGTTGCTCGCGACCATCACCAACAGCGTGCCGTACACCGGCCCGTAGGCGAAGCCCGCGCCCAGCGTGAGGATGGAGCCCGGCAGCAGCAGCACCGTGGCCGCCACGTACGCGGCGACGAACACGGCCGCGCCCACCCCGCCCATGTCACGGATGCGCTCCACCAGCTTCAACAGCCACTCGTTGACAGGCAACAGGACGATGACGGCCACGATCGCCGCGATGCCCACCAGCCCCAGTGCTGCGCGTCGGCTCTTCATATCGGCCCCACCCCTCCGGGGAACCTGCCGCCCGTGGAAGCTAGCAGGACGGCGAGGGCCACCCCAGGCGTTCTAGGGATTGTCATGGAGCGCTCCGCTTCTCTTGGTAACGAAGTTCCCCATCTGGCGTCCACTCTGGGTGGTACGCAGGATCACACCCCCGGTTGCAGGACCTCCCGGGAAGTGGTCGTGTCGGATCACTCCGTTACTGTGGATCCCGTGAGCTCGCCTGCTGCCCTTGCTTCCATTGCTGTCGGCCGACCCGTCCGGGGCGAGTTCACCTACGTCGTCCCGGACACCCTCTCGGGGCGGCTGGCTCCCGGTCAGCGCGTGCTGGTGCCCTTCGGGCGCGGCACGGCGCTCGGCTTCTTCCTGGGGCCTGCCTCCTCGCCCGTCGAGGAGGGGATCCAGCTCAAGCCCATCCAGCGCGTCCTGGAGGAGTCCCCCTCCCTGCCGCCGGACCTGATTGGGCTGCTCCGGTTCGCCGCGGAACACTACCGCTACCCTCTGGGCGAGGTGATTCGCGGCGCGCTCCCTCCCGGGCTCTCCAAGGCCGAGGACGAGAAGGAGGCCCGGCCGGACGTGCAGCTCTTCGCGGTGGCGCTCGCCTCCGAGGCCCCGCCCGAGCTGCGCCGCGCCCCCGCCCAGTCCGCGGCGCTTGCCTACCTGCTGGCCGTGGGAGGCAGGGCCCCCGTGGAGGAGGTGGCCCATGCCATCCCTGGTGGCCGGGAGACGCTGAGGAAGCTGGCCGCCCGCGGGCTGGTGCGCCTGGAGGAGCAGGTGCTCAAACCGGGTGTGCGCGAGGGGCTGGGGCAGGGCCGGCCGGAGGTGCTCACCCCCGAGCAGGACATCGCGGTGAAGGCCCTGCACTACTCGCTGGACATGGGCGGCTTCCACACGGTGCTCCTCCACGGCGTCACCGGTAGCGGCAAGACGGAGGTGTACCTGCGCGCCGTGGAGCATGCGCTCGCCCAGGGCAGGGGCAGCCTCGTCCTGGTGCCTGAGATTGCCCTCACGCCGCAGCTGGTGGGCCGGTTCCGCAGCCGCTTCGGCTCGGACGTGGCCGTGCTGCACTCGGGCCTGAAGGACCGCGAGCGTCTCTTCCACTGGCAGGCGCTGCGCAAGGGGACGGTGCGCATCGCCGTGGGGGTGCGCTCGGCCATCTGGGCCCCCGTGGAGAACCTGGGCCTCGTCGTGGTGGACGAGGAGCACGATCCCTCCTTCAAGCAGGAGGACAAGCTTCGCTACAACGCGCGGGACATGGCGGTGATGCGCGGTAAGCAGGCCGGGGCGCTGGTGGTGCTCGGCTCGGCCACGCCGTCGCTGGAGTCCCTGGAGAACGTGCGCCGTGGCCGCTACAAGGTGCTGGAGCTGAAGCACCGCGTGGACGACCGGCCCATGCCTCGCATCGAGCTGGTGGATCTGCGCATCGAGCGCCCGCGCGACGGCGGCCCCATCACGGAGGAGGCACCCATCCTCTCTCCGCCGCTGGTGCAGGCCATGCAGGAGACGCTCGACCGTGGCCAGCAGACCATCCTCTTCCTCAACCGCCGCGGCCACAGCACCTTCCTGCTGTGCGAGGTGTGCGGGCTGACGCTGAAGTGCTCCGAGTGCGACGTGTGCCTCACGCTCCACCGGGCCGCCTCGCGCGTCATGTGCCACTACTGCGGCCTGGCCAGCCCCGTGCCCAGCCGGTGCCGGGAGTGCACGGGCCCCATGCTCAAGCTGGGGATTGGTACCGAGCGCGTGGAGGCCGAGGTCGCCGAGCGCTTCCCGCGGGCCCGCGTGGCCCGGCTGGACCGGGACTCGGCCACCAGCGGCGAGCGCGTCACCGAGCTGCTGGCCGCCTTCGCCCGCCGGGAGATCGACATCCTGGTGGGCACGCAGATGGTGGCCAAGGGCCATGACTTCCCGGGGGTGACGCTGGTGTGCGTCGTCATGGCGGACACCTCGCTGGCCATCCCGGACTTCCGCGCCGCCGAGCGCACCTTCCACCTGCTCACCCAGGTGGCCGGCCGGGCCGGGCGGGGGAGGGATCCAGGCCGGGTCCTGGTGCAGACCTACAACCCGGACTCCGAGCCGGTGAAGCGGGTGCTCGCCCATGACTTCGAGGGCTTCGCCCAGCAGGAACTGGAGTGGCGCCACGCCCTGGCGTACCCGCCCTTCAGCCGCATGGCGGCCATCCGCATCGAGGGCGAGCACCCGGAGCAGACCGCCAGCGTGGCCCGGATGCTCGGGGACTTCCTCTCGCGCCGCATGCCACCTCCCTCCGCCGGGGTACGCCTGCTGGGGCCAGCCCTGGCCCCCATCTCCCGCCTGAGAGGCCGGACGCGGTGGCAGCTGCTCCTGAAGGGGCCTACGCACGTGGCGCTGGCCCCTCTGCTTGCCCGGCTGGAGATAAAGCTGGAGGACATTCCGTCAGGGGTCAAGGTCACGATCGACGTGGATCCCAGCGCCATGCTGTAGACTCGGGCGGCTTCCATGGCCGCCCCGGTCCTCCTCGTCCACGACGACATCGCTACCATTGCCACCGTCCGCCGGCTGCTCTCGCGCGAGGGGCATGAGGTCATCCTCACCACGTCCGTGGCGGATGCCCTCATCGGCTTTGGCCACCATCAGCCCTCCCTCATCGTCCTGGCGCCCGGTGTGGAGAGTGGCCGGGGGCAGCTGGTGCTGGAGGAGCTGGCCCAGCACCCGGAGGGGTACCAGGCCCGGGTGCTGCTGTTGGGAGAGCCCATCCCAGGCTACAGCCTGCCCGTGGCGCCCCTGCCGCTGGAGCCGCAGACCTTCCTCCAGACCGTGAGCGCGATGGTGAATGCCCCCGCGGCCTCCGAGGACTGGCGAGTCCAGGAGCAGCACACCATCGCCATGCCTCAGGCCGACGCCTTGGAGGAGGGCGACCCGTGGCAGGTTCCTCCTCCCTCGGAGCGGAGCAGCCCCGCGCTGGCCAATGCCCTCTTTGGCGAGACGGGAGGCCCCCCGCAGGTGGACTGGGGTGCGGAGATCTCCGCCGAGGAGGAGCGTCCCCAGGAGGAGTTGCTGAAGGAAGAGCAGACGGTCTCCGCCATGGACGCGGCCTTCGAGCAGACGCACCAGGAGGTGGAGGCCGAGGCTGTGGCCTCGCTGGAGACGGCTCTGGCCACGCCGCCCGCACCGGCCCCGGAGCCGGTGCCTGCCGTGGCGCCGGAGGAGGAGGCTGCGTTCACCTTCGTCAGTGCGGAGCCTGTCACCGAGCAGGAAGCACGAGCCGTGGCGGCGGATCCAGTCCTCATGGATCCGGTGGACTTCTCCATGGCGGAGGAGATCACCGTCACGGATCTCAGGGTGGTGGGGAGCAACGTCACGGATTCAGGGGCGGAGGAGCGCACCCTCACGGACCTGAGGATCCCCGTGGTTGCCGCGGAGCCCGAGCCGGAGCCGGTGAGTGCCGAGCCCGAGCCGGAGCCGATGAGCGCCGAGCCTGAGCCGGAGCCTGTGAGCGCCGAGCCCGTGTCTGCACCCCCAGCGGACGTCGAGGAGGAGGAGCTGCGGCGCATGGAGGAGGAGGTGCGCCGTGAGGCCGCTGAGCGACGGCGCCGGAAGCAGGAAGTGGGCTCCACCTCCGCCACTCCCGAGCCTTCCGAAGAGCTTCCCACCGTGCTTCCCTCGGAGCCGGCGAGGGAGCCAGCGGAGTCGTTCGTCACCATGCCCGCGGAGGATCCGTTCTCGCTCGATGAGGGCGGTGCGCCGCCGGTCGAAGCGGGGGAGCCCCGTCAGGAAGGGCAGACAGCGCCGGGCGAAGAGGCGGGCGCTGCCGCCAACTCTGTGGGCCAGAGAGTGGAGGATGAGCTTCGGGCCGAAGCCGAGCGGCTGGCTCAACTCGAGATCGATGCGGCTTTGGCCCGCGAGCAGGCGGAGCTGGCGGCAGCGGGGACGCCCTCGCGAGTGCCGGAGGAGGCAGCCGAGACGCCTTCGGAAGGAGCGGTCCTCGCGGCTCCGGTAGCCTCGGCGCCTGGGCTGAGCGACGAGGGCTTCTTCGACGTGGAGAGCCCCTCGCAGGAGGACGAGGCAAGGGCGAAGGCACTGGCGGCGGCCGAGGCCGAGCTCCGCGCGTTGCGTGGGGAGAGTGAGGCACCCGAGGCTGTCACGGAAGGGGGCCTCCCGCCCTCCGTGGAGATTGGAGGGGGCGAGGAACCCTCCCTCCCTGAGCCAACGCCGCAGGAGCGGATGGAGCGGACGGCGCGCTGGGCTCGGTTCGGGGACTCGCCCCCCTCGCCGCAGGAGCGGATGGAGCGGACGGCGCGCTGGGCCCAGTTCGCGGGCGCGGGTACACCGGATCCCTCGATGCAGGAGCGGATGGAGCAGACGGCGCGCTGGGCTCGGTTCGGCACCCCTGCCCCGGCGACGGTGGATGAGCAGGCGTCGCACTCCCTGCAGTGGGTGGAGCCGGGGACTGAGCCGGCGGAGCCATCGGTCTCGGAGGAGCTGTCGGCGCAGCAGGTGGAGGCCGGGCCGGAAATCGCGCCGCCACCCGTGGCGGATGACCTGTCGGCTCCACCGGTCGAGGAGTCGGCAGAGGCCACGGAGGAGGCCACGGAGGAGGGGGAGGCGAAGCTCGGGATGGACGACTCGCGGGAGCTGATGCGGGCGGCCAGGGCCGAGCTGGAGCTGGAGTCCGTGCTGCGCATGCAGGCGGAGCAAGAGGCCGAGGTGGAGCGGAGCCGCACGGAATCGCTGCAGGGCGAGTTCGAGCGGGTGGCCACGCTCCGGGCCGAGGCGGAGGAGGCGCGGGCTCAGGCAGAGGCGGCTCAGTCCGAGGCGGAGGCAGCGCGGGCTCGGGAGGAGGCGCTGCGTCGCGCGGAGGAGGAGCTGCGGCGCAATGCGGAGCAGGAGACGGAGGAGCTGAAGGCTCGGGTCAAGGCGCTGACCAAGGAGAAGGAGCACGAGGCCCGCCTCCGCGCTGAGGCGGAGCGGTGGGTCATGGAGTTCCGCGGCCGCGAGGCCTCTGTCGCCAAGGCACGGGCGGAGGAGGAGAAGCGCCGCAAGGCCATGGAGGCCGAGGCCGAGGTGGCACGGGCCAAGGAATCCCAGTTCCAGGCTCAGGGCGAGGAGATGGAGCGCCTGCGCGCGCAGGTCGCGGCGCTGCAGAAGGAGCTGGCCGAGCAGAGCCGCCTCCGTGCCGAGCTGGACACGCGCGTCCAGGTGGAGTCCCGGCAGCGCAAGGAGGCGCAGGCGCAGGCCGAGATCGCGGCCCACTCGCAGGCCGAGGCGGAGGCGCGAGCGGAGGCGGAGGCTCAGCGCCGTGCCGAGTCGGAGGCGCGGGCGGAGGACGCGGCGCGGGCCCAGACGGAGGCGGAGTCCCGCGCGACGGCGGCCCGGACGGAGATCGAGGCTCGGGTCAGCGCGGAGGAGTTGGCGCGCTTCGACGCGCAGGTGCGCGCGGAGGCCGAGGCGCTCGCCCGGAGCAAGGCCGAGGAGCGCGCGAGCGAGGAGGAGCAGAAGCGGGCGGAGATCGAAACGCGCCTGCAGCGCGAGGCGAAGGCTCGGGCGGCCACGGAGACGCGGGTGAACGCGGCCCTCAAGGCGCGCAGCGACGCGGAGGCTCGGGCCGAGGTGGCGGTGCAGGCCCGTCAGGAGGCGGAGGCTCGGGCGGAGGCGGAGAGACAGGCGCGAGAGGAGGCGGAGGCTCGGGCCGAGGCGGAGAAACAGGCGCGAGCGCAGGCGGAGGCGCGAGCGGAGGAGGACGCTCGGGCGCGAGAAGAGGCAGAGGCTCGGGCCGAGGCAGAAGCAACCGCGCGCCGGGCAGCGGAGGCCCGAGCGCAGGCGGAGGCTCAGGCTCGGCAGAGAGCCGAGGAGCGAGCGGATTCCGAGGCCCGGGAGCGGGCCGAGGTGGAGGCCCGGGTCGAAGCGGAGGTCCTGGCGCGAGCGGAGGCGGAGGCGCAAGCCGAGGCCGAGTCCGTCTCCCGGACCGAGGTGGAGGCACGGAGCAAGGCAGCCGCCTTGGCTCGAACGGAGGCGGAGTCCCGCGCTGAAGCCGCGGCCAAGGCGCGAGAGGAGGCGGAAGCGCGCGCCCAGGCCGAGGCCACGCGCCGTGCCGAGGCGGAGGAGCAGGCCGAGAGTGCGCGGCAGGCCCGCGCTGCGGCGGAGGCAAGCGCGGAGGCCGAGAGGCAGGCCCGGACCGCCGCGGAGCGCCGCGCGGAGGAAGCGGCGCGCGCCCAGGCCGAGACCGAGGAGCGGCTCCGGACGATCATGGAGGCTCAGGCCGGGGCGGAGGAGCGGGCGGGGACGGAGGCCCAGGCGCGGCAGCAACTGCAAACCAGGCTCGCGGCCGAGGCGAAGGAGCGAACCGAGCTCGATGCTCGCGCCAGACAGGAGCGGGAGAAGCGCCTCGCCGCGGAGACTCGGCTCCAGGCCGAGTCCCAGGCCCGCACCCAGGCAGAGGCCGCGCTCCAGGAGGAGGTGGAGCGTCTCCAAGGAGAGGCGGAGGTAGAAGCCACCCGCGCCTCCGAGGAGCTGGCTCAGACGAAGGCCCAGGTGCGTCAGGCCGAGGAAAGCGCACGCCACGAGAAGGAAGAGGCCGCCGAGCGCGAGCGGCAGCTCGAGGAGCAGCTCGCGCGGCTGGAGTCAGAGCTCGCCCGGGAGCGCGAGGAGCGTGAGCGGCTGTCCCAGGAACTCGGGCGCCTGTCCGCGGAGAGCGCCCGGGTGGAGGCCGAGGCCGCCGAGCGGCTCGCCGCCGCCGAGAAGACGCGCCGCGAAGCCGAGGAAACCGCACGCCGGGAGGCCGAGGCCGTCGCGAAGGCCCGGGCGGAGACCGAGGAGCTGGCGGCCCGGATGCATTCCGCGGTCCTCCAGATCGATGCGCCTGGGCAGCCTTCGCTGAGCGTGCCGCGGGCTGGCAGCGTGACGCAGGAAGGGCTCGCGAACCTCCTCCTCCGGCTCTGCGAGGGGCGGGCCGAGGTACGCCTGGAGCTCAAGACGGACGAGGCCCTGCGCATGCTCTGGCTGCGGCGGGGGAGCCTCGTGGGCGCGCTCTCGTCCGCACCGGGAGAGACCCTCATCGATCGCGCGCGCCGGGATGGGCTCATCGACGCACGCCAGGAGCACGAGCTGCGTCTGGTGCGTGCCTCCTCCACGGGGGCGCTGCTCGACACGTTGCGAAGCCGGGGCTACGTGCGCGAGGCAGAGGCTGTACCGCTCGTGCAGCGCTACACGGAGCAGGTCTTCCTCGATGCCTTCGCGGAGCCCTCCACCCTCTATCGCGTGACGGAGGAGCGCCCGCCGCACGAGGTGGCGCTCGCGGCCGCTACACGCGCACCCCTGCACCTGCTGGCCGAGGCGCTGCGCAACTCCCTCTCGGTGGAGTCCTTCGTCACGCAGGTGGGCGGGCTGCGCGCGGTGGTGGCGCGGGGAGACGCGGGGCTCGAACCCGAGGGCTTCGGGCTCTCCGCGCGAGAGCTCCAGCTGCTGGCGAAGGTGGATGGAGAGCGGACGCTCGAGGAGCTGCTGCTGAGGGCGGGGCTGCCGCAGGAGACGGCGCTCAAGACATTCGCCGTGGCGCGGGCGCTGGGGCTCGTGGCGTTGAGGCCCTCGACGCAGCCCGCGGGCGAGCTGCCGCCGGAGCTGGATGTCCGCCGGCTCGAGGCCAAGTTCGAGGAGATCCAGGACGCGGACTACTTCACGGTGCTGGGGCTGACGCGCACGGCGGGGAGCGAGGAGGTGAAGCGCGCCTACGAGCGGCTCACCACGGAGTTCCACCCGCTGCGCTTCGCGGGACACTCGGACCTCACGCTCCAGTACCGGGCCCAGCAGATCCGCGACGTGCTGAACGAGGCGGCCCGTGCGCTCGCCGATGACAGGCTCCGGGCGGAGTACGCCCGCAACCTGCAGGACTGACGCCCGTGTCCTCGGGAACGGAGGCCACCCCGCTGCTCCCCGGTCTCCCAAGTGAGCCCGAGGTCCTCATCGAGACCCCTCGCGGATCCCTGGTGAAGTGGCGCTCGGATGGGCGTGTGGACTTCGTCTCCCCACTGCCATGTCCCTACAACTACGGCTGCATCCCCGGCTTCCAGTCGGACGATGGAGATCCCCTGGACGTGGTGGTGCTGGGGCCGCGCCTGCGCCGGGGCGAGCGCCTGCGCGTGCCCGTGGTGGGGGTGGTGGACTTCCTCGACGCCGGCCGGGCGGATCCCAAGGTCATCTGCAGCGCCCGGCCCATGGACGAGGGGGAGCGGGCGGGCGTGGAGCGGTTCTTCCGCCTCTATGCCCGCTTCAAGCGGGTGCTCCACTGGATCCGAGGTCAGGTACCCGACACCCGCTTCCGAGGCTGGCTCGCTGGCCCGTTCGGGGAGCCACGGGACGGGTGAGGCCCGTGCCGCCCCCGGTTGCCCGCCCGCTCCAGGAGCGTTAAGAGGGGGCTATGGTTCGCGAGATCCTCATCTGGCCCGATCCCATCCTGAAGCAGAAGGCCAAGCCGGTGGCCAAGGTGGATGACTCCATCCGCACCTTGGTGAAGGACATGTTCGAGACGATGTACGCCGCGGACGGCGTAGGCCTGGCGGCTCCGCAGGTCGGCATCCTGCAGCGTGTCATCGTCCTGGACACCACGCCCCGCCAGCCAGAGTCCAAGCCCATCGCGATGATCAACCCGGAGATCATCGCCATGGAGGGCGAGACGACGTACACGGAGGGGTGCCTGTCCATCCCCGGCGAGGCGGAGGATGTGGACCGTGCCGCTATCGTCACGGTGAAGTTCCTCGATCCGGAGGGCCAGGAGCAGACGCTCCGGTGTGACGGGCTGCTGGCCATCGCCGTGCAGCACGAGACGGATCACCTCAATGGCACCGTGTTCGTGGACCACGTCTCCACGCTCAAGCGCGAGATCATCCGCAAGCGGATGAAGCGCCTCAAGAGCGAGCGCGAGCAGAGCCCAACGCCTTAGCCCCCTTCGCACGCACCCCTCGCTTGGGGCACAGGTCCGCCACGACACAGCGCTCGCATGCGGGCGAGCGGGCAAAGCACGTTCGCCGCCCGTGCCACACCAGGAGCTGGTGGCCCTTCATCCAGCGCTCGGGAGGCAGCAGGGCCTGGAGATCCCGCTCCACCTTGTCCGGGTCCGTCTGCCGCGTGAAGCCCAGCCGCCAGGCCAGCCGCTTCACGTGCGTGTCGACGGGGAAGGCCGCATCCCCTCCCAGGTGGATGCACACCACGCCCGCCGTCTTGCGCCCCACACCGGGCAGCTTCTCCAGCGCCTCCCGCGAGCGGGGCACCTCACCGCCATGCTGGGCCACCAGCGCCTTGGCCGCCGCGACGATGTTCTTCGCCTTGTTGCGGTACAGGCCGCACGTCTGGATATAGGGCTCCACGGCCTCGGGCTTCACCGAGGCGTAGGTCTGCGCGTCGGGGAAGCGTTGGAACAGCGCGGGCGTGACCATGTTCACCCGTTTGTCAGTGCACTGGGCGGACAGGATGACAGCCACCAGCAACTCCAACGGGGTGTGATAATCCAGCTGGATCCGGACCTCGGGCATCTCGGTGCCCAGCCGGTCCAACACTTCGATCGCCCGCCGCCGCTTCGCCTCGGTAGTCTCGCGTCCCACGCCTTCGCTGTATGACATAACCGCCTTCGTCGTCCAAGAGGGCTCCCACCCACCAGGTAGGAAACCACCATGAAGCCCATCGACTTCCGCTCCGACACCGTGACGAAGCCCACGCCCGCCATGCGCCGCGCCATGGCCGAGGCCGAGGTAGGGGACGATGTCTATGGGGAGGACCCCACGGTGAACCGGCTCGAGCAGCGGGTGGCCGAGCTCCTGGGGCTGGAGGCGGCCCTCTTCGTACCCTCGGGCACGCAGGCCAACCAGATCGCCATGGGGCTGCACTGCCGTCAGGGCGACGAGGTGATCACCGAGGCCGGCAGCCACATCCTCCAGTACGAGGGTGGCGCGGTGTCAGCCCTCTGGGGCATCCAGCCGCAGCCGCTGCCGGGCGATCGCGGCCTGCTGACGCCTGAGCAGGTGACGGCGGCGGCGCGCGGGGAGAATGTCCACGCCCCACGCTCGCGGCTGCTGTCACTGGAGAACACCCACAACAAGGGAGGCGGCACGGTGTGGCCGCTGGAGCGCTTCCGGACCGTGGTGGAGGCGGGCCGCAAGGCGGGGCTCGCCGTGCACCTGGACGGAGCGCGCCTCTTCAACGCCCAGGTGGCTACGGGCACCCCGGCGTCCTCCTGGGCGAAGCTGACGGACACCACCTCTGTCTCCTTCTCCAAGGGGCTGGGCGCGCCGGTGGGCTCGGCGCTGGCGGGCTCGGCGGTGTTGATGCGCGAGGCTCGGCGGCTCCGCAAGCGGCTCGGAGGTGGGATGCGGCAGGCGGGGATCCTCGCCGCCGCGGCGCTCCACGCGCTGGAGCACCATCTCGATCGGCTGGCCGAGGACCACGCCAACACGCGCCGGCTGGCGGCAGGGCTCGCGGAGCTGTCCGGGGTGAAGGTGAACGCCTCCCCCGTGGAGACCAACATCCTCCTGGTGGAGTTCACGCGACCGGCGGGTGAGATGGTCTCTCGGCTGGCCTCACTGGGGGTGCTCCTGAACGCCACGGGCGCTCACACCGCGCGCCTGGTGTGCCACCTGGATGTATCGGCCGCGGATATCAACGAGGCGCTCTCCCGGATTCGCCGGGCCCTGGAATCTTGACCCCAGGGAGGGCGTGGTAGGCTTCAGGGGCTTTGTGTCGCCTCGCCGCCCTCTGTCTGCTCGCCCTGCTCACCGCGTGCGTCACCTCGCGCGCGGAGGACAAGATCAGCTTCGACGAGGCGTTCATGGTCCGCCCGGAGGCTCCTGAGTCTGCCTCGGCTGAGCCTGTCCCGGCGCCGCGCGTCCGGGTGCGCACCAAGGCGCGAGCCATGACGGCCCCGGGGAAGGATCTGCCCACGGCGCGCACCTCTCCGGAGCTGCAGTCCGCGCTCGCCTCCTTCGTCAACCGCGCCCGCGAGTACCGCCGGCAGGTGAAGCGGGGCAGCCCCATGCCCGGCGAGCAGGCGGAGAACTGGGAGGAGGTGGCGGATGCCCTCGATGGCTTCCTCGAGCGCCCCGCGGAGCAGACCTCCTCCCTGGACATCGTCCGCGCCCGGGTGACGTTCGAGGCGGAGCTGGAGGAGGACGCGCGGACCTACGGCGACATCCCCGAGCCCCTCGCCGAGTCGGTGATGAAGCGCGTCAAGGCGCTCTCGGCGCGCATGTCGGAGGTGCGCCGCCTGATGGTGAAGACGATCCGCGAGGTGCCGCGCTTCACCTGGCCCATCACCCCCGTCTCCGTGACGAGCCGCTTCGGAGAGCGGGAGCACCCCATCCTGGGAGAGACGCGGGAACACCTCGGCATCGATCTCGCCGCGAGGCGCGGTCAGGCGGTGTTCGCCGCGGCCCCAGGCGTGGTGCTCAACGCGGGGTGGAACGGCAACTACGGCTATCAGGTGGAGATCCAGCACGCCGCGCGGGTCAGCACGCGCTACAGCCACCTCTCGCGCGTGCTGGTGGAGCCGGGCCAGATCCTCGAGCGCGGGGATCCGGTGGGCCTGGCTGGAGACACGGGGATGGCCACCGGGGTGCACCTGCACTTCGAGCTGTGGCAGGACGGCCGGGCCAGGGATCCGCTCGATGATCTGGAGCGGGGAGAGGACGGCGCGGTGGAGATTGGCACCGTGTCGGCCCAGGAGACGCCTCAGCCCCGGAGACAGCAAGGGCGCCGCCCCGTAGGACGACGCCCCTGAGGATGAGCCGCTAGGAACGGCCCACGGACTACAGCGAGTTCTTCAGCTCCTTGGCGGGGCGGAACCCGATGGTCTTCGAGGCCTTCAGCTTCATCATCTCGTTGGTCTGGGGGTTGCGAATCTTCCGAGCCTTGCGCGAGCGCACCGACCAGGTCCCGAAGCCCGGGTAGCTGAAGCGCGCATCTCGCTTCACCGCCTTGCCGATGTTGCTGAAGACGATGTCGATGATCTCCGCCGCCGACTTCTTGGTCAGACGGGACTGCGCAGCCACCACCTCCACGAGCTCTGCCTTGGTCATTCTCCCCTCCGTCTCGGATTGTCTCGCGATGAGTCGCAACTCGGTTGCGGTTGGTAACAAATCGCTCTTTTGCCTGTCAATGATAGACCTTCATCCCTCTCACGAAAATGGGCGCCAGGCCGGAATTTTGACGGCTGATACAGACGGCGTAGAGAGGAAATGATCGCGAAATTCCATGCAACGTCTCATGCGACTCATGTGACGCATTGAGAGGGATTGTGATCGCGTGAGTGGGTTTATTTGAGTTGTTTCGATCACTTGCGGGGTTCCCCTGATCCAGTGGCACGATCGGGGTGGGCTAGAGTCCGGCCCGAATGAGCCCCCGTCCTCTCGTCCTCGCGCTGTGGGTGATCGCCGCCTGCCGCGCTCCTTCCGTGCCCCCGCCTTCCTCTCCGGCCGGGGGCCCCCAGAGGACCGAGGTGTGGGTAGATGG
>Ga0247825_10001569_pt1 | contig 15025 bp, 11 predicted proteins | sample 13C_Vanillin_Day_FD_194413 | JGI IMG/M metagenome (GOLD analysis project Ga0247825, IMG submission 194413) | Soil microbial communities from agricultural site in Penn Yan, New York, United States - 13C_Vanillin_Day48 | ecosystem: Environmental > Terrestrial > Soil > Agricultural land | place... | reverse complement strand
GCCTCCACCCGCAGCGTCACGCCCCCGCTTTCAGCCCGCGCCGACAGCGACGACACGACATCGTCCGCCAACGCGAGGATGTCGGTCGGTTCCGTCGACAGCGCCAACGCGCCGCTTTCGGCGGTTGAGAGCGTGCGCAAGTCCTCGACGAGCCTGACAAGAACGTGCGTGTCTTCCAGCAGTCCCTGCAGCTGTTGGTCGTCTCGCGGGTAGACACCGTCAAGAAGGCCCTCGAGCTTTCCCTGGACGATCGTCAGAGGTGTCCTGAGCTCGTGGGCGATGTCGGCCATCAGGTGTCGGCGCGCCTTGTCCTGCGCGTCGAGCTCCTTCGCCATCGCGTTGAACGCCCGCGCGGTGTCGCCGATCCAGGCCGGCCCGAACTCGGGTTCACGGACGCGAACGTTGTAGTCCCGCTGGGCAATCCTGCCGGCGGCTGAAACGATGTCGGCCACCGGACCGGCGATACGGCGAATGATGATCGCGACACATCCGGCGACGACGGCTGAGAGAAGCAGCCACGTGACGGCTCCGCCGAATGGCAGGGATCCGCCGACGCCACGCCGTCCGGCGCTGCTCGCAATCAACCACAGAAGCACCCACGCCGGCCAGAAGCTGTACCAGCCGCTGCGCCTGACGAACTGCGCGCGCTGGCGATCGCGAAGCGCGCGGCCGCCCGGCGGCGGCCAGGGCTCGTCGCGCGGCCACCAGGGTGGCGGCCCCTCCCCGTGCCACCGGCGGCCGTGCCAGTCCCTCATGATTCCGCGAACTTGTAGCCAATGCCGTAGACCGTCAGCACATAGCGGGGACGATGAGGGTTGCGCTCCAGCTTCCGGCGAACGTTCTTGACGTGCGCATCGATGGCGCGCTCGAACGACTCGATCTCCGTGCCGCGGACCGCATCGAGCAGTTGGGCACGCGTGAACACGCGGCCCGGATAGCGAGCGAGCCCGGCAAGCAGCTGAAATTCGGTCGGCGTCAGATCGATGGTCGCACCGCACCGCTCGACGCGCATTTTCGCCGGATCGATCGACAGGTCGGCGACCTCGAACGTCCCGACCGCCAGCGCGTGGCGCGAGCGACGCAGCACGCTGGACACGCGCGCAACCAGCTCGCGTGGACTGAAGGGCTTGGTGATGTAGTCATCCGCCCCAACGTCAAAGCCGGCGAGCCGATCGGTTTCGTCTACCCGCGCCGTGAGCATGATGATCGGCACGTCCGATTCCAGACGCAGGGTGCGGGCGACTGTCAGGCCGTCGAGCGACGGCAGCCCCAGGTCCAGGACGACGAGGTCCGGCCGCTTCCGCCTGGCGAGGTCGAGGCCGGTGCTGCCGTCAGACGCCACCGCGACCGAGAAGCCCGCGCGCGTTAGATAGTCACGCGCGATGGTCGCGATTTGGGGCTCATCGTCTACGACCAGGACAGTGGGCATGGCGGAATGGGACCGCGCCCCGCGCGGTCCCTCGATCCTACGTGATCGGCCGGTCGGCGGACCCGGACGACGGCGCAGGTCCCGGCTGGTTCGTGCGGTTCATGCGCTCGTGCTCCCGGCGGTGCCACTCTTCCCATTCGTCGCGATTGTCGGGGTAAGGCCCGTAGTAGCGGCGGTAGTGCCACGGCCGGTAGCCGTAGCCGCCCCACCACATCCACCGAAGCCCGCCAAAGATCCAAAACAGCAGGAAGAACAGCCAGATGCCGCCAAAGCCGCCGTAGCGCCAGCGCGCCGGCTCGGAGGCCAGCGCACCGGCCTCGCGACTCGCTCCCAGGCTGTAGGCGATGGCGGCGACCGCCACGAGCGCCAGCGAGGTGAAGGCCCAGGGAACCCACGGCCCCCAGTGTCCCATTTGACGTCGATCGTCCATTGTTCAGTCCTTTCTCCATCCGTGATGGCGACAAGGACAGTGTGGAGAGCGATTGTGGAGAGATTGTGAAGGGGGACGACGCTGCGCCCCGAGCCAATCCCGATCGCTAAAATTGGGCATGGCCGGCCGGGAATGCTATCACTGCAAACACTGGATCGAAGAAGGCGAGGCGCACGACTGCTGGACGACGACGGAGGCGGCGCTCACACAGGATCTGTCAGAAGACTTGAAGGATGCCTGGGAGCGGCTCCGCGAGACCGCTGTGGAGTTTGGCGAGCAGCGGATCTACGCATCGCATCACTCCATCATGTTCTCGCGCAGGGTCTGCTATTTCTTCGTGCGGCCGAAGACGAAATGTCTGGAAGTGTGCATCATGCTGTCGAGGCCGCTCAAGGCGCCGCAGGTGCGGAAAGTGATGGCCGGGTCGGCGTCGAAATTCGCCAACATGATCCGGATTACCCACCGGGACGAGGTCGAAGCGCCGATCACCGACTGGCTGTATGAAGCGTACCAGAGGGAAGACGTGGTCGCCGTGAAGCGCGCCGCGAGGCGTTCGAAATCATCGACGAAGCGGGCGGCCAGGCGAAAGCGGCTGCCGACGCGACGCGGTCGAAGATCTCGTTGATGACTTCGGGTCGAGTCCGCGCTATGCCCAGATTACATCCTCGCAACTCATCCTGCAGTTTGGTAAGAGTTCGTGCCGTCTGTGTGGCCAGAGCGGGCAACCTGCTGAAACGACGGGCTGCACGAGGCTTGCAAGCCGAGTCCGCCGTGCCACAACTATTTGTGTGCCTGGCGATGTGCCTGTCCGCTGCGCTGTTGGCTGGCTGCACCGACTCACCCGCCGCGCCCGGCGACTCCTCGTCCCCGAGCATGCTGCGCGGGCAGACGGTCAATGCCATCGACGGGGCGACGCTCTCAGGGATCGAGGTGCAGGTCGGAAACGAACGGGCGGTCACCACTGATGGCACTGGCTCGTTCGATGTCGAGGTCGGCGGCCCAGGCAGCTACGCAACGGTCATCCGCGGGACGAGCGTGGTCGAGCGTTATACCAGCATCAGCGCAACGTCCGGAGACCGCCTCAGGATGCCGCTCATCCCGGCGACGTTCGATCTTGCCGCCTTCGATCAGTTGATGCGTGCGACGAATCGACGGCTCCAGCGCTGGACGACGCAGCCGCAGCTCGTGCTCGTGGCGACCGTCCTCTCGTATCGAGGTGCGTCCGGAGAGGAATACCCGGCCACGAGCCACCAGATGTCAGGCGAGGAAGTGGCGGAGATGATCGAGCATCTCACCGAAGGCCTGTCGCTGCTGACGGGTGGCACGTACTCCAGGTTCAGCACGGTCACCGTCGAACGTCCGGCTTCCGGCGAGCGCGTCGCGGCCGCGCGCATGGGGAAGATTGTCGTCGCTGAATACAACGGCATCACGTCCCTCGACGGCACGATCGGATACGGCACCTGGGCCGAGACCGACAACGGCTCGGTCGTGGCCGGGGCCATGTATCTCGACCGCGACTTCGATCACGACGATGCACGACGCCGGCTGCTCAGGATCCACGAGCTCGGGCATGCGCTCGGCTATCTCCACGTCACGTCGCGACCGTCGATCATGAATCCGTCCATCGGCCCCGAGCCGACCGACTTCGACCGCGAGGCGGCGCTGATCGGCTTCCAGCGCCCGCCGGGCAACGTCGCGCCCGATACAGATCCCCAACCCGCGACGTCGGCCTCGAAGTCGGCGGGTCCGACGGAAGTGCGCTGGTCGCCCCCGGTTCCTTGAGACCGGTCCGCTACTGCCGGATCTCCACGGAGGCGAGAACGGCAGCGAATTCCTCTTCGCACACGTCGGCGCCGGTTTCGGTGCCGCTCATCCCGATCAGGAACATCAGCGGCCCTCGCGGAACGAGCCAGAGCCGGCTCAGCACGTCGAAGCTGTCGCCGGCCGCATTCTTCAACGTGTACGACACGCGTACGTGCGCCCCTGGCCACCCTCCAACGTCGGCCGCATGAACCGGCGACACGATTCGAAAGTTGGGAAAACCGCGCTGCATTTGGGAGAGCGCTGACGAGAGCAATCGTGTCGCGCTTCCATCGAGCGCAGGCCTCAGTGTCACTTGGACGGTCGGGTTCAGTCCGGCGTGCGGCTCCGGATATTTCATGAACGTCGCGAGCGGCATGGCGCTTCGGGTGGCGAGCGCCGCCTGCAGCTCAGGGTCTGAAAGGCGGACCCGCTGCCGATTCGCCTGAACCTGTGCAAGCGTCGCGGAGCGCCACCCTCGCGGCGGCTGCAGCGCAATGCCCGCCGTCGGGCTGTCGAAACGCTCCTGAGCGGCCGGTTGCGACAGAACTGCAACGGCAAGGACGAAAATGGATGTGATCCACAGCCGTGACGCGATCATGAAAACGGTTCCTCTACTGAAAACGGCAAGTGCCTTCAGATCGCCTCGCCACACGGCATCTTCTGTGCCGGCAAGCGAGCGAATGGCCATTTCAGCGGGAGCTCACTGTGGGCGGAGCCAATCGCTCCGAGAAGCGGAACCTCGAGGTCTTCGGCTTGAGAAGAGTGACACCTTCCCCGACGGGCGACGCCGCGCACCGGCGCAGCGTCGCTCGACGTTGAGGGCCTAGAAGAGGAACTTGATTCCGAACTGCATGATGCGCGGCGCCGTCCCCGCCGCGAGCGAGGTCACCTTGCCGAAGTCCGAGCTGTTCAGCGTCGAGACGGGGGTGCTCGGCGTCATCGTATTGAAGACGTTGAACACCTCCCACCGGAACTGCATCTGCTGAGTGCCGAACCGGAAGGATCGCGACAACGCCGTGTCGACGTTCCAACGCCCCGGACCGAGGATCGCGTCGAGCGGCATCGTCCCGTACGTCCCGGATTGGGGCGCCTGGAACGCCGCGGGATTCAGCCACTCCGTGAGGGTTCGGTCGGCCACGAACGGATCGTCGATGGTCTGGATCGCGCGCTGGTTGTTCTGCTGGCCGGTCAACGCCGTATCGGCACCGGTCGTCACAGTGAAGTACGCGCCCGACCGGACGCTCAGAATGCCCGAGATCTGCCAGTCGCGGGTGAACGCGCTGGCAACGGAGTCGCCCTCGGACCCGGGTATCTGGTAGACGACGGACACGTTGACGTTGTGGTCCGGCGAATTCGGGCACCGGGCCCGGTCGGCCTCGCGGTCACCAGGAATCATGTACGGCACGCCGGCCACGCCTGGCTCGCTGTTCCACCGATCGGTGATGCACCGCGAGATGGCGTAGTTGCCCTGCAGGGAGAAGCCGTTGCTCTGGCGCTTCTGCACCGACAGCAGCACCCCGTTGTAGTTCGACGAGGCGTCGTCATCGAGCTCCTGGATACTGGCGAAGTACTTTCCTTCCTCCGCGTTCTGCATGTTCAGCACGCGGCGCGATTGCGTGTTGCCCGTGGTCGACGCGCCCGGAATGTAGATCGCCGGATTGATCTGGTTCGTCCCCCAGATGTGGTTCGTGATGCTCCCGATGTAGTTCGCCGAGACCATCCAGTCGGTGGTGAGCTGCTTCTGATAGCTCACATTCCACTGATCCACGGCCGTTGCCTGCAGGTCGAGCGGGTACGTCGTGTAGTTGCCCCCGAGCGGGAATATCGAGTCCGGGCTCGCCCCGTTGAGGAGGCCGGGAATCGGATCGCCGCCCGCCGTCCCGGCCCACGGGTCGTCCCAGCCCTTCGGGAGGTTGTTGACGACGATCGAATTCCCCCAAGGCGACATCTGCGCGAGGCCCGTATAGGTCTGCAGGTGGGGCAGATCGTAGAGCCGTCCGTAGGCCAGCCGCAGCGTCTGGCGCCCATCGCCCCGCGGATCCCAGACGACGCCGAGGCGCGGCGCGAAATTCCAGGGATCGCGCCGGGCGACCGAGTTCCCCGGCATCCCTTCGTCGCCCGTGAAGATGAGCCCGGCGGGAGCGTTGTGGAAAACCGCACTCTTGAGTCCCGCATCGAAGCGCGCGCGATCGAAATGTGTGATCTCGCCCGGTCCGCTGTAGGCCGGAAAGTACGGATCCCACCGGAGGCCGACATTCAGCGTCACCTTCGGCGACATGGTCCAGCTGTCCTGGAGGTATATCCCGAAGTAGTTGGATCGCATCTTCGCCCCCGTCGGCGTGCCAGCGGTGAACTGGTTCGCTCTGCCGATCATGAAATCGGCCAGGCCGAGCCTGGTCACACTACCGTTGAACGACGTGTTGCCGGCGGCGGAAGTGTACGACTCCGGATCGTACTTCGAGTAGATGTAGTTGGCGCCGATCCCGAGCTGGTGATTCCCGCGAAGGATGCTCATGTCGTCCGAGACCTGGTACACCAACGTCGGCGTGGCCGTCGGCAGACCTGGCGACATGGAGAAGCCGCCCGACACGCTCAGACGCAAGTACTCGGGCAGGACGGGTGTGGCCTTGATGCCGAGATCGTTGTAGTCGAGCAGCGGAACGTACTCTTTGGTGTGAGGGCCTTTGTTGGCCGTCACGCGGAACGAGTTGACCGTGGTGTTGCTGACGAGGAGCTGGTGACCGAACACGCCTGAGTACGCGCCGTCCATGGAGGCGGACTTCGTAGGAGACAGCAGCGTCTTCCCGTCGTAGTCGCTCGGCGAGAAGTAGTCCGAAATGAGCAGCCGACCGAAGACCGACTGTTTATTGTTGATTGTGTAGTCGACCTTGGTGGTGAACACGTCCTCGTCGCTGTTGTCGATGCGGTCGAAGAAGACCTGGCCGCAGGGGTCGTCCGTTTTCGGCAACTGGTTCGCCAGCGCCAGTGACGCCGGAGAAAAGAGCGACGGGTCGATTTTGTTGTTCACAAACGGCGTCCTGAGCTGGATCGCCCCGCCTGTGTTGCACGCCGCCGACGCGATGGTGGTGAAATCGCCGTTCAGCATCGCCTGCGTCGGCACGAACTGGAAGGAGGACGCGGGAACCCGCCGGATCCTGGTGCGTTGGTAGGCCAGGAAGTAAAACAGCCGGTCCCGGAGGATCGGGCCGCCGATCGAACCGCCGAACTGGTTGCGGTTCAACCCGTCGCTGCGCCGCTCGCCGTCCGGGCCAAGTGGCGCGAACGGGTCGGTGGCGTTCAGCGCGTCGTCGCGGACGAACTCGAAAACGCTGCCCGTGACGGTATTCGTGCCGGACTTGGTGATCGCGTTGACGGCGGCCGCCGAGTGATGCCCGTACTGTGCGGGCAGAGCGCTCGTCTCGACCCTGAATTCCTGCAGCGCCTCGGGAAACGGCAACGGCAACGACGAGCCGTTGAACGGGTCGGTGTGCGTCGCCCCGTCCAGCGTGTACGCCGTGGCGTTCGGCAGGCCCCCGGCGACGGCGATGGTTCCGGGGGACGTGGACGTGGCCCCTCCGCGCGCGCCGCCCAGTGTGCCGCCCGAGACCGCCATGCCCGTCATGAACACGAGGTCCAGCGTCTGACGGCCGTTGAGCGGCAGCTCGAGGACGCGCTGATTGTCCACTACCATCCCGATGCCGACGCTTCGCGTCTCGATGAGCGGCGACTCGCCTTCGACCAGAACCGTTTCAGCGAGGTTGCCGATCTCGAGGGAGGCGTTGATGGTCGGGTTGGAATTGACCTGGAGCACGACGCCGGTTTGCACGACCGTTCGGAAGCCCTGGAGCGAAAACTCCAGGCGATACGGACCGACCGGAAGAGGGGTGATGGTGTAGCGTCCCTCTTCGTCAGAGACGGCGGTTCGCGTGAGACCCGTGTCGGATTGCGTCGCCGTCACCGTGACGCCGGGTAGTACACCGCCGCTCGTATCGTGGACCGTGCCCGCAATGGACGCGGTCGCGACGCTCTGCGCGAACCCGATGGACGTGAAGCACAGCGAGGCGACGAGACTTCCGAGGAGAACCCTGTTGGCACGACGCATGATCGGCATGTGCACCCTCCATGCGAGTTCCGGTGTGACGGGGACGAGACGTGCACATACTACCCTCACCTCGGGGTCGGATTGCGCAGTTTTCTTTTTGGTGTCCTCGCGTGTCGTCACCGACCGGGTGTACCGAGCTCAACAGAGTCCGCGTGCGCTGACAGGACGCCGCGGGGCGGTACTTCATCGGTGTGAGCGGCGCCGCTGGGCCGAAAGCCGACCGTTTCGATCGCGTTTTTCTTCTTCAGCGGATCGCGCACGCCCGGTAGAATCAAGCACTCGCCCTACACGAGCGATGGCTCTTGCTGCCGGCGTACGCCTCGGCCCGTTTGAGATCCACTCTGCCATCGGGGCCGGCGGGATGGGTGAGGTCTATCGCGCTCACGATGCGAGGCTCGATCGGGACGTCGCGATAAAGGTTCTGCCTGCTGCCTTCTCCGCCGATCCCGAACGGCTCCAACGGTTCGAACAGGAAGCGCGAGCGTCGGCGGCCCTCAACCATCCGAACATTCTCGCGATCTACGACATCGGTCAGCACGACGCCGCACCTTACATTGTTTCGGAGCTCCTCGAAGGGGACACGCTGCGCGAGCGACTCAGGGCTGGCGCGCCGCCGGTTCGAAAGGCGGTCGAGTACGCGGTCCAGATCGCCCGCGGGCTGGCCGCGGCTCACGACAAGGGAATCGTCCATCGCGATCTGAAGCCGGAGAATCTGTTCGTCACCGCCGACGGCCGCGTGAAGATTCTCGATTTCGGCCTGGCCAAGCTCACCCAGACCGAACCGGCTCTGGCGGCCCTGAGCGCGCTTCCGACGAGCCCACCGAATACGACTCCGGGCGTGGTGCTCGGAACGCTCGGCTACATGGCGCCCGAACAGGTGCGCGGTCTTCCGGCCGATCATCGATCGGACATCTTCGCGTTTGGTGCCGTGTTCTACGAAATGCTATGCGGCCAGCGGGCGTTTCACGGGAACACGACCGCCGACACGATGACGGCGATCCTCAAGGAAGACCCGAGAGACCTGCCGATCGCCGACCGCAACATTCCACCCGGGCTCGCGCGGATTGTCGATCGCTGTCTGCAGAAGGCACCCGCAGCGCGTTTCAAATCGGCCGACGATCTCGCGTTCGCGCTGGAGAGCCTCACGAGCCACTCGGAAATGCAGGCGCCGGTCCTCACCAGTGTCAAGCGGGCGCGACTCGATCGGCTCGCGTGGGCGATCGCTGTGGTTTCGCTGGTGGTCGCAGCGGTTTTCGCCGCGTTGTACGCACTCAGCGCGCCGAGGCCGGCGCCGCCGCCTGAGACTCGCCTGCAGGTCATCACTCCCCCTCCAGCGCCTGGAACGCTTGCCTCGTTCGCGGTGTCTCCCGACGGCACGAAGCTCGTATTTCAGGCGAATGGCCAGCTCTGGCTCCGGCCATTCGGTTCGGACACGATCCAACCGCTGACCGGCACGGAGAGTGTCGTTGGCGATCTTCCGTTCTGGTCTCCAGACGGCCGGTCGATCGGATTCTTCTCCGGTGCCCAATTGAAACGCATCGACCTCGACACCGGTCTCGTTCGGGCCATCGCCACATCCACTCAGGCTGGAGCCGGGACCTGGAACAACGAGGGGACGATTCTGTTCACACCGTCTCCGTCGAGCCCGCTAATGCGCGTCGGTGCGGACGGCAGCGATCTCAGGGACGCCACTCGTCTCGATCCGACACGACAGATCGCCCATCGCTTCCCGGAGTTCCTCCCCGACGGACGCCATTTCATATTTTTTGCCTCAGGTCCCCTCGAAACGAGGGGGATCTACGTCGGGTCGCTCGATTCCCAGGAGACGCACCGGCTGTTCGAAGCCGACTCACCCGCGCGGGTTCTGCCGCCGGACTGGATTCTGTTCATGAGGGACGGTGCGCTGCTGGCCCAGCGGCTGAATCTCGAAGCGCTCCAGATGGAAGGAGCGCAGGTGCCTGTCGCCACACGCGTCGCGCTGGCGCCGGGGAACTTCAACCGCGTGGCCGTTTCGGCTTCTGCTGCGGGGGTGGTCGCTTACCGGGCGAATGCCGAGGAACGCCAGTTCCTCTGGCTCGATCGCTCCGGCCGTGAGATCGGGAAGTTGGGCGGCCCCGACGAGGCACAGCCGTGGTATACCGCCGGTGGAGACGGCCAACTCTCTCCGGATGGACGCACGCTGGCTCTCGCTCGGACCGTCAACGGAAACACGGACATCTGGCTCGTTGACGCCGAGGGAGACATTCGCCGTCGGTTCACCTCCGAGGCGGTGCGGGATCACACGCCTGTCTGGTCACCTGATGGACGACACGTCGCCTTCGCCTCTGAGCGAACGGGCGTCTTCGATCTTTACCTGAGAGCCATCGACGGAACGGAGGTCGAAAGGCTATTGGCATCCTCGCCGGAGCCCAAACATCTCGAAGACTGGTCGTCCGATGGTCGATTCATCCTGTACCACGAGCAGCACCCGAAGACCAACCGCGATCTCTGGGCCCTGCCGCTCGCGCCAGATTCCAAGCCGCTACCTGTCGCCAAGACGCCGTTCGAGGAGCGAAACGGACGGTTTTCACCGGACGGGCGCTGGATTGCGTATATGTCCAACGAATCGGGGCAGGGCGAAGTCTACGTTCAGCCGTTTCCAGGGCCCGGCGGCAGAATGCAGATCGGGACTGGCATACCGGGCAGCACCACTGGCGTTCAATGGCGGCGCGATGGCCGCGAGTTGTACTACGTCGGCTTGGGCGACCGTGTCATGGCGGTGCCGATGACGTTGGACGGCAACAGCGCGAAAGCCGGGACACCGGTGCCTCTGTTTACGGGCCCCCGGGGAGGATTTCTCGCCTCGCCGGACGGCCAACGATTCCTGGTTTCGACCGTCACCGCGGAGCCGGCGCCGATCACGATCTTGATGAACTGGGCCGAGTTGAAGAGATAGCCCGTCAAGCTCGTGGAGACCTCATGTTGCGGCGGAAACGTGTCGATAACTGAGCTTGGAGGACGGCCCGCGACATCCGGCCGTCGCCAGCCATGTACTGCATCATCATCAAGCGCGGCGACTATCAGCGTTTCGACCTCCTTCACAGGACGTTCGGCTCCACGACGCCGGTCATCTGGGATCGGCGGGTTCGCGAACGGCGCGGGACGTCGGATACTGCTCTCATGCCGGAGCGCCGCCAGACCCAACGAAGGGGACAAGAACCGGCAAGCTGGGCGGCGCTCGGCTTCGTCGTCGTTCAACAGCCCGGCCACGTCGCCGGCCGAAACGTTCGGATGAGCTGGTAGCCGGTGCATCGCAGCGGGCGCTTCGTACTGGACTAGGACCGCCTCGGCTTCGCCTTACTGTGGCGATGGCGAGCTCGGGTTCGCCGGCGCCGCGAGGTTCTTCGAGAAGAACGGAAGCACGTTCCTCTCGATCCGTTCGCGAACCCTGTTGGTGTGATCGCCGTCGTACTCTTCGTAACTGTGGGGGATCCGCAGGCGCGTCATCGCGTCGTGCAGTTGCCTGTTCGACGCGAGCAGCGTGTCGTCCGCACCGATGTCGATCGCGATGGCGTAGTACCGCTTCAGGCTCGCCTCGTACGCTGCGAGCATCTCGAGCGGCGCGTTGGCCACCCATTTCGCGACGATGTCCGGCCGGACCTTGCCGTCTTTCATCGGGAGATCGAGATAGAGCGGCGGGTTATCCGGATTGGGCGACCACGCCGCGGCAGACGCGAGGCTCGCCGAAGGCCCGAAGCCGCGGCCGCGTGAGGCTTCCTCGGCCTGTTCGCGCGTCCGGATCGCTTCGGCCGCCGCCATCGTCTCCGGCCGCGGGCTGCGGTTGGCGGTCAAACAGCACGCGCTCATGATGTACAAGCTCGAGAAGACGTCCGGCCGCTTCATCCCGATGCGAACCGCTCCATACCCCCCCATCGAGTGGCCGCCGAGGCCACGGCTCATGCGGTTGGCGATCGTGCGGTAACGCTGATCGATGTGTGCGACGAGGTCCTCCGCGACGAAGCGCTCCCAATCGCCCGTGGTGGGTGAGTTGGAATACATGCTGCCCTTGTGCAGGGTGAACGCGTTGGGCGTGACCACGATCGATGCGCTGAAGCCCTGGGCGGCAGCAAGCCTGTCCGCGCTTTCTTGAAGAGCGGCGAGCCGGGCGGTGAAGGTGTCGTCGCGCCCACCGTAGCCGTGCAGCAGATAAACCACCGGGTAGCGGCGGGTGTCGTCGCCCTCGTAGCCCGGTGGCAGATAGACGGTAACGTCGCGATCGGGAGAGTCGCCCTCGAGATTGCCTTCGAGCGCCTTGCCGTGAACGGTGATGTGCTCGACGGTGCCGGTTGTTGCCACCGGTCGGCCGCCGCGCCCCTGGGCCTCCAGCATTGCGGCCGCGAGCGCCACGCCACAGGCGATGGACGTCGTAGCCTTCACGATCGTCCTCATCGTAGATCTCATGGTGATCGGCCCCAGTGTGCCACGGATTACCCATCAGCCGGCCCACAATTTCTCCTTTTCGGGCACCGCTTTGTTTCACAATGAGGGCTCGGACAAACCATTCAGGAGGCCGTATGCGTAGTGCGATGCTCTTTGCAGCCGGACTCTTCGCCGGGCTGGCAGTCCACGTGGCGATCGCGCAGAACGCCAGCAGCGGTGTCGTGATGATGAATCACGTCGCTATCAACGTGCCGAACATCGCCGAGGCGGTGACGTACTACACGCAGAAGATGGGCTATCGCGAAGCGTTCCGCGTGAACGATGACAAGGGACAGCCCAGAATCGTGTACCTGCACATCAGCCGGAACACGTTTCTCGAACTCAACCCCGCGAACGCCGAGCGGCCCGCCGGGTTCACCCATTACGGCCTGCATGTCGACAACGTGGCAGAGGCAGTCGCCCGTTTCAGAAAGAGCGGCGTGACGGTCAGCAACACGAACGTGAGCGACACGAAGGCGATCCTGGCCAACATCACCGATCCGTACATGGGCCGTATCGAGCTGGCCGAGCTCCCGCCCGAGTCGCTGCATCAGAAAGCCATCGAGAGCTGGAAGTGAGTAACGGGGAGGAACCACATGTCCACTTCGCCATCATTCAGGTGCTGGACGGCAGTGGCGTTCACGGTCGTCTGTGTGGCGCTGCTCGCTACCGGCGTTCGGACGCAGCAACGCGGCGGCACCGTTCAGACCGACAAAGCGCCGCCTGTCAACAGCGGCGCCAATCCCTATAAGGTGATTCGGGATTGGGCACAGCTCACTTCAGAAGGGAGGCCGTGGGGCGGCTCCAACGGCGTGGCCGTCGACCGGGATGGCCGGTCCGTGTGGGCGGTCGACCGATGCTCCCCGGGAACGGCCCCGGGCTGTCTGGGCGCCAAAGCCAACCCGGTTCATCATTTCGATGAGTCGGGGAAGGAAATCCGGAGCTTCGGCGGAGGGATGTTCGTCTGGCCGCACGGCATCCATGTCGATCGAGAGGGAAACGTCTGGGTGGCCGACGCACGCGCCGCCAGTACGGAGGAGCTGAAGAAGCTTCCGGGTGAAGGCGCGAAAGGCAGCGTCGTCGTCAAGTTCAGCCCTGAAGGTAAAGTCCTGATGACGCTGGGGAGGCCGGGTGTGAGGGGAAATCCCCCCGAAGCGTTGACGGACCCGACCGACGTCGTGACCGACCCCGGCAATGGCGACGTTTACGTTGCGGAAAGTCACACCGACGTCACGGATCCCAATCTGATCGGGCGCATCTCGGTGTTCGACAGAACCGGGAAGTTCCTGAGAGTGATCGGCAAAACCGGAACGGGACCGGGCGAGTTCCGGACGCCGCACGCGCTCGAGTTCGATTCCCAGGGCCGGTTGATCGTCGCCGACCGCCACAACCATCGCATCCAGATCCTGACGAAGGAGGGAAAATTCGTCGCTGAGTATCACGATTTCGGACGCACCAGCGGCCTCGCCATCGACAAGGACGATGTGATCTACACCGCCGACTCGGAGTCGACCGAACGCGTTCACCCCGGGTGGCAGAGGGGAATCCGGATTGGCAGCCTCAAAGACGGGAAGGTGACGACGTTCATACCGGCTCATATGAGCCCGAATTCGGCCGATGGCGCCATGGGCGAAGGCATCGCCATCGACGCGGCAGGCAATGTCTACACCGCAGAAGCACAACTGAGGGGTGTGACGAAGTACGTCAAGAACTGACGACTGATAGCTTCAGGAGCGCAGGATGATCGACCGAATCGCCGACGGCCGCACCGACCTGGTCTTCGACTTCCTGGCCGACGGACATCCGCCGAACGCGACGGATGCCGACAGGGTGTCGTTGATCAACTGGTGCGCCTACTACGGAGACGTCAGCGCGATCCGATTCCTGCTGTCGCGAGGCGAATCGCTCGCCGCTCTCGGTGAGAACCTCAATCTGGGCGGGGCGGCCTTCCACGGTCACTGGCAGTTATGTCAATTCCTGCTCGAGAACGGCGCCGACGCCAACCATCGCGCCGCCGACACGGGCGAGACCCCGCTGCACGCCGCGCTGTGCAAAGCGAATCGCCCTGTCCACGACGAGGTCGTCAAGGTACTCCTGGCCAACCGCGCAGACCCGAATGCGGTGACAACGGCGTCCGCGGAGACAGGCTGCTTCATGCGGGATTGTCGAACGAAGGCGGAGACGCCTTTGCACCGCGCGGGCGCGTTCGGGAGCGAACAGACGATCGACCTGCTCTTGAACGCGGGCGCTCGCAAGGACGCCAAGGACATGAACGGCGATTCGCCGCTGACGTGGGCGAGCTGGCATCTTCGTCCCGATTCCATTCTGAGGAAGCTCTGTTACGATGGTTTTTCCATTCATCCAGCGAGGCGCTCATCCTACGACCACGGGTCCGGGTGGGAAGTGATGGGCGCGACGAAGGCGCACGTGTAACCGACGCGCTGACGAGACACCACGATCCGGGACCGGGCGGAGTCACTGACACATCATGCCGATCACGATGCATCACGAACGCGACAACGTCTACCGCATGGAGGTCAGCGGAGTGTTGAGCAAGGCGGATCTGGATCAGAGCCAGGCGTGGCTGGTCGCCGCCATGAAGCGTACGGGTTCGGCGAGGCTGCTCGTCGTCTTGAGCGGCTTCAAGGGGTGGGAAGCGAATCCCAACTGGGGCGACCTGACGTTCTACGTCAAGCACGGCGACTCCATCGAGAAGATCGCCATCACCGGGGACGAACGCTGGCGCAGCGAGGCCCTCATGTTCGCGTCCGCTGACCTGCGGCGGGCCCCTGTCGAATTTTTT
>Ga0247825_10001568_pt1 | contig 15033 bp, 12 predicted proteins | sample 13C_Vanillin_Day_FD_194413 | JGI IMG/M metagenome (GOLD analysis project Ga0247825, IMG submission 194413) | Soil microbial communities from agricultural site in Penn Yan, New York, United States - 13C_Vanillin_Day48 | ecosystem: Environmental > Terrestrial > Soil > Agricultural land | place... | reverse complement strand
AGGTCTGCAGCTAGTCTTGAAGCTCTATGCACTCACTATGCCCCATGCACTACCTCGCCCCCGGTTTGACCTTGTGATGCATCGCGCAACATACTGCCCGTATGGTCGCGAAACTGAAGAAGCAACTCGAGGTAACTCCAGAGATGGCCTCCAATTACTCAAACCAATGGGTGTTGGAGGGCGTGAAACAGTACACCGAACTGCTCGAGTCTGCTGACCCCTCCGCAATCGCGGTACAGCTCGCCCTGTGGCGGGCGAACCATACCCAATACCTCGCGAACTCACGCGCCATCGATGCCCTCGATCTCGATGTCAACGTCAGCGGCAGCCGCCTTGCTGTTTTGCGGGCGCTGTACTGCGAGCCGACGAAGAGCATGGCGCTCAGCGCGATCAGCAAGGCGGCGTTTATCAGCCCCACCATGGTCACCAACCTGGTCGACGGCCTCGAGCGCGGCGGGCTGGTCAAGCGCGTCGGCAGCCCCGACGATCGGCGCGTCAGCATCGCCTGCCTCACCGAGGAGGGCAAAGCGGCTTTCGAGAAGATCCTGCCGGTCATGAGCCAGCGCATGACCGAAGCGTGCGCCGGCTTCACCGAAGAAGAGAAGCAGACGCTCGTCAGCCTCCTGCAACGCCTCTACTAGCCCCCACCAGACTTCTACAGGTCTGAGTTGACGCTAGCCGCTAGGTTGCTGTTGGGCCCAATCCTCGAAAAGTTTGTGAACCTGAATACATAGATGGGCTCGATGCCGTTCACATAACTTGGTCATCGAATGGCGTATGTGACTCTCCCCTATAGGCAACGTCAGAAGCCTGCCAGAATGCCCCGCAGGGCCAGATGGTCGAATTTTTCTATTCCTTTGAGGCGTCCAGGCGAAAACCTCTAGCACTCGAACGTATAGGGGTTGACAAAATTCATATAGACAAGAGTATTGTTACCCGTCTGTCATGCCCTCCTGCCCAGCCGGCGGGGCGATGCTTGAAAGGGAGCAATAATTGTCTGGCTATTGGGAACGGACTCTAACGCAACGTATTTCCCGAAGGCGCGCGATGGCCGCGACCGCCTCGGTGGCCGCCGGTGCGGCCTTCCTCGCGGCCTGCGGTGGCGATGACGACGGCGGCTCCGGAGGCGGAAGCGGCGACTCCGGCGGCAACGGCCTTGTCACGAAACCGGTCGACACGTCCAAAGCTGCAAAGCGAGGCGGCACCTGGCCGAACCACGTGGCATCTGAGATCCAGACTCTGGATCCGAACAACACGACGAGCGGGTCGGCATTGGCGCCTCAGGGTCTCAGCCGGCTCTTCCTCTACCGCCCGTCGCTCTTTCCAGACTTGCCGATCGGTCAGACGGACCCGGACTCCGCCGAGAGCGCTGAGATCACGCCCGACGGCCTGACGGTCACCGTGAAGCTCAAGCAGGGTCTGAAGTTCGACCCGCGGCCGCCCACAAACAGCCGCGTGATGGACACGGAGGACGTCAAATACAGCTGGGAAGCATTTTCCGCGACGAACAACTCTCGCGGTGAGATGCTGAACGCGATGTCGCCGACGGCGCCATACCTATCCATGACGCCGACGGACAGTCGGACGGTGGTCTTCAAGCTCGCGTACCCGGTGGCCGACACACTGTGGCAGCTGGCGTTCCAGCGTTACATGTGGCTGATGCCTCGTGAGGCCGGCGGCCAGTTCGACCCCAAGCTCGAGATGCGCGGTAACGGGCCGTGGCGTCTGATGAAGTGGGAGCCTAGTGTCGGCTATACGTTCGCGCGTAACGACGCCTGGCACGTGGATGCCCAGCAACCCTACCTCGACGGCATGCAGACCACGATCATTGGAGAGTATGCCCAGCGCAGGGCGCAGCTCGTCGCCGGCAACCTCTGGACGTCCGACATCCGCGCCGAGGACGTGACCTCGGTGAAGGGCGAGCAGCCAAAGCTCAATCTTTACGCCCAAGAATTTCCGGTTACCCGCCGAAACATGATCGGCTTTGGGTACAACCCCGGTTCACCGTTCCATGACGTCCGGGTCCGCCGAGCCGTGTCGATGATCCTTGATCGCGATTCGTGGATCGACGCTTTTTACAATGTGAGTGGCTACGCAAGCGACGGTCTGGAAGTCGAGCCGCGCTGGGACAGTCACTACATGGCTGGCGACGCTCCGCACTGGAAAGACCCCAAGGGTACCGAGCTTGGCGAGGGCGCCAATTACTTCAAACACAACCTCGAGGAAGCAAAGAAGCTCATGCAGGCGGCCGGTCACAGCGGCCCATTGGCGACGCCAGGCTGGTTCAACCTGAACGTGCAGGGCGGCGAGACCCAGGTGCAGTCGCTTCAGGGGATGCTGAACGATAGTGGCCTGTTCAACATTTCGCTTCAGGGCTTCCCGAATGCGGAGTGGAACCTGAAGTTCCACACCATCCAGGGCAAGCACGATGGCATCGCCTTTACCCAGAGCAGCGGCCAGAGCGGCGACATCGATGCCCACATCAGTGTCCGCTACAACATTGGCAACGGCTCTCGCTTCCTGCTACCGGAGGTTTTCCCCTGGTACCAGAAGACGCAGGAGCTCGTTAGCGTCCAGCGGAAGGAGCTCGACGAGAAGAAGCGCGCCACGCAGTTGCTTGACCTGCAGAAAGAGATGGCGCTCCAGATGCCAACAGTGCCCTGGCCTGGCGCGGCGAACGGGTTCAACCTGGCGTGGCCTCACCTGGCTAACTTCGGCGTTTGGGTGCCGCGCTCCGCGCAGACTCCGATGATCGAAGTCTGGCCGAAGTACTGGTACGACGAGACGAAGAAGACCTAGCGGTTCGAAAAGGGACGAGGGTGGGCTGTGATCCCCCACCCTCGTCCCGTCAAGAAGCGGAGCAAGTGGCCGGTCAGACCGGCCATCACTCTGATCAGGAGGAACGATAGCAGCGCCGCGTGTCACGGCTACCTGAGCGGCGTACAATGCGCAATCGAGCGGGGCATCGAGGGTCGAGTCGCCGCCGCCGTCAGTCCCACATTGAACCCGCGCGACGGCGCACTAGAAGGAGTCCGCGTTGCCATACGACCTCTTGATCAAGGGAGGACACGTCCTCGACCCGGGGCAGGGAATCGACGGCAAGATGGACATCGCGGTCACGGGCACGAAGATCGCGGCCGTGGCGCCCGGAATTGACGCGGCAGAAGCGACGCGCGTCATCGAGGTAAAAGGCGACAACCGCTACGTCACGCCCGGCCTTATCGACATCCACACCCACGTCGCCTTCGGCGCCCAGACGGCGGGCGTTGGCATGGGCTGCTGCGACCCCGACCAGGTCGGTGTCCACGCCGGCGTCACCACCGTGCTGGACTGCGGGTCCGTCGGTGTCGCGAGCATCGGCGTCATGCGCTGGCACGTCATCCCGAAGGCCAAAACGCGCATCGTCACCTTCGTCAACGTCGGCAGCTTCGCCCACACAATGCCCGGCTTCGCCGACGTCGCCAAAATGGAGGACGTGGACGAAAAGTCGATCGCCAGCGCCATCGCGGCCAACCCCGGCCTTATCAATGGCCTCAAGCTGCGCATGGTCGGCCCCGTCGCCCAGGAGCAGAGCGAGCCGCTGATCGACCTGTGCAAGAAGATCTCCCGGGACAACCACATACCGCTGATGGTCCACATCGGCGACATGCGCGCCGCGGACTACACGAAGGCGTCGGCCGCCACCCGCTACCTGCTCAACAGCTTCGACCCCGGCGATATCCTCACTCACCTCGCCACGCCTCACGCCGGCGGTGTCATGACCGACGAGTCGCGCACAGTGGCCGTGCCGGAGCTGCTCGAAGCGCGGGCCCGCGGTGTCGTCCTCGACCCCGCGCTCGGCGCCGGCAACTTCGGCTTTGACCTCTGCCGCCAGCAGGCCGATATCGGCCTCATCCCCGACACGATCAGCAGCGACCTCACGCAGGGCGGCCGGACGCGGGTGGTTTACAGCCTCATGGAGTGCATGGGACGCTTCATGGCCGCCGGCTACGAGGTCAAAGACATGGTGTGCATGGCGACCACCAACGCCGCCAAAGCCCTCAACCTCCAGGACGAAATCGGCGCACTCAAAGTCGGCATGGAGGCGGACATCACCGTCATGGACGTCGCCAACGGCAAGTGGAAGTTCATCGACACGGTCCAGAAGGAGTTCACGGGCGAGAAGGCCCTCACGCCGGTCCTCACCGTGAAGGCAGGCGAGGTCTTCAACCCAGACTGGGGCCCGCACCCCTGGGGCTGGTTGCCACCGGAGGCCTAAGGCGACAGCGCCGGGAACTAGGAACAGAGGGAACAGAGGGAACAGGGAATACGGCGCGGCTCAGGGCTCATTCGCCTGGCCCACAACCACAGAGACCAGCACCCCTCAGTTACGGCGGCTTCCCCCTCGCCGTAGGAAGGAGAGGGGAATTAAGGGGGTGAGGTTCTTCCCATGGCAGGTCCACTCACCGGTATCCGCGTTATCGACTTCGGCCAGTACATCGCCGGCCCGCTGGCTGGCGTCATGCTCTCCGACCAGGGCGCCGACGTCATCCACGTCGACCCGCCCGGTGGCCCGCGTTGGCAGCACCCCTCCGACGCCTTCCTCCAGCGCGGCAAGCGCCGCATCACCCTCGACCTGAAGTCGCCCGGCGACCTCCAGATCGCCCAGCGCCTGATCGAAAGCGCCGACGTAGTGCTGGAGAACTTCCGGCCGGGTGTCATGGACCGCCTCGGCGTCGGCGCCGAAGCCTCGACGCAGAAGAACCCGGCCCTCGTCTACTGCTCGATGCCCGGCTTCGCACATGACGACCCGCGCGCCAACATGCAGGCGTGGGAAGGTATCATCGATGCGGCCACCGACAACTGCAGCCCTCGCATGGGCGAAGAGACGCCCGGCTGGGACTGGTCCCGACCCTTCTACTCCGCGGTCACCCTGGCCTCGAACTTCGGGGGCTTCCTCGGCGCCACCGGCGTCGTCATGGCGTTGATCGCCCGCCACCGCACCGGCCTCGGTCAGACGGTAGAAGCGCCGCTTTTCGACTCGATGTTCACCCTCATCGGCCACTCCGGCGCCTACCGCCACGACAAAGGCCTGCACCCACCGCGGGGCATCCATGGGCGCGGCGCCGGCTCGTTCCGATGCAAGGACGGCAAGCACGTCCAGTTCGACACTTCGAGCGCACGTCATTGGGTGTGGTTCGCCCGCGAAGCCGGCCTCACGGAGACGTGGGAGCCGGAGTTGCTCGACATCAACGCCCTCAAAGACGAGGCGGTCAACCAACGCCTGCACGCGAAGCTCCGCGACCTGTTCCTGACGAAGACTGCCGAAGAATGGGAGACCATCGGCAACCGCGCCGGCGCCGCCATCGGCTGGGCCCGCTCCGCCGATGAGTGGATCGACGTCGAGCACGCCCGCGTCACCAAGACCGTGGTGCAGGTCGAGGACCCGGAGTTCGGCCCCACATGGATGTCCGGTCTGCCGGTGCGCCTCACCGCGACGCCCGGCGAGGTCAAGGGTGGACGTCACTTGCCCAACGCCGACCGCGACGCAATCATTCAGGAACTCGACGGCCTATCCGCGAAGACCGCTGGCCAGGGCGCCGAGCCCAACATCAAACACCCGCTGCAGGGCATGAAGGCAGTCGACATCTGCGTCGCCCTCGCCGGTCCCACCTGCGGACGCCTGCTGCTCGAGTTCGGCGCCGACGTGACCAAGATCAACGCGCCGAAGGGTGGCGTCTCAGGCTACCTCAACCGCGGCAAACGCTCGGTCCTGCTCGACCTGGAGTCGTTTGAGGCGCAGCAGGTGTTCTTCAAGATGCTCGACGACGCCGACATCCTCGTCGAGAACCTCTCGCCCGGCACCGCCGACCGCCTGGGCATCGGGTATGCCGAGGTGAAGGCGCGCCGCCCGGACATCATCTACACCTCCGGCAGTTGCTACGGCTACGGCGGCCCGATGACCCGCGGCCGTGGTTGGGAGCGCCAGGGTCAGGCAGTCGCCGGCATCATGGAGCGCCTTGAGCCGCCGGCGATCCTCGGGCCGTACAACTTGATCGACATCGGCACGGGCACGATGGCCACCTTCGCCACTGGCCTCGCCGTCTACCACAAGCTGCGCACCGGCGAGGGCCAGCAAGCGCAGGCCTCCCTCGCCCAGACCGCGACCTACCAGCAGGCGCCTTTCCTCATGCGTTACGACGGCTACGTTGCGGATCAGCCTCGGGGCTACACCGCGCTCGGCACCGGACCGCTTAACCGCTTCTTCCAGGCAAAGGACGACTGGTTCTTCCTCGCGATACCCGAGGGTGATGCCGGAAAGCTCGCAAGCGTCGAGGGGCTTCAGAACCCCCTCTCCGCAAGCGGGGAGGGGGCAGGGGGAGGGCTCGGCCTCGAGGACGCCTTCCGCAACGAGGACGCTGCGACCTGGGTGTCCCGCCTCCGCGCAGCGGGCCTTGCGGCCCACGAGTGGGTGCGCGTCGCTGACCTCATGCAGGACCCGAGCGTGAAGGCCCGCGGCCTCTCAGTGCAACAGGATGTAGAAGGTGCTGGGCCTACAACCGCGCCCGGCGTTACTGTACGGCTATCGCGTACGCCGATGCGTGTCGGCGACCCACCGCGGCCGGCGGGCTCGGACGCGGCGGCAATCCTGGAAGAGCTGGGCATGGCAGACCAGCTTCCCAAACTAGAAAAGGCATGGGTGCTGCAGGTGAACGACCTGCCTCCCGCATGGTCATGACCACGACACAAGAGAACCGTATCTACGCCTCGGCGGCGGAAGCAGTCGCCGACATCTTCAGCGGCGCCATGGTCTGCGTCGGCGGCTTCGGGCCAGTGCGCAACCGCGCGATAACGTTGTGCCAGGCGCTGGCCGACCGTACTGACGTGCGAGACCTCACGCTCGTCGCCAACAGCTTCCCCCACCAACCGCTGGCTGAGAACAAGCTGGTGAAGAAGTTCATCGGCGCCTTTGGTGGCTCTGTATATAGAAGGGCCGCCGCTAGCGAGGAAGGCATCCGCAGCGGCGAGATCGAGTTCGAGCCGTCACCGCAGGGCATCCTCACCGAGCGCCTGCGCGCTGGCGGCGGCGGCATACCGGCATTCTTCTCCCCCGTCGGCGTGCACACAGTCGTCGCGGACGGCAAAGAGCGCCGCACGATCGACGGCAAGGAGTACATCCTCGAGACGGCGTTAAAGCCTGACTTCGGCCTCATCCGTGCCGAGAAGGCAGATGCGCTTGGGAACCTCACCGGCATCGGTTCCACGTTGAACTTCCACCCGGCAATGGCTGCCGCCAGTAAGGTAACGATCGCCGAGGTCGACGAAATCGTGCCCGTCGGCTCCATCCCGCCCGAAGAAGTGAAAATCCCCGGTATCTACGTCGACCGCATCGTCGTGCGCGACCCGGAGCTGAACAAGGCCGAAGAAGCTGCCGAGATTCAGCGCCGAGCCCGCCGAGAGGTCCCGAAGGACGTCGAGAAGGTGGGCCTGTCTCAGGACCTGATGGCGTTGCGTGTGGCCAACATGCTCAAGCCCGGTCAATACGTGAACCTGGGCATGGGCATCCCCACCAAAGTCAGCAACTTCATCCGCGAAGACCAGGGTGTCTTCCTTCATGCCGAGAACGGCATCCTGAACTACGGTCCTGAGCCGGACGAGGACGAGTACCGCTGGTACTACTACAACGCCCAGGGTGTGCCGGTGACGGCACTGCCCGGCGCGGCGATCTTCGACAGCCTCGCAGCCTTCACGATGGCACGCGGCGGCCACCTTGATGTCGTCGTGCTCGGCGGCCTGCAGGTTTCAGCCGGCGGCGATCTCGCGAACTGGTGGGCGCCCTACATGGCGGCAGGGGGCATGGGTGGCGCCATGGATCTGTGCACGGACGTGCCGGAACTCATCGTCGCGATGGAGCATGTCACGCGCGACGGCGAGCCCAAGATCCTCAACGAATGCGATTACCCCCTCACCGGCAAGGCCTGCGTGACCAAGATCGTGACCGACCTCGCGGTGATTGATGTGACACCCGATGGCCTGGTCCTGCGTGAGCTTGCGCCCGGCGTGACAGTTGACTACGTACAGGAACGCACCGAGCCACAACTGCTGGTGGCCGCGGACGTTCGCGAGATGCAGTTCTAGGTTCGTAGGGGCGACCTTTGCGGTCGCCAGGTCTTCGTAGGGGCGACCTTCAGGTCGCCAGGGTCGAGCAGAAAGAACGGGACATATGACAAGAGATCTGGCTGGAAGCGTCGCCATCGTCGGGGTGGCGGAATCGGACGAAATCGGCGTTGTACCCGGCAAGTCGTCGCTCATGCACCACGCGGAGGCGGGCTACAACGCCCTCGCCGACGCCGGCCTGAGCGTCAAGGACGTCGACGGTCTCTTCACCGCCGGCTTCAGTACGCTGGCGACGGCGGAGTACATGGGCATCAAGCCCAAGTACAGCGACAGCACCTCGATCGGCGGTTCGTCGTTCCTCGTGCACGTCGAGCACGCTATGGCGGCAATCAACGCCGGCATGTGCGAGGTCGCCCTCATCACCCACGGCGAGACGGGTCGCAGCCGCCGCGGCGCGCGCCCTCCGGCCGACGCCTCGACGCCGGGGCCGCAGTTCGAGATTCCCTACGGCATCAACGGCGCGCCGATTAACTACGCCGTCGCCTGCAGCCGTTACATGCACCAGTACGGCGAGGACCGCACGCGGCAGGCGATGGCCGAGATCGCGGTTTCGACGCGCAAGTGGGCGCAGATGAACCCCAAGGCGCTAATGCGCGACCCGATGTCCTTCGACGACTACCACAACTCACGCTGGATCGCCTGGCCCTTCCACCTCCTGGACTGTTGTCTGGTCACGGACGCCGGCGCCGCGGTGGTCGTGACGAGCGCCGCCCGGGCACGAAGCCTGCCCAAGAAGCCGGTCTGGGTGCTCGGCACCGGTGAGCACCACGACCACGCCCTGATGAGCCAGATGGAGGATCTCACGGTCCACCCGGCCAAGGTCGCGGCAGAGCGCGCCTTCGGCATGGCGGACATGAAGCCGGCAGACATCGACCTGACGATGCTCTACGACTCCTTCACCTACACGGTGCTGATGTGCCTCGAGAGCCTCGGCTACTGCGGCCCAGGCGAAGGGCCGGACTTCGTGAAGAATCAGCGGACGGCGCCCGGCGGCGAGTTCGCCCTCAACACCAGCGGTGGCGGCCTTTCCTACACCCACCCCGGTATGTACGGCATCTTCCTCATCGTCGAGGCGGTCCGGCAGCTGCGCGGTGAGTGTGGCGAACGCAACGTCAACCCGAAGACGGCCCTCGCGAACGGCTCCGGCGGTTCGCTGTCATCGTCGGGTGTGCTCATTCTGGGCGTGGACTAAGGAGGCTCTGAGAACATGACAACCCAAGCAACACCCCCCAAGCCACTGCCCGTCCCGCAGCCTGAATGGGACTTCTACTGGGAGAAGGCGAAGGCGCACGAGCTGTGGCTCATGCGCTGCAAAGACTGCAGCACGAGCTACTTCTACCCTCGCCCCATCTGCCCGAACTGTTTCTCGCGCAACACCGAGTGGTTCCAGAGCAGCGGCAACGGCACCCTCTACGCCTTCGCCATCGTCCATCGCGCGCCGATGCCTGCCTTCCGGGACGACGCGCCGTACGTCGTCGCTTACATCGAGCTCGAGGGCGGTGCCCGCATGCCGACGAACCTGGTCGGTGTCGAGCCCGACCCGGAGCACATCAAGATCGGCATGGCGGTGAAAGTCTACTTCGAGGACCGCACCGCCGAGATCAGCCTGCCGATATTCCGGCCGGCCTAGAGATACAAACGATGCTCACCTATCCAGTCGAAACCGTCCGGTTCAAGGAATCGACCGCCGAGCGAAGCGCCGGCGCTGCCACGTGGTACGCGCGGGCGCAGAACTTCGTCGTGTCGTACTCGATCCTCGATGTGGGCGGCTCGGTCTCAGTGACAGGCTCCGACGACGAGTACGTTGCGTTGCTCGTCGAAGGCGCCATCGAGGTCGAAGCTGGTGGCGACAGGGGCGGCGTCCGTGGCGATGCGGTCATCATCGTGCCGCCGGGCGACAGTCGCATCGTGGCGTCGGAGTCCGCGGTCGTGTGTCGCATCTTCGCGCCCCCGACGCCGGAGCTGCTGGCGAAGTGCCCGAACGACGGCACCTACGCACAGCCGCACGAGAACGTCGCTCCGTTCGAGCTCTGGCCGATGCCGGCCGACGGCTACAAGCTGCGCATCTACGAGTACGCCGCGATGCCGGAAGGCGTGCGCAAGATTTTCCGCAGCCGCAACATCATGGTGAACTGGCAGGGCCATCCCGGCGGCCCGGCTCGCGACCTCAAGAAGTTCACGCCGCACAGCCACACCGACTTCGAGCAGGGGTCTGTCGAGCTGTGGGGCAAGTATATCCACCACCTGCGCTATCCGTGGGGGCCGGACTACACGGCCTGGAGGCCCGACGAGCGCGTCGAGGTCGATGGGCCGGGTATGACAGTCATGCCGGTCAACGTGATCCATACCAGCCAGGGGATGTCGGAGTTCAACTGCCTCGCCGACGTCTTCGCGCCTCCGCGGCTGGACTTCAGCCTCGCAGGCTACGTCTACAACGCGGCGGAGTACCCGATGCCGGAAGGCAGCGAGGCGCTCGCGGCATCCATGGGGCGGGTTGAGTAAGCCGTAAGCGCCCGGTCTGGCGGGCGCTGTCTGGAGTTCGTAAGCGCACAGCACTAAGAGAGAAGGGCACACACATGAGACGCAGTACCGACCGGATCCTGGTTTCGCATGCGGGGAACCTGCCCCGCCCGGGATACCTGGACGAACTGATCGACGGTGGCAAGATGCGCGAAGGCGCCAACCAGAAAGCCTACGCCGAGCGCCTGCCGAAGGCCGTGAAGGAAATCGTCGACCGCCAGATCGACCTGGGTGTCGACATCGTCAACGACGGCGAATACGCCAAGGCCGGCAGCTACGGCGGCTATATTCACGACCGCGTTACTGGCTACGAGATGGTGCCCGCCGACCCGAACCGCAAGCCCAAGCGCGCTGGTACTGCCGAGCGCGACCGCCGCGACTTCCCGGGCTTCTTCGCGTCCGGCCTCTGGTTCGCCGGCTCCGGTGGTCCCATCCGCCCCGGCTTCGCCACCCCTGGCGGCACGATGCAGCAGATCGGCGGCGCCGGTCGCGAGCAGCGGATCGCCAAGGGCCCAATTACATACGTCGGCCAGGCAGGCGTGCAGTCGGACATCAAGAACCTGAAGGCAGCCCTCCAGGGCACCGACGCCGAAGGCTACATCGCCGCCCTTGGGCCGCTAAGCCTGGGCGCCGGCATCCACAACGAGTACTACAAGAGCGAAGAAGACTACATGATGGGCGTCGCCGAGGCGGTGCGCGAGGAGTACAAGGCGATCACGGACGCCGGTTTCATCGTCCAGGTGGACGAGCCGGAGTTCCTCACGTCGTGGTACTTCTACCCCGACTACACGATCGAGGAGTACCGCAAGTACCTCGGTTTCTGCGTCGACGTGATCAACCACAGCATCGAGGGCCTGCCCGAGGAGCTCGTGCGGTTTCACAGCTGCTGGGGTTCCGGCCACCGCCCCCACGTCAACGACATCGAGCTGAAGTACGTCGCCGACCTGCTCGTCCAGATCAACGCGATGCAGTACTCAATCGAGGCCGCGAACGTGCGCCACGAGCACGAGTACCACGTCTGGGAAGAGACGAAGCTGCCGGACGGCAAGATGCTCATGCCCGGCGTCCTCTCGCACGCCACCGACCTCGTCGAGCACCCCGAGGTGGTCGCCGAGCGCATCGTCAACTACGCCGAGCGCGTCGGTAAGGAGAACGTGCAGACGGGTACGGACTGCGGCATCGGCTCGCGCGTCGGCCACGAGGAGGTGGTCTGGGCGAAACTGGCAGCCATGTCGGAAGGCGCGCGAATCGCCTCGAAGAAGCTCTGGGGCAAGTAGGGGCTTAACTCACCCCCAACCCCCTCGCCTTGCGAGGAGAAGTGGCGAAGGACCGTCGGGGCGAAGGACCGTTGGAAGGTGTACGCGGAACCATAGTAGGTGCCCACCATGGTGGGCACGCCGAGGAGACGACGATGACAATCGACACGAGGCACATCGATGTGGGTGAGCGCCAGTACGAGCTGGTCGAGGGTTGGGGGCAGCTGCCGGAAGGCTGGCGATGGGGCCAGTGCGCCGGCGTCGCCTGCGACTCCCAGGACAACGTCCACGTCTTCACGCGCACCGAGCACCCGCTCATGGTCTTCGACAAGGGCGGCAAGCTCATCGACCACTGGGGCGAGCAGCTGTTCGAGCACCCCCATGGCATCTGCATCACGCCGAACGGCGACACGTACTTTGTCGAGACGGTCACGCACCTGATCACGAAGTTCAACAAAGGTGGCAAGCACCTGCTGAGCATCGGCACGCGTCACCAGCCTTCGGACACTGGCTACACGAAGGAAATCCGTCAGCCCGTCGATGACCCGAACATCTCCGGTGGCGGCATCCCGATCATCAACGGCGTCGGCAAGGGCGCCGGCCCCTTCCATCAGCCCACGGACATCAGCATCGCGGCCAATGGCGACATCTACGTCTCCGACGGCTACCGCAACTCTCGCGTGCACAAGTTCTCGCCGGACGGCACCCTGCTGAAGTCGGTCGGTGAGCCGGGCAACGCGCAGGACCTCAAGGGCACGAAGGACGGCCCCAACCTGTACCACACGCCGCACGGCATCTGGGTGCACAAGGACCGCGTCTACGTCTCCGACCGCGAGAACTACCGCATCCAGGTCTACGACCTCGACCTCAACTTCATCGAGATCTGGACCGGCCTGGCGCGCCCGACGAAGCTCTACGTCGACGCCAAGGAAGAAGTGATGTACGTCTCCGAGCTGGACGACCGCTTCAGCATCCTCAACCTGGACGGCAGCTTCATCGGCAGCTACGGCTCTGAGCGCAGCAACGACCCCGGCAAGTTCTGGGGCCCTCACTGCATCTGGACCGACTCCGAGGGCTCGATCTACGTCGCAGAGGTGCTTAATGGTGCGCGTATGCAAAAGTTCGCGCGGGTGAAGTAGGGCAGGGAGTAGCAAGTAACAATCAACAGGTAACAAGTGGCAGGATAGCTGAGAATGGTACATTCAGCTTGTTACCTGTTGATTGTTGCTAGTTGCGCGAGCCGGAGGGCGAGCCGTGGCTAAACCTCAGTTCCGGACGATGGAGGAAGCAGTAGAGGTTGCGCGCGGCCTCGCGCCCAAGCTGCGCGAACGCGTCGGCGAGGCGGAGAAAATCCGCCAACTGCCGAAGCAGAACGTGCGTGACCTCCTCGATAGCGGTCTCATCGACCTCGAGACGCCCCGCCGCTTCGACGGCGCCGAGCTGAACCTCGACGCCCTCATGGAAGTGACCGCGGCGCTGGCAGAGGGTTGCAGCGCAACGGGTTGGGTGTACGCCCTCTGGGGTGCCCACGTCTGGCTCATCGGCCAGTACCCGCTGCACATCCAGGAGCAGGTGTTCAACGACCCGGAATCGCTGGTGTCCTCCGTCGTGAGCACGGAAGGCATCCCCCAACGTGTCGATGGCGGCTTCACGTGGACGGGGAAGGGGTTCTTCTCCAGCGGCGTCGACCACTGCAACTGGCTGATCGCCGCCGTTGCGCTGGACCCGACGACACCGATGGGCGACCGGCGTTGGTTCCTCCTGCGCCGATCTGACTTCGAGATCGTCGACGACTGGCACACGGTGGGCCTGCGTGGCTCCGGCAGCAAGACGATCGCGATCAACGATGTCTTCATCCCCGACGAACGCGTGATCGAGCAGAAGCCGCTCTCGTCCGGACAGGGCCTTGGCGCCCAGCTTCACGGCGGCCAGCTCTACTGCGCGGCTATGGACTTCACCTTCAGCCTTCCCCTCGGCGCGCCGGTCATAGGCATAGCACGCGCTCTCTCGAAGGCGTTCGAGGAGCGCATGAAGAGCCGTCTGACGGGCGCCAACACCCGGCTGGCCGGCGAACAGGCGGCTACCCTCACGCGCTTCGCCAAAGCCGGCGCTGAGATCGAAGCCGCACGCGCCCTGCTCATGGAGACTGCTCGTCGCTTCTGCTACATGCCCGGCGATCAGGCCAGCGACCTCGACAAGGCGGAGTGCAAGCGCAACGTCGCCTACGCCACCCAGCTGGCGCGCTCCGCGGCCAACAGCATCTTCGAAGCCAGCGGCGGCAGCAGCATCTACGAGACCAAGGACATCCAGCGCCTCTGGCGGGACGCCAACGTCTCCGCCATGCACCACGGCCTCATGTGGGACATCCACGGCCTCGCATATGGCCGCGCCGCCGCCGGGCTCTCGATCATGGACACGGGAGTGCGGTAGTACGAGGGTCAAGGACGAAGGGTCAAGGGGAGAAGGTTCGTCTCCTGGCTTTGACCCTTGTCCCTTGACCCTTATAGTTCCTTCACCATCCGAACCTCCGGAGTGAGAGCAGCTTCCTGGGGAGCAAACATCCATGGCCTGGAACGTCGACAAATCACACACGCAGGTTTCGTTCAGCGTTCGGCACCTCGGCGTGTCGTTCATCCGCGGTGACATGAAGGTCGCCGATGCCAGCCTCAACATCGACGAGGCCAACCCGGAGCAGTCGAGTATCTTGGCCACCATCGACGTTGCCAGCCTGAGCACCGGCGAGCCCGGCCGCGATGGTCACCTCAAGGCAGGCGACTTCTTCGATGTTGAGACCTACCCGCACATCACCTTCGTCTCAAAGAAGGTCACCTCCGGTCAGGGCGGCAAGCTCGATGTCATCGGCGACCTCACGATCAAGGACGTCACGAACGAGGTCCAGCTGACCGGCGAACACGCCGGCCCCGTGTCCGACCCAGTCAGTAGCAAGCGCAAGATGGGCTTCGGCCTGCAGGGCCAGATCAAGCGCAGCGACTGGGGCATCAACTGGAACGTGCCGATGTCTGAGGGCGGCTTCATGCTCTCCGACACCCTTACCCTCAATATCTCAGCCCAGGCGATCGAGGCCTGAGCATCGAGAGCG
>Ga0247825_10001567_pt1 | contig 15043 bp, 11 predicted proteins | sample 13C_Vanillin_Day_FD_194413 | JGI IMG/M metagenome (GOLD analysis project Ga0247825, IMG submission 194413) | Soil microbial communities from agricultural site in Penn Yan, New York, United States - 13C_Vanillin_Day48 | ecosystem: Environmental > Terrestrial > Soil > Agricultural land | place... | reverse complement strand
GCTCCCCGCATCCGCTCGGCGCAAGCTGGGACGGAAAGGGCACCAATTTCGCCCTGTTCTCCTCGACCGCCGAGAAGGTGGAGCTTTGCCTGTTCGACAAGTCCGGCCGCATCGAGGTGGACCGGATTGTGTTGCCCGAACGATCGGAGGACGTCTGGCACGGCTACCTGCCCTACGCCCAGCCCGGACAGCTTTACGGCTATCGCGTCCACGGGCCCTATGACCCGGAGGCGGGGTTCCGCTTCAACCCGCACAAGCTGCTGATCGATCCCTACAGCAAGCGCCTCGGCGGCTCGTTCCAATGGAACGACGTGCACCTCGCCTATCGCGTCGGCAACAAGCGCGAGGACCTGTCGTTCGACAAGCGCGACAACGCGAAATTCATGGTCAAGTCGGTGGTGGTGGACCCGGCCTATACCTGGGGCGAGGATCGTCATCCGCACGTGTCGTGGGAAGACACCATCATCTACGAGGCGCACGTCAAAGGACTGACGCAGCAGCGCGAGGACGTGCCCAAGGAACTGCGCGGCACTTACCGCGGCCTCGCCGCGCCGGCGATGATCGAGCATCTGCACAAGCTCGGCGTTACCGCCATCGAACTCCTGCCGATCCATTCCTTCGTGGATGAGCGGCATCTGCTGGAATATGGCCGCAAGAACTACTGGGGCTACAACTCGCTGAGCTTCTTCGCGCCCGAGCAGCGCTATGCCGCCGACAACGTGCGCAATGCGTTCCGCTCGACGGTTGCCGAACTGCACAGCGCCGGCATCGAGGTGATCCTCGACGTGGTGTACAACCACACCTGCGAGGGCAATCACCTCGGCCCGACCCTCTGCTACAAGGGCATCGACAACGCCGCCTACTACTGGCTGGTGCCCGACCAACCGCGTTTCTACGAGAACTACACCGGCACCGGCAACGCGCTGAACCTCACCCATCCGCGCGTGTTGCAGATGGTGATGGATTCGCTGCGCTACTGGGTCGAGGTGTTTCACATCGACGGCTTCCGCTTCGACCTGGCCAGCACGCTCGGCCGCATGCCGGCGTTCGATCCGCACGCCGCGTTCTTCGCCGCGATCCGGCAGGATCCCGTGCTGGCCAACGTCAAGCTGATCGCCGAGCCGTGGGACATCGGCACCGGCGGGTATCAGGTCGGCGGCTTTCCGCCCGGCTGGTCGGAGTGGAACGACATTTACCGCAAGACCTTGCGCCGCTACTGGCGCGGCGAAGGCAATCTGCTGGGCGATCTGGCCGGGGCGCTGACCGGCTCGGCGGCGCAATACCGCCACGACGGGCGCGGCCCACAGGCGAGCATCAACCACGTCACGGTGCACGACGGCTTTACGCTGGCCGATCTGGTCTCCTACGAGAACAAGCACAACGAGGCCAACGGTGAGGATAACCGCGACGGCTCCGACGACAATGTGAGTCTCAACTGCGGCGCCGAGGGTGCCACCGATGACCCGGCCATTGTTCAATGCCGCAGGCTTCTGCGCCGGAACCAACTGGCGTCGCTGATGCTGGCGCAAGGCATCCCGCTGGTGCTCGCCGGCGACGAGGTGGGCAACTCGCAGGGCGGCAACAACAACGCCTATTGCCAGGACAACGAAATCGGCTGGGTCGACTGGTCGGGCCTGAAGCGCCAGGGCGACAACATGACCGAATTTGTCGGTGGGCTCGCCAGGCTCCGCCAGCGCTTTGCCCAGCTTCGGTCGCGGCACTGGCTCGAAGGCAAGAAGGCCGACGGCAGCCACGACGTGCTGTGGCTGCGCCCGGACGGCGCGGAGATGAGCGACGAAGACTGGCACTTTCCGGAAGGCCGGTTCCTCGCCTATGTGCTGGCGCCGCCGAACCCGGGCGGCGAGCCGCTGCTGCTGATCCTCAACGCCACGCCGGACGTGATCGAGGTCACGCTGCCGTCCTGGCCCGGCGTCGCGCACTGGAGCCGCGTGCTGGACACCGCGACCGGCCTGGTGCTCGCCGAGGATGGTGCGGAAGCGCCGGCGGCCAAAGTCAAGGCGCAGCCCTCCTCGATCATGGCGTTCGCGGGCAAACCATGAACGACAAGCCATGAACCACGCGTCCCGGTTCGGGCCGCTGATCGCACCGGAGGGCGTGACGTTCCGGCTCTGGGCGCCGGGCGCAAAGCGCGTCGAGCTGGTGAGTGATCGGACGCTGGAGATGCCACCTTGCGATGACGGCTGGTACCAGACCGTGCTGCCCGGCGCCGGTCCCGGCACGCGTTACCGCTTCCGCATCGACAGCGAGATCGAGGTGCCCGATCCCGCCTCGCGATTTCAGCCCGACGATGTGCACGATCCGAGCGAGGTGATCGACCCGGCCTATGCGTGGCAGACTCCCGGCTGGAAGGGCCGGCCCTGGCACGAATGCGTGTTCCTCGAAGTGCACACCGGCGCCTTCACGCCCGAGCGGAATTTTCGCGGCATCGTTGAAAAGCTCGACCACGTCGCCGCGACCGGCATCACCGCGATCGAACTGATGCCGGTCGCGGACTTTCCCGGCCGCTGGAACTGGGGCTACGACGGCGTTCTGCTGTTCGCACCCGACGCGACCTACGGCCGCCCGGACGATCTCAAGGCGCTGATCGACGCCGCGCATGCACGCGGCCTGATGATGTTCCTCGACGTCGTCTACAATCACTTCGGCCCCGACGGAAACTATCTCGGCCGCACTGCGCCGCAGTTCTTCACGCCGGCCGACACGCCCTGGGGCAGCGCGATCGACTACGAGCATCAGACGGTGCGCAGCTTCGCCGTCGAGAACGCGCTGCACTGGCTCGACGAATACCGCTTCGACGGGCTCCGGCTCGACGCCGTCCACGCCATCGCCGAGCCGGGACGCACGGCGTTTCTCGAGGAGTTGAGCCGGCGTGCCGGCGAATTCGCCGCGCAGACCAGTCGCCACATCCATCTCGTTCTCGAAAACGACGCCAATCAGGCAAGCCTGCTCGATCCGCAGGCCGATCCGCCGCGCGGCCGCTACCGCGCGCAATGGAACGACGACTATCACCACGCCTTTCACGTCCTGCTCACCGGCGAAACCGCGGGCTACTATGCCGACTATCGTGACGCGTCCGGCCACGTCGTGCGGACGCTGGCCGAGGGCTTTGCCTATCAGGGCGACCCCTCGCCCCACCGCCACAACGAGCCGCGCGGCGAGCCGACATCCGCACTCGCGCCGGCGAGCTTCGTCAACTTCCTGCAGAACCACGACCAGATCGGCAACCGCGCACTTGGCGAGCGGCTGACCGCGTTGGTGGCGCCGGCTGCGCTTGAAGCCGCGCTCGCCATTACGCTGCTCGCGCCCGGACCGCCGCTGCTCTTCATGGGTGACGAGTGGGGTGCGCGCGAGCCCTTTCCGTTCTTCTGCGACTTCAAGGGCGATCTCGCGCAGGCCGTCCGCGAGGGCCGCCGCCGCGAGTTCGCCGAGGCCTATGCGCAGCACGCGGACGTGCCCGACCCGCTTTCGCCGGAAACCGTCAGGCGTGCTTCGCTCGACTGGAGCGCCATCGAGCATCCCGAGCACGCCGCGCGCCTTGCGCTGGTGCGCGGCCTGCTCGACGCGCGCCGCACGCAGATCATGCCGCGCCTGCCGCAGATCGAGCCGGGACACGGCCACGCGGCGTTTGACGACGGCGTTCTCGCGGCGCGCTGGAATTTCCGCACCGGCGAGGCGCTGGCGATCCTCGCCAATCTCACCGACGCGGATCGCGCTTCGCCCGCGCTCCGGCCCAAAGCCACGCCGATCTGGGGCGGTGCACCGCCGCAACAGCTTCCGCCGTGGTCGGTTTACGCAGCGATCGAGGCGCGCTGATGCCCCCGACCGTCCCGCTCGCGACATACCGGCTGCAGCTCAGCAAGGATTTCGGCTTCGACCAGGCTGTGCACCTTGTGCCCTATCTCAAGGCGCTCGGCGTCACGCATCTCTACGCCTCGCCGTTTCTCACCGCCCGGCCCGGCAGCGACCATGGCTACGACATCGTCGATCACAACACGCTCAATCCGGAGTTCGGCGGCGACGAAGCGTTCGCGCGTCTCGCCGGCGCGCTGAAGGGCGCCGATCTCGGTCTCATTCTCGACTTCGTTCCGAACCACATGGCGGTCGGCGCGAGCAACGCCTGGTGGCTCGACGTGCTTGAATGGGGCCGCAAATCGCCGCATGCGGTCTCGTTCGACATCGCCTGGGAGCTGCTCCCCTATCGCCACGGCGGCGGCGTGCTGCTGCCGGTGCTCGGCCGTCCCTACGGCGAGGCGCTGACGGCGGGCGAGATCGAGCTGAAATTCGATCCGCAGGCCGGCAGCTTCTCGGCGTGGTATTTCGACCACCGCTTTCCGATCAATCCGCAGCGCTTCAGCGACATCCTCAAGACCGTCGTGGCGGCGGCGAAAGCGGCAGACGAGCCCGCGGGCCGCGCGCTGCTCGCGCTCGCCACTGAATATGGCACGCCGGGCGCGCCGTCCTATTCACGGGCGCCGGAATTGAAAAAGCAGTTGGCTGCGGCGCCCGGCGCGGCCGACGTCATCGCGCGTGGCCTCGTGGCGTACCGCGCCGACGCAGAGAACGGCGTCCATCTGCTGCACCGGCTGCTCGAACGGCAGCACTACCGCCTCGCCACCTGGCGGCTCGCCCCGTCCGGCATCAATTATCGCCGCTTCTTCGACATCAACGAGCTGGCCGGTCTTCGCGTCGAGGACATGGGCACATTTCGCGCGATCCACCGCCTGGTCGGCAAGCTCATCGCCACCGGCCAGTTGCACGGGCTGCGGCTCGATCATATCGACGGGCTCTACAACCCGCTGCAATACACCGCGCGCCTGCAGCAATTCATCCGCAACTGGCAAAATCGCAGCGCGCCGGACCGCGGCACCCGCCGCGACCGGCCGTTCTACGTCACGGTCGAGAAGATCCTGGAGGAAGGCGAGCAGCTGCCGCGGTTCTCCGGCGTCGCCGGCACCACGGGCTACGAATGGCTGACCTGCCTGTCGCGCCTGCTGGTGAACGAGGACGGCCGGCGAAGGCTCGACGCGCTCTGGCGCAGCATCGTGCCGGAGCTCGGCGATTTCGCCGCCGTGCTCGAAAACGCCAAGCTCCGCGTGCTCGACACCATCCTGGCGAGCGAATTCAGCGTGCTGTCGCAACTGCTCGCGCGCATCGCCGCGGGTCACTACAGCACCCGCGACTACGCCGCCGACCGGTTGCGCGATGCGCTGAAATTCTACGTGCTCGAATTCCCGATTTACCGCACTTACGTCACCCCCGCCGGCTGCAGCGACACCGACCGCGCCACGATCGGCCGCGCCATCGACGCCGCGCGCCGGCGCTGGCCGGGGCCCGACGCCGACATCTTCGATTTCCTGCGCGACGCCATCACGCTCGACCTCATTGCCGATTCGCGCGGCTACAGCAGCACGCGGCTCCGGCAATTCGCGCTGAAACTCCAGCAGTTCACCGGACCGATGATGGCGAAGTCGCTGGAGGACACGGCGCTCTACCGCTACCACGCGCTGATCGGCCTGAACGAGGTCGGCGGCGACCCGACATTGCCGGGGCTTTCGGCGCAGAACTTCCACGAGCGGATGCGTCACCGCGCCGGCCATTTCACGCACGGGCTGACCGCAACCGCGACGCACGACACCAAGCGCGGCGAGGACGCACGCACGCGTATCCTCGCGCTGTCGGACATTCCGGGCCCGTGGGCCGAGCACGTGGCGCGCTGGCGCGAGATCAACGCGGGCTTCGTGATCGAATTCCACAACCGGCGCAGCCCGTCCGCGGGCCACGAATACATGATCTATCAGGCGCTGATCGGCGCATGGTCGAACACTTGGCCGAACACTTGGCCGCAGGCACCGGTCGACGGCGATTTCACCGCCCGCATCGAGCAATACGCAATCAAGGCCGCGCGCGAGGGCAAGCTCGAAACGAGCTGGATCAGCCCGGACGAGAGATACGAAGCCGGGCTGAAGTCCTTCATCCATGCGGTTCTGGATGCAAACCGCGCCGGGGAGTTTCTGCAATCCCTCGCAGGCTTCGCCCGGCGCACGTCACTCCTCGGCGCGCTCGGGAGCCTTACGCAATTGACGCTCAAGGCCACCATGCCGGGCGTGCCGGATTTCTATCAGGGCACCGAGTTCTGGGACCTCTCGCTGGTCGATCCCGACAACCGCCGCCCGGTGGATTTCGCGGCGCGTCAGGCATCCTTAACCGCCGAACCGCAATGGGACGAACTGGCCGGCCGCTGGCCGGACGGACATATCAAGCTCGCGCTGACGCAGAAGCTGCTGCATCTCCGGCAGACCCATCCGGCGCTGTTCGAGCAAGGCGGATACGAACCGGTCGGCGTGAGCGGCCCGGACAGCGATCGCATTGTCGCTTTCACGCGGACTCACCGCACCGGGCGTCTGCTGGTCGTCGCGGCCCGCCATTTCGCGCCGCAGACCGGCGACGGCGAGCACTGGCCGCGCGGCGGATGGCAGGCGCGGCTCGTTCTCGGCGCGAGCCAGTGGCGCGGCCTGCGCGATGCGTTGGGAAGCCAGGGCGAGGCGCCCGCCAAGCCCGACGTTTCGCAACTGCTGAAGACCCTGCCGGTCGCCGTTATGGCCGGCGGTCCGGCTGCCCGCCGCGATTGACGGCATGCTCGCGGCCGTCGCCGCCGCTCTTGCCCTGCGCGGTTCGCCTGGTGTGACCCTGCTCCGGATGCTCGTCGTTCAGCCGCGCATGCGGCTTCGACTTTTCCGGCTCCTTGCGGTTTTCATGGCTGGCGCCGGGACCTCCCACGCGCTTGGCGTCGGCTTGCTTCTCAGGCATTGGATTTCTGCTCCCGCGTCTCGAGCCAGTGTTGCAGCTCCGTGGCAATCCATTGGTTGGCGTCGTTTTCCGTCGTGAAGCCCTTGATGTCTGCGGAGCTGCCGTCCGGAAACTCGGCGTGAACGCTCCACGCGCCGCCGTTGGTATTGCGGATTTGCAGCGTCGGCATCGGCGTCTGGGTCATGACCTGCTCTCCATGTCCAGGCCAACGCCACGCATGCGCGGCGTGTTCCGGAAAGCCAATGACTGCGTCCGTGCGGCGCAGCCGCGAGACCCGAAAACGGCGGCTGCGGTGCCGCCCGCAGTTCCGCCCTGGGAACCCATTCCAGCGCCGAGGGTTGTATTCCCCAACAACGAGGCGACCATGCTCAGCACGGTCCTGCTGGTAATTCTGATTCTGCTGCTGATAGGCGCACTGCCGCGATGGCAATACAGCTCCGGCTGGGGCTATTACCCGTCCGGCGGCATCGGGCTGATCGTCCTGATCCTGATTGTGCTGCTGCTGATGGGCCGGATCTGAGGCCTCAACCGGCGCCCGGACAAACCGGCGCGCCAGGGCCGAGAGCACTATCGTTCGCGCGGGTCCGAGCCAGCCGAAGTGATTTCATCCGGCCGGCCATCGTCCTCCTCCTCGGTCTTGCCGTCCTTGGCGAGTTGGCGCGCACGTGCCTCGGCAAGCTGGTCCCAGGTGGCCGCCATCTGCTCGAGCTGGGTCCGATGGCCCGCCGACGCAACGCGCGCCATGTCGCGGCATTCGGCGGCGTGCTCACGGTATTCACGGATTTTCTTCATTTCCTCTCCCCGAGCGCCCAAGAACGCATGGCCGCGCGAATGGTTCCATCCACTTCCCTATTTTTCCTCACTCCAGCGCCAAGCCTCGTGCGGCACAGGCGCGCATGGAACAAATCGGGGCCTATAAACTTGGATTAGCGTCGGAATTTGGAAAGGCCATTGCGATGTCTTTGCTGAAGTGGGCGCTGATCATGCTCGTGGTGTCGCTGGTGGCGGCGCTGCTTGGCTTTACTGGTCTGTCTGCCGCGAGCGCGGATGTGGCCCGCATCCTGTTCTACATCTTCCTCGTGGTGTTCCTGGTCCTGCTCGTTATGGGACTGATGGGAACGAGGGCCGCGCGCGGCCCCTAAGACCCGCGGATCACCCAACCCAAGCATTTCGAACGGTGGTCGGCAGATCGCCGTTCGCTCCGGGTTTCGATGACTGAACCAGGGAGGAACCATCCCCGGTTCCCTTGCGTTTCATTCGATTGTGTCCGGATAAATCCAGCCATCAAGGTGTATGCGGTCGATGCAGATTGATGCCGATGAGCTCCTTCCATTTTCCAGAAAATCGACCGCGCTCCTTCTCGACATAGACGGCACGCTGCTCGATTTCGCGCCGACCCCACGCGAGGTGTGGGTCGATCCCGATTTGCTCACGACCCTGAAATCTCTCTATGCCGGTCTCGATGGCGCGGTGGCTTTCGTCAGCGGCCGTTCAATCAGCGACATCGACCTGATCTTTTCGCCGCTGCAATTGCCGGCGGTCGGCGGGCACGGCGCCGAATTCCGTCCCGACATCACGGCCGGCGATGCGGCACACCCGCCGCCGCTTCCGAGCCTGATCAAGCGCGAGTTCGCGATGATTTCCAAGATCGGCCGCGGCGTACTGATCGAGGACAAGGGCTATGCGCTGGCGCTGCACTATCGGCTCGCGCCGGACAAGGGTCCGGCGGTGATCGAGGCCGTGGAGAAGATCCGCGAACTGATACCCCCCGAAGCCGTCGAGGTGATGCACGGAAAGTTCGTCGTCGAGATCAAGCCCGCCGCCACGAACAAGGCGAGCGGTGTCCACGCGATGATGCGGGAGCCGGCGTTCAAGGGCCGAAAGCCGATCTTCATCGGCGACGACATCACCGACCAGACCGTCTTCCCGATCATTTCGGACTATCACGGCCAGTGCTTCTCCGTCGGGCACCGGATGGCGGGCACCGACGGCTGCTTCGACGATCCCACGGCGGTGCGCGCCTGGCTTGCCCGGGCGGCGGAATCGCTGGAGCTGGTCACCGAAGCGTGAGAGCCGACAGAACGACAACGAGCCGTCGACAATGAATGACCTTGAGCAGGAGCTGGAGCATGGGGGAAAAGGAAAAGACGCCGGGCCCGGCCATCGCTTCGCATGGGGCATCGCGCCTGCCATCGGTCGAGGTCGATTCCTACAACATCGAGATACGCGACGAGGATGGCTTCGTCGGTGATCGCGCCAACAAGGGCGCGTTTCGCGACATTCTGGACACGCTGCGCAAGAAGCTCCGCAAGGCCGGCGACGACCCGATCGGCAACGGCAAGACGCACGAATTGACCAAGGTCCAGATCGACGAATTCCTGGCCAAAGGCGATGCAGACGCCGCGGGCGTGGTCCATGCCGCGATCGAGGAGTTCTCGCAGGAGCTTGCCGGCGTTATCAAGCGCTATCTGAAGACCAAGGCGTGGAAGGACACCGAGCGCATCGTGATCGGCGGCGGCCTGCGCGACAGCCGCGTCGGCGAATTGATCGTCGGCCGCGCCGGCGTGCTGTTGAAGACTTCGAAGATCGACATCGACCTGGTGCCGATTCGGCATCATCCCGACGAGGCCGGGCTGATCGGCGCGGCGCATCTTGCGCCGGCCTGGCTGTTCAAGGGCCACGACGCCATCCTTGCGGTCGACATCGGCGGCACCAACATCAGGGTGGGTGTGGTCGAGCTCAATCTGAAGAAATCGCCGGAACTGGAAAAGGCGAGAGTGTGGAAATCGTCACTCTGGCGTCACGCGGACGAAAAGCTCAGCCGTGACGCCGCCGTGAAGGAGCTGATCGCCATGATCGAGAAGCTCATTCGAGCCGCGAGCAAGGAGAAATTCCATCTGGCGCCGCTGATCGGCATCGGCTGTCCCGGCATGATCGAGGATGACGGCTCGATCGACCGCGGGGCGCAGAACCTGCCAGGCAACTGGTCCGGCAAGGATTTCAACCTGCCGCACGAGATTCGCGAGGGGATTCCGCGCATCGGCGATGAGGAAACAGCGGTGCTGATCCACAATGATGCCGTGATTCAGGGGCTAAGCGAGGTCCCGTTCATGACCGACGTTCAGCATTGGGGTGTGCTCACGATCGGCACCGGGCTGGGCAACGCCCGGTTCACCAACCGGGCCAGTTGAGAAGAGTCGAGGATCGAAAGCGCGAACACCTTTGAAGTGAGCCGCATGGAAACTCGCACATCGCTCAATCCCCGGCAGCCTGCGCTCGCAAGCGACGTACGGGCGCTGCGCGATGCCATCGTCGGCAAGCTCACTTATGCGCTCGGCACCAATCCCGAAATGGCCGCCAAGCAGGACTGGTACACGGCAACCGCGCTCGCGGTGCGCGACCGGGTGATCGACATCTGGATGCGTTCGTCGCGGCACGCCACGCAACAGCGAAAGAAGCGGGTCTACTACCTCTCGATCGAATTCCTGGTCGGTAAGGCGCTGACCGACACGCTGGTCAATCTTGGCCTGCTGCAGCAGGCGCGCGACGCGCTGGCCTCGTTCGACATCGATCTCGACGGCTTGCGGAGCTGCGAGCCCGATCCGGGCCTCGGCAATGGCGGGCTCGGCCGGCTGGCCGCCTGCTATCTCGACAGCATGTCGGCGCTGGCGATCCCCGCCTTCGGCTACGGCATCCGCTACCAGCATGGCCTGTTCGAGCAGCGCTTCCACGACGGCTGGCAGGAGGAGTTTCCCGATCAGTGGCTGGCGCATGGAAATCCGTGGGAATTTCCCCGTCCGGAAACCACCTATCCGGTCCATTTCGGCGGCACGGTCGAATACACGGGCGGCGACAAGGAAACTGCGCCGGCGATGTGGTACCCGTCCGAGACGGTGCTCGCGACCGCCTACGATGTCGCTTTTGCCGGATGGCGCGGCCGTCACGCCAACACGCTCAGGCTCTGGTCCGCGCGCCGGACGCAGCCGAGCCAGCGTGGACCGCTTGGCGATCACTCCCGCAGCGGCACCGACGCGCACACGCGGCCCGAGGCGATCTCGGACGTGCTTTATCCCAACGACAGCACGCCCGAGGGTCAGGAGCTGCGGCTCCGCCAGGAGTATTTCTTCACATCGGCGTCCCTGCAGGACCTGGTGCAGCGCCATCTGTCCGAGCACGACACCCTGGATACACTGCCGGACTTCGCGGCGATCCAGTTGAACGACACCCACCCGGCGATCGCCGTCGCCGAGCTGATGCGGATCCTGGTCGACGAGAATGATTTCTCATGGAAGCAGGCCTGGACCATCACCCGCTCGACGCTGAGCTACACCAACCACACCCTGCTCCCCGAGGCGCTCGAAAGCTGGCCGGTGTCGCTGCTCGGCCGGCTTCTGCCGCGGCACCTGCAGATCATCTACCTGATCAACTGGCTGCACCTGCAATCCGCGGACGAGCGCGGCTACACCGAACCCGGCTTCATCTCCCGCATCTCGCTGATCGACGAGAACGCGGACCGCCGCGTCCGCATGGGGCATCTCGCCTTCGTCGGCTCCCATTGCGTCAACGGCGTCTCGGCGCTGCACACCAGGCTTCTGCGCCAGACCATGTTCGGCGATCTCGCCAAGGTTTCGCCGACGCGGATCGTCAACAAAACCAACGGCATCAGCTTCCGCCGCTGGCTGTTCGAGGCGAACGAAGGGCTGATGGCGCTGCTGCGCGAGGAGCTCGGCGACCGCGTGCTGGACAATCCGGAAAGCCTCGCGCGGCTGGAAAAGAAATCGTCCGACGCGGAATTCACCGGCCGCTACGCCGCCATGCGGGCGCACAACAAGCAGCGGCTCGCGGGCCTGCTTCGCCACCTGACCGGCGTCGCGGTCGAGCCGACCGCGCTGTTCGACGTTCACATCAAGCGCATCCATGAGTACAAGCGCCAGCTCCTCAACATCCTCGAAGCCATCGCGCTGTGGCAGGCGATCCGGGCTGAACCGGACGCGCCGTGGCCGCACCGCGTCAAGATCTTCGCCGGCAAGGCGGCCGGCAGCTACCAGCGCGCCAAGCTCATCATCAAGCTCGCGCACGACGTGGCACGCCTGGTGAACCAGGATCCGGTCGTCGGCAACCGTCTCAAGATCGCATTCGTGCCGAACTACGGCGTTTCGCTCGCCGAATGCCTGGTCAGCGCCGCCGACCTCTCCGAGCAGATATCGACCGCCGGCATGGAGGCTTCCGGCACCGGCAACATGAAGCTCGCATTGAACGGCGCCATCACCATCGGCACCCTCGACGGCGCCAACATCGAAATTCGCGATCATGTCGGCGCCGGCAATGTCGTCATCTTCGGTCTGACGGCCGAGGAGGTCGAAGCACGCCGCCACGAAAGGATGCGCGGCCGCGACCTTGTCGGCCCGATACTGTCCGGCGTGATCGACAGCCTGGAAAGCGGAGAGCTGTCGCAGGACGACCCCGTGCGCTACGCGCCGATCGTCGCGTCGTTGCGCGACTACGATCCGTTCATGGTGGTCGCCGACTTCGACGCCTATTGGACAGCGCAGCGCCACGTGGATACGTTGTGGCAGGACCCACCCGCCTGGTGGAAATCCAGCATCGAGAACACGGCCCGGATGGGCTGGTTTTCGTCGGACCGTTCCATCTCCGAGTACGCCGCCGACATCTGGCGGACGCCGATTCCACCATGAAAGCCGCCATGAACGCACCGCGCGCCCTTTTCATCGGTCACAGCTATATCGACGTGACCTTCCTGACCGATCACATTCCGACCGGCGACGAGAAATACGTCGCGGAGGACTACGCCGTGTCGTTCGGCGGCAACGCGGTGACGGCGGCGTTCTGCTGCGCCAAGCTGTCCGCCGAGGTGGATCTGATCGCCACCCACGCGGACGACTGGCTCGGACGGATGTTCCTGGAAATGGCCGACCGCTACTCGGTCCACATCCATCCGCGGGCGGTCGAAACCTCGTCGCTGTCGTTCATCATGCCCAATCACGGCAAGCGGGCGATCGTGCGCTGCCGCGACGACGAGTATCGCGAGCCATTCCCGAAGCTCGACGTCCGCCCGTTCGCCGCCCTGCATATCGATGGGCACCAGTCGGATGCGGCGCTGTACTACGCAAAGGCCTGCCGCGAAGCGGGCATTCTCACTTCGCTGGACGGTGGCGGCGTGCGGTCGAACACGCCCGAGCTCCTGAAATATATCGATGTTGCCGTGGTCTCGGAGCGCTTCTGCGAGCAGATGGACATGACGGCACAGAAAATGCTGAGCCACCTGCGCGCGCAGGGCTGCAAGGTCGGAGGCGTAACGCGCGGCGAGCACGGCCTGCTGTGGTACGAGAAAGACAGTCCGCCGCGCACCACGCCGGCGCTCAACGTGCCGCCGCATCGCGTCATCGACACCAGCGGCGCGGGCGACGTGTTCCACGGCGCCTATGTCTGGTCCTACCTGACCCACCGCAAGCGAAGCTGGGAGGAGCACTTCCGCTTCGCGTCGGCCGCCTCGGCCTTCAAGATCCAGAAGCTCGGCAACGAAGCGGGTCTGCCGACCCAGAAGGATATCGAGAACGTCATCCGCGAGTTCGGCGATCAGGTGCTGGAAGCCCGCCCGGCCCGGGAGAACACCTCGGCGATGCGGTAAAGGTTGTCGTTGACCTTCAACTGTTCGAGCGGCAGCGGAATGCGCCGGCGCCAGTTCGGATGCTGGGCCACGGTGCCGGGAATGTTGATCTGTTCGTCGACGCCCAGAATGTCCTCGAGCGCGACCATCACCAGCCGCGACGGCGTGCGCGCCAGATAGCCCGCAATCGCCGCGAAGTCCTCGCCCAAGGCGCGATCGGAAAGCGCCGCGCGCAATTCCCCGCGCGAGCGCTCGCGATCCTCGTCGCTCTCGCCCGGATCGACGCCGATGGACCGCTTGAGGACCAGGTCCTGTCCCGACATCCAGCCGCTGAAGGTCGGCAGGTCGTGGGTGTTGAATGTGGCGAGCGCCCCGGCGGGATATCGCTCCGGAGCACGGAACGCGCCGCCGTGCTCGCGCTCGAACAGCATCACCAGGTAGGTCCATAGGCCGTAGCGCGCGACGGTGTCGCGAAACCCCGCCGGGACCGTGCCGAGGTCTTCGCCGACCACGATGCATCGCGCCTTGGCGCTCTCGTCCGCGACGGCCGCGAGCAGCCCGTCGAACGGATAGCGCACATAGGCGCCGTCCGCGGCGGCCGCCCCGCGCGGAATGAGGAACAGCCGCATCAGGCCCAGCACGTGATCGATGCGGATCGCGCCGGCATGGCGCATCGTCGCCCGCAGCAGCCGGCGGATCGGCGCAAAGTCCGAGGCGCTCAAGGCATGCGGATTGAAGGCCGTCAGTCCCCAGTTCTGGCCGGCCGGGTTGTAGGCGTCCGGCGGCGCGCCGACCGACACGCCTGAGAGCATCTCGCCCTGCCCGGTCCAGGCGTCGGCGCCAGCCGGATCGACGCCGACCGCGAGATCGATATAGAGCCCGACCGGCATGCCCCGGCGGCGCGCCAGTTGCTGGCATCCCCGCAACTGCTCCTCGGCGAGCCACTGCACGTACATATGAAAGCCGATCTCGTCGGCCTGTTCGGCGCACAATTGGGCGATCTGCGCCTTGCCGGGCCGCTGCCAGCCTTGCGGCCAGTCCCACCACGCGGTGCCGCCGAACCGCTGGCGCAGGACCTCGAACGCGGCAAACCGCACGAGATCCTCGCCCTGCTCGTCCTGAAAGTCTTCGAAGTCGCGCCGGCGCGCATCGGAAGCGTCACGAAGCCGCGCGTGGCAGGCGCGCAGCGCCGCGATCTTGGTGCGCGCGACGCCGGCGTATTGGACCATGTCCGCCGCGCGCAGCGCCGAAACCTGCGCTTCGAGCCCGAGCGCGGCGAGGCCCGGAAACTCACCGACCGCGTTGAGATCGATGTAGAGCGGATTGAGAAACTGGCGGCTGCTCGGCGAGTACGGGCTCGCATCCTCCGCACGGTCGGGAAACAGCGCGTGCAGCGGGTTGAGCCCGATGGCCGAGCAGCCCAGCGGAGCCACCGTTTCGATGAGCGCGGCCAGATCGCCGAAATCGCCATGGCCCCAGTTGCGCGCCGACCGCAGCGCATAGAGTTGGACCGCAAGGCCCCACATCCGCCGCTCGCCGCATTGCCAGGCGACAACGTCCCGGGCGGGCGGACCGACCGCCGGGGAC
>Ga0247825_10001566_pt1 | contig 15051 bp, 11 predicted proteins | sample 13C_Vanillin_Day_FD_194413 | JGI IMG/M metagenome (GOLD analysis project Ga0247825, IMG submission 194413) | Soil microbial communities from agricultural site in Penn Yan, New York, United States - 13C_Vanillin_Day48 | ecosystem: Environmental > Terrestrial > Soil > Agricultural land | place... | reverse complement strand
CCCCTGCCTGGCCTGCCCGGCGGCACGGCGTAGGGATCCGGACGTCTCCGCCCCTGGGCGAGACGGTTCTCCGCCATGGTCCGCACCACCGAGGCGGTGTTCTTGCGGATCGACGCCTGCTCGGCGAGCGGCAGCGATCGGAATGCGGCACTCTTGGCGAGCAGCCGATCGACCTGGGCATCGATCTCGGCCTGCTGCTCGCTGTGCCGCCAGGTCCGCGTCATGAAACTCTCCCGCGTGGCGGGTGAACTCGATCAGACCAGATACGGGTCGAGCGCGCCGCGCGCCTGGCCGGGGCTGGTGCCCACCGGCCCGGCTTCGCGTCCGATCTGGTTGTAGCCGTTGGGACGGATGTAGAGCGAGCAGCGGGTGCTGAGCTCGGGCTGCACTTTGAAACTGACCACGCTGATCGACCCGGGTCCGTCCTCGTTGTCGGGGGTCATGGCCTGGGCCCAGTGCATGAGCCCGGCCTGGCTGCGCGGGCGCTCGCTCAGCGCGAGGTTGAGGAGCTGGAACATCTGCTGCGGCGGATCGGCCATGGCGCCGATCAGTACGTCGAGCTTGAGCTCGATCCCCTTGTTGGTGTCGCGGATGCCGAGGATGACCGAGCCTTCCGGCAGCACGAAGCGCCCGCCGAGCACCACACCGGCCGCGGCGAGCAGGCTGGGCAGCTGACTGCCGATGCCCAGCCGGTGGAGCAGCGGCTCCAGATCGAGCAGCCGCAGGTCGCCCCGGTGAAAGAAGTAGAGCCGCTGGGCACCGTGCCCCCGGCCGCAGGCGATCGAGGTGAAGATCGGCGTCAGCTTCGGGAGGCAGGTCATCGCCACCCGGGCGGCGTGCTGGAGATTGGGCGGCAGGGAGTCGAGCTCGCCCGGCCGCAGCTCGTAATACACCTTCGACTCCTCGACCCCGGACCGGTCCACCCCCAGGCCGAACCAGGCGCCGAACTTGGCGCCCCCTGGCAGGCGGCTGCCGCGCCACGGCTCGGAGCGCTGGTCGAACCAGGAGAGGGCGCGGTCCCCGAAATGCTGCTTCACCACCTGGCGCATGACCCGGCCGGCCTCCTGCTGCTTGGCATGGGGCGTGGCCTGGGGACCGAGCGGCTCCAGGTCGAGACGCAGCGCGCCGGGGGCGAGCTCCGAGTAGCTGTGCTCGATCGGCACGTATCCGGGGCTGAGCTGGTTGTGCCCGTACCGGGGATCACCGATCGGCAGGTCGAACGAGCGGTCGATCAGCCCGCCGATGATGTCCACCGGGTTGGGCGTGTTGAGCCGGCGCGACGCGATGGTGAGGCGGCGCCTGGCGACGTCGGCAGCGCGGATTCTGTGCATGAGATTTCTCCTTCCTCCACGCTAGACGGCGGGGACCGGCTGCAGGGTGGGCAGGCCGACCTGATCCAGCACGTTCTTGGCGATGCGTGACGCGCCGTTGCCGTTGGTCGGAGCGAACGGCGGGATCACGGACTGGCTCGGCATGTCCACCGGCTCGGAGTACTGGTCCACCGCGCTGTCCTGGGTGCCGGTGACGGCGAGCCAGGCCGCGGCGTTGGCGTTCAGCCGGTCTTCGAGCAGGTCCAGCTTCTCGGCGGCCATCGGGTCTTCGCTGGCGAGCAGCGGCGACTTGTCGGCCAGCCAGAGGATGATCTGACCGCCCGATTGCGCCATGGTCCGATAGCGCACGCCGTTCATACTGCCGCCCAGGTACATGGCGCTCACCCGCTCGACCAGCTGCCGGTCGTCGTTCACGCCGTAGGCCAGCAGCAGCTCCGACCGGGAGAGCATGTCCTTGATCTGCTTGATCAGCTTCTGCATCTCCACCGCCGCGAAGTGGGCGACGCCGTAGCCGTGGAGCGACAGATTGACCGCCAGGTCGCGAGCGGCCTTGATGACCGTGGTCCGATCGATCCTGCGGTAGACCGTGGACTCCTTGTCCCGGTTGTAGACGGTGACCGCCGACAGGAACCGGAACCAGAGGTCGCTGAATTCCCGGTTGGGCAGCACGTCCGTCGCCGCGCCCTGGGCCAGCCCCAGCGTGCGGCCGTAGATGCTGCGCCGCTCGATCTCGCTGAAGCGGTTCGGGGCTTCACGCAGCCAGGCGTAGATCTTGTCCCCGGCCGGCCCGCGTGAGATCGGCAGCATGCCGACCATGAAGTGCTCCGAGACCTTGTCGGCCACGGCGTAGTACTTGAGCTCCTCCAGCATCGCCGAGAAGTACACCATGGCGATGGCGCGCACGTTCGCCGCGATGATCTCGATCGCCGTCCCTTCGTCCAACTTGGGCAGCGCGATGTCGATGTCGGAGGCGAGCCCGTCGATCTCGCCGCCCAGGACCTGCGACAGGGCGTTGGTGGCCAGCAGGTGGATCTGGGGATGGCTGGCGGGGACGCCGTCGTCGATGAGCCGGCCGGTCACCTCCGCCAGCTGGCGGGCGTGCACCGTCCGCCGCTCGCTGCCCGCGTCCACGTCGGTTCCGGCCTCGGCGAGCGCGTCGAAGACCTCCCCGAACAGCGCCTTGTTGGCGTTGTACCGCTTCTCGGCATCGGTGACCGCCTCGATGAAGCGCTTGGCGATGTGGATCTCGGTGCCGTCGGAGGACGTGACCGACAGATCATCGGGCCCCACGGGGGCCGACTCACCGCGGCCCATGCTGGGATCGCCGAGGTTCCGGGCCACCAGCGTCCCGTACACCGCCAGGAAGTGGATCTTGTCCTCATCCGGGAGATCCTTCCCCGGGAACTGCTTGGGCAGCGAGGAGAGCTTCTTGGCCCTGTCGAAGCCGAAGTTGTCTCGCAGCAGCTGCGCGACGGCCGCGTACAGGTAACCTCGCTTCTTGTTCTCGGCCTCGACCTTCGGATCGTGGACCTTTCCCTGCGGCGTATAGATGTCAGGGAAGACCTCGTCGCAGGTTGCCTTGTCGCCGGTTGCGGTGGCCATTGGTGTCGTTCCTCCAGTTGGGTGACTCTCGGTTCGCCGGGTGCGTGGCTGGCGGTGGAATCGCCGTGGTCACCCGTCAGGGAGACGGGCCCATCGCATGCGGCTCGGTACGGCCGGCGGGTTCTCGCTCCCGACTCGCTTCCCCGTCGCCGGCGAGTCGGCGCTCCAGCAACCGGAGTGCGGCGGGCACATCCAGGATCCCGGTGCCGCACCCGTCGGCATCCACGCCGCGGCCGAACGGCCGGGCCGATGACATCACCACCTCCCGCAGCAGATCGGGCTCGGCGGGCTCGCTCAGCCGGGCCGCACGGGCCAGGAGGAGCGCGCACGCGCCGGTCACGAACGGCGCCGCGAAGGAGGTCCCGGTGTGGCTGCCATAGCCGCCGACCGACGCGGAGGGAACCCGCTCGCCCGGGGCGCAGAGATCCACGTGGTCGCCCCGCGTCGAAAAGCCGGACGGGCGCCCCTCGGGGCCCACCGACCCCACCGCGATGACGCCGTCCAGACAGGCTGGGTAGGAGCGGCTCCGGTCGCCGCTGTTCCCCGAGGCCGCGACCAGGGTGCAGCCGCGCCGACGGGCGTAGCTCACGATGTCGGCGTGGGGACGGGGATCGCGGTCGCGCAGGGCGCTCTCGGGCGTGCCGAACGAGCAGTTCACCACCCGCGCCTGCAGATCGATCGCGAGCTTGAGGGCGAGGTCGATGTCGGTGAGGGTGCCGAGCGCGGTGAGGCTGGTACGGCCCACCACCTTGGCGCCGGCCAGCGCGCGGGCTGGAAAGACCCGGGTCTCCCCGCCCAGTCCTTGCGGGATGTTGATCCCCTTCCCGCCGATGATGGCGGCGCAGGCGGTCCCATGGCCCACCAGGTCCTGGGCGATCCGGTCGCGGCCCTCGATGTCGCCCAGCAGGCGGACCGAGCGGGGCAGCTCCGAGCCGGCCATGTCCACCGTGTCTACGCCAGGCCGGAGCTTCTGCTGCAGCTCCGGGTGACGGAGATCGGCGCCGCTGTCCACCACGCCGGTGATGAGCGCGCTGTCGCCCGGCTCGAGCGAGAGCGCCTCCGCCGCCCCGATCATGCGGTGGGCATACCAGCGGTCCTCCGCCGGCTCGGCCACGGCCGGCGCGGCGAACGGCGTCACCGCGAGGTACTGCGGGCAGGCGGACTCGACCACCGCTAGGTCGGCCAGCTCCTGCAGCAGGGCCACCAGATCGGCATCGCCGTCGAGGTCGATGCGGAAGGTCCGGCTCAGGCCGGTGTCGTCTTCCACTGCATCCCAGCGGGGGCGGCGCACGCTCCCGGCCTCGCGCGGGCGGAACACACGAGCCACCCGGAGCGCCGGGGAGAAGCGGAGGATCGTGGCGTCTACCCGGCCGCCACCGTCGAAGAACGTCGGCGCGACCTCGCGGCCCACCGCGACATCGCGCGTGTGGGGGACTCGATCCGGCGCCTCGCCGGAGGCGACCTTCACGACGACCCGCCCGCGGACCGCCAGGCGCGACCATTCCGGCGTCCAGGGCAGATAGGGCGCCCGGTCGGTCACGGCACACCTCCCGCCGCGAGCGGCTCGACCAGCGGGGTGGGCCGGCGCAGATCCGCCGGCGCCACCAGCTCCGCGGGCACGTCGTAGAACCCGGTGGCGCGATGCTCGCCCGCCATGACCTCGATCTGGCCCTCGCGGTGGTGGCTGAGCGGCCGCACCAGGAGCTCCGACGGGCCCGAGTCCACCACCTCCACCGGCTCGCCGGAGAGTCGCACCTCGGGCTTCCCTGCCCTGGTGAGGTTGACGCCGAAGATCCGCAGATAGGGACGGCCCCCGCGCGACACCACCTCGTTGCCGGTGATCGCGGGCTGGGCCGCCTGCTGCAGGGCGGCCTGCAGCCGGAGCACCGGAATGCCGGTATAGGTCTCCACCGCCTTGGTGGTGGCCTCCTGGGAAAGCTGTTTGAGCTGGCCCACCGTGCGGATGCCGAGCAGGTCGAGACGCTGGCGGTCCTCGTCCTGCAGCGACGGCATGCCGGGCAGCTCTTCCAGCCGGCGGGGATCGGCGTCCTGGGCCATCGCGACCGTGTTCTCCTCCACCATCGCGCGGGTGATGGTGGTGAAGGCGATCTGCAGCGTGCTGGCGCCCTCCTCGTTGGGCCCGGCATGGCGCAGCAGAGCGCGACCCGATCCGTCGCTGTCCCAGAAGACCTTCAGGTCCACGCTCAGGTCCTTGAGCGCGAACGTGAGCGGCCGCCCGGTCCGCGCCTTTAGCGCGAGCGCGTCCTGTACCCGATCCAGCTGCGCCGTGATGGACTGCACGAAGTCCTCCACCAGAAAGCCCCGACCGCTGCCGCGTGACGCTTCGGCCATCTCAGTCGCTCGCGCAGCGGAGCCGCATCCTGCTGTGCGGCATGACGAAGCCGGTCCGCATCACGCCCCGCGGAGCGCTCACCCAGAGTCCGGGACCGCCGATCCGCGCCTCGATCGGCAGGCTGATGTCGAGGGCGGTGACCTCGAGCGCCGCTTCACCGGCGACCATCGATGCGGAGAGCTCACCCAGGAGTCCGATCACCAGATCCTCCAGCGGTCTCACGTCGTGCCTCCGGGCGTGGCTTCCGCCGCCGCGGGCTGGGGCGTCCGCGCGTGACGGTTGATCAGCTGAATGGCCTGGGAGTCGGCGAAGCGCTCGAGGTTGAAGGTCTCGCTGCGAAACCGGAGCCCGACCTCGCCCACCAGATCGGCCTTGATGGAGGCGTCGGCCTGGGCATTCACGTTCACGGTGGAGACCGCGGTGCTGACCGCGGTCTGCGCCGTGATCTGGCGGGCCGCGATCGCGCCCTGCTGGGCGACTATCTCCGCCTTGGCCGTCTCCCGCGCGGCGGCGTGGAACTGGAGTTTGGCCTTGATCTCGCCGTCGTTGACCACGATCCGGTTGATGCCCATGAGGACCATGGTCGCGAGCGTCTGCATCCGCTCCTCGGCGAGCGCGCGCCGAGCGGCATCGAGCAGCGGTCCTTCCACCAGCTCGGTGGTGAGCGGCTCGCCGCCCAGGTTGAACCGCTCCAGCCAGTCGGGCGACTCCTCGTCCTGTCGCCGGGGGAGGAGCTGCGGCTCCCCCTTCTCGCCCGGCTTCGGGACGGCGAGCTGGAGATCCTGGGGGAACTGCTCCACCAGCCAGTCGCGCACCTGGTTGGTGGACACGTTGTGCGCCGAGAACTCCTCGACCGATTGGGAGAGGCTGGCGACCAGCTGGGCGTAATCGCGGATCTGCTGCGAGGTGGCATCGACCACCGCCTGGAAGGTCCCCTTCACCAGCCCGGCGACGAAGCTGGGGAAGTCCACCGCCTCGAGCGCCTGGCGGGCACGCCCGCCGATGAGCTCGGTGCCGGGTGGCCGCGGGGGCGCGGCCGGCTCGGCGGGCGCCGGCGCTGCGGCCGTGGCACCGCCGTTGCCCGGCGGAGCGCCGCCGCGGAGATCGGCCGGAGTCTCGAACCCCACCGCGTAGGGATCGACCAGTGAGCCGCCGCGTGCGGTGCGAGCCGCTGGCACGGGATCGCGCATGGCTCAGGACAGCGCGTACTGCACGGTGTCGTCGAAGTCGGTCTGGTTCTTCAGCAGGTCCCGCATCCGGCGCTCGAAGCTCCGGCCGGCAGAACCGTCGGCCAGCGCCTGCAACACCTCCTCGGGCGACGGCACCGGGATCGGCGACGAGGCGCCGAGCTCGCGCAGCCGCGCCACCATGGCCGCGTGGGTGCGCGGCCCCCACTTCCCGTCGGCCTCGAGCCCCTCGACGCCGGCCTGGAAGCTCTTGAGATCGGCATAGCCGAGAGTCTGCAGCGCGGCGGCACGATCGCCGTCGGTCCGGACCGGTCCGACCGTCTCCATGACCCAGCGGAGACCGCCGCGAACGCCCATGTGGATGCAGCGGTCGAGCAGCATGGCGATTCCGCGGGGACGGGACACACCGAGCCAGCCGGCCACCGGAATGACCGGCTCGAGATAGTCGGTGATGGCGATCTCGTTCTGGGCCGCGCGCACGTGGTCCAGCGCGCCGGCCTTGGCGAACCGATCCGGCCAGGGGTCCTTCCACAGCTCCGCGCCGTCCACCGGAGCCAGGCGGGCATCGGGCGTCGCCGCGCCGGTCACGTCGAGCAGCTGCTGCCAGGCCGAGCCGAAGATGGCCGGCATCTGTTGCGCGTCGCGGATGCGCTCTTCGGTCCGGAGCTCCCGCCGGCGGACCGCCTGCAGCACGCGACCGACCGCACCGCTCCGCTGGGTGAACTGCACGAAGCCCCAGGAGAGCCCCAGGTGATACTTCTGGAACGCCTTGTGGCGGGAATCGCTGAACTCGGTGTCGGCATTGACGGCCGAGTAGCCGTCGCTTCCACTCTCCGCGGCCCCGACCACGCGCATGATCCGGATCTGCTCCGGGATGTCGAAGACCACCGCCGCAAGCCCGGGCACCAGCGAGGGCGCCTCGCACTCCTCGTCGTCGCAGTAGTCCGAGTCCTTGCCAGACGGCGCCCCCGCGGGTGACACCGGGATCGTGGCGGCGGGCGCGTCCTCCAGGGCCACGGCCCCCGTCCGACCGCGGCCACGCCTGCCGGGCGCCTGGACATGGTAGGCGACGGCCCCGTAGATCCCCTGGGGATCCTCGTAGTCCTCCAGGTATGCGTCCTCTTCGCCCTCCGTCTCGTCTTCCACACTGTACGCGCTGTCGAAATCGTCCTCGTGCTCCGCCTCGGGCTCGGTGTCTTCGGTGGCCAGGGCCAGGGCCGCGCCCACCGCGCTGAGCGCCGCCTCGGAGCCTCGGTAGCTGCGCGCGGATTCGCCGTCAGCCGTGCCGATGCGCCCTTCCCCGACTTCGGTTTCGCCGTCCCCGGTCCACAGCGAGCGGTCGAAGCCGTCGTCGTACACCTCGTCCTCGCCCTCGTCGTCCCGCTCCAGCTCGAGGACGTCGTCCCCGCCCCACCGGAGGTCGGCGCTCTGCTTCCCGCCGTAGGCGTCGGGTGTGGCCTCGTACTGGCCGAGTCGGGTGCGGTCGAGCGTGCGCCCGGTGAAGTCCGGGGCGAGCCCCACGCTGGGCACCTGGTCCAGCGCGCGCGGCGAGATGGAGAAGTGGGGATCGGCGCCGGTCGGTCCGCCGTAGCTCGCGAGGGCGTAGTAGATGCGCTGGGCACCGGCGAAGCGCTTCAACTGCTCCGATGGCATGAGCCAGGTGGTGCATCCCCGGGGCGCGGCCAGGAGGCCGTTGTCCCGAGTGGTGAAGAAGTTCCGCTGCGTGCGCTGGCCACGGTACTCGGTATGGAAGAGGCGCGGGTCGGTGGCGCAGGCGATCTCGAAGAAGCGGGACTCGGGAACTCGAACGTCGAAGGAGGCGATCGGGAAGCGATCGGAGATCTGAGTGCGGCTGGGGACGAGGGTTTCCATGGACGCTCTCACGAGGAGGTCACGCGCGGGAGACTGATGCCGACGGAGCACCAAGCACGCGACGTGCCAACGCGAGCGCGCCGATTCTCGACGCTGTGAGCCGTGTTCTGGTTGGACTTAGCGGAGTGGCACGCGGCGAATGGGTGGGGAGACTGCCCGAGCGGGCACGCTCAAGCGCGCAGGGCTGCCCGAGACGGCACTATGGACGACCGCGCTCCAGCTTCTTGAAGATGGTGCGGAGATGAATCCGCAGGCGGTCGGCCGCGCGGGTGCGATTGCCGCTTTCGGCGCGGAGCGCGGCCGAGATGATCGCGCGCTCGCAGTGAAGCACGGCCTCGGCGAGGGAGAGACCATCCCGGTCGACCAGCTGCCAGAGCTCCTGCTCGAGCTCCGGCCTCGGCGGCGGGGTCTCGGACGGCTCAGGAAGGCCGCCCGGGGCGGAGAGCCCCAGATCGGCGGCATCGATGAGCGGGCCCATGGAAAGCAGGGCGGCCCGCTCCACACAGTGCCGCAGCTCGCGAACGTTGCCGGGCCAGTCGTGCCGGTGGAGTGCCGCCAGGGCGGACGGAGCAAAGTGCTTGCTGGTTCCCGCCACCTCTCTGAGGAAGAACTCGGCCAGCAGATCGATGTCCCACCCGCGAAGCCGGAGCGGCGGCAGCTCCAGCCGGATCACATCCAGACGGTACCACAGATCGGCCCGGAACGCGCCGCTGCGGACCTGCTCGCCCAGGTCCCGGTTGGTGGCGGCGATGACCCAGGGACGGGCGTGCTCCAGGCGATCCGAGCCCAGGCTGCGGAACTCTCCGCTCTCCAGAAAGCGCAGGAGGTTGGCCTGCACCTTGGGAGACAGGGAGTCCACCTCGTCGAGGAACAGCGTGCCGCCGGAGGCCGCCCGGATGAGTCCGCCGCGGGCATCGCGCGCTCCGGTATACGCACCACGGGTATGCCCGAAGAGCTCGTCTTCGGCGAGGGTGTCGGTGAGCGCTCCACAATGCACCACCACGAAGGGTGTCCCGGCAGGCTGGCCTTCGCGGTGGAGCTCGTGCGCCACGATCTCCTTTCCCGTGCCGGTGGGACCGCTGATGAGGGTGGTACGACGCGCGCGCGCGATGGGACCGAGTCGGGTCAGTACCGACTGGATGGCGGGGGACTCACCGATGATGGGCAGGCTCGGCGCAGCGCCGGCGGCCCAAGGTTCCACAGCTGGCATCGAGCATGTTCCAACTACGTGGACCCGCTCGTCGTTCGTGCCCGTTCGGGCAGACAGGGGCGATCCGGCCATGCCGCGGTCGCCATGCCGCCGGAACCAGCACGATCAATCGTCGCTTATCGGCGCCTCTGCGGCACCGCCGTGCGCTCCGGGCAAGAATCCGGCCGCGGGATTGCAGTTCCGTTTGTGACTGTATATCAGGGGGCCTACACGCTAATGCTCGGACTCTCAGTTGGCAATCATCGTGACGCGGTGGAAGCACACGGCGGGCGAGGCTGTGACATGGAGCGCGGCCGTATCTGCTCCGAACCGGGCCGAATGCGACAGCTAGGCTGCGGCAGGTGTCGTGTTGGCGTCACACAATAGCTGTATTCCGATAGTGTGAACTCACATTCATTCCGGATCGAAGGCGAAGCCGGCGAAGTTCGCCGTCGTACCATGCGAGACGTTCTATCCGTACGCGATTCGACGCAAGCAACAACGGAGATGCGCCTGCATTGCACCTTAGTTCAATATGCCGGACGGAAGGATCGAAGTTCATCCGCCGCGCTTGCCAAGCGCGCGCCGCGCCGATATGCTCGCAGTCACCCTCCCTTTCGCACCAGTCCTCGACGGCGAGTCTCCCTACCGGGGATATCACCTTGATCACCACCGGAGCAAGTCAGGGCAGCCCATATTCTCGACCCAGCCGCGCGGATTTCGCGCTCTCCTGCGTCGCGCCCCCCGCTCGGCGCTCACTGTTCTGGTCATCGCGGCAATCAGTGGTTGCACTCCGGGTGGAGGCGGGGTCACACCCAGCGCTCCTCCCAGCCCGGAAGGCCAGGCGATTCTCGCCTGGGGCGGGAACTCCAGCGGACAGCTCGGCGACAACAGCAACAACCAGCGGCTGAATCCGGTCACGGTTCCAGGCCGCCCAGGCTCGAGGCGCTGCGCGCGAACGCCGGCGTGGCGTCCGGGCCCCGAAAGCCGGCGCTCGAGCAGGCGTTCACGCCGATAGGCTATAGCTGCAAGGGCGGCTCCGGCACCTTCACCCTGCGTCGCCGCACGCCGACGAATCTCACCGTCGAGCTGGACCTCGACGTCGGCACATGGAGCAACCTGGCGACCGCGGTGTTCAGGGTCCGGGGGCTTGAGTTCAAGGCGACGTTGCGGCTGCCCGTGTGCGCCGGGTGCCACCCGGGAGAACAGTACCCGATCGGCGACGCGCGGCGCCGTGGAGTCGGATCGTCGAGAACATGGCGGCGCTGGTCGGGGAGCTGGACCGGAGCTTCGTGCGCGAGATCGAGGAGGCGGCCGGGCCGTCGCCCGAGTGGTATCGGCCGGAGAGCTGACGGTGGAGCGCTGTCATCCCGAGCGGAGCCCTGCGACCCCGCGACTGTCGCGCCCCTGCATCCCTCCTATTGACAAGCCATAGGTACGCCACAATCCTATAGACGACCTATAGGAGACCACCGTGGCGACCAGCAAGAGCGACCTGCTCCAAGGCACCCTCGACCTGCTCATCCTGCGCACCCTGAGCCTCGGGCCGCTGCACGGGTACGGGGTCTCCCAGCGGCTGCAGCAGCTCACCCGCGGAGTCTTCCACGTCAACGCCGGCACCTTCTTCCCCGCCCTCTACCGGCTGGAAGAGCAAGGCTTCCTCGCCGCCAGGTGGGGCCGCTCCGAGAACAACCGTCGGGCGCGCTTCTACTCCCTGACCCGGGCCGGTGAGAAGCGGCTCGCCGACGAGACGCGGAACTGGGAGACGGTCGCCACGGCCATCGGGCGCGTGCTGCGCGCCACCGAGGCCTGAGATGGAAGCGTTCTCCCGACTCCGCGCGCTCGCGCGCAACCTCTTCCGGCCGGCCGCTCGGGAGCGGGAGCTGGACGAGGAGCTGCGCGCTTACGTGGACATGGCGGTCCAGGCCAGGGTCGCGGCCGGAATGGGAGCGGCGGAGGCCCGGCGCACCGTGATGGCCGAGATGGGAAAGGTGGACACGGTAAAGGAAGAGGTGCGAGCCGTCCGGGCCGGGGCCGGCCTCGAGAGTCTGGGCCGCGATCTTGCCCTGGCCTTCCGCCAGCTCCGTCGAGCGCCCGCCTTCGCCGCCGCTGTCGTCGCGACCCTGGCGCTCGCCATCGGGGCCAACGCGGCGGTGTTCAGCGTGATCCAGGCCGTGCTGCTGGCGCCGCCGGCCTACCGGGAGCCGGACCGGCTGATGGTCATCTGGTCCAACCTGGACCTGGCCGGGTACAAACGCGCTCCCCTCTCCGGGCCCGAGCTGCTCGACCTGCGCGAGCAAGCGAGGAGCTTTCAGGACATCGCCGCCATCTGGACCACCACCGCCCAGATCTCGGGTGAGGGAGAGCCGGAGCAGCTCCGGGTCGGGCTGGCGACCGCGAATTTCTTCTCTCTCCTGGGCGTCGAGCCCCGACTGGGCCGGAACTTCGAGCCGACCGAAGAAGGCCAGGGCGCGCCGCGGGTCGTGATCCTGTCGGACGCCCTCTGGAGGCGGCGGTTCGGCGCCGACCCGGGAGTCATCGGCCGGAGCGTCCACATGGACGGGGGGAGCGTCACCGTGGTCGGCGTCGCCCCGCGCGAGCTCCGCCTCGCCTTCGCGCCCGACGCGAACGTGCCGCCGGAGCTCCAGGCCTTCGCGCCATTCCCCAGCGACCATGCCCGCGACCCACGGGACCAGTACTACCTCCGGACCGTCGGCCGATTGTCGCCCGGGGTCTCGCCGGCGGAAGCAGAGCGGGAGATCGCCGAGATCGGCGCTCGGATGGAGGCCGAGCACACCGAGTACGACGCCTCGGGCCGGAGCTTCTTCGCGGTGGGCCTGCAGGACGACGCGGTGCGGCCGGTGCGGCCGGTGCTGCTCACGCTGCTGGGCACGGTGGGGCTCCTGCTGCTCCTGGCCTGCGTCAACGTCGCCAACCTGCTCATCGGGCGAGAGCTGGCGCGGCGCGAGCAGATGGCCGTCCGAGCCGCGCTCGGCGCCACGCGGGGCCGCCTCGTGCGCCAGGTGATGGTCGAGACGCTGGTCCTGGCCTCCCTCGGCCTCCTCGCCGGGCTCGCCGTGGGCCAGGCGTTGCTCCACCTGCTGGTCGCGTTCAGGCCGGCGGCGCTCTCCCGCTTCGGACCCGAGCGCATCTCGCTCGACGCACCGGTGCTCGCCTTCACCGCGGGGGTCGGGCTCGTCGCCGCCGTCGTGGTCTCGCTGGTGGGTCTCCGGGGCGCCATGCGTCACGACCCCGAGTCGGTGCTCCGTGGTGGCGGCCGGAGCGGCGACGACGCGCCGCGCCGCCGTATGCGTCGTCTCCTCGTGGTGTCGCAGGTGGCGCTCGGCACGATCCTGCTGGTGGGGGCGGGCCTCCTCGTCCGCAGCTTCATCGCCCTGACGCAGGTGGACCCCGGCTTCCACGCCGACCGGGTTCTCACCTTCCGGCTCTCGCTCCCCCGCGGCCGCTACCGGAGCGTGGCGGCCAGCACCGAGTTCGCGCGCCGCCTGGAGGATCGGCTGCGCGCCCTGCCCGGCGTGGAGGAGGTCGGCGCGGTCAGTGCCCTCCCCTTCGACGATCTGCCCAACTGGTCAACGCCCTACACCCATGACGGTGTGGACCCGAAGAGCCGAGGGGGGAGAGAGGCGGACGCCCGGTCGGTGAGCCCGGGCTGGTTCGAGACCATCGGCGCGAAGCTGGTCGCGGGTCGAGGCTTCGAGGAGGCGGACGACGGCGCTGGGCCTCCGGTGGTGATCGTGGACGAGCGGCTGGCGGAGAAGGCGTGGCCGGGACGGGACGCGATCGGCCAGCGGCTGCAGGTGGACTTCGTGACCGACCAGGGCTTCGTCCCCACCTGGGCGCGGGTCGTGGGCGTGGTGCGCCACATCCGGCACCGAGACCTGACGGAGGTGGTGCGGGAGCAGGTCTACGTGCCGCACCGCCAGAGCCCGCGCAATCCCATGGCGTGGGCGCTGCGCACCACGGGAGAGACCCGGGTGGAGGAGGCCACGATCCGGCGGATCGTCGCGCAGCTCGACGGCGAGCTGCCGGTCTACGACGTCCGGCCGCTCCTCGCCTATGTGGGCGACGCGCAGGGACGGGCGCGCTTCACCATGGTCCTCTGCGCCGCCTTCGCCGCCCTCGCGCTCCTCCTGGCCGCGATCGGGATCTACGGGGTCATGTCCTACTCGGTCACCCGGCGCCGGCGGGAGATCGGCGTCCGCCTGGCCCTGGGCGCGAGAGCGGGCCAGGTACGCCGGGCCGTGCTGGGCGACGGATTGGGGCTGGCCGGAACGGGTCTGGTGGTGGGACTCGTGGGTGCGGCCTTGCTCACCCGCGCCGCCGACAGCCTGCTCTACGCCGTGACCCCACTCGATCCCTTCACCTACGCCGCCGTCGCCGCAGGGCTCGCGGCCGTCGCCGCGCTTGCGAGCTGGGCGCCGGCGCGGCGGGCTACCCGGTTCGAGCCGACCGAGGTCCTCCGCAGCGAGTAGGTGAGCGGCTGGTCTGCCGTGCTTCCTCTTAGTACCTTCGCTTCATCATTCACCACCATCATATCAGCCCAGGGTTTCTCGAATCAGGTCGCGCCTCAGCCAGATGAGCGACTTGGAGTCCGCGTTCGTCGCCGCCCTTCGCGACCGCTACCGCCTCGAGCGCGAGCTCGGGCGGGGCGGCATGGCGGTCGTCTACCTGGCGCACGATCTCAAGCACCGCCGCCCCGTCGCCCTCAAGGTCATCCACCCCGACCGTACCACCGCCCTGTCCGTCCGTCCCCGGCGCTTCCGCCGGGAGATCGAGCTCGCGGCGCGGCTGCAGCACCCGCACGTCCTCGGCGTGTACGACTCGGGGGAGATCGCGAATCCGGACGGCAGCGCCGGCGCCCCGCTGCTCTGGTTCACCATGCCGTACGTCCGGGGCGGGTCGCTCCGTGACCGCGTCCGTCGCGAGGGGCCGCTTCCCGTCGAGGAGGCGCTGCGTATCACCCGCGAGACGGCGCAGGCCCTCGCCTACGCGCACGGTGAAGGAGTGATCCACCGCGACATCAAGCCGGAGAACATCCTCCTAACCGACGACGGGATGGTGCTGGTCGCCGACTTCGGGATTGCCCGCGCGCTCGAGACCACCGGCTCGGGCGACGACGAGACGCTCACCCGCACCGGCCACGTGCTCGGGACGCCGGCCTACATGGCGCCGGAGCAGGCGACGCATGAGCACCCGGTGGACGGGCGGGCCGATCAGTACGCCCTCGCCGCCGTGTGCTACGAGATGCTCACCGGCGAGCCGCCGTTCAGCGGACCCACCGCCGGTGCGATCATCGTGGCGCGGCACACCTCGCCTACGCCGAGCGCGCTGGCGCGACGGCCCGAGCTGCCGGCCCCGGTGAATGAGGCGCTGCAGCGGGCGCTGGCGCTGGAGCCGGGGGAGCGGTTCGGTAGTGTGAGGGAGTTCGCGAGGGCGCTGACGGGGGACGCGCTGACGCCGGCGGAGGGGCGCGAGCTCGCCCGCGCGATCACCCGC
>Ga0247825_10001565_pt1 | contig 15059 bp, 23 predicted proteins | sample 13C_Vanillin_Day_FD_194413 | JGI IMG/M metagenome (GOLD analysis project Ga0247825, IMG submission 194413) | Soil microbial communities from agricultural site in Penn Yan, New York, United States - 13C_Vanillin_Day48 | ecosystem: Environmental > Terrestrial > Soil > Agricultural land | place... | reverse complement strand
CCATAGACCTGCGCAAACGCAGCAGACGGGCGGGCCGGTGCTTGCGACACCAACCCGCCCTGACCACCGAGAGAAAGGCACTCACTCAGTGACCACCCCCATCCTGCCCCCGCTGCACGTGACCGAACTGTCCCGGTTGCAGGCCAACACCCTCGATGTCGTCGGCCAGAACCTCGGCCGATCCCTGCTCGACCCCGACGGATACGTCACCGACGACAGCATCGCCGTCGACCTGCGGTTTATCGGCCTGGTCGCTGCCATGTAGCCCGGACTCGTGAACGCCCCCGCCCTGTTACCCCGGGTCGGGGGCGTTCGTGCGTCTTGGGCGGGGGCGCAGAGTCATCTCCTGACCCCTACAGAGCACTCCAGTCCATCCCTGCTCTGTCTTTTGGAAGTTTCTAAAATGACGTACCGTCACCTCTGTCGGTCACCACTGACGCCTCTGGCGTCAATTCTGACCAGGTTGGAACACCAGAAAGCCGGGCCTCCCTCGCAATGGAAAACCCGGCCTCTGGCTACATCGAGTGATTGATGACCAGTTCGATGAGGACTGCAAGGGCCCTAGCGACTGAACAGGCGGCGGCAACCACCTGAACCCAGTTGATGGGGCTCTTCCTCGTCTTACGACGTCTCTCGACCACTTTCACACCTCCCTCCCTCGTCGAGACGGCTCCGGGGCGGAGCTGTCCGTATGGGGGAGCCGCGATCTCGCTCGGTACGGGAGGTGCAGAACTGCCGGTAGTTCCTCCTACGGAAGGACCACCAGCAGCGAGACGAACGGTATGCCCTCGAGGACGAACTTGAAAGCGGAACGGTGACCGACACGAGTCGGAAATCGCACTGACCTGCAGTGACTGTTAGTTATCCACATTTTGTGTGCAGTCGCGGTGCGGTTGAGTACGGCGTGTTTTCACGGCGTGTTTCCGCTCGCGCGCGTGACGCCGACTGTCTCCGTACCGCGGACGGACGGTTTGTCGCGGGGCCAATGCGCCGCCGGCCTCTACCCGCAACGGACCCGCAACCGTTGCCGCAACTGATACGGTTTTCGCAGCTCACGGGTGCGCAACCCGCCCGCAACGGGGCCGTTGGTAGAGCAAGTGACTCTTAATCACTGGGTCCGTTCGGGGCTCAGTGATCGGAAGTAGTTCCGAACAGGGCGCGCGCCGCCGGTCCCATGTGCTTGTTGTAGGGGTGAGAACCGAATACGCCTGAAAGGGGCCCGGCTGGTTGCACCGTTTCGGTGGCAAGGCAGCGCGCAGCGGTGCCGCGGCAGCCCATGTCGGACGCCCAGCTGCACCTGAACGACGCGACAGCGGTACTCGCGGACGTCATTGTGTGACCGGGCAGTCCCAGCAGTTAAATGAAGGTTTCTAACTTTCTACAAAGCTAACCGGCGACTGTGTGCGCGGCGAGAATTGATGCCCACGCGGTCGCCGGTAGTCGTTCGGTTGGAAGCGCGTGGACAACCTAGGGAACGATGTGCTGCCGCGCCATCGCTACGCGCTGGCTTGCCTCTGATCACTCGTGCCCGACTTCCGCGCATGGTGTAGCAGCGTGCCCACCGTGCCGACAGAACAGCCCATTTCCTCGGCTATCTCGCGGTACTTCAGGCCCTGCTCCCGCAACTCGACCGCGCGTTGACGCCGCTCTTGTGCTCGAGCCTCAAACTCTGCGCGAGGCTCAGCAACTACGTTGCGGATGGTGCGCTCGGACACTCCGAGACGTGCCGCCATTTCCTTCGCAGTCTTTGATCGGCGAACAGGATTCTCAGCAGGCATCACGCCTCCAACGCGGCGAGGATGGCGGCACGATCTACGGCACGGCGCTTGTTCGTGGCCACGATCGACTGCCGCCGTTTCTCCGTCATCACTTTGCCCCCCACAAGGCCACCTTTGCGGCCGCGGTGCGCCTGAAGGGCACGGTACTGCTCTTCGGTGAAGTTGCGCCATATCCAACGAGCGATGGATTGCGCGGTGGCACGTACCTCGATGAACGGGAGTGGTTCGGGAAATTCCGTGTTGATCGCGTGGCAGCGTTGCAGCACGAGGCGTTCCCAGTCGCGGCCGGTGCCCTCGCGGTGGGACCACCACTGGGGATAAGCCCATTTGCGCGCGGTGTCGAACATGGTGACGTTGCGGCCGAGGCCCGCCGCGCGGTCGGGCCGGCGGGGCATCTGGCGAGGTGTGTGGATGGTGGCCAGGTCGCGGAGTTCGTACGGCTTTGCTGGCCCGTAGATCGTTTCCCAGTCGGAATGAATCGGGTTCTTGGTGAGTTGCCCGCCGTATGAGAAATCGCCTCCCACAGACGTTCTCAGCCCCGCCTCGATGCGTTGAGCAAAGCGGAGTGGCTGCAACCGCGCGGAGTCAGTGCGGCAGACAGGGGCGGCGAGCCACCAGCCGAGGTGTGCCCGTCCGGCGTGCGGTCCCCTGATGGTCTGGGCGACCCAGGAGGGAGCTGGGTGGTCACTGGGCTTCTCAAAGGCGCGCAGAGCGGCGTCGTGGTGGTCGCAGTCGATCACGATCGATCCCAGGAGCGCATGAGGTGAGTGCTCGACGTAGCGCATCGCCAGCGCATCGTCCCGACTCATGCGGTACTGACCACGGTCGAGTTGGTTCGTCGCGTACGGCCGATGCGGAAGCAGCACGTCGAGCGCCCACCGATCGTCAGTAAGTAGTTCCGCCCCCGAAGCATCCATGAGGGACACCCTGCACCAGCAGACCGAATTATTTAGGTAGGCACGCCGTAAGCCATATCAGGTATCCCGGTCTCTCAGGCCCCTAGGCCCTCCCCTTTAAGAGCACTATGGGAAGCGGTTTTCATTACCATCGCCCTTCTACTCTGCCTCGTCCTGCTGGGCGTTCTTTCCCTCCGGGTCTGGTCCTCCTCCAGATAGATACCCTCCAAGGTCTTTTCTGTCGAAATGCTCACTCCATGTTGTAAAAGTTGGTTCGGATCGCCACCCACAAGCACCACACACCTGCGATTCAAAGAATCCTTCGCCGTGTGCTTCGTCATGTTGGATGTCCTCGTCGATGCGGTACGAGTCGCACCGTGGGCAGCGTTCAGGTTCACCAACCTCAAGTCTGTGGATGAGCTTGCTGAAGGTGCCAAGAACATGTGATGTTGCATCCAACACGAGATCGGCATCAACCGGTGTTGCGTTGCTGTAGTGCTGGAGCCATACGGTTAGGTCCCAGGTCTTGTCCACAATCGCCTTGAGGTAAGCCCGTAGTCGCCGGCCATCAGTGAGGCGCTCGGCGAAGATGTTCGCCCAGCCTTTGAAATCAGCAGCCTTAGGTGGATCCTGCACCTCACCAACCCACGGTGCGTCCATATGGAACTTCGCCAAAGCTATTAGTGCATCCCGGCACTTGATCCCTACCGATTGAAAGTCTTCCGACTCGGATGCTTCGTTCATCGTGTCGAGAGCTTGACGGAAGCGACGCCAGGCACCCGAGACATGCTCTTCGTGTTCGTCCTCCAGGTCGGCGCGGCTGCGCTCGGCTAGTACTACCCCTAGCCCGATGTGAAAAATCAACGCCTGTTCGGACTCGGGATAGTCAGACTGAAGGTATAGGTTCGTTGGCTCCGTAATGACCCACCAACGTGTCTTCGCGCAGTGCACGTCGTAGATGTCATGCACGCGGCCAAGGATGCGCTTCGAACCAACCTTCTGGATGATTTCAGCTTGATCGACTTCCGGGGACTGTCCGTTGACATAGTCGCGAACGTAGCGCTCTTCATGTTCTGGAAGATCAGTCATGGCGCCTTGAGCTCACTGGCTGGATCGTTGGCAAGCCAGTGCGGAGCAGTGGCGCGGCAGTACTGGGTGCCCATCACTGTTCAGCCTCGGGCGTGCTGCTTCCTGATTTTGATGACCGTTTGCGAGTGCTCGGCGTTCGTTTCGTTGCAGCTCTTCCCCGCCGAGTCTTCTTCGCGCTAGGCGGTGTCGGGATACCAGATTCCGCCAGTTCTGCCGCCGTCCATGCGCCATCAGTGGCGTCCTTATATGCATCCTCGAATTCCGCCTCTATCGCCGCAACTTCTGCATACGCATCACGCAATCTGGACAGAACTTCAGCTACACGTCGGCCGGTGTCGATTCGTCGTTGAACGGTGGCATTTGCAGCAGCTTCCAATGCCTCTGGTGTAGGTACTGACGATAGGTCAAGGGTTGGTGTGCTGGTCATTAGTTGATCCTAGGACCAACTAATGCGCTCCCACGTGATGGCTGGCCTACGGGTGCATCAAACTACGCCACATTGTTCACTTCGGAACGGGAGGCTTCGAGTCGTCGTGTGTGACTCGCGCGCCTAGCGTCACGCGAGTCACACACTCCTTGTCGAAGCCTCCCGCGCTACGCGCGGGGTTGCGCCTGGCGGCGCAGTGTCACGCCAGCGTGACACGCAGGGGCCGGCCACCGTCCGAGCGCGCTGGGCGCACTCGAGCCGGAGGCAGGCCCCTGCGCTGCGACCCGCCACCCGCGAAAGCGTGCGAGGCGGCGAAGTCTTGCAGCGAGATATGCCCACCGCTACGCTCATGGGCAACTCGCCCCGAATTCGCTACGCTCAGTTCGGGGGTTCCGACGCCGCTCCGCCGCCGTCGGTGGCGCGTTTCGTGCCTGCGACGGTGCCTGGCGGCACCAGGTCGCAAGGCCCGAAAGCGCGCGGGGTGCATCGTCCGAGTGCAGCTATACGCTGCACCGCGACGGATGCACAGAACGGGACGGAGAGTGATCGAACGTGAGAGGACGGGTAGTGGCAGTTCGGTTGGAGGTGGACGAGCACATGGCGTGGACGCGTGCGCTCGACGCTTCGCCGTGGAGCTCGCTCGCGCACTGGTGCCGTGAGGTTGTGAACGACTCGCTAGACCGTCCCTCCGTCGTTGCGTCGAGTAGCACTGAACTGTCCGATGTTGCGCGCAACGAAGTCGAGAAGTTCACGGCACTGTGTGGGGCTCTAAACGAACGTGTGAAAGGCAGCAACAGGCTCGGTCGAGTCGTTGCGGATTCGCTTCAGACTGCGCGCGCTGTTGCGGATGAATCAGAACGCTTGTTGCCGTCAGTGGAGACGCATTTTCCGACACAGCCCGACACGAAGGCGTTGCGGGAGAAGTTGGTCAATGTGCGACTCAGTGATGACGAGTTTGCGCGTTGGAATGACGCCGCACGACGCAACGGTTTTGCGCGCATCTCGTCATGGACTCGACACACCGTTGCGGCACTCCTGGGATACCCGTTGCCACGTCCATCTCTGACCGTTCCGCCAGGTATAGACGAGGTGCGACGGCAACTTGCGGGAGCGATCACAAACGTTGCGCAGTTGTCCGACCTGGCGGAGCAATACGACGCCGCGTTGCACGACGAGATTGCGGACGTACACGCCCGCGTTGCGGACCTGTTGCGCCGCTATCACGCGCTCGGTAGGCGCTCATGATTCCGCGCATCAGCAAGGGGACTTCCGCGTATGGGGCGCTTGCTTACGATCACGGCCCTGGGCGACGTGATGAGCACACGAACGCGCACAAGGTGGCGGGAAACGTGCCTGGCCGCACATGGCGCGAACGCGCGCGAGTGATCGACAGTCATACGAAGACCGTTCGAGGCGACATCAGCAAGCCATTGCATCGCACTTCGTTGCGCGTTGCGGAGAACGATCGAGCACTGACCGATCACGAGTGGAAGCAAGTTGCGAACGAGTACATCGAACGGATGGGGCTCACCGGGTGCCCGTGGGAAGCGACTCGGCATGCCGATGACCACATCCACATCACTGTCAGCCGAGTGCAGTGGGACGGGAAGGTCGCCAAGGTCGGTCACGACTACGCCAGGGCGCAGGCCGCGAGCCGTCATATCGAGCGCGCACATGGTCTCCAAGACGCCAGCCTCAAGTACGACCGAAGTCGGCCGCAGGTTTCCAAGGGCGAGCGGGAGAGCGGAGAGCGTCGAAAGGTGACTCCGGAACGCGAGCAGCTGCGCGAGAAGTTGCGTGCGGCGGAACGTGCAAGTGACGGCACCCGGGAGTCGTACGAGGAGCACCTAGGGGTGCAGGGCGTGCGGTATCGCGCCAACGTTTCCAAGACGACCGGCCGCGTCAGTGGGTACAGCTACGGTCTCGATGATCACGTGGCGAGCCCGAAGGGGGAACGGGGGGCACCAAAGGAGCCGGTTTGGTTCAAGGGCTCGCAGATCGGCGGGGATTTCAGTTGGAGCAAGACACAGCACCGGCTTACCGAGCTGGCCGCTGGGCGAGGCGAGCCGGCCGCGGGCCGCATTGGAATGACGCGGGCAGAGGCTCGCGCGGAAGCGGCCCGCCGCTCGGCTGAGCGAGCAAGGCCGCAGATCCGCGAAGACCTGGCCAACCCAGGTGCCGAGGGCCGGCCGAAACCGGCAGGCCCTCTCACTCGCGAGCAGGCGAAGGACGAGGCCGCGCGCCGTGCAGCTGAGCGCCGACAGAACACCAGCCGAACCAACGAGCAGGAGGGGCGCGAGAGATGAGTAAATCGTGGGGGCCGCAGGCGACAGGAGGTGTCCTGCCGATCAGACGCGGCGGCGGGCACTGGATCGCGTTTGCTCTGTTCTCGCCGGTGTTTATCGCCCTTCGCATCATCGGAGGGTTCGACACGGTGGTGATAGCGGTGTGCGTGCTCGCAGTGCTGCTCGGGGTGAAAGAGCAACGCAGTGGAGTCGGATTCGCCTACCACCGCTGGATTTCGATCGGGGTGGTCACGTTCCTGGCGACGTACCCGATGATCGGTTACGCCGTTGGCTACGCCGCCAGCCGCCTTCTGGTCGGTCGGTCGTTCTCATTACCCCGCCTGGGTGGCCGCCGAGTCCCGACCTCCGAACGAGGGGAAATCTTGGCCGCCGAGTCCCCAGTTGTCGCGCTCGCGACCGTCGCTGAGCGAGCATGGGGAAAGCCCGGCGGGGGACACATTGGGTGGGACGACACCGGGCACTACCTGGCTGCGAACCCACGCGGCGGCATGCTGGTCATCGGCCCCCCTGGCAGCGGCAAGAGCTCGGGCATCATGATTCCCTCGATCCTGATTGCACCCTGGGCCGCGGTCGTGACGTCGATCAAGCTGGAACTGCTCATGGCCACAGCGATGGCCCGCGCGGCTATCGGCCGTGTCTGGCACTTTGATCCGGGCGGTGGCGAAAACACTCCCCCTGGTGTTCTGCAGGCTCGATGGTCCCCACTGGTATCCATCCGGAGCTGGGACGATGCACGAATCACGGCCAACCGCTTGGCCGAGCCCGCAATGAAGGGCGACGACAACCACTTTGTCGAGCGCGCCCGGGACTGGCTCGAAGTGCTGCTTTACGCGGCTGTGCTCGGCAATCACCCCATCGCCACCGTCGCAGACTGGGCCCAGAACCCCGACGCCCAAGAAGTTCAGCAGGAAGTGGAAGGCGAACTGATCTTCGCTTCCAGCAATGGTGACCAGGGCGCGAAGATCGCCGTAGGCCAACTCTCCGGACTCCTCGCGATCCCCGATAAGGAACGCGGTTCGATCAAATCCACCCTGGCACGCCTGGTCCGTATCTACGGGAGTGTCTCTGCCCGTGAGCTCGGCGCGAACCCCAACTTCGACCCGCGCGAGTTCGTTCGAACCGCGGACACTCTGTACATCACGGCAAGCCCCGACCGGCAAAAGGAATACGCCCCGCTACTGGTTGGACTCCTGGAAGAGATTCGCTACGCAACTTACGAGCGGCACGCCACCGAGGAACAAGGAGTGGAACCGAAGCGACCTCACGTCACCTTCGTTCTCGATGAGGCGAACAACACCGCGCCGATCCCTCTGCCAGCGATCATCAGCGAGGCCGGCGGGCAGTCGCTTCACGTGATCGTCGGTATCCAGGACCTATCGCGGGCACGGTCGCGATGGGGCAAGGATGCCGACGGGTTCCTGACCTTGTTTCCGACGAAGGTCGTGCTCAACGGGGTGGTCGAGCCGTACACGCTCGATGCGCTCAGCAACGCATCCGGCGAATACGACCGCATGATGACCAGCTACGGCGAGTCCACCACCTTCCTCGGACCGTACAACTTCCCTCTCCGTCAACGAAACCCGAACTATTCGATGACCAGGCAGAAAGTCCTGCACCAGGGCGACATTGCAAAGCTTCCGCCTAGCCGCGCGCTGCTCTTTGAAGGCGCGGAGTGGTGGCTGGTCAACCTGGGAATGCATCACTCCGACCCTGTATGGCAGGTGGTCCAGGAGGACGCCGCCCACTACGGAGCGCAGATGATGTCGATCGATGATCCGCAGGGGCAAGCACCCGCATCAAGCCAGGTCGAAGCCTGACCCAATCTTCCCGTCCGCCAAGGCCGGGGATCCACAGAAGAAACAATGAGAGGCAACGAAATATGCGCTCTATCGCCACCTGGAAGCCCGCTTCCATCATCGCCAGCATCGCGGCCGCGGCCGGGATCGTTGTGGGCGCCACCGGAGTCTGGCTCCTGCCCGACTCCAAGGCCCACTCGGATCCGATTGCAGTGCAAGAGAAGACAGTCATATCGGATCCACGAACATGGGTGATTCCTGTAGCGCTGATGCCGGTCGGGGTCGATTCGGCCGATCCCGGCGACAGCTACGCCACCGCCGGTTTCTACGGGGACCGGTGCCGGAACCTGCTGGCGCAGGGCGGAGGTGGGGACCGGGTACTGAGTGAACAGGAACTCCGCGTCGACCTCGACGCAGCGCTGTCGGCCGCAGAGTTCGGCGCATTGGTTCCAGTGCTCACATGGACTGAAGGGGTACAGCCGGTGTGCTCGATCATGAATGCTGGCGACGTGCGGAGTACGTATGTGCGCCTTGTGCGGGATCCTGAGCTTGTGGTCGAGGCGTTCAACAAGCTATGGCCCGAGAACGGGCGTGTGTCCACGCGCTAGTACCGCGAGGTGGGGACCGGGCGACGGGTACTCGCCCGGTCCCCACCGGAGCATTCTTCTCTTGCCTTTGAGTGCGCTGACCTGCGCCCCTCCCCATCCGGCCGCGGAATTCTCAATCACCCCCCGGTGCGTCGTTCACGAGAGTCAGGCAGGCTCGTAGCGAAGAAAGAATGCGGTAAGAGGCTGGGCTTGATAACTCACGAATTGAGTACATTTGACTGCAACTAGAACGGGCACCACAGATTCAGGGATTCTCTCTGTCAATGATGTGGCTCGTGAATCGGATATTCCCCGTGCATACGCCATAGACGATTCGACTAAGCAGTATGCGTACGAACTGATCGAAGGTTGCGCACACCGGGCGGCAATCCTTCTGGAAGAGGTCGGCTGGATACCCTCGTCGAAAGTGCGGCCGAGTAACGGTCGTCTGACCATGGTCCCAGCGCTTGTTCGCTCCTCTCACTGGCCAGCAGACTTCTACATCGTGCGGGAAGTACTGAGGGATCGAAACCTCGCGGAGGACTGGTGCAAGGCACCCGGCCGGCAGCAAGACGAGGTAGTAGGAGTCCTCCGCGACTTCTCCATCACCGAACCCGACGTGGAGCGTCTTCTCGGCCCGACGTGGCTGTCGATGATGATGGCTTACGTGCTGCGGGATGCACTGAGCGAAGCTGAGCAGGATCGGATGGACTCGCTCAGAAGCGACGACTGGGAACCTGTATGCACCCGGGCGCGTGAGCTCCTCAAGACGACCGGCCGCCGCCACAGCTTGTCTGACCTTCGAGGCGATGCTCAGTCGACCTGGTGCGCAGCGCGAGGAGCTGCGTGGGCTGTGGGGATCAGAGACCTCTTGGACCCGTCGGACTACGAGGTGCTCATTACGCCCTGGAAGACCGTTATCGGCCCACTGATCCTCAACCCCGACACACCTGTGGACATCCCTGACAAAGCCAAGGAACTAAGGCTCCGGGCCGTACGGCGGGGAATCCACGAACGAGGAGCCATGGAAATTCTGTTCTAAAGGCCGAGCCACTACTGCAAATCGCGAGAGAGGAAAGACATTGATGGATGAAGCGTCCCGGGCGAACTGGATCACCACAGAGGACCTATACGACCAGGGATACACGGCAGAGGGAGCCGAGCAGCTGTTCGGCGAGCCCACCGTGAGCCCTGACGGAACTCTTGGCTGGGATGTGGACTGGATCAACCGCGTAGAGGAAAGGGCACTTATTCCTGTCCTGCCCTTTCTCATCGAACGTCTGCGCGGGCACCATGAAGTGGGAGAGCCCGCCGGTGATCTGGTCAGGCTCTATGAGGACCTCAACCGTAGAGCGGGGCTTCAGGATTGGCCCGATCCACTACATCACCATGAGATTTCCGAACAAGAACTTGCGGCGAAGGTCGGCGCGGATGATCGCGACATGCTGACGAAACTCTATGGGCCGTATTCTCGTAAAACCGTCGAGCAGGGAAGCGATGGGAAAGACGTCACCGTGCGCTGGTGGTCACGCGGCCGCGTAGATGCCTATGACAAAGGACTCGTCAAACTGGCGTTGACCGGGGGCGTCCCGGATTAGAAGCAGTCCGAGCTGGCTGAAAGCCCGCCCGAACGTTAATAATTCCACGTCAAGGCGCAAATCTAACATTCAAGAATGTTAGATTTGCGCCTTGACTTGCACCACCCGCTTCCTCTTCCTCCGGACGCGTTGAGCAGTAGAGATTCCGGGCATCAATAGACCTCGAAACGCCCAGTAAGGTCCCACAATCTAACAATTTAGAATGTTAGGTTCCAGCCTTATGACGACTACATCAGTGGTGAATCAGAAGGGCGGATCAGGCAAGACGACGACCGTTCTCGGTCTCGCATCAGCCGCCAGCGTGCGCGGCATCGACACTCTGGTGATCGACCTCGATCCCCAGTGCAACGCGTCCGAGGCGCTGGGCATCGACTACCCCACAGACGGGCAGACAGCCGCAGACTTGCTCGCGGGCGAGTTCCCAGGGGGCGCGGCTGAGGTGGTCCAGGCGTCGAAGTGGGATCACGTGAGCATAATTCCGGGTGACCTGGACCTTTCCGATATCGACGCGGTAGCCGGCCTCGGGGTCGAGCAGCGTCTACGGGTGGCGCTCGACAGCGAGGAACTGCGGCAGCAGTTCCCACTGATCCTGATCGACTGCCCGCCGAGCATCGGCAAGTTGGTGTCGAACGCCCTCATTGCCGCCGACAGTGCTCTTGTGGCCACCGAGCCATCCTTTATGGCCAGCCGGGGCGTGTCGAAGATTCTGCAGGCAATCGAGACGATCCAGCGGTACTACAACCCCTCGCTGACCGTGGCCGGTGTTCTCATCGGTCGCGTGCCCGCCCAGGCCCGTGAAGCTGCCCATCGCACCGCTGAGATCCGCGAGGCGCTGGGTGATCTCGTTCTGCCCCAGGCGGTGCCTCAGAGGGCAGCGGTCGCGGAAGCAGTCGGAGACCGTCGACCTATTCACGAGGTCCGGCCGCTCGTGTCGGAGGTGACGAGCGCGTTCGACGCAGCGTTGGACCGCGTACTGGGAGGAGCGCGGCTGTGACCACGACCAAGAAGCCGTCAGCTTTCGGCGCTGCCCGCGCCGCCGCGCCGGACAAGGACGCGGCGCAGTCGAAGCCGCACCCGTTCACGCCGCAGCTCGCCCGTCAGGTCGCCGCCGCGCCGCCGAAATTGTCCAAGGACGCGGCGGTGACAGCGTTCGCGACCCGGCTACCGCCCGACATGCAGCGCATGGTCAAGACCGCATGCGCCCAACGAGGCATCAGAATTCAAGATGCGGTGTACGAAGCGCTGTGGCGGTGGCTCAACGATAAGTAGAGCTAGACATCAATTTCTAACTTGATAGAAAGTTAACCGGCCGCGGTGACGGGATCGGTTTCCCGCGGCGGAGGTGCCGATACAGAGGGCCTCACCCCCACCGGCCGGCCACGACGGCCGCGTACTCGACGACGACCCGGCGTTGCAGAAGCTGTTAAACACGCTGCGGCACCGCATCAAGGAAGGCACTTACCGGCCCAGCAGCGACCCCGCGACCACGACGTGGGTGCTGCGGAGGCTCACGGCTCCCGTGGCCGAGCTGCTCGCCCAGATCCACTGAGCGCGGGCACCACCGCGCACATCGACCCGGCGCAGGCTGTGCGGGCAGTGCTCGACTCGCCGCGCTCGTGCCGCGCGGTCCTGGAAGGCCTCGACACGATGGCCCGCTCCGGAGAACTCGACGGCGGCCAGCACACCGCCACCAAGACGGCCCTCGACCGCCTCGTCACCACCCTGCAACACCGGTAGGGACAGGCTGCCGCGGCACCGCTGCGCGCTGCCTTGCCACCGAAACAATCGGTAAGCCGTGGTCAACGCCGACGGGAACGAGCGCCGCCTAAGTCCAGATAATGAAGGACTTCCGCCCCTCAGTTCATGCGGCCTTGCGGCTGCGCCACTCCCTGGCGGCCCTCCAGCCCAGGAACGCGGTCAGCACTGCGACGCTGGCATCAAGCGGCAGCGCGACGGCCGCAGGTAGTCCGTACGTGGCGAACAACATGTTCGCGCCGTACACGTTCCCGGCCACCAACATGACCAGCAGCCCGTAGGCCACCATCGCGCCGATGACCGGGTTGTTCGTTGACTTCACCCTGATCGAGAGTTTCCAGAGATCGATTTTCAGGTCGATGTGGCAGCGCAGCCCTGGACCAACCTGCTCATGGGACAGGTCCTCATGCGGCAGGTCGGTCCGGGGGACGGCATCGCCCTCCAGCTCGTGGGACAGGTCGGTCCAGGGGACGGCATCGTCCTCCGGTATACGAGGTTGACTCATGCGAGACCTTTCGGGGATATCAATTGGTGTTCAGGCTGTTGACTAACCGGCCAAATCGCGCGGAGCCTCCGCGGCCCCGAAAAAAGACCGCCCTCGCAACTGGCGAAGGTGGTCGGCAACCTCCCTATGGCAGGGGGTGCGCAGTCTCCTCGTTCATTGATCTCCGTTCACTCGAAACGGCCTCGCATGCGTCCTGAAATGAATCATACCGGACCATCAGGTTTCCAACCAGCAGACTTGTCTGCAAAACGGCTGGTCAGACGTCCGGTATGTATATTAAGCGGATCGCGCTCATATGTTGCATGTATGATATGAGTGTGATATGAGCCATTTACAGCTAAGTCTTTCAACTATATGCTGGTAATCCATCACCTACAACATGCTTCTAAGCATTATGATCGATGTACCCTCTCTGGGTCGTCGAACGCCCTGTGATGCACAGATCAGAAAGAGAGGTGCGCTGTCCGATGCCATCAACCCGCGAAGACACGAAGTCGGATACCAAACTCAAACCCGTCCCCAAAACAGAAGCGGTGGCCAACCGCGGGGCGGAACGAGTGACCGTCAACTTGGGACGCCGCGCAGCGGCCGCCTTGGAGAGGGTTGCCGACGACAGCGGGGACACCAAGACCGACATCATCAACAAGGCCTTGCAGCTCTATGCGCTTGTTCAAGATGTCCAAAACTCCGGTGGGGCGATCTGGATTCAAGACGACGAGGAGAGCCAGCTCGCCAGGGCGCGCTTCTACTGACCGGATGCCACAAAGGTTCTACTGACCGGATGCACAAAGGTATGGCCCCAATCAGATCGATAGACCGCCGGCTAGGCGCCGCCCTTCGACACCCCCGAGGCACCCCGCCTCGGGGGTGTTTCCGTCTGCTCTGCGCAAAGCGTTATCCCCAGTGGGTCATTTGCTTCACCTGCACGGCGATACACGCGAGCTGCGCAATGACGCCGAGCCAGAACCGTAGGTTCTCTCGCCAGGTAGGTCGCTTCGGTTCCTTCATCGATGGTCCTCCGCGTCGTAGGAAACAGCTTCACTCCTTTCCTTGTAGCGAGAGGGGGTGCAAATCCCAGATACGAGACGTCCGTCTCGCAAACAAAGCTTTGAGACGGTCACCGGTGAGACACTTCGGCGCCGAGACGGCGCGCGTTGCCCCTGGTCGACTCGTCTCGAAAGTCCGTCTCATTGAAATTGGCGGCGCGGCGTGTCTCATTGCGAAGGGTGCCGACTTATGAGACGGTAACGGCATGAGCGAAATCATCGGCTACGCCCGCGTATCGACCTCGCGCCAGAACCTCGACCGCCAGCTCGACGCACTCGCCGGCATGAGCGCCACCCGCGTATTCACCGACAAGGTGACCGGCCGCACCATGGCCCGCCCCGGCTGGGAGGACTGCCGTTCTCACCTGCGCCGCGGTGACACCCTGGCCGTCGAGAACCTCGACCGCCTCGGCCGATCCACCCTCGAGGTGATCGCCACCGTCAAGGAGCTCGCCGACGACGGCATCGTCGTGCACGCGAAACAGCAGGGCATCCTCGACCCGTCCACGGCCACCGGCCGCCTCATGATCACCATGTTCTCGATGCTCGCCGAGTTCGAGGTCGACCTCAAAGCAGAGCGGGCCGCCGCCGCTCGTGAGGCCGCAGCGGCCCGGGGCAAGCACACCGGCCGCCCCAAGAAGCTCGACACGTCCGACGCCGCGCGCGCCCGTGAGCTGCGCGCACAGGGCCTCTCGGCCGCCGAGGTGGGCAGGTCCCTCGGCGTCTCCCGGGCCACCGTCTACCGCTACCTCGCCGACGATGCGCAGGTGACGGCGTGAACGCTTACCGGTCCGCGTACGAGCTCGGCGTCGCACAGTCCCGCACCATCGGCGCACGTAACCCGTACCTGCCCGCCGAGCTCTACACCCGCGAGATGCTGCTCGCCCAGTGCTGGCACGCGGGCCGCGTCCACGACATGCCCGCCAGTTTCAAGACCGAGGGAGTGATCGCATGACCGATCTGAACGCACCGGCCGACCTGAACGAGCAGGTTGGGAACGCCCGCGACGACCTGCTCGCCCTGATGCGTCGAGTTCGGGAGTTGACCGAGCAGTACGGCGACCTCGACCCCGAGCAGGTTGACGTCGACGAGCTCGGACCGGCGATGAACGGGGCCGTCGCGGTCACCGAGACCATCGACCGACTCTTTGACACGACACGGGCGCTGAACACGGCATATGACGTTCTCGACGGGGCCTTCGGGCTCGGCTCACGGCTGCGGGGCAGGTGATCGAGTGAGCGACTGGACGGTCTACGGCCCAGGTGGGCCGTAGACC
>Ga0247825_10001564_pt1 | contig 15068 bp, 12 predicted proteins | sample 13C_Vanillin_Day_FD_194413 | JGI IMG/M metagenome (GOLD analysis project Ga0247825, IMG submission 194413) | Soil microbial communities from agricultural site in Penn Yan, New York, United States - 13C_Vanillin_Day48 | ecosystem: Environmental > Terrestrial > Soil > Agricultural land | place... | reverse complement strand
GCGTTGCGAGCGTCGCTCGTGAGCCATGCGCTTCCACCCATTCGCGCGCGGCAACAGGATTGTCGAGTGCCGGCCCGGCCGCTTCCGGAGGCGGCGCCTGCTCACGAATCGGACGAACGAGGTCATCGGGCAGATCGGAAAGGGCGTCCATGGCCGCAACGCGCACGCGCGCGTCGCGGTCCCGGTCAACCGCGATTGCCGTGATGGCTTCGAGAAGACGTGTACCGCTCTCCTGCGGCACCCACGTGCGCAGCACGGTGAGCGCGGCAACGACGGTGTCAACGTCGGACGCGCCGAGAGCCGCGAACGCGATTTCCACGGCGTGCGGATTCTCGAGGCCGTCGAGCGCGCTGATCGCCAGCGCGCGCGCCGTCGCGCTATCAGAGGACTCGATGAACCTGGCGAGTCGCGGAAACGCGCGTGCGCCAAGGACGCGCAGGCGCGCGACCGACGCGTCACGTCGGATCGGGTCAGGTGACTGGAGATCGGCGATGAGCCGATCCACTTCGCTGGGCCGTGAGCTCCCTGAGGTCACGTCGTCCACGACCGCCGATGCTACGAGGCTTCTTCGAGCGCCTTGGTCCGCTTCTTCCCGAACAGCCAGGCGAGGCCGATGCTCAGGATATAGAGGACGATCACCGGTCCACCCATGGCCAGCATGCCAACGCCGCCGCCGTCCGGCGAGAGCACGGCTGAGGCAATGACGATGAGCAGCACGGCGTACTTGAAGTGGCGGATCATCAAGCGGGGCGTGACGATACCCAGCCGGGCGAGGAACAGCACGAGAGTCGGCAGCTGGAATGTGATGCCGAGGGCGAGGACCAGCCTGAGATACATGGAGAACGCCGGCTCGACCCTGGGCATGAAGGTCAGAAAATCGTTCGTGAAGCTGACGAAGAATCTCCAGACGATCGGAAACACGAGATAGTGCGCGAAGGCCGCACCGCCGACAAATAGGGTCGACGACATCACGACGAAGGGGATCGCCAGTTTCTTCTCGTGTGCGTAGAGGCCAGGTGCGATGAAGAGCCAGAGCTGCGAGGCAACGACCGGCGACGCCAGGATGAGCCCGGCCATCAGCGCTATCTTGATTTGAAGGAAGAAGGCTTCGCTCGGGTCCGTGTAGATGAGCGTCTGACCGGCAGGCAGCAGCGCCTGCATCGGTCGGAAGATGAACTGGAAGAGCGGGCCCATGAAGAAGAGCGCAATACCGAGTCCTGCGAGAATGGCCACCAGCGAGTAGATGATCCGTCGTCGCAGCTCGTCCAGATGGTCGAGGAACGACATCTTCCCCTGTTCGGATTCGGAGTCGTCGTCCTCCCAATCATCATCGTCTGCAGCCGACGATGTCGACTTCTTCGGAAACGGCACGAGCGCCATCGAGTCGACCTAGGCGGACGTGCCGGTGCTGGTGCGGCTGATCGTTGGCTCCGCTGATTCCGGTGTCACCGGATTCCCGGTTGATCCAGGAGTGATGGGCTGGGCGCTGGCCTCGAGCGCGGACGCCTGCTCGGCCTGCATCTTCGCCTTCTGCTCCTTCTGTTCCTCAACCCTGACTTCTTCTTCGAGGGTGTTGCGGAGCTCGTTCGAGGCCTTTTTGAACTCCCCAAGGCTCTTGCCGAGGGAGCGGCCGAGCTCGGGCAGCTTGCGCGGGCCAAAGATGATGAGCGCGATCACCAGAATAATGACGAGCTCGGGCATTCCAATGGAACCAAACATAAGGCGTACTCCAGCCGGCTCGGGAGCCAGCGTTATTTCCCAGAATACACCCGCCAGCATAAGAAAGGTGAATGGGAGTTCAGCCTTCCCGCTGCGGCTCTGGGTTGCCCGCAAGTGCTTCTACCGATTATAGAAATCCGGTCTGGACGGGGTCAAGGCGAGGGTGTACATTGCTTGTAATATGCCTGTGATGCGTAGCTCTCGTTTTCTGACCTTCGCTGGGCTCGTCATTATCTTTTGTGCCGTCGCAGGCGGGTTCTGGGGCCGCAGTGCGCTCGTTGCGCAGGACCAAATCCCTGACCAGTACAAGGTGTTTACGTCGGCCCTTGGTGCCATCGAGGACAACTACGTCGGCGAATACGAATCAGACCGCCTGGTCTACAGCGCCATCAGCGGCTTGCTACAGACATTGGACCCGCATTCGAGCTTCATGGATCCCCGCAGCTTCGCGCAGATGCGCGAGCGGCAGGAGGGGCGATATTACGGCCTCGGGATCACGATCAACGTCGTCGATGGCGACGTCACCGTCTTCAACGTGTTCGAAGGGTCTCCGGCGCATCAGAAGGGACTTCGCCGCGGCGATGTGATCGCAAAGATTGAAGGGGAAGATGCGAAAGGGTGGACGAGCGAGCAGGCGGTCAGCCGTCTGCGCGGACCCAAGCAGTCATCCGTCAACATCTCGATTCGCCGCGCGGGTTACGACGGGCTGATCGATCTCGCCGTCACGCGCGACGAGGTTCACATTCCAACCGTGCCCGCGGCAGTCATGCTCGATGCGACGACGGGTTACATCAAGCTGCAGGATTTCGGCGAGAACACCGATCAGGAGCTTGGCCGTGCGCTCGAGATGCTGACGAAGCAGGGCATGGCGCGCCTCGTGTTCGACCTTCGCGGGAATCCGGGCGGTGCGCTCGATCAGGCGATTCGCGTCTCGAATCGATTCCTGCCCAAGGGCGACTTGATCGTCTACACGCGCGGCCGCGTGCCGAACTCCGATCAGGACTATCGCGCAACGGAACAGAGCGACTACTTGCGTGTGCCGATGATCACGCTGGTCAATCGCAGCAGCGCGAGCGCGTCGGAGATTGTGTCGGGTGCTCTTCAGGATCACGATCGTTCGCTCATCGTCGGCGAGACGACGTTCGGCAAGGCGCTTGTGCAGTCGGTGTACCGCGTAGCTGAAGGTGCTGGCGCGGCGATCACGACCGCTCGCTACTACACGCCGAGCGGTCGATTGATTCAGCGTCCGTGGGATGTCGGCTTCGACGAGTACCTCACATACACGTGGCGTGAGCAAGACGGTAACAAGGTTCACAAGCCTGACGACCTGAAGTACACGGACGCAGGGCGCAAGGTGTACAGCGGCGGAGGCGTCGAGCCGGATCGCCGGTACGACGGCCCGTCAGATGGATTCAACCCGTCACGCTTTGGTCGCACGATCGCGGCGCGCAATCTCTTCGACACCTACGCGCAGCAGTTCACGCGCAAGGGCGACACTCGCGTCACGCGACGCGGTGCTCAGCCTCGCGAACTGACCCCCGACTTCGAGGTGAATGACGAGATGCTGGCCGAGTTCAAGAAGCTCGTGCAGCAGTCGCCGATTCCGTTCGACGAGGCAGCGTGGACCTCCGATCTCGAGTTCATCAAGGCGATGATCCACCGCGAGATCGACATCGATCTCTTCGGAGTCGCCGCGGCGTACAAGAACCTGGCGCGCCACGATCCGCAGTTGCAATTTGCTCTGACGCTGTTCCCCGAGGCCCAGCAGTTGCTCAATATGAGCCGGCAGAACAACAGCGGTCGCCGGGCAGCGCGCTGACGCCAGATTGGTCGCCTAGCCCAAAATGTTGTGGTAGGACTTGGGTCTTGCCACAATAACTAGGCCCTGCTAGACTCCCACCGGTTCGGCTCGCTACTCGTCCAACCGCCCGCCGCCTGTTTCCCAGCACGCCGGTCGGGTTCAGTCTGACATGTTAGCAAGGGGCAGTAATGCGTCTCGAGCGTCTCGAAATCTCGGGTTTCAAGTCCTTCTCCGATCGGTCGGAGCTCTCCTTCGATCAGGGCGTCACCGCCATCGTCGGGCCCAACGGGTGCGGCAAGAGCAACGTTGCCGATGCCATTACGTGGGTTCTCGGCGAACAGAGTGCCAAGAGCCTCCGCGGCGACAAGATGGAAGACGTGATCTTCAACGGCAGCGACGCCCGGAAGCCGGGCGCGGCCGCTGAAGTTCGCTTGCGTCTTGGCGGCCTTCCCGCGCCACCGGCTCTCGCGACGCCAATTCCGGCGACACCGACACCCGTCGCTGAGGTGCCCACGCTCGAGGAGTTCCATCCAGCGCACCAGAACGGCAACGGTCACGACGCCGCCAATGGAAATGCGCACGCAGTGATTACGGAGATGGCCGACGCCTTTACTCGCGACGTCGAAGTCACGAGGCGCCTATACCGTTCGGGGGAGAGTGAGTACTTGATCGACGGCGCCGTGTGCCGCCTCCGCGACGTTCACGAGCTCCTGATGGACACCGGGCTCGGTGCCAAGGCTTACTCAATCATCGAGCAAGGCAAGATCGGCATGATCCTCAGTTCGCGTCCGGCAGACCGGCGCCAGCTGATCGAAGAAGCCGCCGGGATCACGAAGTACCGCTCGCGGCGACGGGCGGCAGAACTGAAGCTCGAAGCTGCCCAGCAGAACCTGACGCGAATCGACGACATCGTGTTCGAAGTCGAAAAGCAGCGCGGCGCGTTGAAGCGACAGGCTGCGAAGGCGCGACGCTACGGCCGGCTGCGCGAGGAATACCGCCGCTGGGAGAAGGTGCTCTTTGCGCGACGGTATCGAGATCTGGCCGGCGCGATCGAATCGGCGCGAGGGCGACTCGCGGTCACCAGAGAGCGCGAGTCTGCAGCGCAAGCACATCTTGCCGAGATCGAAGCGGACCTTGCCCGCTTGCGCATCGAGCAGGCCGAGGCCGAGGGGCGCTCTTCTCAGATCCGCGAGGACGCGCACGCTCGCGAGCTCGACATCAACCTGCGCCAGCAGCAACAGGAATTCAACCGACAGCAGATCGAGACGCTCGACGGGCGCAGACGGGATGTGGCCGCCGAAATCCACGAGCTCGAGGCGCGGCGCGAGCCCGCACGCCTGGCGCTCGAAGTACGCCGTGAAGCTGCGATCGAGATCGAGCGGACGCGAGACGAGGCCGGCGATGTGATGGCATCCGCCAGCGCAGAGCACGCGCAGGCGCAGTCGCAAATCGACGGGCTCGACGGGCGCGTCGAAGAGATTCGCAGCCATTTGTTCCGAACGTCGAACGCAACGACGACCGTGCGCCACGTGATGGAGCACACCGCCGTGCAGCATGAGCGTGTCGGCGAGCAACTCGCCAAGCTCGATGTCGAGCAGGACGACGGGCGGCGCGAAGGCGAGAAGGTCGAGGCGGATCGTGCCGCCGCATCCGACGCACGTGCGCAGTCGCATGCGGCACTAGAGCGAATCACGCGGGAGCTGGCGGATCGCCGCACGCAGCTCGCAATGTCGAGAAGCGAACACGACGGGCGCACGCGAGACCTGCGCGCGCGCGAGCAGGAGTTGGCCGCCGTCGAGGGACGGCTCGCGTCGCTCGAGGAGCTGGCTGCCAGTCGTGCGGATTTCGGTGATGCCGCCCGGATGGTGCTCGTGCGGGCGAACGGGCATGTCGGTCAGCAGGGCGCGGTTGCAGACTTTCTCGAGGTGGACAGTCGATACGAGCGCGCGGTCGAAGCTTGTCTCGGCGACCTGCTCCAGCATGTGATCGTCGAGCGGCACGATCAGGCGGCTGCGGGCTTGTCACTTGTTCGACAGGAGGATGCAGGCCGGTGCGGATTCGTCGTCGTTGAACCTGGATCCAACGGATACCACCCCCACAACGCTCTTCGTGCGCCGGGCATCGTGCCGGTTTCGGATGTTCTCCATGTCAGCGGCCCTCACGCCGCCACGATTCTGAAAGTCATTCCCGAGGCGTATGTCGCCGAGAGCTTCGAGCAGGCGGTGACGTTCTCTCACGAGACGTTCGCGCCGATCGCGACGATCGAGGGCGACGTCTTCCGTGGGCCTCATCTCGTGGCTGGTGGCGCGAAGGTCGAGTCGCGAGGAATCCTGGCCACCCGTCGTGAGATCAAGGAACTACGCGAACGCGTCGGACGCGATCGACAACTGTTGGCGCAATTGGCGGCCGAAGTCGCCAGCCTCGATGCGCGCATCGTCGAAGCCACCAGCGCGATCGGTGTGCTCCAGGAAGAGGAGCACGTTCACGAGAAGGCGCTTGTGGGGCACGACGCACAGCTCGCCCGCGCCGCAGAAGACACACTTCGCCTGTCGCGCAAGTCGGACCTCGTGGCAATGGAGCGACGGCGCGCCGAAGAGGAACGAGCCGCGCTCGAGACCCGTCGCGCGGACGCGGAAATTTCGATGGCGAGGCTCGCAGAAGAGCAACGAGTCATCGAAGACGAGCTCGGTGAAGCGCAGCGGCGGCTGGCAGCCGCGCGGGAGACCGTCAACTCGCTCGCCACGCGTGCCGCCGAAGCGCGTGCGTCGCACGCCGCGCTCGTCGAACGGGCGTCTGCCGTCGGCGCAGAAGTGCTCCGGCTCGAAGAAGGCGGACGCGATCTCGAAGTCAGGATCGCAAGCAGAATCTCCGAGCAACAGCAGACTTACAGCCGGCGCGAAGCGCTCATCGCAGCCATCGCATCGAGCGAGACGGCGCTCGACGAGGACGTCATCGCGCTCGAGTCGATGCGCGGCACACTGCGCGAGGCTGATGACGCAGCCGCCGCACTCCGATCGACGGTCGACGAACAGGACGTGGCGATTCGTCAGGCTCGTCGCACGCTCGAAGAGATCCGAGTCGAGGCGAGCGATCTCGAGGTGTCACGGGCGACGGCCGAAAGCGATCTGACACACCTCGCGCAGGCGTGTGTCGACGCCGTCCAGAACACCCTCGACGAGGTGCTCGCGCAGGTTGAAGAGATGGAGCGGAGCGGTCAGGCGACGCCGGACGCGGCCGCGATCTCTGCCGAGGAGCCCGACCCGGAGGCCGACGAGGAGAGCATTGCCGCTTCGGCTGACGTGCAGGCAGCTTCCGTGGAGCAGGTTGCCGCGATCGATGCGCCGACGACAATGACGGCGGAGGAAGCCATCGCCCGGTTGAAGGCAAAGATCGATCGGCTCGGGCCGGTCAACATGATGGCCATCGAGCAGTTCGACGAGCTCGAAGGGCGGCACGTGTTCCTCACGACGCAGCGCCGCGATCTCGTTGACTCGATCGCCCAGACGTCCGAGGCGATCGCCCGCATCGACGAGACCACGAAAGCCAGATTCACCGAAGCGTTCGCAGCCATTCAGGCCAACTTCCAGGTCACGTTCAGCACGCTGTTCGGCGGCGGCCGCGCCGGTCTCGCGCTGCTCGACGAGAACGATCCGCTCGAAAGCGGCATCGACATCGTCGCGTCGCCTCCAGGGAAGCGGTTGCAGAGCGTTCAGCTGCTTTCAGGCGGTGAAAAGGCGATGACGGCGATCGCGCTGATGTTCGCCATCTTCAGGTACAAGCCGAGCCCGTTCTGCCTGCTGGACGAGATCGACGCACCGCTCGACGATGCCAACGTGCACCGGTTCGTCGAGATGCTGCGGGGCATGCTCGACCGCACGCAGTTCATCCTCATCACGCACAATCGGCAGACCATGGAAATCGCCAACCGGCTCTATGGCGTGACGATGGAGGAGCCGGGCGTGTCGAAGTTGATCTCGGTCCAGCTGAATTAACCCGAACGATCCGAACTGGCCGGACGTAGTAGAGTTCGGGAGGTTCGACGTTATGAGCAGCCGACATCTATGGGCCGGGGGCGTGGTGCTAGGCCTTGCCCTGGGCTCCGTCGCATGCGACGTCAAGGTCGGCGAGGGCGGCGGCCTGTCGGTCGACTTTGCCGCCGGCAAGGCCAGCGATGAGTGGGTCCGTACCTACGACATCAAGCCAGGCGCGCGCCTGGAAATCATCAACATCAACGGCCAGATTCATGCCTCACCGGCGACGGGCAGCCAGGTCGAGGTTCGCGCCATCCGGGAGGTCAGGACCGGCAGCGAGGAGGCCTCGCGCGAGCTGCTCAAGAAGAGCGAGATGCGCGAAGCGGTCACCCCGGACGGGGTCACGATTGAAGCGCCAGAAAGTCAGGGGCGCGGTGGCGGCGGATTCCGCCGCCCGCAGCTCACCGTTAAATACGAGGTGCGGGTGCCGCCCGGCTTGAACATGCGGTTCAAGACGCAGAACGGCGAAGTGCGTCTCGACAACGTGAACGGCGTTCGCATCGAGGCGATGACGACGAATGGCGGCATCACAGGTCGAGGCGTTTCGGGCGCCATCGAGGCGCAGACCGTGAACGGCGGCATCACGATGGACCTGGCGTCCGTCACTGGCGACTCTCGCATGGTGACGGTCAACGGGGGTGTGATGCTCACTGTTGCGCCGGGTGTGAATGCCAACCTCGAGGCGACTGTCGTGAATGGCGGCATTCAAGTGCGGGACGGACTTCAGCTGTCAGTCGAAGAGCAGAGCCGCCAGCGAGTTGCCGGTCGCATCGGAAGTGGCGGACCTCGTGTTGTCGTGCAGACCACGAACGGCGGCGTTCGACTCGGGAACGGTGCGCCAGGCTCGTAGACGGCTCGAGTCGTTCATGCCTCGCAGGTAAACGAGATCGGTGGCCAACGAAGACAAGTCGGCGAGATACCACAGGCTGCGTCGACGTACCGCGCTGCTCGATACCATCGTCCAGGCTCTCTTCCTCATCCTGCTCGTGTTGAGCGGCGCCTCGAGTGCCATCCGCGCGAATGTCGAGGTCGCCGTCGGCACGAGCTTCATTCCCGTCGTCATCACCTGCGTGCTGGTGCTCGCGGGGCTATCCGAGCTGCTGCACCTGCCATTCGCCTTCTATCAGGGAGTCGTTCTCGAACGCCGCTACGGACTCTCGCGGGAAACTGCGGGACGCTGGCTTGCGGATCACATCAAGGCGGCGGCGCTCGTGCTCGCGTATCTTGCACTCGCGGGTATCGTCGTCGCGGCGTTGATTCGACTGAGTCCTGACAGGTGGTGGCTCTTCGCTGCGATCTGTTTCGCAGTCGTGCTCATCGGGTTGGCGCGGTTCGCGCCGGTGCTCCTGCTCCCCCTGTTCTACGACGTGCGGCCGCTCGATCGAGAAGACTTGCGCGTGCGCCTGATGGCGCTCGCCGAGAAGGCCGGGACACCTGTGCTCGGCGTGTTCGAGTGGCGTCTCGGCGATCGCACGAGCAAAGCCAATGCGGCACTCGTTGGCATTGGCAAGACGCGTCGCATCCTGGTGTCCGACACCTTGCTCGCGGCGCACTCCGATCAGGAGATAGAGACCGTCTTCGCCCACGAGCTCGCGCATCATGTCTACGGCGACATCTGGTCGGCGCTGGCGCTCGAGGTCGTGCTCGTGACCGTAGGGTGCTATCTCGCCGATTACGTGCTGACGACGTTCGGGTTGAGCGCGGGCTTGGACGGGAAGTCCGACGTGGCAGGGTTCCCGCTGATTGCTCTCGCCGGCGGCGTTGTGTCGGTGGCGCTCAGGCCGATGACCAACGCGCTCTCGCGGGCGCACGAGCGGCGAGCCGATCGCTACGCGCTCGAGACGACAAAGAACTCATCGGCGTTTATCAGCGCGATGAGGCGGCTCGCGTCAACCAACCTCGCAGAGGAACAGCCATCGCGGTTCGTCGAGTTGTTCTTCCACACGCACCCCTCCACCACCGCACGGATCGAAGCCGCGAAAGCGTGGACGGGGGAGAAGTGACTGAGTCGCTGAGGAGCTACTTTCCTCGAACAATCAGCTCGCCGCGCATCTGCGCGTGGCGGGCGTCGTTGGTCAGATTGGAATAGAACGCAAACGTACCAGCCCGGTCGGCGCGGAACTCGAGTGTTGTCGAGCCGCCCGCGGGCACACGGCGTGACACGCGATACTCGTCGATGGTTACGCTGTAGGCGTTGTCCTCGCTCTGCACCGTGAGCTTGACGAGGTCATCTTGTGAGACTTCGATGCGGGCAGGGTTGAACCGGTAGTTGCGCGCCGTCAGCGTAATTTCGCGTTTGTTGGGGGCCTGCTCCTGGGCGCGTGCGTGGAGTGCGAAGGGCGAGAGCAGACTCACCACGCCTACAACCAACAGGCTGGACGTCCGACTCATCAGCTTCATCTATGCAGTTTAGACGACCGGGACGTGGTCCCGGTTCGTCTATGCACGGATTCGCTTACTCTTTTGCGGCGGGGGCGGGCGTTGCACCCTTTTGCGCCTCGTCCTGCAGCAGAGCCTTGCGGCTGAGTCGGATCTTGCCGGTGGGATCGATGTTGATGACCTTCACAAGGATCTGCTGACCCTCCTTCAGCTCATCGCGCACGTCCTTCACGCGGTGGTTCGCGATCTCCGAAACGTGGAGCAGGCCGTCGGTGCCGGCCATGATCTCGACGAACGCTCCGAAGTCGGTGATGCGCTGCACCTTGCCCATGTAGGTCTTATTGAGCTCTGGCGTTGCCGTCAGTTCCTGGATGATGCCGATCGCCTTGGCAGCGGATTCACCATCAGCGGATGCGACGTTGACCTGACCGTTGTCCTCGACGTCAATCTTCACGCCCGTGCGCTCGATGATGCTGCGGATCATCTTGCCGCCAGGGCCGATGACATCGCGGATCTTGTCGACCGGGATCTTGATCGTGATGATGCGCGGCGCGAACATCGACATGTTCCCGCGCGTGGTCGGCAGCGTCTTGGCCATCTCGCCGAGGATGTGCATCCGGCCGGCCCTGGCCTGTTCGAGCGCCTTGGCCATGATCTCCGACGTGATGCCGGTGACCTTGATGTCCATCTGCAACGCCGTGATGCCGTGCGCGGTGCCTGCCACCTTGAAGTCCATGTCGCCGTAATGGTCTTCGGCGCCGGCGATGTCCGAGAGCACGGCATACTTGCCGGTCTTCTCGTCCATGATGAGTCCCATGGCGATGCCAGCGACAGCCGCCGAGATCGGTACGCCTGCGTCCATCATGGCCATCGAGCCGCCGCAGACCGACGCCATCGACGAGGAGCCATTGGACTCGAGGATGTCCGAGACGAGGCGCATCGTGTAGGCGAACTTCTCTTCAGAGGGAACGACCGGCGCGAGCGCGCGCTCGGCGAGGGCACCGTGCCCGATCTCGCGGCGGCCCGGTCCGCGCTGCGGTCCCGTCTCACCGACCGAGAAGGGCGGGAAGTTGTAGTGGAGCATGAAGCGCCGGTACTGCTCACCGGTGACGTGCTCGATCTTCTGCTGGTCATCGGCCGTGCCGAGTGTGCAGCTCACCAGCGCCTGCGTCTCGCCGCGGGTGAAGACAACCGAACCGTGCACGCGGGGGAGGATGCCGGTCTCTGTCCAGATCGGACGGATCTCGTCGAACTTCCGGCCGTCCAGGCGCACGCCGCGCTCGAGCGCCTCGTCGCGCATCGCCTTTTCCTGGAGCTCGTGGAAGACGTGCTCCGCGTCCTTCTTCTGTTGCGCGTCATCCTCGGGCAGAGACGCCAGGAGGTCCTCGAGCACGGCATCGACCTGTCCGTAGCTCTCCAGCTTCTGCTTGATGCGCATCGCATCGGTCAGAGGGCCGAGGGCTTTCTTCTCGACCTGCTGATAGAACTCGGGAGCGATCGCCTTGGCGGTGACCACGATCTTCTTCTTGCCGGTGGCGGCCTTCAGTTCGTCGATGCCCGCGACGATCTGCTTGATCGCGGCGTGAGCGGCTTCGAGCGCGCCGACGACCTGCGCCTCAGAGACTTCCTTGGCTCCCGCCTCGACCATCACGATGCCGTCGCGCGTGCCCGCGACGATCAGGTCGAGCGCGCTCTGTTTGCGCTCGGAGTACGTCGGGTTGATGACGTACTCGTTGTTGACCAGGCCGACGCGCACGCCGGCCACGGTCTTGTCGAACGGGATCTCGGAGATGGCCAGCGCCGCGGAGGCGCCGGTAATCGCCAGGACGTCGGCGTCATTCTCGGTGTCGGCAGACATGAGAAGCGCGATGATCTGCGTCTCGAAGCGCCAGCCTGAGGGAAAGAGCGGACGGATCGGTCGATCGATCAGCCGGCTTGTGAGGACTTCCTTTTCCGCAGCTTTGCCCTCGCGTTTGAAGAAACCGCCAGGGATCCGTCCCGACGCGTAGGCGTACTCGCGGTAGTCCACGGTCAGGGGGAGGAAGTCCACATCGCGCGGGCTCGCGGCCCGCGAAGCGGCCACGAGCACCATGGTGTCGCCGGACCGGACGATCACCGCGCCGTGAGCCTGCTTGGCCAGCTTGCCCGTTTCGAGTGTCAGCGTACGGGATCCAACCTGGATCTCGCGCCTCTGCAAATTAACGTTGTGCATGTGACTAGGTTCTACTTACGTATGCCGAGGCGCTTGATGAGATCGGCGTAGCGCTCGGAGTCTTTGCTCTTGAGGTAATCGAGCAGCCGTCGTCGCTGGCCCACCAGCTTCAGCAGCCCCCGGCGGGAATGGTGATCCTTTGCGTGGATCTTGAAATGCTCCGTGAGGTAGTTGATGCGCTCGCTGAGGAGCGCGACCTGAACCTCGGGCGAGCCCGTGTCACCGTCGTGTGTCTTGTACGTTCCGATAATGCCGCTCTTCCGGTCACTGCTCAACGCCACTGGTGGCTCCTTCACGAACGGTTCAGACGCGATGTCCAGGTCACTGGCCCCCCGTCATCCACCAAACCGCCGTATGGTTGCGAGTGTTGCTGCTGCCTTAAACAGTTCATTTTAAATCAGGACAACGGCTGGGTGCAAAAATTCGCCGGTCGAGTCAACTGTCGCGAGCGCAACGAGTTGGCCTTCTTCATCAATCAATCGAGTCCATGCGCCGGGGCTGTTTCGAATGATTCCGCCCCCAACAAGGTGAGTGGCGCTGAGCATCTGCCCGTGAGCCACGCGCTTTCGTCCCTCTTCGCCGAGCCGAACGGAGGGCATGGCTGGCAGGAGACGCTCGAGCGATATCCAACGCTCGGTCACTGCCACGCTCGATTGCTTCACGCGCTCGAGCCCGACGGCTTGACTGATGGTGAATTCACCACAGCGGGTCCGTCGCAGCGACTCGAGGCAAGCCCCTGTGCCCACGAGCTCACCAAGCGAATGGGCAAACGTCCTCACGTAAAAGCCGGCCGAGCAGGTGACGTGGATGCGCGCTGAGGCGCCGGAGCACTCGACCAGGTCGGCGCGCGGCAGAAGCACGGGCACGGCTTGTAGAGTCACCGTTTCGTCACGACGCGCGCGTGCATAGGCCCGTTCGCCCGCAACCTTCTTTGCCGAGAACGCCGGTGGAACCTGCAGATACTCCCCGCGCAGCGATGCAAGCGCAGCCTCGACCGCGTCACGCTCAGGCACACGATCGGATCGGCTGGTTTCGGTGCCAGTGATGTCGTAGGAGTCCGTCGAGATGCCGAATCGAATGGTGGCTTCGTAGTCCTTGTCCGAGGAGACGAAGAACCGCACGAGTCTCGTGGCTCGACCGCATGCCAGCGGCAGGACGCCCGTGGCCAGAGGGTCGAGCGTTCCGGTGTGGCCGATACGTCGCTCGTGAAGAGATCGCCTGGCAACCGCAACGACGTCGTGCGACGTCAGCCCCTGCGGTTTGTCGACGACGAGGACACCGTCCACTTATTGTCTTGCCGCCTCGATCGCCTGCGTCAGCTTCCCCTCGAAGAGCATCTTCAGATCGGCGAAGTCGCCGCGCGCGGAGCAACCCGCCGCGTTGGTGTGACCGCCGCCGCCGAACTCGCGTGCGATGGCGTTGACGTTGATCGCGCCCTTCGATCGCATACTCACACGCCAGTCGCCCGGACCGTTCTCCTTGAAGAACGCGACCGCCATGATGTCCTTCACGGTAAGCGGAAGGTTCACCAGCCCCTCGGTATCCTCGTAGGTCCCGCCACACTCACGGGCCAACTGCTGGTCGACGGAGACTGTTGCGATGTGTCCCGTCGGATCGAGCTGCATCCGGTGAAGCACTGCACCATACAGCTTGAGCCGCGCGAGGTTGTTGCTGTCGAAGATGCTGCGCGCCACCGCGGTAGCGTTGACGCCAGCTTCGACGCACTGCCGGCAGATGTCGAACGTGCGCGGCGTGATGTTCGAATAATGAAACGCGCCCGTGTCGGTCAGGATCGCGACATAGACGTGTGTGGCGATCTCGGGCGTTAGTGAGACGCCCAGTGCGCCGATCAACTCGAAGACCATCTCGCCGCAGGCCGCGGCGGAGAGGTCCAGCCAGTTCATCGCCCCGAACATCGTGTTGCCGGGATGATGATCGATATTGATCAGGTAGCCCTCGTCGAGACCGGCAATGCCGGTTCGCTGCGTATCCCCGCACTCGAGGACGATCACGGCGTCGCCTGGATCGTCGACGTGGTCGGTCACCTCGATCGAATCGACACTCGGAAAGACCTGCATCTGGGGCGGCACTCTGTCGCGACTGACGACGCGTGCCTGTTTGCCGAGTCGCTGAAGGGCCAGGGCCATCGCGAGCGAAGACCCGACGGCGTCGCCGTCGGGTCGCGCGTGCGAGGCCACGACGAAGCGTTGCCGGCGGCGGATCTCGGTAGCGACGTGAGCGGCCGTCGTCTCAGCGGTTGTTGTGGCCATGCCCGTTGGTGTCCTCGGTCTCCTCCCCGTCGCGCTCGACGGCGCGCTGCGCCTCTTCCTCATGAAGGTCGCGCAGGATTTGCTCGATGCGATCCTGATGCGCCACCGATTCGTCGAATCGGAAATCGAGTTCCGGTACCCGACGCAGGCGCAACCGGCCTCCGATATGACGTCGAAGGAACGGCGTCGCCCGCTCGAGCGCCGCCGCGGTCTCGCGGCGTGCCGCCTGGTCGCCCATCATCGTGTAGAACACCCGCGCCAGTTGCAGGTCGGGGGACATCTTGACACGGGTCAGGGTGATGAAGCCGATGCCGGGATCGTGGACGACGCCACGACTGAGGAGGTCGCTGAGCTCCCGCCGAATCTGATCGCCGACGCGATCGGGTCTGTGCCCTTGAGCCATTACGTCAGGTACTCGACCTCGGACCGGGTCATCAACCCCGGCTCGAGGCGTTCGATTTCGTTTGCGGCGTCTGCGAGTTCCTGTTCCACATGCAGCGTGGTGTTCGAGATGGCGACGATGCCGAGGCTCGCACGCTGCCATAGGTCCTGATGCTCGAGTTCGGCGACGGCGACGTTGAACTTCTGCAGGCGGTCTTTGATCCGCCGGAGCACCATGCGCTTGTCCTTGAGCGACTGCGCGTAGGGAATATGGA
>Ga0247825_10001563_pt1 | contig 15068 bp, 14 predicted proteins | sample 13C_Vanillin_Day_FD_194413 | JGI IMG/M metagenome (GOLD analysis project Ga0247825, IMG submission 194413) | Soil microbial communities from agricultural site in Penn Yan, New York, United States - 13C_Vanillin_Day48 | ecosystem: Environmental > Terrestrial > Soil > Agricultural land | place... | reverse complement strand
AACCTCGAACTCTCCCCGCCTTGACAGCCCGCAAATCCTGACCGATAAGATAGGTAGCGTCTCGGACGCGTCCACGCCTGTGGACTCGTACCGCCGGACGTTTTCGAAAGGAATGTGTTCAAACAGCAGGTGGCGACCCTGATCGCAGACGCCAGCGGACGCAAGTCCCCTGCTCCTACCATGTCCGCAGAACCTCCCGATAGCTCTTCAGGCCACCATAGGACCCACCGGCGATGAGCCAGCCAGTTGTCCTTGTCCTCGCCGGTGGCGTCTCCAGCCGATTCTGGCCCTTACGCGACAAACTCCTGATTCCGTTCGGTTCTCAGAGCCTTCTCGAACGCCATTTGCGCGCCCTCAGCGATCTGGGCTGCGACCGTATGGTGGTTGTCACGCGCCCCGACCTCGTCGAGACCGTGCAGCAGATCGGCCGTACTGTACGCGGCGACATTCGCGTTGCGGTCCAGACCGACGCGCGGGGCATGGCCGATGCTGTCCTCAGCGCCCGGCCCGTCCTCGAGGCCTTCGGCGACGGCCCGCTCTACATTACTCAGGCCCACGACGTGGTCGAGCGCCGTCTTCACGCCGAGATGCTCGGCGCGTGGTCGCGACACAGCTCGAGCACAGCCGGACTCGTCGCCGCCGTCCGGGTCCAGACATATTTCCCCGGCGGTTACCTATCCCTGAAGGGCGACCAGCTCACATCCGTAGTCGAGAAGCCCGGCCCAGGCAACGAGCCCAGCGACCTTATCAACCTCGTCGCCCACGTCCACAGCTCATGGCTCGCCCTCGCACAGGCGCTGCGGTTTGCCACGGCCCATGGCGAAGGCGACGACGCTTACGAGCGCGCGCTCACGACCCTCATGGAAACCAGCGACTACTACGCGCACGTCTACGACGGACGTTGGCAGGGCCTCAAGTACCCGTGGCACCTGCTAGAAGTCATGGACCTCATGTTCGAGCTGTGGACGCGTGGAGACGAGTCGCCCGGCGCTGAGTACGAGCAGCGGGAGCCGGGCGTGTTCGTCGCGAGCGGCGTGCGCATCTTCCCCGGCGCTCACATCGCGGCGCCGGCCCTTCTCGGGCCGCACTCGATCGTCGGCAACAACGCCCTCGTGCGCGGCTCCATTGTTGGCCCCCGCGCCGTCGTCGGCTTTGGCAGCGAGATTGCCCGCAGCTACCTCAGCGCCGAAGTCGAGCTGCACCACAACTACGTCGGCGACAGCGTTTTCGACCGCGCTTCATCCATGGGCTACGGCGCCACGACCGCCAACTACCGCATCGATGGCCGCACGGTGCCCTCGATGGTCGGCGCCCAGCGCATCGACAGCGAGCGCATGAAGCTGGGTCTCATGCTCGGCGCCGGCACCAAGATTGGCGTCAACACGAGCACGATGCCCGGCGTCAAAATCGGCGCCAACGCGCTCATCGGTCCCATGATCCGTGTCACGAAGGACGTACCCGATGGCGAGCGCGTCCTCGAAGAGGATGTGTATGGACGCCTATAGTCTCGCGGCCGTGGCGCTGCTTGCCGTCTGTCTCATCCTCATGGTCTTCGTCGCCGCTGTCGAAGCCGGGCTCATCACCATCAGCCGCGCCCGCGTGCGCCTGATGGCGGGACAAGGCGTACCGAGGGCCGAGATTCTCGCTACCTTTATTCAAGAGCGCTCGAACCTGCTGGGCGCCCTCGCCCTGGCGCGAGATATGGCTCTCGTGTTCGGCGCTGTGCTCGCCGTCAGTGTGGTCACTCGGGAGCGAGGCCACAGTTGGCCGCTAACCATCGTAATCGTCATCGGCGCCCTCGCCTTGTTCGCTCTGCTTCAGGCGATCCCGCGTGCGCTGGTCTCGCGCAACCCGGAGCGCTGGGGCCTGCGCCTCGCCCCCTTTATTGGCACCTTCAAGTGGCTGTTCGGCGGCGCCGGCCGCATCCTCAACCTGCCCGCGCGCATGGTCAGCCGTCCCACCTCGCATGAAGAGGCGGAGATGTTGAGGCTGCTTGACCTCGAGGAGACCGAGGGCGACCTCGAAGAGGACGAGCGCAAGATGATCCGCGGCGTCTTCGGACTCGAGGACACGGCGGCGCGCGAGATCATGACGCCCCGCACCGACGTCGCCGCCGTCGACACCGACAACAGCGTCGAAGAGGTCGTGCGTCTGATCATCGACCGTGGTTTCAGCCGAATCCCGCTCTACGAGAAGCACGCCGACTCGGTCCTCGGCATCATCTACGCCAAGGACCTTTTCCGGTACCTCGCCGAAGGCCGCATGCCCAAGGCCCTCAAGGACGTCGCCCGCCCCGCCTTCTTCGTGCCTGAATCGAAGCGCCTGGACGACCTCCTCACCGATATGCGCAAGCAGCGCGTCCACATGGCCATCGTCGTCGACGAGTACGGCGGCACCGCCGGCCTGGTGACGATCGAGGACCTCCTCGAAGAAATCGTGGGTGAAATCGAGGACGAGTACGACCGCGTCGAGCACTCGATCGTGCGCATCAGCGACGACGAAGCCCTCCTCGACGGCCGCGTCGCCATCGAAGAACTGAACGAGCTGTTCCGCGTCGACATCGACGACGAGGACTACGACTCAGTCGGTGGCTGTGTGTTCCACCTCCTCGGCCGTGTCCCTGCTGTTGGCGACGTCGTCGAGACCGACAACGTCCGCCTCACCGTCCTCTCGGTAGACGGCCACCGCGTGCGCCGGCTGCGCGCCCAGCGTCTGGAGAAGAAGCCGGAACCGGAGCACGAGGGGAACGGCAACGGCAAACGCAACGGCGGACAGTAGCTGCACTGCAATCCACTTATCCGGTCCTCTTCCGCTGGCCACCCTTGACACCCTTGCTATCGTGAAACCATCACCCCCAAGAACCCTTGGTGAAATAGCTTCAGGTGGTGCGTGCGCCACGCTTCGGTGACGCGTGCTTGCGCCGTTCAGGAAATCGTGAGTAAGATTCGTGGCCATGAACGAACGTTCTAGCGAAACGGGCTACTGGATAGCCTTTACGCGCATCCCGCGCATTGGGACTATGCGCGTTGCTCGCCTCCAGGCCTACTTCGGCACGATGGCCGAGGCCTGGCGCGCCGGTCCGTCCGACCTCCGCATCGCAGGGCTAGATCAGGCCACCGTGTCGAGCATCGTCGAGGAGCGGGCGAACATTGATCCCCTAAATGAGCTAGATCTCGTGCGCAAGGCCGGCGTCAAGGCATACACCTGGAACGACCCCGAGTACCCGGCCCGCCTGAAGGAGATAGACGACAAGCCACCGGTGCTCTTCGTGCGTGGCGACCTCGTCCCGGACGACGAGTGGGCCGTCGCCGTCGTGGGTACGCGCATGGCGTCGCCCTACGGTCGCCAGGAGGCGGAGCAATTCTCTGCCGGCCTCGCTCGCCAGGGGATAACAGTCGTTAGCGGACTCGCGCGCGGTATCGACGGTGTCGCTCACCGGACGGCGCTTGCAACCGGTGGCCGCACGATCGCCGTGCTCGCGTGTGGGCTCGATATCATCTACCCGCCGGAGCACGTCAAGCTCGCGACTGAAATTTCGCAGCGGGGCGCGCTCGTCTCGGAGTACCCGCTGGGCACAAAGCCGCGCGCCGACTACTTCCCCCGCCGGAACCGCATTCTCAGCGGTATTAGCCTGGGTGTGCTAGTAATAGAAGGAAGCGAGAAGAGCGGCGCCCTCATCACGGCGCGTGCTGCGCTCGATCAGAACAGGGAAGTATTCGCACTACCAGGTGAAATCAATCGAGTGCAGTCTGAGGGTCCAAACAAACTTATCCAGAAGGGTGAGGCCAAGCTCGTCAGATGTACGGAAGATATTCTTGAAGAACTGAATCTCACCATGACCGCCGTCGCTCCGCAGTTGGAGTTGCGCGAAGTGACGGTGGATGACCCCACGGAAGCCAGCCTGCTCAAGGTGTTGACCAACCAACCGCTGTACATTGATGACGTACAACGGGCCAGTGGTCTCCCGATTGCTTCCGTTTCCAGCGCCCTCGCCCTCCTCGAACTGAAGGGCCTCGTGCGCCAGGTGGGGCCCATGAGCTTCATCAAGGCCCGAGAAGTCACCAGCCATCACCGTAGCTAATAGCAGAGAGAGGACTGTATAGTCCCAATACATATGCCAGCCAAGAAGACCCCGTCCAAGACCACAAAGACCACTTCTCGGAGCCGCAGCGCAGCCGCTGTTGCCGAAGGAACCAACGGCACGACGCCCCGTCGCGGCCGGACGCGCGAGCTTGTCATCGTCGAGTCGCCCGCCAAGGCGCGCACGATCTCCGGCATCCTCGGCGCCGGCTTCGAAGTAACGGCTTCCGTCGGCCACGTGCGCGACCTGCCAAAGTCCAAGCTCGGCGTCGACGTCGACAACGAGTTCCTTCCGTCTTACATCGTGCCCAAGGAGAAGAAGGACGTTGTCGCCAAGATCCGGGAAGCGGCCGCCAGGGCAAGCGCCGTCTATCTGGCGACAGACCCCGACCGTGAAGGCGAGGCCATCTCCTGGCACCTCGTCGAAGCCGCCGGTCTTGACCAGCCCGGCCGGCCCTTGCACCGCGTAGTCTTCCACGAGCTGACGCCCGGCGCGATCCGCGAGGCCTTCGACCACCCGCGCCAGATCGACTACTCCCTCGTCGACGCCCAGCAGGCGCGGCGTGTCCTCGACCGGCTCGTCGGGTACAAGATCAGCCCTTTGCTCTGGAAGAAGGTGCGCCGCGGCCTTTCCGCCGGACGTGTGCAGTCCGCTGCCCTGAAGATGATCGTCGACCGCGAGCGCGAGATCCTCGACTTCACGGCGCGCGAATACTGGAGTATCGACGCCCTCCTCGCCCAGGCTGGAATCACCAGGCCGGTCGAGTTCACGGCGCGCCTCCGCGGCAAGCAGGGCCAGCGCACCTTCGAGCTACCCAACAACGCCGAAACCCTCGCCGTCACCGCCCAGCTGCGCTCGGCGACGTACAACGTGCGTAACGTCCGCCGGCGCGACCAACACCGCCGGCCCGCGGCGCCGTTCACCACCAGCACTCTGCAGCAGGACGCGTCCCGGCGCTTCGGCTATACCGCCCGCCGCACGATGGCACTCGCCCAGCAGCTGTACGAAGGCATCGACCTTCGGGGTGCGGGCCGTGTTGGTCTCATCACCTACATGCGCACCGACTCCACAAACCTGGCGGACGTCGCGGTGGAGGAGATCCGGGAGTACGTGTCGCAGACATACGGCGGGGATTTCCTGCCCGAAGCCCCGCGTGCCTATAAATCGAGGAAGGGCGCCCAAGAGGCGCACGAAGCGATTCGCCCCACCTCGGCCATGCGCAACCCGGACTCACCGGAGATCCGTGGTCTCACGCAAGATCTGCGCCGTCTCTACACGCTGATCTGGCAGCGCGCCGTCGCCTGCCAGATGGCCGACGCCATCCTTGACAGCGTCTCCGTCGACATCGACGCCGCTGCCACGGACGGTGACGTCTACCACCTGCGCGCTTCCGCCAGCGCCGTCAAGTTCGCCGGCTTCCGCCAGCTTTACGAAGAAGCACGCGAGGAGGAGGACGAGAACGCCACCCAGCAGCTCTCGGCGCCGCTGCCGGAGATGAACCCGGGCGACCTCCTCAACCTGCGGGACATCACCGCCGAGCAGCACTTCACGGAGCCGCCGCCTCGCTACAGTGAGGCTACATTGGTGAAGGCGCTCGAAGAGAACGGCATCGGTCGCCCATCCACCTACGCACCGATCATCTCGACCATCCAGGAGCGCACCTACGTCGAGCGCGAAGGCCGTCAGCTTCGTCCCACGGAGCTGGGCATGCTGGTCAACGACTTCCTCAACGAGTATTTTCCCAAGGTCGTCGAGCTGAAGTTCACCGCCGAGATGGAGGAGGACCTCGATGAGGTCGCGACCGGCCTGCGCCCCTGGCAACCGATGGTGCGCGAGTTTTACAACCCCCTCGAAAAAGCCCTTGAAGGCGCCGGCGAAGCCCCGAAGGTCGAGGTCGAGATCGGCGAGCTGTGCCCCGAGTGCGAGCGGCCGCTAGTGCGCAAGTTCGGTCGCTTTGGGCAGTTCATCGCCTGCACGGGCTTCCCGGAGTGCCGCTACACCCGCCAGGAGGGCGACGGAGTCGAAACGGAAGAGGTCACCGAGACCTGCGACATCTGTGGCTCGGCAATGCAGGTCAAGCGCGGGCGTTTCGGCCCCTTCCTCGCCTGCACGAAGTACCCGGAGTGCAAGGGCACGAAGCCCCTGCTGCAGAAGACCGGCGTGCTCTGCCCCAAAGACGGAGGCGAAATTGTCGAGCGCATCACCCGCGCCAAGCGCAAGTTCTACGGCTGTGCCAACTACCCGGCCTGCGACTTCACCAGCTGGCAGAAACCCCTTCCGGGCCTCTGCCCTGACTGCCGTGGCCTCCTCATCGCCGACCGCAACCGCGCCAAGTGCGCCGTCTGCGGCTGGACGGGGGCCCGCGAAGAGGCCGAGGACATCGAAAATGGCGTAGCCGGCAACCCACCGCCAAAGCGTGAGGACAGCGCGTCCGAGGACGCCGAAAAGCCCGCAGCCCCGAAGGCGAAGGCGAAGCCGAAGAAGCGCGCAGGCGGTCGCCGCACCACTACGCGCGCCCGTTCACTCGCCCCAGCACGGTCCGAGGAATAGCGAAGGCGCCCACCGAACATGGAATCGGCCGTCCCACCCCCCGCCGGCGGCACGAGACGCTCACGAACACCGCGTAGCGCCACGCCCGCACGCATCCAGGGTCGCCGCGTCGAAGACCCTCACGCCGAGAAGCAGGCCCTCATCCACGCAGCGTCCCAACCCAAGTCGGACATCCCCTCTCCGCAAGCGGGGAGGGGGCAGGGGGAGGAGTTCCCCCGCCTCGACCACCGCACCCTAGTCCTCCTCGACCGCTACCTCCTCGAGCGAGGCCGCGCCCGCAACCTGTCGTCGTTCACTCTGCGCAACTACCGCACCGACCTGGAGCACTTCCTCTTCGCCCTCGCCGGCTGGCAGGTCGACCCCCTGAAGGTCGCTCGCACCGACCTCCGGCGGTACCTCGCCGTGCTCCTCGGCGATGGGGTTGCGGACGGCAGCGTGCGCCGCAAAGTCAGCACTATACGCTCCTTCTACAAATGGCTGCGCGCCGAAGAGCTTCTGGACACCGACCCCTTCTTCGGCGTCAGTGGCCCCAAGGCAGGCAAGCGTCTCCCTGGCATACTTAGCGCGTCCGACATCGAGCGCCTCGTCGCCGCCGCCGACGGCAAAGAGCCCGCCGACATGCGCGATCGCGCCATTCTGGAGCTGATCTACGCCGCCGGCCTCCGCGTCAGCGAAGTCGCCTCGCTCAGCCTGCCAGAGCTCGATATCCGGGACCGCAGCGTGCGTGTCCAGGGCAAGGGCAAGAAGGAGCGTATCGGCGTCTTCGGCGAACCCGCCGCCGACGCCCTCGACCGCTATCTGCGCGCCGGGAGGCCTGAACTCGCCGATGAAAAGGAGGATGCCCTTTTCCTCAACCGCTTCGGCGGCAGGCTTACCGTGCGCTCCGTTCAGACCATCGTGCGCAAGTACGCCGTGAAGGCCGGACTGCCCATCGCCGTGCATCCCCACCTCCTGCGCCACAGTTTCGCCACCCACCTGCTCGATGGCGGCGCCGACCTGCGCGTCGTCCAGGAGCTGCTGGGTCACGAAAGTCCGAACACGACCCAGATATACACGCATGTCACGGAGGCAAAGAAGCGCGAGGGTATCGAAGCGGCGATGGAGCGCCTCGGCGAGATCGAAGCGCGGCGGTCGAAGCGGGCGAAACAGCGGGCCTCTCAGTGAGAATAACGCGACATGCTCGGAACAGAATGCGGCGAGATCAGGTTACTGTCGAAGACATTCAGGATTGTCTCGACCATCCCCGACAGGACTCAGCCAAGTGTCAGCGCCCGTACCGACTATTTCCGAGATGATGCCGAGACCATGCTCCGAGTCACCGCGATCGAGGAAGAGGGCGAATTCGTTATCATCGCGAATGCGCAGAAAGTGACATCGCCATGAAGATCACTTACGACTCCGAAGCCGACGCCCTTTACATCAGCCTTCGCAAAGCGTCGGCAGCCGATGCCATTGACATCGAGGAAGGTGCCGTGGCCGACCTGGATGGCGAAGGTCACGTCATAGGCTTCGAGATCCTGGACTCGAGCAAGCGCCTCAACAAGACGGAACTGTCAGAGCTGTCTATCGACAACCTGGTCTCAGAGCAGACGGCGACCGTCAAGCTCCCCGCCTGAGAACGACCTGAAATGACCGGGCCCGCAACCGTCACAGTCCGCGAGGCCGTCCTCGCCGACGCTCAGGCCGTCAGCGAGGTTGACCACGCCAGCCACCTCGCTGCCTACTCGCCTATCTTCGGTGCGGGCTATCAACCCCGAGTGTCATTGGAACGGAGTCTCTCGCACTGGCAGAGCGTCCTCAACGGCGACCAACCTCGTGGGTCTCATTGGGAGTTGGTCGCCTGCATCGACGATCAAATCGTGGCATACGCACGGCTCACTCCCTCTCGCGATGCCGACGCCTCGCCCGGAGAGGTCGGTGAAGTGGGCGCGCTGTACGTCCATCCGGACTGGTGGAGACGAGGTGTTGGGCGCGTCCTGCTCGACGGGTCTCTCGCTTTCCTCAGGGACCAAGGCTATTCCATCGCCACCCTGTGGGCGCTTGAGGACAACGCGCGAGCCCGCGCTTTCTACGAAGCGGAGGGCTGGCAGGACGACGGCGGACGCCAGAAGCTAGAACTCGACTTGCCTGGCGTCAACCTCACCGAAGTCCGCTACCGTAAGGTGATCGCGCGCTAACCGAACTCCTGGCTGAGCACGTCTCGCGCCTCCAGGACCTTCGCGGTGGCAGCTGGACCGGTTAGCCCGCCACCGGGGAATATCTCCATATCGCGGATGCCGGCATCGTGGAGGCGCCGTGTGTGCTCCACCCACTCCTTCGGCCCTCCACTGCCCGCCATGAGGCGCCCGCTGACCATGAACGACTCGAAGTCCTTGCCTTCCTCCTCGAGGAACCGTCGCAGGCGGCCCAGCGGCTCCAGGGGGTCCGTCAGCGGTATCCAGCCATCGCCGAGGCGCGCAGCCCGTCGCAGCAGACGGTCCTCGGCGCCTACACCAAGATAAATCGGCACCGGTGGCGGTAGCTGGTTGAGGCCGATGCTGTCGAGGCGGTGGAACTCACCCTCAAAGTTGACGAACGGTTCGGTCAGCATTCGCCGAAGCAGCACAATCTGCTCCTCGAAGCGTTTGCCCCGGACGCGCATCTCCTGCCCCAGGGCCTCGTACTCCCGCGCGTTCCAGCTGATGCCCACACCCAGTTCCAGGCGTCCGCCGGTGATCAGGCTCGTGTCCGCCGCCAGTCGGGCGAGTAACGCCGTCGGATAAAGGGGAAGGATCAGCACCGCGGTCCGGAACCGCAGATGCTGCGTAAAGCCGGCCAGGTATGAGAACAGCACCATCGGTTCCCGGTAGGGGCCGAGATAGTGGTGAGGCCTTTCGCCGGGCGCGCTCCCCGGCGGCATGGCAAGCAGGTGCGTGGACAGCGACACGTAGTCCATGCCGCTGCCCTCCATGGTCTGGGCGAAGTCTCGCAGCGCGATAACGTCGCCCCAGTCGCCCACGGGAAAACTCGCGCCGTACTTCATCTCGCCTCCTCGCTCGTGCGGTCCTCGGCAGTGTGCCCATCCGGGCGGTTTGGACGATGATAGATGAAGCATGCGCCTCACCTACGACCCTACCACCGACCTCTTATCGATGCGCCTGCGCTCCGGCAAGATCGCCCGCTCAGAGGGCATCGACGATGGCGTCGAGCTGCTTTACGACGACAAAGGCCGAATCATCGGCATCACCTTCGCGGACGCCCGCAAGCGCATGACCGTCGAAGAGCTGACGACCGTTACCTACGAGAACGTCGCCTCGAAGCTGCGCGGCTCCCTCCGGCTGCCGTAGGCTACGCACGAGGTGACCTAATGTCCGGACTCCTTGTCTACATCTCTAACGCTGAGAGCCGCGAGATCGGCGTCTACTCGCTCGATCCCGTGAACGGCGACCTGGCACACATCGAAAGCGTGCAAGTCTCCGGCAACGTCTTTCCGCTCGCCGTCAGTCCGGACCGGCGATTCCTCTACGCCGCCCTGCGCACCGAACCGTTCACCGTCGTCAGCTTCGCCATCGATGCGTCGACCGGATGCCTCACTCAGCTTGGCAGTGCACCCTTGCCCGACAGCATGGCGTACATCTCCACAGACCGTAGCGGCCGGTTCCTTCTTGCAGCCTCCTACCCTGGGAACAAGCTCAGCGTTAGCCCCATCGCTAACGGCTTCGTGCAGCCACCACAGTCTGTGCTGCGTACGGAGCTGAACGCCCACTGCGTCATCACAGACGCCTCCAACCGCTTCGTCTTCTGCTCAACCCTCGGTTCAGATGTCGTCATGCAGTTCCGGTTTGACGCGCCGACGGGCGCCCTAACTGCCAACGTGCCCGCCACGGTGAAGATCGCGCCCGGCGCCGGCCCTCGACACCTCGCGCTGCACCCCAACAACCGCCACGTCTACCTCCTCAACGAGCTCGACGCCTCCCTCTACGCCTTCGAAATGGACCCCAATACCGGCACACTGCGAGAGGTTCAGACCGTCAGTGCCCAACCCCCGCAGCCGCTCGAGAAGCCCGCTGCGGCAGACCTCCACGTGACCCCTGACGGCGCCTTCATCTACGGCTCGGTACGTGCTTCGAACACCCTCGCCGCCTTCCACGCCGACCCGGAAACGGGCCGTCTCGAGCCCGCAGGCCAGTACGCCACGGAGGAGATGCCACGAGGCTTCAACGTCGACCCCTTCGGCCGCTACCTCGTCTGTGTAGGCCAGCGCTCGCACTCCGCGACCGTCTACGCCATCGACCAGCACACCGGCGCCCTCACCGCCCTGCGCAGCTACCCCGTAGGCCAGAGCCCCAACTGGGTCGAGATCGTCCGCCTTCCCTGAACCCCTATGCCCTATGCACTCTGCCCTATGCACTACGCACTCCCAGACCTAAGATTGGATCGTGCCCCGAGACGCTGAAACCCTTGCCCTGATCGCCCTCTCCGTCGAGGAGTACGAGCAGATCTGCGCCTTGCTGGACCGCGAGCCCAATGACGTCGAGCTGGGCATGTTCGGGGCCATGTGGAGCGAGCACTGCGGCTACAAGAACTCCAAGCCCTTGCTCCGCCTCTTCCCCAGCACCGGACCCGCCGTCCTCACCACCCGCGGCGGCGAGAATGCCGGCGCAGTCGATATCGGCGGCGGCTACTGCGTCGTATTCAAGGTCGAATCCCACAACCATCCGTCGGCGGTCGAGCCGTACCAGGGCGCCGCGACCGGCGTCGGCGGTATCGTGCGCGACATCTTCGCCATGGGCGCCCGGCCCATCGCCCTGTTCGACTCCTTGCGCTTCGGGCCGATTGCCGGCAAACGGGCAAATGAGCAGACGGGCAAGGACCAGAACGCCCGTAACCGATCGCTGTTCAAGGGCGTCGTCGCCGGCATCGGCGGCTACGGCAACTGCCTCGGCGTACCCACGGTGGGTGGTGAAGTCTCCTTCTCCGAGTCCTATGACGGCAACCCGCTGGTCAACGCCATGTGCGTCGGTGTCGCCCGCAGCGACGGCCTCCTGCGCGCCATCGCCACGGGCGTCGGCAACCCAATCATCCTCGTCGGCGCCGACACCGGCCGCGACGGCATCGGTGGCGCCAATGTGCTCGCCTCGCGCACGTTCGAGGCCGGCCACGAAGAGCTGCGCCCCACCGTCCAGGTCGGCAATCCCTTCCTCGAGAAGCTCCTCATGGAGGCATGCGTCGACCTCGCCGAGCAGCATGCGGACTGGATCGTCGGCTTGCAGGACTGCGGCGCCGCCGGCCTCACCAGCTCCCTCGTCGAGTGCGCCGCTCGTGGCGACTCCGGCATCGCCATCGACGTGCAACTCGTGCCTCGGCGCGAGACCGGCATGACGGCCGCCGAGGTTATGCTCAGCGAGTCGCAGGAGCGGATGGTCGTCATCGCGAAGGCAGAGCACGAGGCGGACGTCCTTGCCCACTTCCGGCGCTGGGAGACCCACTGCGACGTTATCGGGCACGTCACGGACGACCGCCTGGTGCGCATCTACGACGGCGATGAGCTGGTCGTGCGCGTCCCCGCCACCGTGTTCACAGAAGCGCCCCAGTACCGCCGCGAAGGCACCAAGCCCGCCGGCCTGGACGAGCTGCAGACCTACGACCTCGCCTTCCTGCCGGACATCGTTGCCTGGGGCCAGGGACCGGCCGACGCCAACGCGGCGCTCATGCAACTCCTCGCCTCACCCGAGATCACCCAGAAGCGCTGGATCTGGCGCCAGTACGATCATCAGGTGCTCACCAATACGGTCGTGGGCCCCGGCTCCGACGCCGCCGTGTTGCGCATCCGCGAAGCTGCCCCGCGCGGCGTCGCTGTCTCGACCGATGGCGATGGCGTCAAGGTCTACCTTGACCCCTTCGCCGGTGGCGCCATGGCGATCGCGGAGGCCACACGTAACGTCGCTTGCACCGGCGCCAGGCCTCTCGCCGTCACCGACTGCCTCAACTACGGCAACCCGGAGCGCCTAGAGGTTTACTTCCAGCTCGAAGAGAGCATCCGCGGCATGGCCGCAGCCTGCGAGACCCTCGGTGTCCCGGTCATCTCCGGCAACGTCTCCCTGTTCAACGAATCGGACGGCGTGGCCATCTACCCGACGCCCGTGATCGGCGCCCTCGGTGTCCTCGAAGATGTGTCGAAGGCCGTACCATCTGGCTTCCGGGGCGACGGCGACGTCGTCTACCTCGTCGGAGTCGCCGCCGAGCGGGATGGCACTGAGGACGTCATCACCAGCGCACCGCACGAGCTGGCCGGCTCGGAATACCTGCGCCAGTTCCACGGCCTCGTCGCCGGCTCACCGCGCATCGACCTCGCCCTGGAGGCCCGCGTCCAGCGCGTCCTCGTCGAAGCCGCATCTGAAGGCCTCCTGCGCTCGGCCCACGATTGCTCGCACGGCGGTCTCGCTGTTGCCCTGACCGAAGCGTGCCTCGCCAATGGCGTTGGTTTCGCAACCGACCGCGTCCGCCTGCGTGGCCGTCGCGACGCTGCCCTGTTCGGCGAAGCCCCCTCCCGCGTTGTGGTCTCGGTCGACGAATCGCAGGTTGGCGCCTTCGAGGCGGTGCTCGCCCGCATCGAGGTTCCAGCGGTGCGATTGGGCATCACTGGCGGCGATCGCCTACACATAGTCACCAGCATCGATGCCCCGTTGGTCGATCTCCGCGCCGCTTACGAGGGCGGTCTCGAAGAAGCGCTGCACGAGCCCGATCGCTAGCGCAGCATCGTAACAAGTATCAATCGAATCCGTCCCGATCTTGACATATTCGAAGTACGGATGTTCTATATGAGAATGCAACGTGACGCTTCGGGATGTGGACGAATAACCCGAAACCATTCCCTCCAACAAGGCTCTTATGCCTTGAACAGAGACCGGTGAACGAAGCATGATGCGGCATCCGGCTCCCGCTGCTCTCCCCGTCGTCCGCCAGCCTCTGGAGGACAGGGCAGCGGGGGTCGGATACGTTTAAGGCAATTCGCCCGGTATGATGGCAAGGTTGCCCAAAACGAACAGGAGACTGAAGACCAGTGCGAGTAGTGTTTCTCAATGACGTAGACGGGATCGCCCGGGCGGGGGAGATCAAGAACGTGGCCGACGGTTACGCCCGCAACTTCCTCCTCCCGAGGAAGCTCGCCGCCGCCGCCAGCACCTCGACCGTACAGCAGGCTGAATCCCGCGCCAAGGCGATCGCCAGGGAGCAGGAAAAGCTGGACGAGGCCGCCCAGGCCGTCGCCGACCAGCTCAGCAGCGCCGCCGTCGTCATCAAGGCCCGTGTCGGCGAAGGTGGCCGCCTCTTCGGCTCCGTCACCTCCTCCGACATCGCCGACGCCATCAACGAGCGCGCCGGTAGTACGGTCGAGCACCGCCAGATCGTGCTCGATGCCCCGATCAAGGAAGTCGGCACCTACGAGGTCCCCGTGACCCTCACGCGCAACGTGAAGGCCACGGTCAACGTAGAGGTAGCAGCAGAAGAGTAGATATATAGCTGCAGACCATCAGGGCTGCACAAGACCTAGGCCGCGCCGGCGGCAGAAGGAGCAGGGGCCCGCCACCCATGTTCGAGCAGCTTCCCCCGCACGATATCCAGGCTGAAGAGTCTGTCGTAGCCTCCGTCATGGTCGACCCCGACGCCATGGACAAGGTGGCCGGCATCCTGCAGGCGCGCGACTTCTTCCGCGAAATCAACGCCTGGACCTACGAAGCCTGCTACGCCCTCTGGGACCGCCAGGAGTCGATCAACCAGGTCACTGTCGCCCACGAGCTCGACCGCCGCGGGCGCCTCGAAGACGTGGGCGGCCACACCTACCTGAGTGAGCTAATCCTCAACCTCCCCACCCCCATCGGCGTCGAGCACTTCGCCGGCATCGTCAAGCGCGATGCCACCTACCGCCAGATGATCGGCGCCGCCATGAACATCGCTCAGGTGGCCTACCAGGGCGGCCCTGAGCTTGACGGCGCCCTCGCGAAGGCCGAGTCGCTAATCTACGCCCTGCGCTCCGGCGAACAGTCGCGCGACTTCGTCCACATCCGTGACTACCTGGACACCTTCCTCGATGCGCCCGACGCGGACAGCGTCATGCCCTACCAGGGGCACGTGCGCACCGGCCTCAGCGACCTCGACCACCTCCTCGGCGGGCTCAACCCCTCCGACCTGCTGATCGTCGCCGCCCGCACCGGTGTCGGTAAGACGGCGCTGATGCTGAATTTCGCGCGCAACGCCGCCGTGGGCTCGCATGCCAAGGTAGCGATCTTCTCGCTGGAGATGGCGGGCGAGCAGCTTGCCCAGCGCATCCTCGCCGCCGAGTCGCGCGTCGATTCCGCCCGTCTGCGGCTCGGCCTGCATAGCGAGATCGAGGAGAGCCGCCTCATGCACGCGCACGGCGTCCTCAGCAACGTCGACATCTACGTCGACGACACGGCGA
>Ga0247825_10001562_pt1 | contig 15070 bp, 11 predicted proteins | sample 13C_Vanillin_Day_FD_194413 | JGI IMG/M metagenome (GOLD analysis project Ga0247825, IMG submission 194413) | Soil microbial communities from agricultural site in Penn Yan, New York, United States - 13C_Vanillin_Day48 | ecosystem: Environmental > Terrestrial > Soil > Agricultural land | place... | reverse complement strand
GCCCAGGGCCGGCTAAAGCCGGCCCCTACGAAATCAGACCTACGAAATCAGACCTACGAAATCAGAACTACGAACTCAGAACCAGCGGCGCGCCCAGACCACCGACGCCATCGCCTGGTGCGAGAAGTCGGACTGCCCGAACAGGCGGCGGCCACGGTAACTGGCCCGCAGCGTCACCGCGGGGGTGATCCGGAAGCCGACCGTTTCTTCCGTGCCCGCAAACGTCTGGCGCGACAACGTCGCGACGAACGGCGGCGGTCCGGTCATCCGCTCGACGCGGGCGGCGACGAACCAGCGTGGTGTCAGCGTCTGCTGGCCCTGGACGAACCAGCCCGAGGCCACGGCGTGTCCAGTCGTCGTCTCCATCGAGTCACGCACCCATTCGCCGCTGATCTTCGTGAACCGGAACGACAGCTCCGTTTCGACGGTTGCCACGGTGGCCATCCGGTCCGAGTCGCTCACCGGCGTCTCCTCGGCAAGGCGCCACGTGCCGCGGGTGACCGATCCTCCGATGCGAAAACCGACAAACGGGGTGACGCCGCCGCCCACCACCACGTTGGTCAGGCGCGGCGGGTTGTTGCTGCTGAAGGTGCGCCGCGCGCGCATCGGCGACGTGTCGATGACCGCCGCGCGCACGTCCCAGTGCACGCCCGAGACCGTGGAGCTGATTCCGAGCGGGTATACCGCGCCGAGAAGGGTGATGCGCGGGCTCAGCGGCTCGGGCGGCGGCAGCCCCTGAAACAGTGATGACGGCTGCGCCACCGTCGGATTGAGATGCGGCCGCAGCGTCAGGTTGGCCAGGCCGACCGGAGAGGTGATGAGCCCGCCCTCGACGCGGATGCCCACAGCGCCCTTGCGCTCGTAGCGCAGCGCGCCCAGCCACAGCTGGTTGTTCCAGTCGCCGTTGGCCTGCCGCTGCGTCCACGGCCGCGCGACGATCTCGAGCCCGCGGCCCAGCCGCGCCGAGATGTAGGCGTCGAAAATGGCGCCGGTCGCCGTAGCGCCATCGGCGTCGATCGCGCGATCCACGTCGGCCGACGTGTCGACGGTGAGCCACTGCGGCGCGGCGAGCCGCTGCGCCGCGGCCGGCGACGTCCACAGCGCCGCGAGCAGGCAGACGGCGGCGATGGTCCGCCGCGACCGTCGATCAGCTCGCCACATCCTGCACCCCGCGCAGGTCGGCAGGGACGGCGTGCAGAGCGTCGTGAAGCGCCCGCACGCACTCGGGGTCGAACTGGGTGCCGGCGTAGAGATGCAGCTCCGCCATCGCTGCCGCCGGCGGCCGCGGCGGGCGGTATGCGCGCGCGCTCGTCATCGCGTCGAAGGCGTCGGCCACGTGGACGATGCGGGCGGCCCGCGGGATGTCGTCGCCGCGCAGGCCGAAGGGGTACCCGTGGCCGTCGGGACGCTCGTGGTGCAGCTCGACGATCGGCAGGTGCGGCTCGAGGAACGAGACCTGGCGCAGGATGCGGGCGCCGAGGGCGGGATGCCGCTTGATCTGGTCGTACTCGTCGGCGCTGAGCGGCTCGGCCTTCTGCAGGATGTCGTCGGCCAGCCCGATCTTGCCGATGTCGTGGAGCAGCGCGCCAAGGCGGATGATCGCCACCTCGGCCTCGGGCAGCTGCATCTGCCGTGCAATCACCACCGACGTCTGGCTCACGCGCTCGGAGTGGCCGGCGGTGTACGGGTCGCGCGCGTCGAGCGCCGCGGCGAGCGCGCGGATGGTGCCGAGATAGGCCGCCCGGGTCTCGGCTTCTGCCGCCGTCAGCCCGCCCATCAGCTCGTTGAAGCTGGCCGCGAGCTGGTCGAGCTCCCGGCTCTTGCCGGTGGGCTCCACGGTGCGGCTGAAGTCGCGCGCGGCCGTCATCGTCGCGATGGCGTGCGACACGCGGTTGATCGGGTCGGTGAGCGTGCGCGCCAGCCACAGGCTGGCGAACGCCGCGAGCACGAAGGCCCAGAGAGCGATGGTGCCGAGCGCGAGCAGGGCGCTGCGCGTGGCCGCCGCCGCCACCGCGTCGATCGACGACAGCATGTAGATGCGGACGGCGCCAATCGCCATCAGGGTGCGGATCGCATACTCCTCGCCGTCGAGCGTCATCGTCGAGCGCAGCTCGCCGGTGGACGCGACGACGGCCCGGGTGAGCGCCTCGCCCACCGTGCCGGCCACCACCACGTCGTTCACCGTGATGACGATGCCGGCGTCGGCCAGGCGGCCCAGGTCCTGGGCGTAGGCGTCGTCGAGGCTGGTGGCCACGACCAGCGAGCCTACCGCGCGCTCGCCGACGAGCAGCGGCGCGCTCGAGAACCGGAATGCGCCCGACGGCACGATCGCGACGCCGTTGTTCGGCGAGCTGGCCGACTGCTGTTGCACCTTCATGCCGGCCGTCCAGCGGCCGGCCGCGGCGCCGCCGCTGGCGAACACCCGCCCGTCGGGATCGAGGGCCGCGACGACGCTGGCGCCGGTCACCGCCGCCAGCCGCTTCACCTCACGCGCGACCGTCTCGTGCAGCAGCTGATCCTGACCCGGCGTCTGGCTGTCGCGCTCCGCGAAGTAGGTGTCGAGCGCGGCCTTGAGGTTGGAGTTCTCCGAGAGCGCCGAGATGGCGAGCAGCTGGTCGCGCTGACGTTGCGCCTCGAAGCGGGAAAAAGCCCGCTCACCAACTTGCAGCTTGTCCGTCTCGGCGGCGCGGACGCGGTCGCGGGCGTCCACCAGCAGCACGGTGAACACCACCGACAGGATCACGGCGACGGTAATGAACGTCACGCCCATCGTCCGGGTGACAAGGCGCGGTGGCTGTTTCACTGGGCGGGCACCGGCAGCACGAACTCCACCGAGGACGTCCGCCCCGCCTCGATGCGCACGCGCATCGTTGTCTCGCCGAGCCGCTCGTGCCAGGCCGTCACCTCCTGGCTGCCCGCCGGCAGGTTGTCGAGCTCGAACCCGCCTTCGGCGTCGGGCACCGTGAACCAGGGATGGTTGAACACGATGACGGTCGCGGCCATGTGCGAGTGGATGTCGCAGAACACCTTGACGATGCCGGACTTGTCGAACCGGACCGCGCGCGACTCGCCGCGCGGGAAGCGACCGAGGTTGAAGGTCCGGGCACGCGAGAGGGAGAAGACGTTGTGATAGATCGGGTCGTCGTTCGGAAAGTCCACCGTCGAGCCGACCGGCACCGCAACGACGCGCGGCAAGAAGGTCTCGCCACGCTGGTGGATGGCCGTGCGCCGCGGCGCCACGCTGCCGGCCGGTGCATCCCTGAGGTAGACGACGACGTTCTCGACTTCCGACGGCGGCGCAAGCTGCGCCTGGGCCACCGCGCGCGACGGATACGCCGATGACGGGCGGCGGCTCGAGGGCGGAAGATCGATGACGACGCGGCCCCGTACGGTGGCCGTCTGCTGGGCGGCCGGGCGGCTCCCACCGGGCAATACGGTCGCCGCGAGCGCCAGCAACGTGAGCCCGAACACTCGCACTGGCCGGAGATTGTATGCGAAGACGCTGGCGCGGCTTCGACTCGGACTGACGAGCATGCCGGCTCTGCCTCGCCAGGCAGTGCTTGATTGCCGGCGTTCGGGGCGCGCGGCCCGGAGGCCGCCGGCGGATGGGATATCGTCACGGCATGATGTCTGCGGTGGTGGCCGTTCTGCTGGCCTCGACGCCGGCGGCGCCCGAGGCCGGCATCTCCGAAGCGTTGGCGCGCGAGCGCGCGGCGGCGGTGCGCGATCTGCGGTACGACCTCGTGCTGCAGGTGCCGGGCCGGCGGACCGAGCCAGTGACCGGGCGGGTGACGGCCCGCTTCGTGCTGAACACCGCGGGACGCATCGTCCTCGACTTCGCGCGGCCGCGCGAGGCGGTGCGGGGCGTACGCCTCGACGGGCGCGATACCGCCTTCGAGGTGGTCAACGGCCACATCGTCGTTCCCTCCGCCGCGTCCGGCGCCCACGAACTCGCGGTGGAGTTCGCCGCCGGCGACGACGCGCTGAACCGCAACGACGAGTTCCTCTACACGCTGTTCGTCCCGGCGCGGGCGCACCTCGCGTTTCCCTGCTTCGATCAGCCGGATCTGAAGGCGCGCTATTCGCTCACCCTCACCGTGCCCGCGGGCTGGGAGGCGGTGAGCAATGGCGCGGCGACGACCCGGTCCGCGGGCGAAGGCGCCGCGGCCACGGCCACGCTGGCGTTTGGCGAAACACCGCCGTTACCCACGTATCTGTTCGCGTTTGCTGCCGGCCGTTTCCAGGTGGAGACCGCCGAACGCGGCGGCCGCGAGATGCGGATGTTCCATCGCGAGACCGACGCGGCCAAGCTGGCCCGCAACCGCGACGCCATTTTCGACCTGCACGCCTCGGCCCTGCAATGGCTGGAGGATTACACCGCCATCCCGTACGCGTTCGGGAAGTTCGACATCGTCGCGATCCCCTCGTTCACGTTCAGCGGGATGGAGCACGCGGGCGCCATCTTCTACAACGCGTCCGCTCTGCTGCTCGACGAATCGGCGACGCAGAACCAGGTGCTCAATCGGGCGAATGTGATCGCGCACGAGACGTCGCACATGTGGTTCGGCGACCTCGTCACCATGCGCTGGTTCAACGACGTGTGGATGAAGGAGGTGTTCGCCAACTTCATGGCGGACAAGATCGTCAACCCGTCGTTCCCCTCCGTGAACCACGAGCTGCGCTTTCTGCTGGGGCACTATCCGTCCGCGTACGGCACCGATCGCACGGCCGGCACCAACGCCATTCGTCAGGTGCTCGACAACCTCGATCAGGCCGGCCAGATGTACGGCCCGATCATCTACGACAAGGCGCCGATCGTCATGCGCCAGCTCGAGATGATCATGGGCGCCGGCGCCTTCCGCGATGGCCTGCGCGACTACCTGAAGGCCTATCAGTTCGGCAACGCCACGTGGCTCGACCTGGTGCGGACGCTCGACACGCGCACGCCGCGCGATCTGGCGGCGTGGAGCCGCGCCTGGGTCGAAGAGCGGGGCCGGCCGTCGATCGTCACCCGGGTCCGCACCGGGGCCGACGGACGCGTGCAGTCGATCACCCTCTCGTCACGGGATCCGATGGGCCGCGGTCTGGTGTGGCCGCAACGGCTCGTCGTGTCGATTGGCGACGAGGCCGGGGTCACGCACGTGCCCGTGGACATGCGCAGCGCCACCGCGGGGGTCCCCGGCGTGCAGGGCCATCCGCGTCCGAGCTTTGTGCTGGCCAACGGCGGCGGGCTCGGCTACGGGCTCTTCGTGCTCGACGACGCGAGCCGCACCTACCTGGTCGATCACATCGAGCGCCTGCCGGATCCGCTCCTGCGTGGCAGCGCCTGGGTGACCTTGTGGGACAACCTTCTCGAAGGCGCGATCGCGCCACCCGTGTTGTTCGACGCCGCCCTCCGCGCCCTGCCGGCCGAGACCGACGAGCAGAACGTGGAGCGGATCCTGGGCTACACCGCGCGCGCCTACTGGCGGTTCCTCTCGCCCGAGGCCCGGCAGGCGCGTGCCGGACGGCTCGAAACCGTGCTGCGCGCCGGTCTGGCCGCCGCCACGACGCAGAGCCAGAAGTCGGCCTGGTTCAACGCGTATCGAGACACGGTCGTCACGGCCGACGGCGTGGCGTGGCTCGAGCGGGTGTGGCGTCGCGAGGAACGCGTGCCCGGCCTCACGCTGGCCGAGCCCGACGAGATCACGCTGGCGATGGAGCTCGCGGTGCGCGAAGTGCCGCGCTGGAAGGAGATCCTCGACGCGCAGCTCGCGCGCACGCAGAACCCGGATCGCCGGGACCGGCTGGCGTTCGTGATACCGGCGCTCTCGGCCGATCCCGCGGAGCGCGAGCGGTCGTTCGAGCGGTTCCGGGTGCTGGAGAACCGCCGGCGCGAGGTGTGGGTGCAGGACAGCCTGCAGTACCTGAATCACCCGCTGCGGGCCGGGCACGGACAGCGCTTCGTCCAGCCGGCGCTCGAGATGCTCCGGGAGATTCAGCGCACCGGCGACATCTTCGTCCCGACGCGGTGGATGGAGCGGACGCTGTGGGGCCACAGCTCGCCCGAGGTGGCCGCCACCGTGCGCGCGTTCCTGGCGAGCGAGAAGAACTATCCGCTGCGGCTGCGGTGGACGATCCTGAGCACCGCCGACGATCTGTTCCGCGCGTCAAGGGCTGGCGCTACGCGCCAGTAGGGCGGGTAAGGCAGGCAAGGCGGGTAGGGATGTAGCAGGGCGGGTGATACACTCCAGCGTTCCGCCAGTTTTCGAGGAGCCACTCGTGAGCCAGACCGTCACTTACCCGCGCCCCGATGGCAAGACCTGTTCGGGCTACTACGTCGAGCCCGCGGCCGGCGCCGGCGCGCCCGGCGTGGTCGTGATCCAGGAGTGGTGGGGCGTCAACGATCAGATTCGCGGCGTGGCCGATCGCCTGAGCGCCGCCGGCTACCGCGTGATCGTGCCGGATCTCTATCGCGGCAAGATGAGCCTGGACGTGAAGGAAGCCGAGCACCTGATGGGCGGCCTCGACTTCGGCGACGCCGCCGCGCAGGACATTCGCGGCGCCGTGCAGTACCTCAAGAAGACCAGCGCGAAAGCCGCCGTCACCGGGTTCTGCATGGGCGGCGCGCTCACCGTGCTGAGCTCGATGAACGCGCCCGAGGCCGACGCGGCGGTGGTGTGGTACGGCGTGCCGCCGCTCGAGTATGTGGACGGGACCAAGATCCACATGCCGGTGCAGGGCCACTTCGCGATCGAGGACGCGTTCTTTCCAATAGCGCAAGCCGACGCGCTCGACGAGAAGCTGACGGCCGCGAAGGTACCGCACGAGTTCTTCCGCTATCAGGCGCAGCACGCGTTTGCGAATGAGACGGCGCTGAACATGCCGATCCCGATTCAGTACGATGCCACTGCCGCCGACACCGCGTGGCAGCGGACGATGGCGTTCTTGAAGAAACACTTGGCGTAGGGGCCGGCTTCAGCCGGCCCAGGGCCGCCTGAAGGCGGCCCCTACAAACGAGATCGATACGCCGTGCGCGCCACCTCGCCGTACGGCACCGGCGCGACTGTCGCGCGGATGCTCGTCTGCGCGTGCGGCTCCGAGGTGGGCTTCCGCCCGGCGTCCTCTTCGCCCCAGACGATCGTCACCTCGGTGCCTGGCTCGCTGAGCGCCACGTCGACGCAGCCGAGCGACAGCATCGCCCGCTCGTTGAACGAGTAGGCCGTGTAGGTGGAGAGCCCCACCGTCGCGCCGTCCTTGACCACCTTGTCGAAGGGGAGCGTCGCGTAGTTGGCAAGCGGCAGATCGATGTACTTGCCGATGCGTTCCGGCCGGAACAGGCCGCCCATCACGCGCGTCACGTCGTCGCCGTTCCAGACGAACGTCACCTTCTTGCGCCGCGGCGCCGGCATCGCTTCGAGCGCGGCGCGGCCGATGAAGTCGTGATCGAACTTCACGATGGAGCCGTAGCCCAGCTCGTGCGGCGTGAGGTAGTAGTCGTCGATGTTCTGCGACATGAAGCTGCCGCCGAGCGACGCGGTGGCTTCATAGCTCGCCGCCTTGAGCCATTCACGATACGGCTTCATGTCGTCGCCGGTGTACACGGCCGGCACCGGCGACGGAATCCAGCCCGACTCGATCGTGCTCGTGGGATACGTCCGCGCGCCTACCTGGCGGATGGCGAATGCCTTCCCCGCCTGCAGCAGCGCGTCGCGCACCTGCTCGCCCTGGTCCCACGGCCCGAAGATTTCCCAGCCCGGCTGCCCCACCATGCCGTGGCGCAGCGCCCGCACCTGCAGCCCGGCAATCGGGAACATGCCCATGTGAAAGAACTTGATGTCGGGTACTGGACCGCCGGTGATCGCTTCCATGACCTTGATCGCGTTGGGTCCCTGGATCTGGTAGCGGAACATCCGGCGGCGGCCCTGGTTCTGCGCCGATCGTTCGTCCCGCTCGGCGCTCGCGTCGTACTTCCCGCTCTCGACGTGGTACTGCACCCAGTTGGCCACCGGCGGGCGGCCGACGATGTTGAACGACTGGTCGGCGAGGTAGAAGAGGATGGCGTCGCCGATCACGAAGCCGCGCGGGTTGCACACCACGATCTGCTTCGCCTGGTCGACCTTGAACGTCTTGAAGCTGTTGACGCCCAGGTCCGACAGTAACTTGAGCGCGTCGGGCCCGCTCACGTACAGGTCGGTCATGTGGTGCGACTGGTCGAACAGCGCGCAGGTCTCGCGCCAGGCGCGCTGCTCGTCGCGCCAGTTGGTGAACTCGTGGCGGACGACCGGAAACGCGTAGGGACCAATCTGCGAGTTGCGCAGCAGCTGCACCGGACTGCCGGCGGCCTTCACGGCCTGCTCCAGGTTCTCGTGGCTCATGACACCTCTGTCACGACCGGGGACCACCCGATCGGAGCCAGGGATTATAGCGTTGCGGCACGTGACGCCCGTTGGCGCGTTGTATGTCGAGGGCGGTCTTCCGCCTTCGCCAAGGCGGCGCTGGTTAGTCGGTCCGCTTGCGGACCGACCCGGCGGACCACCGTAGCTTTAGCGGAGGTGGTCAGACCGCCCGGGATCGGAGAGCCCGGAGGATGATGAGGTGACCGGCCAGGGCCGCCAGCACGAGCACGGCCGGCAGCCACACGAACGGCGGATAGACGACGAAGACGTTGAGGCGGTCGTCGCCGAACATCGCGAAGCGCGGTGTGGAGAGAATCGCCACCGTCACGATGTTGACGAGCAGCGCGAGGCCGGCCACGTTCCACACCGTCACGAGTCGCCGCCCCCCGATTCCGGTTTTCACCAGCGCGGCCACCACGATCGCGGTGGCTCCGGTGAGGACGTCGAAGTTCCGGCCGCTGTAGCTCATTTGCTCGGGCATGATGCCGCGGCTCACGAGCGCGTGCATGGCGATTTCGAGCGGCAGGCGGAAGGCCTGCACGACAACGAGCGCCCAGAGCGGCAGCCGCGCCAGCCGAGCCCCGAGGGGACTGAACGCGATGCCCGCGCCGAGCGTGAAGATCGATGCGACGAGCAACGCGAAGGGCGGCGGCGTGCGGTCCCAGTCGAGGAACACACCGCGGTCGGCTGCCGCGAGCGTCACCCCCATCCAGACCAGGGTGCCGCCCGCGGCCATCAGCGCGGCGGGCCGCGCCGAGGCGGCGTGCCCCGTGCGGCGCCACGCTTCTGCGGTACCCCAGACGAAAATGACGGCTATCAATCCGGGCAGGATCACGAAGGCGAGCACCGGCAGGTCGGCGAGTGAATAGGGCGGCACGAACCCGATCCTACTCACGACGGACTGCCGTAGACTGAGCGTGCTGGGAGCAGGCACATGGCGCACCTCCATCCGAGAATCACGGCGGCCAGCGCCCTCGCGGCGGCCCTTGCGGTCTCACCTGTGCTCGTGGCGCAGTCGCCGCCAAGCGTGCCCGGCGGCCACGTCCACTATTCCCACGCGCCGCAGGATGCGTCACCCACCGGCGCGCTGGCGCCGCGCCTGCAGAATCTCGGCACTCACGCCTTTCCGGTGTCCACGCGCAACCGCCAGGCCCAGCAGTTCATCAACCAGGGCCTCAACCTGGCCTACGCGTTCAACCACGCCGAGGCCCGCCGCGCCTTCCGCGAGGCGGCGCGGCTCGATCCGGATCTGGCAATGGCCTACTGGGGGCAGGCGCTCGTGCTCGGCCCCAACATCAACGCGCAGATGGAGCCCAACGAGGAGCCGAACGCCTACGAGCTGGTGCAGAAGGCGATGGCGCTGCGCTCGAAAGCCACGCCGCGCGAGCGTGCCTACATCGAGGCGCTCGCCGAGCGCTACTCGGGGAAAGCCGACGATCGGCGCCCCCGGGACGAGGCCTACTCGGCGGCGATGAAGCGGCTGCACGAGCGGTTCCCCGACGATCTCGACGCCGCCTCGCTCTATGTCGAGTCGATGATGGACCTGCGGCCGTGGGGCTACTGGCAGCGCGACGGCGCCCCGCACGCCGGCACCGCCGATGTGGTGCGGCTGGCCGAGCAGGTGATGGCGCGCAACCCGAAGCATCCGGGCGCGCTGCACATGTACGTCCACCTGGTCGAGGGCACCGCGACGCCCGAGCGCGCCGAGCAGGCGGCCGACACGCTGCTGACGCTCATGCCCGCCGCCGGGCACATGGTCCACATGCCGGCGCACATCTACCAGCGCGTGGGCCGGTATGCCGATGCGATCAAGAGCAACCAGCTCGCGATTGCGGCCGACGTGGACTACATCACCCAGTGCCGGGCGCAGGGGCTCTATCCCACCGGCTACTACCCGCACAACATCCACTTCCTGTGGTTCGCCGCCACGTTCGACGGGCGGAGCAAGCTGGCCATCGAGTCGTCGCGCGAACTGGCGTCGAAGATCGACGACACGACGCTCAAGGCGGCCCCCTTCACGGTCGGCTTCCGCATGCCGCTGTACTACGCGCTCACGCGCTTCGGCCGCTGGGACGAGATGTTGAAGGAGCCGGAGCCGCCGGCGTTCAGCCCGCCGCTGCGCGCGGTGTGGCACTACTCGCGCGGCCTGGCGTTCGTGGCCACCGGGCGGCTCGCCGACGCCGAAGCCGAGCTCGCGAAGTTGAAGGCGCTGCTCACCGACGAATCGATGAAGCAGGGGATGTTCTCGCCCAACACCACCGGCGCGGCGCTGGCGCCTGCGCTCGAGGTGCTGGCCGGCGAAATCGCGGCGGCGGGCGGCCACTTCGATCTGGCGATCGCGCATCTCGATCGCGGGGTGCGGCTCGACGACAGCCTGGTCTACACCGAGCCGGCCGAGGTTCACTACCCGCCGCGCCACGCGCTCGGCGCCATCCTGCTCGCGGCCGGACGGCCGCAGGAGGCCGAGACCGTCTATTGGGAGGATCTGCGGCGGAACCGCGAAAACGGCTGGGCGCTCTTCGGACTGCTCCAGGCCCTCCGTGCCCAGAACAAGACGGCCGATGCGGCGCTCACCGAAGCCCGGTTCAAGGCCGCGTGGGCCCGAGCTGACGTCACGCTGCCGGCATCCCGGTTTGGTCGAATGTAGGCCGTGCGCTACCGCCAGGCTCTGCTCGTTCTGCTGCTCGCCGGCGTCGCCGCGGGCACGAGCCTGCTTCTGGCGCAGACGCGGCCCGCTGAGGCTCCGCTCACCATCCTCGTCTCGATCGACGGCTGGCGCTGGGACTACGACACGAAGGCGCCGTCGCCGCACCTGCGGGCGCTCACCGCCCGCGGCGTGCGCGCCGAAGCGCTGATTCCCGGCTATCCCTCGAAGACCGTCCCCGGCCACTACAGCATGGCGACCGGCCTCTTTCCCGGGCACCACGGCATGATCGCCAACGTCATCCGCGACCCGGCGACCGGGCGGATCTTCCGCCGCACCGACCGCGCGGCCGTGTCCGATCCGATGTGGTGGGGTGGCGAGCCGATCTGGAACACCGTGCAGCGCCAGGGCCTGACCGCGGCCACGATGTTCTGGCCAGGCTCCGAGGCCAAGGTCGGCGGCATGCAGCCGCGCTATTGGCGCGAGTTCGACGAGAAGGTGCCGGCCGCTGCGCGAGTGAACCAGGTGCTCGCGTGGCTCGATCTGCCGGCCGCTGAGCGTCCAGCGCTCGTGACTCTCTATTTCGACCAAGTGGACCGGATGGGCCACTGGTACGGGCCCGACTCGACGCAGGTGCGCGATGAGATCGTCCGCACCGACGAGCAGATCGGCCGCCTCGTCGAGGGCCTCAGCGCCCGCGGCCTGATCGGCCGCGCGAACATCGTGGTCGTGTCGGATCACGGCATGGCGCCCACCGCGCAGCGCCAGACGATCTTCGTCGACGACTACGTGGCGCTCGCCGACATCGAGATTGCCGACATGAATCCCACGCTCGGCGTGATTCCTCGGCCCGGGCGTGACGAGGCGGTGTACCGCGCGCTCTCGACGGCCCATCCGCACCTCAGCATGTACCGGGCGGGCGAGACGCCCGAGTCGTGGCACTTCCGCGACCAGCCGCGGGTACCGCCGATCACCGGCGTTGCCGACGAAGGCTGGTGGTGTTGCGGCGCGCCGACTTCGCAGGCTACTGGCTGCGCAGCCCCACGGGCGGCCAGCACGGCTACGATCCGCGGACGCCGAGCATGGGCGGCCTGTTCGTCGCGGCCGGGCCGGCGTTCAAGGCCGGCGTCACGGTGCCGGCGATGGACAACGTGAACGTCTATCGCATCGTCGCGCTCGCGCTTGGGGTCGAGCCGCGCGACACCGACGCGGACCCCGCGGCGGTGCAGACGGTGATGCGGTAGTCGCGAGAAGCGGGGCTGAAGCCCCGCCCTACATTTCGACCTGGACGCCGAGCTCCACGACGCGCTCGGGCGGCAGGCGGAAGAAGGCCGTCGCCCGGACGGCGTTGCGCGCCATCAGCACGAACAGCCGCTCACGCCAGATCGCCATGCCGTGGCGCTTGGTCACGATAATCGTCTCGCGGCCGAGGAAGAACGTGACGTCGCCGGGGTCCAGCTCGAGCCCGAGCTTGATCGCGTGCATCAGCGCCTCGGGCACGTCCGGGTCCTGCATGAACCCGTACTGCAGCTTCACGTTATACAGGCCGTGTCCCAGCGATTCCAGCCCCACCTGATCGGCGAGCGGCACGTAGGGCCTGCGTACAGTGGAGACGGTCATGATCACGACGTGATCGTGCAGCACCTTGTTGTAGCGTACGTTGTGGACGAGCGCCGGCGGTGTGCCGATTGGCTGCGCGGTCATGAACACCGCGGTGCCCCGCACGCGCGCCGGAGCCAAGGCCTTGAGGCTGGCCATGAACACGTCGACCGGTGTGGCCCGAGCCGTCAGACGTTCGGCGACGAGCCGTCTTCCGGTCTTCCACGTCGTCATGAGCGTGAAGAGCAGCGTCGCGATGACGAGCGGCAGCCAGCCGCCCTGCATGATCTTGATGACGTTGGCGCCGAAGAACGCCAGGTCCACCGTGAGGAAGACCGCCGTCACGGCGAGCGTCGCCCAACGCGGCCAGCCCCAGCGTTCGGTGGCGACGACGTGCAGCAGCAGCGCCGTGATGACCATGGTCATCGTCACGGCGATGCCGTAGGCCGCCGCCAGCGCGCTCGAGGACCCGAAGCCGATCACGATGCAGATCGTGGCCAGCGCCATGCCCCAGTTGACCTGCGGCACGTACACCTGTCCCATTTCGAGCGACGACGTATGCGAAATGTCGAGCCGCGGCGCGTAGCCGAGCTGAATCGCCTGGCGCGTCAGCGAGAAGGCGCCAGATATCAGTGCCTGCGACGCGATGATTGCGGCGAGTGTGGCCAGTACGACGAGCGGAATCAGCGCCCACGTCGGCGCCATCAGGTAGAAGGGCTGCGATGCCGCGCGTGGGTTGAGCAGCAGCAGCGCGCCCTGGCCGAAGTAGTTGAGCATCAGCGCCGGCAGCACCAGCGCGAACCACGCCAGCCGGATCGGGCGGCGGCCGAAATGGCCCATGTCGGCGTAGAGCGCTTCGGCGCCGGTGATGGCCAGAACCACCGCACCCAAGACGGCGAAGCCGTACCAGCCGTTGTTGACGAAGAACCGGAGCGCGTGGCGGGGGTCCACGGCCTCGAGTACCACCGGCGCGCGGACGATCCACACGACGCCAAGCAGTGCGATGGTGGCGAACCACGTCACCATGATGGGTCCAAAGAAGCGGCCGACGCGGTGCGTGCCGAACTGCTGGATGAAGAACAGTACGCACAGGATCCCGACCGACAGCGGCACCACGTACGGCTCGGCGAGCGGCGTGACGATGTGCAGTCCTTCGGTCGCGCCGAGAATCGAGACGGCGGGCGTGATGACTCCGTCGCCGTAGAGCAGTGCGGCGCCAAACAAGCCCAGCAGAACCAGCACGGGCTTCACGACGTCCGGACCGCTGCTCGCGCTGGTCGCCGGCAGCAGCGACGTCAGCGCGAGGATGCCGCCCTCGCCCTGGTTGTCGGCGCGCATGACAATGGCGATGTACTTGATCGAGACGACGATCACGAGCGAGTAGAGCACCAGCGACAGCACTCCGAGGACGTTCTCGAAGGTCGGCGGCACCGAATGGCTGCCGAAGAAGCACTCGCGGATGGTGTAGAGCGGGCTGGTGCCGATGTCGCCGTAGACGACGCCGATCGCAGTGACTGTGAGCGGGAGCAGCGCGCTGCGGCCGCCGTGGGTAGAGTCGCCCTCCGTCATCTCCCGCCCGCCAACATTAGCATGGCGGGCGCGTACAATGGCCGTCATGAGTCCGTACCACGCGCCGGCCTCGGCCTACGATCCGGCGGCGATCGCCGCCGATCTCCACGCGGCCGTGACCGAGGGGTTGATGCTGTTTGCGGGCATCGACGAGGCGCTCAGCCGCGAGCGGCCGAAGCCCGATGGCTGGTGCGCGCGCGAAGTCGTCGGTCATCTCATCGACTCGGCCTGCAACAACCATCGGCGCTGGATCATCGGCCAGACGCCGGGGCTGGCGAAGTTCGACGGCTACGAGCAGAACCTGTGGGTGTCGCGCCAGCAGTACGCGGAGGAGCCGTGGGCCGACGTGGTGGCGTTGTGGGCCGCGTACAACCGCCACTTGCGTCACGTCATTGCCCGCACGCCGGTCGAGAACACCCTCCTGGGCGCGATGTCGCCCGACGGCGATGGCCCCGTCACCATCGGGTTCCTGATGCAGGACTACGTGGGTCACATACGACATCATTTGGAGCAGGTGAAGAGACTCACGGGTCTGTGACGGGCTCAAGGCCAAAGGGGTTCGGCAACAACGGCTCAAGCGTTCTAGCCTGAGCCCTGAGCCTGAGCCCTGAGCCTGAGCCTTCAAGCGATGTAAAGACTCCGCACCTTCATCTCGCGGGAATTCAGGCCGGCGGCCTTGCCGAGCATGGCGGCCGCGGCCGGCAGCGCCGTGTCGAACTGCCATTCGTCGGCGCGGCCGCCGGCGGCCACGACGCGCGCCGCCGTCTCGTTCCACCACGGCGTCACGGCGCGGGCAATCGGTTCGAGGACGAGCACGCGCGCGCCGGCGGCGGCAGCCCCGAGCAGCCGGTCTTCCAGCGTGTGCCGCGCTTCAGGCGAC
>Ga0247825_10001561_pt1 | contig 15071 bp, 5 predicted proteins | sample 13C_Vanillin_Day_FD_194413 | JGI IMG/M metagenome (GOLD analysis project Ga0247825, IMG submission 194413) | Soil microbial communities from agricultural site in Penn Yan, New York, United States - 13C_Vanillin_Day48 | ecosystem: Environmental > Terrestrial > Soil > Agricultural land | place... | reverse complement strand
GGGCCGTCTCGAATTCACCCGGGCGCGCGGAGCCGGCCGCGTCACGTTGAGCGGGAAAACGTTCAATACGAGCCAACAGATACCTGAACGAGTGTTCTCCACCGGCAGGACCGAAATTGTGAGCGATCTGCTCGACGGCGGCCAGGCGGGCAACCACTTCGGCACGATTGCCCTCGGTATCCGGCACGTGCTGTGTTCCCCGCTGCGCCTCGTGCAGTACGTGCAGGAGGCAGGAACGGCGCCGACGGCCAAGCGAATCGGTGTCTTGTACCTCGATAGCCGCATCAAGGGCTCGTTGCTCTCGCCGACGACCAAAGCCGGCATCGAAGCGCTGGCGAACGAGGCCGCTGTCGCCATCGAGAACGCCCGCCTCTACCGGGAGGCCCTGGAAAAGGCGAAGCTGGATCAGGAAATGACGGTTGCCGCCGAAATCCAGCGCAACCTGCTGCCAGCCGGCGGGCACGTCGGCGCGACCTTCGAAATCGTCGGGAAGTCGCTGCCGTGCCGTGCCATTGGCGGCGACTTCTTCGACCACCTGGAGCTGCCAAGCGGCCGTTTTGCGTTTGCGCTCGGGGACGTCGCCGGTAAGGGCCCGCCGGCAGCCCTCGTGACGGCGGCGCTGCAGGCGCTGTTCACCGCTTATGCGGGCACCGAAGAGGAGCCCGGTGTGACGTTGGCGCGCATCAACCGCGCTCTGGTGCGTCGCGCCGTGCAGAACCGGTTTGCGACGATGACGTACGGTCTGCTGTCGAACGATGGCCGGCTGATCTACTCCAATGGCGGCCACAATCCCCCCATGCTTTTCAGCCGTGGTGGCGTCACACGTCTCGAGCAGGGGGGACTCATCCTGGGCATGTTCCCGGAGGCGACCTACGAAGAAGAGACGCTTCAACTCCAGCCCGGTGATGTGCTGCTGATCTTCAGCGATGGCGTGAGCGAGGCCATCGATGTCGCGGGGGAGGAGTTCGGAGACGAACGAATCATTGCGTGCCTGCAGGCCCACCGGCATCTGGAGCCGGCGGCGATTCTCGAGAAACTGCTGGGCACGGTCGCCGAGTTCAGCGCGGGTACGGTGCAGCGCGACGACATCACGGCGCTCGTCCTGCGGTATACCGGCACGTAAGCGGATCGGACCTCGCAGGGTGCGCGGCGCGATTAGAGCACGGCTTTGAGGAAGGACGATCCGAAGTTGAGGCAGTCGAAGGCGTGCAGCCCCAGTCGGGCTGCCAGGTCGACGTAGACTTCGATCCCCCGAGCGCTGTTCCCCCGTGCGTCGAGCCGGGGCGAATATGTGGCAATTCCGGCCTGGCGGTTGACCACGCCCATCACGCCGCCGCTGACGCCGCTCTTGGCCGGCACGCCGACCCGGTACGCCCACTCACCGGAGTAGTCGTACATCCCGCACGTGAACATCACGGCGAGCATGCGCTTGACGGCGTTGATGTCGAACACGTGCTCGCCTGTGAGCGGGTGCTGGCCCATGTTCGACAGCGTGGCCGCCATCATGGCCAGGTCGTGACTGGTCACGAGGATGGCGCACTGCCTGAAGTAGTCGTCCAGCGCGCGTTCGGCGTCCTTCTCGACCAGACCGAAGTTGAGCAGCAAATAAGCAATCGCCCGGTTACGGTGGCCGGTCCGCCGCTCGGATTCGTACACGGCCATGTCGACTTCCAGCGGCCGACCGGCGGCGGCGCTCAGGCGGTCGAGCACGAGATCGAAGGTCGCGGCGCCGTGGCGCGAGTGCAGCAGCGCCGTGATCGTGATCGCTCCCGAGTTGACCATCGGGTTGAACGGCCGGTTCGAACCGTTCTGGAGCTCGATGGAGTTGAACGCGTCGCCGCTCGGTTCGACGCCTACATATTTCGAGACCGTTTCTTCGCCGAACTCCTCGAGGGCCAGCCCGAAGGTGAACGGCTTTGAAATCGACTGGATGGTGAAAGGTTGATGGCAATCGCCGGTCTCGAACACGCGTCCTTCCGCGGTCGCCATGCTGATGCCGAATGCTTCGGGGTCGGCGTTGCCAAGCTCGGGGATGTAGGTTGCCACCGTCCCGTCGGTCAACGATTGATAGCGTCGGTGCAAATCACCGATGGTCTCTTGAATTTCGTGTTGTTCCATGGCGGGCACGGTCACAAACAGCAACCCCCGTGCCCGTCAGGGCGCTCATCGCGCCAGTCGTGCGCGCATGTTCTGCCCGCCAATTGGTGAAGCCTCTGGAACGCCCCTCCTGACTCGCGAGACACAAATGTCGACTGACGGCACGCGCCCGACATTCGCGTCGTATGGATCGGGATAACGGCGGATCGATTCGTTCGGCCGACCTGACGACCGACGCCGGCGACCTGCGATGCCGACGTCATGGCTGGACAATAATGTCGACCATCCAGCTCCATCAGACATTCAGGAAGGCCGCTGGCTTCCCGGCCGCCTGAAGTTCGCTCTCCGGCCGACAAAACTCGCTCGGTAGAACGCCTAATTTCACCCGCCACAGGCGAAAAATTATGCCGCCGAGCTCGTCTCTTGGATATAGAGTACCAGCGGTTCACAGAATTTCCTCGTTGACCTCACGGCCGTTCTCGCAGTCGGAGATCCGGGACGGGAGGCTTCCGATGAGGCACCGACTTTCACCAGCATTCTCGGTGACCGGGCTCTTCGTGCGCCGTCTCGTGCGTCGCGAACGGGGGCGTGTGTGCGACTCGAGCGAGGGTGTTCGGACGATGAGGCTCGAACGTTGTTGACCATTGACAGATGTACCCGCGACCGTCGTCGCGGTCGCACTGAGCTCGGAGAATCAATCATGAAGCGGGTATTCGTTGCCATCGTCGTCGCGGTCGTCGGTGCTGCTCTCACGCACGTCTTGCTCGAAGCGCAGGCGCCGTTGCCGCAGGCCACGGGCCTCAGTTTCTTCAAGAACTACTTCGTCACGGGCAACTACGTGGTCGGTGGCGTCAACCTGCGGGGAACCGGAGAAGATGGCGTGGCCACCGGCATCATCGATCTGACCACGCTGACCAACGACGACATTCCGGATGGCGCGGATGTAGTGGCCGCGTTCCTGTACTGGCAGACCGTGGAGACGCCGAACAGCGGCACCGGAGCGGACGGCGCGACGTTCCAGGGCAACCTCAATCCAAGCGCTCCCTTCGACCCGCTCGGTCGGAACGATATCAGTGGCATCGCGAAAGTACTCAACCCAACCGGAACGGCGCCGTGCTGGAGCTCCGGCGGAGGCACGGGCGGCGCCGACGGCGCCCATCAGATGTACGCGCGTCGGGCCGACGTGCTCCGATTCATTCCGTACGATCCGGTCACCGAGAGGTACATCGTCAAAACCCGTTACGAGGTCAGGCTGCTTGATGCGGGGACGGGAAACCAGGTCCCGTCCACGCCTGGCGCCAGTCTGGTCGTCGTCTTCAAGGATCCGTCCCAGCCGCTGCGATCGGTCGTCATCTACAACGGCGGCTACACGATGGACAACAGCACGCAGCGGATGAACCGGACGCTCCAGGGCTTCTACCAGGCCGGGGTGTCGCCGGGCATCACCAGCATCTCGGCGAAGATCACGCACATCGTGGGTGAGGGCTCCGAGAAGCCGGAGCAGCTGTTCTTCGATTCAGGTAATTCCGCCACGACGCCGCTCGGGTCGAACAATCCATTCCAGGGGTTGACAGCGGCGGCGGGCACATCCACTGACCCCGCTTGGGACAACCTCACGCTTCCGGTGACGGTTACCGCAGGGGCTTCGGCCGTCACGACCCGCGTGGATCATGTCGGCAGCCCGTTCGACTGCCTGTCCTGGGGCGCCATCATCTTCAGCACGACGGTGCAGGACACCGACAACGACGCGCTGCTCGACGTCTGGGAGTCGCCGCAGACGACGCCGCTCGTCGATCCGAACGGAGTCGCGCTGCCGAACCTGAACGCGATGGGCGCGCAATTCAATCGCAAGGACGTCTTCGTCGACGTCAGCGCGATGACTACGGCCGGGTATTCGAACCCGACGCAAGGCGCCGTGACGGCCCATAATCATTTGCCGACGCAGGCGGCTCTGGATATGGTCGGGGACGCGTTCAAGAATGCGCCCGTGGATCCGATCCCCAGCACGAACCCGCAACAGTACAAAGGGATCGCGATCCACTTCGACGTCGGGAACCGGTATCAGACGAAGCCCGGATCCAATCCGCCGGTTCCAGACCCCTACATCGTGCCGGCGAATCTGAGCAGAGGTGGAGAGCAAATCGTCGAGACGGCATGTGTGCAGACCTCGACTCAGGACTGCCTGTTCGAATCGTACCCGGGCACAGTCGGCTGGAAGAGAGGGTTTGCGGCCCTTAGCTACGAACCGTTGAATTTTCGGCAAACGGATCCGACGTTCACGGGCAGGTCCTTCTCGGCGGCGGTGACGAACGGGTCGGCCGTGGTCACGTCATCAGGGTTGTTTCTCTCGTCGGACTTCGGCCGCCAGCTGAGGGTCGGCAGCGGACCGATCTACACCATCAGCTCGTTTACGAGTACCAACTCGGTGGTGCTCGATCGACCTTACACCGAAGCCTCCGGTTCGTCGATTGTCACCGTGTCGGCCATTCGAGGCGATTACGCCGGATGCGCGGCGTCCGAGCTCCAGTGGGCCCAATTCCGGACCGGGGCAACTTCGACCCAGCCAACGGTCCCAGAGTGTCTGAGGCGCTTCGACCGCAACAGGAAGGACATGTTCCACTTCCTCGTGTCCGTCCATGCAATCGGGTCACCGAGGCTCGACGCGAATGGCGACCCCATTCTTGACTCGACAGGGAGCCAGATCCCACGGAACGTGTCCGGCACCGCCGATGGCGGAGGCTGGGGTGGCGGCGACCTCATGCTGGCATTGGGCTTCTGGGACGATTTCGTCGGCACCGATTTCGCGCAGGGTTCGACTCTGATGCACGAGCTGGGACACAACTTCCGGTTCAGACACGGCGGACCGACCGTGCTCGCCGATCCGGTCACCAACGCGCCCAAGATCGAGCCCAACTGCAAGCCGAATTACCAGACGGTCATGAGTTACCTGTTTCAGATGAGCGGCTTGCTCTGCGACCCGCTGTCGCCGTCGCCGCAATGTGCCGGCAAAGCTCCAGGCGAGCCGGTGATCGACTACTCGCGTCAGACGCTTTCAGGTGCCCCAGGTCTCAGCGAGCACAGCCTCACCGAGCAGAGCCCGGCTGCCCTTGCCGGCATGATTTATCGCACCAGGTGGTATTCACCGACGAGCACGCTCGACCAGAACCAGAACAGCGAAGCTGCCAGCAGACACTGCGACGGAACCCGCCTGAACACAGCTATGGGCGAAGTAGGGGAGTTCAGGATCGATGGCACAAGCCTGACCGCAGTCGACTGGAACGGGAACCTGACGATAGACCCCGGAACCAACACGGCGGGTCAGGACATCAACGCCAACGGCGGGCCCAATACCGTCCTGGCAAGCAGCACCGACGGGGCGTTCTCCGGGTCCAACGATTGGGCCAGCATCGACCTGCGTCAGATCGGCAGCCGGCGCAACATCACGACCAACGGCGGTCTCCTGTCGATCGATCAGGGGCAAAACGACAATGGTCAGAACGACAACGGCCAGAACGACAACGGCCAGAACGACAACGGCCAGAACGACAACGGCCAGAACGATAACGGGCAAAACGACAACGGCCAGAACGATAACGGAGTCCCGCTCGGAGAAGCGGACCTCGACCTCGTACGCAGTCTGGGGAATCCGCCAACGCTGCTGAAGCCGACGGTCGTGAAGCAGACGGTCCTCCTCAACTGGAGGCGGCCGCATGCCGACACCAATTTCGTGACGTATTACTGGGTGTATCGCGTAACCGGCGCCGTCGTCAATCAGGCGACGCTCTTAACGAGGGTACTGGTGAGTGCCAACCCGGTGCCAGCAGGAATCACCACGCTGACGGATCTCGACACGAAGAATAACGTGACGTACACCTATTGGGTACAGGCGCAGCGCACCATTAACAACGGAGGCCAGCCGTGCGCGGGCACCTGCCTGAGCGGCGTTTCCAACTTTCAGGTAGTAGCGCGGTGAGACCGGTAACAGACTACTGAACGGCGCGGCGTCGAACTTCGGACAGGAGCGGGTCCTGACTGGCTTGACCACGGATGTCGAGATACAGCTTGTACGAGTCGACGAACCGTGCCGTCTTCATCTCCTCGCGCACGCGGCCCTGATAGTAGTAGACCGGCGGGAAATAGCCGAGCGTGGGCTCCTCGTCCAGCAGCAACGCCAGCGCTTCGCCGCGGCGCCTGATGCATCGGTCGAACTCGGCGTCGGCCTGCGTCGGCGCGCCCGCGTCCAGGTAAGCGCGCCCCAGATCGAAGCGGCCAATCCAGGTGTCCAGCATGCCGTTCGCCTCGGTGAGCAGCTTGATCGCTTCGCGCGGTTGGCCATTCTTGAGCGCGATTTCCCCTTCGAGGACTTTCGCCAGCGCCTGAGGTTCGGTCTGAAACTCCGCACCGAGGGAGTCCGCAAGTTTCCTCGCCTCAGCGGGATCGCCCGCTTCGATGAACGTGCGCGCCGCGAGGAACCTGATCTTCACGATCTGGCTGTTGGCAAGCGCCTTCCTTGCGGCGGCGACGGCCTGACCTGGCTGCTTCTGCAGCAGGCGCGTATACGAGAGAGCCGCCAGCTTCGCTGCCGCACGATCGCTGTTCTTGGCCGCAAGATCTGCCGCCGCGCCTTTCTCGAACATCGACGCGGCATCTGCGAACCGGCCTTCGTATAACGCGATATCTGCAAGGCCCGATGCGGACAACGAGGCGCCGAGCGCGCTGATCTTCGACAGGTTTCCGTAGGTGTCCGCGGCCGGCTGCATCTGGTTCTGGCCCAACTGGGCAAACGCCAGGGCGACGAAGCCGTACTCGGACGAGGGACTCAGCTCCTGCGCTGTTCTCGCTTCCGCTTCTCCGGCCGTGAAATCGCTGTCATAGGCCGCGTACAGCGCCAGATTGATCCGATAGAGCGCCCGCCGGGGAAGAATTTCGGCCGCACGTTGCATTTCACTGCGCGCAGGGCCGAACTGCCGGAGGTAGCTCATACAGAGCGCCAACTGATTGCGCGCCGCGGCATCGGCCGCAAACCGCGTCACCAGGGACCCGTATTCCTCGACGCACTTGGGATAGTCGCCAGTGACCCGGAAGACCGTCCCGCGCGTCCGGTACTGCTCCCGCTCGGTCATGCTGTCCAGGTGACGCGTCGCCTCTTTCGCATATTTTTCCGCGTCCTGCTGCCGCCCGACGTTGCCCGAGGCCAGCGCGAGCCCTGTGTACGCGGCGCCAAAGCCCGAATCCTTGGCGATCGCCTGCGTGTAATGTGCGATCGCTTCCTCGTTCTTGTTATTCGAAAGCGCCTCCTGCCCGAGCGCGTAGTCGTGCACCGCATCCAGGTTCTTGGCCGACAACGTGTCCATGGCAAAGCGCTGCGCTTCGTCCGATGTGTTGTCGCCGAGCGCTCTGCGGATCGAGGTGGCGGCGCGCGTCGCCACGTCCAAGACGTTGTCCTTGCCAGCAGCCGTTTGCGTCACCGTCGCAATCACGGTTCCGGTTACGGCTTGAGACGCCTTGACCGAAAGCTCGTAGGAGTTGCCGTCACGTATGAGCATCCCGGAGAGGACCACGCCCACCGCCTGCTTGACCGCGATCTCCTGCGCCACCTGTTCGGTCAGCTGCGCGGGAGGCGCGACGCCGAGCGTCCGCATGCCCACGCGGTCATAGGCGCTGATGAACTCCGCGCCCTCGAGCGCGAGCTTCAGCACCGGCTCGAGCGTCCGATCGAACGCGGGATCGGCCGTCTGGTTCTGGAAATCAGCGATCAGCACCGACACCGGATCATGCGGTTTCGGAGGTGGGACCGGGCGCGTGAACCACCACACCCCGGTCAGCAGCGCCACGACGCTCGCCACGACGCCCGCAAACATCTTGAGCCCGACGACGCGCTTGATCGGGATCGGTTCGCCGTTCTCGTCGAGGTGATTGAGGTCGCTCTCGAGATCGATAGTGGTCTGATAGCGCTCGGCGGCTTCCGGCGCGAGGCAGCGGCTGACAATGCGATCCAGCGATTCCGGAATGGCCGGATCGATGGTCCGCAGCGACGGCGGGGCTTCGTCGAGGCGCCGCTGCAGCTCGGCGAGCGCGGTCGGCGCGCCCATCCCTCGATCGGCACCAACGATCATGTCGCGCAGGATCAAGCCAAAGGCGTAGATATCGGCGCGATGGTCGACCGGTTGCCCCCTGGCCTGTTCGGGAGCCATGTAGTTGATGGTTCCGACGACGGCACCGACCATCGTCTCGCCGAACGTTCCGGGACGGGTACGGCGCGGGCCCGCGGTGATCTGATCCGCCGGGAGGTCGATCGACCGCGCGATGCCGAAGTCCATCAGCAGCGCCTGGTCGGCCGTGTCCACCATGATGTTGGCCGGCTTGAGATCGCGATGGACGATCCCCTCTGCGTGCGCGGCCACCAGACCGGAGAGTGCCTGCCGCGCGATGGACAGCGCGCGCGGAATCGGCAGCCGACCCTCGGTCTTTAGAATGGTGCCGAGATCCTGTCCCTCGATGTACGGCATCGTGATGTACTTGATGCCGTTGATCTCGCCCAGGTCGTGAATGCGGACGACGTTCTTATGCGTGACCTGCCGCGCCAGCAGCAGCTCGCGCTTGAACCGGCGCTCGAGATCGTGAGCGGACGTGGAATCGCCGGCAATTTCCGGGCGGACCACTTTGAGCGCCACCGAAACGCCGAGCTCCGCGTCCCACGCCTCGTACACGGCGCCCATCCCGCCAAGGCCGAGCAGGCGAGTGATACGGTACCGGCTGCCGAATCGCTCGCCAATCGCCAGTGGACCCGACTGGTCGTCGCTCGGGCTGGGCGTCTGACCCGGGACGTGGGTCACCGCCTCGGAGGCTTCAGCGTCCAGCCGGACGGGATGTTTCAGGGCCGCGGTGCCGATGGAAGTCGGGATATCGAGGTCGGGCGACGGTCCGATGGACTTGGAACCGACGCCGAATTCAGTCGGCAGCTCGCCCACTCCGGTGACTGCGTCGTGGGCACCGCGCGATAGCGGAGGCAGTCCGGTGGTATCGGGGTCTCGCAGCCCGCCCGGGAGGGCGGTCAGGGCGCCTTCAAGTCGGGTCACATCGCCAGGTTCGGACAGGGAACCGGGAAGCGGCGTCAGCACCCCCGCCGCGACCTGCCTGGCCGAGAGGGCGCGGCTGCAGGCGGAGCATCGGGCCGCGCCAGGCGACACTTCGGCGCCGCAGTGGGGGCAAGACAAAGAGAAGGCAAGAGCCATCGCGCCCGTTTCTTAAACGCGCCGAATTATGAAGTCGTGAAAAATGGCGTAAAAGCTTCGATTATGGCGTTAGCCCGGAAAAACGACAAGCCAAAAAGTTGGCCACTGCGCCACAGCTCGGCTGGTTGGGCAGCCGCACGGCTCCTAGCGACAATGCTGTCGCCTGGCCTACCTGTTCCTAAAGCAACGCTCGAGATCGTGAGCGGCCGTGGTTCTTGCGGCCCGCATTCATCGCGTTTCCATCAGATAGCTGACCAAGCGCCTGATCTTCGCGTCCCGCATGTCGAACACGTCGCAAAATGCCAGGTTCACGACGGCGCCGTCCGTCCGACCGGCCCGTACGAATCCTTCCGCGACCACGACGTCGCCGAGGTCGGTCAGGCGAGTGATGGTGATCGCCGGGCTGCCGTCGAAACCGTCGTCGACGATGTGTGTGTCGAACTCCGCTTTCCCCTTGACGTGGAACACGCCCGGGATCAGCCACTCGACGTCGTCGGTCAGGCAGGACAGAATCTGCGGACGATCGGTTCTCCTGAACCCGTCCATATAAGCTTCTACTGTTCTCTGATTCGGCGTCATCTGAATCTCGGATCCGCAGGGCGAGCCCGATGCCGGGCGCTGCTGACTACTCGTCGGGTTCCAGAACCGCCACCGCCCCGCTCCGGGACTTCGGCTGCGGTCTCCGCGGCACAGGGCGCCACGCGTGCGGGTGGTGATCGGCGGGGGGCGGATGATTGCGAGACCCGAGCCCGATCAGTGCCAACAACCGCTTCAGTACTCTGAGCATGAAAAACCCGTTGCCTGATGATGGCACAGCCGCCACCACGGGCTCTCGGCGCCGCCATATGTTCTCCCGGTGAGGCTCCGATGGCAAGGCTGCCTGGGACGCATCCCCGGGATGGCGTACAGTCATCCAGGGAACACTCATGAAGACACGCGAGCTCGTGGCGATCGGCATTCCAGCCGGACCGTGCGCGGAGAGCGCCAAGCAGATCCTGCAGGAGGCCCACAGGGCCAAACGCAGCACGAGGACGGTGCACGATGATCTCGAGCGTGTCGCTGCCTCACCCGAGACGTTCGTCGGCGATGAAGTGTATGGGGGCCTGGCCCACCACCTTCTCGAACACGCCGCTGCCACGGCGACATTCCGGCCGCGCCAGAGCGATGCGCCGTATCAGATCTGGGGGACGAATCTCGAACCGGACGCCGTGCAGCAGTTGAAGAATGCCTGCAGGCTGCCGGTCGCCGTCTCCGGCGCACTGATGCCTGACGCCCACATAGGCTACGGGCTGCCGATCGGCGGCGTCCTGGCTACGCACGAAGCGGTCATCCCGTATGCCGTCGGCGTGGACATCGCGTGCCGGATGAAGATGACCGTGCTGGACCTGCCGGTGGGTGCGTTATCGGACGAGAAGGCGAAGCTCACACAAGCCCTCGAGCGGGAAACGCGCTTTGGCATAGGCGCCACGTTCCGGGCGCCGCGCGAGCACGAGGTCATGGACCGGGACTGGAGAGTCACGACCGTCACGTCGAAACTGAAGGACCGCGCGTGGGCGCAGCTGGGTACGAGCGGCAGCGGCAACCACTTCGTCGAGTTCGGGAAGCTCACGGTCGTCGATGACGCCGTCGGCCTCTCAACGGGCACGTACCTGGCGCTGCTGAGCCATTCGGGCAGCAGGGGGACCGGAGCGCAGGTGGCGCAGCATTACAGCCGACTCGCACAAGATCTCCATCCGGAGCTTCCGCGGGAGCTGAAGCATCTCGCGTGGCTCGATCTCTCGACGGAGGCCGGTCAGGAGTACTGGGCGGCGATGGAGCTCATGGGCCGGTACGCTGCGGCGAATCACGAGTTGATTCATGCGTCCATCCGACAGGCCCTGGGCGTCGGCGTGATGCTCGACATCGAGAACCATCACAACTTCGCCTGGCGCGAGCGGCATCGGCTTCCGGATGGATCGGAAGCAGAGGTCATCGTCCATCGGAAGGGCGCCACGCCGGCCGGAACGGGAGTGCTTGGCATCATCCCCGGCTCGATGGGCACGCCCGGCTATGTGGTCCGCGGAAAAGGGGTCGCGAGCTCGTTGAACTCGGCGGCGCACGGTGCGGGTCGCCGAATGAGCCGGACAAAGGCCAAAGAGCTTTTCACGTGGGAGATGGCCCAGCCACTCCTGCGCGAGCGCGGCGTCACCCTCCTGTCGGCGGGCCTTGACGAGGTGCCAATGGCGTACAAGGACATCGACGAGGTGATGGCCGCCCAGAGCGATCTCGTCGAGCCGCTGGCGCGGTTCGAGCCTCGTCTGGTGAAGATGGCTCCAAGCGGCGAGCCGCCTGAAGACTGAACCCGCCAAGACACATTCCGCGCGAGCGACCTATTGACAACCTAAAGGAGTACGCTGCTGCTCGCGGTTCTTGCGCTCGACGCGGCACGACTCGTCGCCCGGGCGAACGAAACTGGAAATTAGAGGGATGCGGTCGCAGATCGTTCCGGCCCTTACGAGGCGTGCGCGAGCTCCGAAGCCAGGCGACTGACGCTCACGTAGTCGATCTTGCCGGTTCCCAGGATCGGAATATTTGCGACGCGCGCGATCGATCGTGGCACGAAGATCTCGGGCAGGCCGGCGGACCGTGCCGCGTTGGCCAGCGCGGTGCGGTTGGCCTCGGACTGATCGGTGACGAGCACGAGCTGTTCGCCACGCTTGGCATCCGGGACGGCGACCACCGCATGCATCGCGGTCGGCCACACCTTGGCGACAAACTCCTCAACCGCGCCCAGTGGGACCATCTCCCCGGCCACTTTCGCGAATCGTTTCGCGCGGCCTTTGATGGTGATGAAGCCCTCTGCATCGAGGGCGACAATGTCTCCGGTGTCGTACCAGCCACCGTCCGGCGATTCGAGCACGCCCGGGCGTTCAGAACGCAGATATCCCAGCATGACATTCGGACCCCGCACAATGAGACGACCGCCGTCGCTGATGCCGTCGACTGGTTCCAACCGATGGTCGATGCCTGGGAGCAGGCGCCCGACCGTGCCGGCCTTGAAATGCATCGGCGTGTTGAGCGCCAGCGCCGGTGAGGTTTCCGTCGTGCCGTATCCCTCCAGGATGCGGATGCCGAACTTCTCGAACCAGACGCGCCGTGTCTCGGCTTTCACCCGCTCCGCGCCCGCGAAGACGTACCGGACGGCATAGAAATCGTACGTATCTGCGACGCGGGCGTAGCCGGACAAGAACGTATCGGTGCCGAAGAGGATGGTCGCGTTGATGCCGTAAGCGATCTCTGGCACCGTCCGATAGTGCAGCGGTGACGGATAGAAGAACGTGCGGACGCCAGACAGGAGCGGGAGCAACACGCCACCCGTGAGCCCGAAGCTGTGAAACATCGGCAACGCATTGAGGACGACATCTTTCTTGGGGCTAATGTCCACGACCGAAGCCAGTTGGTGGCGATTCGCGAGCAAGTTGCGATGGCTCAACACGACGCCCTTCGGCGTGCCTTCGGAGCCTGACGTGAAGAGAACGACCGCCGGATCGTCGGCACGAGCCGGCTGATGGCGAGGCCTGGTGCGCACGAGTCGGACCCACGCCCTCAGCCGTGCCGGGAGGCCGATCTCTGCACGGAGGTCTTCGAGGTACACGATCGAGGTCTGCGAGGCCAACGCGGCAATCAACGACTCGAGCTTCGCTTTCTCGACGAAGCGTCGGGCGGTGATGACCAGCGAGATGTCGGCGGCTCGGCAGGCCGCCCGGGCCGAGGCCGTGCCCGTCGAGAAATTGAGCATGGCTGGTACACGACTCTCGGCCTGCAAGGCGAAGAACGTCACGAGGGAGGCGCGCGACGTCGGCAGCAACACGCCGACGCGCTCGCCGGTCACCGTTCGTCGTGCGAGCGCACCGCCCAGCGCATAGCTCGCGAGCACGAGCGAGTTGTACGTCATCGGCCGCATCTCGAGATCGTCCGAGACGACGTGGCCACCGCCGTGCAACTGACGCGCCTCAACGAGGGCATCGAAGAGCGTCGTCTCTACACGGGCCGCTGCAAACATCGAGGTGACCATCTCGTCGCCGAGCGCCCGTCGAAGAAAGGTTCGGCGGGCCCGGCCGCCGATGCCGTCCGGGCACGTCAGCCGGCGCGGCGGCAGAACGCGCAGGCGAATTTTGGGGAACAGCCGTCGCCGGACTCTGCCGCTCAATCGGGAGAATGGCGTAAATTCAACGCCGTCAATCCGCACGGGCACAAGCGCCGCCTTCGTTCGTTCCGCGATCACAGCCGGCCCTTCGTACACCTTCATCAGGGCACCCGTCATGGTGATGCGGCCCTCCGGAAAGATGATGCAGGCCGATCCGTGCTCGACGGCTCGGATCATCGCGCGGATCGACAGCGGGTTGGTGGGATCGACCGGTAAGGCGTGCACAACGGAGAGGAAGGGCTTCGCCCACCACTGTTTGGCGATGTAGGTATCGACCGCGAATATTGGATCACCGGGCAGAAACGCGCCGAGCAGCAAGCCGTCCAGAAAGGAGGCGTGATTGGCGGCGATCACGGCACGAGGCAGTGCCGCTCGGACATGCTCGACACCTTCGATCTCGACGCGGTAAACCAGCCGGAGAACAAGGCGAACGACGCTCTTCGTGATACCCCGCCGCACGATCCACGCGGTGATCCCGATCACCGGAATCGTGGCCAGCCCACACAATCCCAACAGCTCACCCATGGTCATGCCGCGAGTCAAGAGCGCCGCGGCCACCACGGCGGCTACCGTCATCGCCAACGCATTAATGATGTTGTTGGCTGCGATGACACGAGCCCGATGGTCGGGCTCGCTCTCGTGCTGCAGGATCGCGTATAGCGGCACGGTGAACAGGCCGCCACCGATCGCGAGACCGACCAGATCGGCGAGGATCCGCCAGCTTCCGGACTCACGCAGAAATGTGGCGACGCTCGCCAATTCTGTGGTCGCCGTGCGCCCGAGGCTGCCGAAGTACAAGTCGACCGCGCAACCCGCCATGACACACCCCCCGAGGGGGACATGACGCGCGCTGACCTCGCCATGGAGCAGGCGCTCGGCGAGCAGCGAGCCGATGCCCACCCCGATGGCAAAGAGCGCCAGCATCAGCGTGACCACCTGCTCGTTCGCAAACAGCACGTCCTTGGCCAGCACCGGCAACCCCGACACCACAGTCGCGCCGAAGAGCCAGAACCACGACACCGCGAGCACCGGCAGCAACAGCTTCGACTGCCCTGTCACGTGGCGTACGACGTCGACTGAATCGTGGAAGAGACGCGGACGAGGAGCGCCGTCACCAACCGAGGCCGGTGCGGACGGGATCTGTCGCGAGGCGATCCAGCCGGCAAGGGCGCAGACCACCCCGGCCCCGCCGACGACGAGCGCCCCGTACTCAACGAGCACGACGCTGCCTCCGACAATTGTGCCCAGCAGAATGGCCAGGAACGTGCCAGCCTCGATCAGTGCGTTGCCGGCCACCAATTCGTCAGGACGTAGGTGCTGCGGTAACAAGGCGTACTTGATCGGTCCAAACACGGTGGAGTGCGTGCCCAAACCAAACAGCGCGAGCAGGAGCAGCGGAATACTCTGATACCACAGCCCCCACGCCCCGACGATCATGATGCCGATCTCCGCCAGTTTCACCCATCCGGCAATGGTGGCCTTGTCGATCCGATCAGCGAGCGTGCCCGATGCCCCGGAGAAGAGAAAGAAGGGCGCGATGAACAACGCGCCCG
>Ga0247825_10001560_pt1 | contig 15073 bp, 13 predicted proteins | sample 13C_Vanillin_Day_FD_194413 | JGI IMG/M metagenome (GOLD analysis project Ga0247825, IMG submission 194413) | Soil microbial communities from agricultural site in Penn Yan, New York, United States - 13C_Vanillin_Day48 | ecosystem: Environmental > Terrestrial > Soil > Agricultural land | place... | reverse complement strand
GCCTGGATGAAGGCCTGAGAGGCGAGCACGCCGTACAGAGCCGTGAAGGCCCAGAAACAGACACCGACGAAGTAGGTGAGTCCGCTGGCGATCAATGGGCGACCTGACCCGTGCGCTCGAGCCAGACGGCCACTTCGTCGTGACGTTCCGGCGCCAGTGCCTGGAAGCGCTCGAACTGTTCGCGAGCCGTCTTTTGATCCCCGTCAGAGAAGTTGCGAACTCCGAGCACGAGGTAGATGTCGGGGTATTCCGGTGCAACCGTAAGCGCCCTTTCGAGCACCGCCCGCGCCTCGGAGGAGCGTCCGGCTGCGCTATACGCCCGGCCCAGCGTCAGCAGGAGATCGGGGTTGTCCGGCTCGACTTCCGCGCAGCGTTCGTACGCATCGAGTGCCCGAGCGCCGTCCGAAAGGCGCTCATACGCGGCGGGCAGCATGGGGCAGGCGTCAACCGGCGTGGGTGATGTGCGAAAGACCCCCTCCCACGCGCGCGCCTCTTCCGCGGGGCGTCCCAACTCCTGCTGAATACGGGCAAGCCGTTCGAAGTAGATCGCCTGACCGGGCAGCCGTTGCGTGAGACGCTCCGTCGGTTCGAGCGCCTCCGCATAACGACCGGCCGCGTACGCCATCTGGCTCGCGTCGATGTCGCTGCGCGTGGCGTCAACCACAGAGGGGCTCGCCGGGAGCGCCGTCCCGAGCAGTGCACCGTGGTACAGCGCCAGCAGGACCAGCGCGCACGTGAATCGCGCGAGAGGGCGGCGCATCAGAATCTGTAGGCGGTGCTCACTGAAACGGTCGTTTGCCACATCGGCGTCCTGAGGACCCGTTCCTGCCGGCTGGTGCTCACCGTGACCCGCACTTGGTTTCGCGGAGTGACGTCGAGGCTGGCCTGTCCGCGTACCGTGTTCGACCGGAGGCGAATCGAGTCGCCCACTCCGAGAGGCTCCTCGCGGTTGAAGCCGTGACTGTAAGTGGCGGCCACGTAGCTCGTCCCTGCGCTGCCGACGTAGCGGCGCGACTCTGTGTGAAACGACCACGAGTTCGATTCGTCGCCCGGGACGAAGTACACGCGTTCCATGAGCGCCCACTGGCCCACGTACTTGGTCGCGCTCCCGGAATAGATCGAGACCGGCGTCGAGAACTGGAGCCTTCGATAGCCGCCCGACAGTTCGAGACCGTGCCCGACGCTCTGGTAGAGATCGAACGCTGCGCGGTACTCGGGGAACAGATCGCGTCGGGTCGCGCCGCCGATGGCGATGTAGGCATAGGTGCCGGCCCGCAGGCTCGGATACGCCTCGAACTCGACGAGCTGATCTCTGTATCCGAACCTCGTGGCATTGGTGCCCCGGACGATGACGCTGCCCCTCGGCGTCTCAAAGCCAATCGACGTTTCGAACTCGTGCCACGGATCGCCGTCGTCGTTGAACGAGTCCAGCGAGTATCCGGTGCTCACGCTCCATGGACGTCTGCGCGCGTCGAGGCGCTGCTTCATGAGCCGCGCCTCCGGATCTCCCGGATCGCGTGTCAGGATCTGCGCCGCAAGATCTGTCGCTTCCGCGTTGTGGCCGGTCCACCACTCGACGTTCATGAGTGCCACCCGCGCGTCCTTGTACTCCGGGGTCTGCACGAGGATGCGCCTGAGCTCCACACGCGCGTCGTCGTATCGTCCATCCCACGAGAGCATCAGGCCGTACACGAGCCGTGCGTCCACATCGCGCGGCGCCTCGGTGAGGTGCCCTTCGAGCATGGCCAGGGCCTTGGGCCGCTGTCCTGACGCACTCATGGCCCGTGCCGCCGCGATCACGTCATCCTGGGCCTGCGCGGACGCCGCAGCGGCCAACATGACGAGAGCGACGACGATGGGGGTGCCTCGTCGGCGGAAGGCGCCCGGCAGCAGGCTGGCCGGAGCAGGGTGAAGGCTCGGGATGTCAGACATTGTGTGGCCTCTGGTGCGAGTCGATCCATGCTGTGAGGTCCGCACACGCCTCACGCAGTTCGTCGATCATGGCGGGCGACACACTGGGCTCGGCGTCGTCGCCGATGTCGGAGAGAGCCGCCCAGATCCGCTCAAATCGCGGAAGGCCGAGGACGCGGGCGCCGCCAAGGAGCTGATGCGCCGCGCTTCGGAGCTCCTCGGGTTCCAGTCGCGACAATCGTTGCCTCGCGCGCTCAGCGCGAGTCAGATACTCCCGAACCAGATCGAGTGTTGCCTCCGTCCCGATGTCGGCTCCGAGTAGATCGAGCGCAGCGGCGACAGTGCTCGCCGGGCGGCGGTTCGCCTTGGGGGTACTCGTGGTTTCGCGGCCGGGCCCTACATGGCGATTCAGCAGGTCGGTGAGCGTCTGAACACGAAGCGGCTTTTCAAGGAACTCGTCCATCCCCGCCGCGGCGCAGCGGACGCGGTGCGCGGCGCTCACGTCGGCTGTGAGGGCGACGATGAAAGACCGGCGTCCCGCCAGCTCTTTGCGCCTGATCGCGGCGGTTGCCGACAGGCCGTCCATGTCGGTCATCTGGCAATCCATGAGGATCAGCTGGTAGTCGCCGCTAGCGGCTGCCCTGACGGCGCTCTTGCCGCCGGTGACCGCGTCCACCAGGTATCCGAGACGGGCGATTTGAAGGCACGTAACCTGCCGGCTCGCCGGGTCGTCGTCAACAACGAGCACGCGGCCGGCTGCTGGAAGGTTCGACTGGTCGGCGACGTTGTGGCGTGTGATCAGGGCGCCGTCTTTGAGGTTCCGGCCTCTCGCAGCGACTGCCTTCAGGCACTGGAACAGTTCGGCGCCCTGGAACGGCCGCGGGATGTATGCGCTGTATCCCGCTTCGCGGACGTCGCGCGCGTGGCCACGGACGCCCGCGACAGGTGTCAGGACGAGTGGAACATCCGTGAGGCGTGGATCGGCTTTGATGGCTGTGGCAATCGCCAGGTCCCCGATGTCGTGTTGCACGTGACCGACGATGGCGACATCCACCGGCTGCCGGGCCGTCCTGGCAGCGCGGAGGGCCTCGGGTAGCCCCGCGGCCGATCCGCTTCCCGCGATGCCGACACCCGCGGCCGCCAACGACCGCAGGAGCTCGCTCATCGAGCGCGGGTCGTCGTCCGCGACGTACACGGAGAGCTTCCCGACGTCGAGATCGTCGCGCTCGCGGATTGCCGCCGGTTTGAGATCTTCCTTGAGACCGATTGAGAACGAGAACGTTGACCCGCGCTTGGGAACGCTCTCGACGTCGATCCGGCCGCCCATCAGCTCGACGAGCTGCTTCGAGATGGACAGGCCGAGACCGGTGCCCGGCTTCGGGGCGACACCTGGGTGACTTAGACGCGAAAACGGCTGAAAGAGGTTGACCTGCACCTGGTGAGGTATTCCCGGTCCGGTGTCGTTGACGGACAGACTGACCTCAACTGCGCCGTCTCGTGTTCTGAGCGACGCCGCACGAATAGTCACGCCGCCGGCATCCGTGAACTTGATGGCGTTGGAAACGAGGTTGGCCAGAATCTGACGGATTCGACCCGGATCGCCTGTCACGTTCGGGTGCTTCACATCGTCGGTTTCGAACCGGAGGCTGAGCCCCTTCGCTGAGGCGGCTTCACTGAACATGTCGGTGACGCCGCGAACGAGGGTGATCAGGTTGAATCCCGTCGATTCAAGGCGCATCGCGCCCGCATCGAGAGCTGACACATCCAGGACGTCGTCAACAACCGCAAGCAGCGATTCAATGCTCGCGTGCAGGGCGTTCGCGAACTGGCGCTGCTCGGTGGTCAGATCTGTTCCGAGCAGGAGCGCGGAGAAGCCGACGATGCCGTGGAGCGGCGTGCGGATCTCGTGGCTCGCATGCGAGATGAACTCGCTCTTGCGGCGGAGCCGTTCCAGCGCGAGATCCCGTTCGGCGCTGATATCCGCTGGTCTCGTCACGCGGCGACGGGCCGTTGAGCGTCGTCGACCCGCGGACGCTCGTCGCACCGGCGTGCGAGGCGGGCCGGCCCGTCTGGTCATTGCCGGTTGGCCGGAGAGGCGGGGCTGGAGGCGACCTGGCTGCTCCAGTCCGCGGTTCGCGTCATGACGCCCCACCGCGCCTTGGCGCCGGTGAGCCACTGTGCGAGGCCAATGAGCCGCCAGTACGCCGTCAGCTGGCGATACCCCAGGTTCTCGGCCACTGCGGCAAGGAGGAGAACGACGATCTGCTTCTGCTTCGGGTACGTGTGATTCGAGATCTCGTCAAGGAGCAGCGACGTGACGGACAGGAGAGTGCCAAAGCCGATGTTCACCACGAGGAACAGGAGCGCGAGCTCCCAATCCAGGTAGCCGGTGAAATAGCCCACGCCGAAGAAGACCCAGCCCAGGCACTCGACGATCGGACTCAGGCACTCGAAGATCAGCGCAAAGGGGAAGGCCAGCCAGCCCGCGCTGCCGCCGCCGCGGCTGAAGAGCAGGCGTCGATTCAGCCAGAGGCTCTCGCAGAGGCCGCGCTGCCACCGAATCCGCTGGCTGCGCAACACGGAGATGTTCTCCGGTGCCTCTGTCCAGCACACCGGTTCCGGTGCAAAGACGATCCGGTAGGGTCGCTTCTCACGTTTCAGCGTGCGATGGAGCCGGACAACCAGCTCCATGTCCTCGCCGATCGTGTTGCGGCGGTAGCCACCGACCTCGATGACCGTTTCCTTGTGAAAGACACCGAAGGCGCCGGAGATCACGAGCAGGCCGTTGACCGGATTCCAGCCGAGGCGGCCGAAGAGGAACGCGCGGCAGTACTCGACGACCTGAAGAAGCGCCAGGGGGCTGCGCGGGAGGCCTGTGCTCACGAGCCAGCCGTTCACCACGTCGCACCCGTTCGCGATGCGGATGATGCCGCCGGCGGCAACGGTACGCGGATCGTCCAGGAACGGGCGTGTAATGGCCTGCAGGCTGTCCGGGCGCAGCACGCCGTCGGCGTCCAGCGCGCAGAAGAGCGGGTACTGAGCCGCGTTGATGCCGGCGTTGAGCGCATCCGCCTTCCCGCCGTTGTGCTTATCGATGATCTTCAGCTCCGGATACTTCGCCGAGCGATAGACGCCGCGGATAGGTGCGGTCTGCAGGCGCTGGCGGACGACCTCTGGAAACCGCCGGAGGCCGAACGACTCCTTCAGCACGTCGAGCGTCCGGTCGGCCGATCCGTCGTTGACGACAATGATCTCGAAGTGTGAGTAGTTGAGCTGAAGCAGCGAGCGTACGGTTGCGGCGACCGTGGCTTCTTCGTTGTACGCCGGGATGATGAGAGTGACCGGCAACTCGAGGTTCGAGAACCGCGTGGAAAGTGGACCGAGCGTCTGCCGCTGCTGATGGCGCCGCAGGACCGCGAAGGACACAGCATTGAGCGTCAGGTAGACGAGGTTGAGCCCCAGCAGGTAGACAAGTGAGGCCCACCCGAAGAGTTCACCGAGCGATGCGGCGGACATCATGCGCCTGCCTCCGCGAGCACGTGGACGAGCATGTCGCGAGCAAACGCGTCGTGATGCTGCTCGCTGAGGATTCGGATGCGCGCGAGCTCGACGCCCGGAAGCGAGCACAACGCCTTTGCGGCGCGATATCGCACCCACCATTCCCGGTCGGAGAGCAGCGGCAGCAGCGCCGGGTAGTCACCCACGCCGCCAAGCCTCGCGATGACGTTGACCGCCTGGACTCGAACCTGCCATGAGGGATGGCGCAGGTATTCCCGCACGGTATCGAGGTCGTCAACGTCGGCGAACACACGCAGGCACGCCGCGAGGCACTCGACGCTCGTCGTCCGGGCGATGATCGCGCGCACCGCAGGCACCGCATCCGTCACATGGGTGGCGCTGAAGTACTGCACGAGCCGCTGCGCGCGCTCGACTGGCACCTGCATGGCGGCCTCGGTAATCGGACGCGACACGACATCGGCTCCCAGGTCCACGAGCATGCCGAGCACGTAGTTCCTGGACCAATCCTCGCGTTCCGCGAGATGCGGAACGATGACCGGCAGCGCCTCGGCGGCGTCGATGCGCGTCAGCGCGCGGGCGGCGGCGAGCGACAGCATGCCGTCCTTGTCGGCTGTGAGGGAGACGAGGGCATTCCACGAATCCCGGTCGTCACGATTGCCGAAGTGTCCGATCGTCGACACCCCCAGCAGCCGGTGACGCAGGCTGCTGTGATGGAGCATCCGGCGCGCGTGCACGTCGGCCCCGGTGCGGCGCGCCACTTCGTTGAGGCGCCGCGTGATGTCGCCCGTAAACGACTCCTGGAGCTGGTTCCAGAGGATCAGGAACGGGACGACGTCCGAGGTGCTGAGCTGCGGCAGATCGTGTGGGACTTCCGCGGTCTCGGCGACCAGAATCGGCAGCCAGACCTGCTCGAGGCGCTCCTGTTGCTTCGTCCGGGCACTGTTCCGCAGCCGGGCGAGAAAGAGCTGCACGACCACCATCAGGTACAGCAGGCCGACCACGACACCAGCGGCGATGACGAGTTCGAGTCTCATATCAGTTGCAACGGATGCGTTGAGCCTGCGTGCGGGCGCGTCAGCTGTCCGCCAGGCGGCGTACGCGGGCTACGAACTCGTCGGGGCGGAACGGTTTCACCACGTAGTCGTTGACACCGGCGTCGAAGGCCCGCAGGACGTCGCGCTCCTGCGATTTCGACGTCAGCACGATGACGGGCACGCGATCCCACCCGGGTGTCTTGCGAATCTCGGTGATCAGCTCGAAACCGCTCACATAGGGCAGCATCACGTCCATGACCACGACGGCCGGCCGGGGCAGCGTCTTGAGCAGGGTCTGGGCGTGAAGGCCGTCGGCGGCGACGTGCACGGTGAAACCGCGCCTCGTCAGCAGGTGACCGACGAGCCGCGAAACAACGGGGTCATCTTCGATGACGAGCACATCGCGCGGCGGCTGTGCGGTCGGATCCGTCTGCGGAGTGGCGGCCAGTGTGCGTTCTATCACTGGCCGTTGTATCGACGTGGCGCGAGTCAGCCGTTAGGACAGTCCGGGCGTCCGAGGCAGGGGTGCGAACTGCGCTGCATGGCCCTGCGCGCGGCTGCAACGCAGGGTGATCGGAACTGCACCAGGATTACAGTTGCCACCCGATACTGCCTGCGGGTGGCGGCGTGTCACCCAGCGCGAGAGCGCTTACGACTGCGAGCGCGCGAGGTCCGCGATCGCGTCTTCCAGCTGCTTGCGTGTTGCCGACTCGCGGAGCACCACGCTCCTGTCGCGGATGAATCCGGTCTTGCTCATCGCGACCAGGGTGCTTGCCTCCGCCTTCGGGTTCGAGCACGACCCTTTCAGGTGCAGTACCCAGGTTCCGTTCTCCGGCCACTGCTGGGGGATGGCATAGACGGCTTCGGCCGGGTTGACCACCGCGAGAGTCAGCGGCAGCGACTGTCGCTTGCCGTTGACCAGGCCTTCGGCAGTGCCGGTGACCTTCACGTTCGCGAGGTCTTCACACACGACGGCGCGCACGGCGACGACAACCTTCTTCGAATCCTTGGTGAACTTCTTTTCAGCTCCTAGAGCAGCCGCCGAACCGATCTCCAGGCGGAACGACGTGCCGGCTGCGAGTTGGGCGGTCGAGAGGGCGGCGGCGATCGCCACAGCAATGGTGAGAGGTCTCATCATGGACATGTCAGGCTCCTTCGCAGGTCCGCTGAAGGCGGACACTACCACTACCACTTCCAGGCGAGTTCTTCCCGCCACTCCCGCAAGGCGTCGGCGTTCAGCGCCAGGATCTGTTCGCGCGACACTCTTGCCGGCGGTGGCTCGAATGCCGCTATCCGCTCGAACACGCGGACACGGTCCGGGGCTTCCACCCGGGAGAGCAGGTGCCACAGCGTGAGCGTGTCCCGGATTCGCGCTTCGCGCAGGATCACGTCGATTGCCAGCCGGCGCTCCCGCCCAGCGTCGAAGTCATCGACCGCGCGCTTGAAAGCAGTCGGCGCATCTTCGAAGTAGGGAGTACCAGGACCGGTATCGGGCCTGGTTCGACAGATCGCCCCCGCGGGCACCAGCGACTCCTGGCCCTTGGACTCGAGCGCAGCCCAGCCGCTGGTCATTCGCAGCTCGCCGGCTCCGTCCTTTCCTACGGTCACGGTGTACGCACAGCCGAGGTCGACGACTGCGCTTGCAGGCGTGTCGACGATGAAAAATCGGGGAGGGGCGTTGATCTCTGCGCTGATCGTCCCGTGGGCGAGTGCAAGCCGGTACTCAGAGGCGCTGATCTCGCCGAGCTGCACGCGGGTGCCGGGCGCAACGTCAACGGTGCCGATCTGACCGACCGTGATGCGCGCGTTGGTTCCGCCGGGGGTCTCGATCCACTCGCCCGCGGCAAGGCGCTGCGTGTTGCCATCGCTGTGCGCGACTTCCCAGGGACGAGGCGGCGCCACCTCGCGCGTCCACCAGTAGCCGGCGACCGCGGTCGCCAGCAGCAAGACGCAGGCAAAGGCCCATCTCGTGAACACCGGAAGGGACCAGCTCCGTGTCTCTGGCTGCGAGAGGCCGGCCTCGATCGCGTGCCAGACCGCCGGCGGGGCGCTTACAGCGCCCAGCCGGCGAACAAGCGCGGCAGAGAATCGGATTTCTTCCAGGGCCGTACGGCATCGGGCACACGACGCCAGGTGCAGATCGACACGTTTCGCCTCGGCGGGGGACAACTCGCCGTCGTTGTAACGTGTCAACAGTTTCCCGACGTGGCGGCTCAGCATCCCTTTGTCACTCAGCGCGCACTGCGGTCGCCCGCACCGGTCCCAGTTTCTTCGCAAGCAAACGGTGCCCGCGGCTCAGGCGCGAGGCGACGGTGCCAATCGAGCAGTTCAGCACGGCTGCGATGTCCGAGTACGACAGGTCCTCGAAATAGCGCAGCAGAATGGCCGCGCGCAGCCTGGCAGGGAGCGAGGCGATCGCGTGCTGAACCGCTGCTGCGGTTTGGCGCTGCTCGAACAGGTCTTCCTGTGACACCGTTGATGCGGGCAGACGATCGAGCACGACCGCATCCTGGCCGGCAGCATCGTGTTTCCGTCCGCGCGATCTGTCCACGCACGCGTTGACGACCAGCCGGTAGAGCCAGGTGGAGAAGGCGGCATCACCCCGGAATCTCGTCACCTCGCGCATCAACTTCAGAAACACCTGCTGGGTCACCTCCGCGGCCGCATCTGCATCGGCGTGAAAAAAGTGGAACGCGATCGAATAGACCCGGTCCTTATGCGCCTCATAGAGCACTCGGAACGCATCCCGATCACCCCGGCGGCACGCCTCGAGGATCTCGGGGCTGATCTCACCCACCTGGCTCATTAGACGCGAGGATCCCTTCGTTTCTTCCCGCCGTGCTACATTTAGCCGTTTATCACTTGGCGAATATTCACCATGGCGGCGCAGCGCAGAATCGACCTCGTCCTCGACTCAGTCAAGCGACTGCTGCGTCTTGGTGCAACCGCTAACCTGCTGAATCTGCTGCAGAAGCAGCATCCCGCAGACCTCGCCCAGATCTTCTCCGAACTTCAGGACAGGGACCGCGAAGCGGCGTTCAGCCTGCTGGCCGATCGAAACGGCCGCCTGGCGATGGAGACGATCTCCGAGCTCGGTCCCGAGGCGGGCGCAGCTCTGCTATCCACGCGCTCCGCGGAAGAGATTGCGAAGCTGGCTCAGGAGATCGAATCGGACGATGCCGCCGCGCTGATCGACTATCTGCCCGAAGAGCTGTCTGCCGCGGTGCTCGACCTGATGCGTCCGAAGGAATCGGGGGTCGTCGAGAACCTGCTCGAGTACGACGAGCAGACGGCCGGCCGCATCATGAACCCGGTCGTCTTCGCGCTGAACGAAGACATGACGGTCGGCGAGGCGATCACCGAGCTCCAGAACAACCGCGATGTGGAGATGGTCTTCTATCTCTACGTTGTCGACGACCGGAAGCACCTGGTCGGCGTGGTGTCGCTCCGGCGGCTGCTGCTCGTCTCTCCGGAAACCCCGCTGAAGCGGATCATGACCGCAGATCTGATCAGCGCTCGCGTGGACATGGACCAGGAGGAGGTGGCGCGCCAGGTGGCCGCGTACAACCTGCTGGCGATTCCTGTCACGGACGAGGAAAACAAGCTGGTCGGCATCATCACGGTTGACGACGTAATCGATGTCATCAAGGACGAGGCGACCGAGGACATCTATCGCCTGGCCGGCGTGTCGGGAGACGAACGCGCGTTCACGCCGGCGGGGGAGTCGCTGAGAAAGCGGCTGCCCTGGCTTGCCATCAACCTCGCGACGGCGTTTCTCGCGACGATTGTGGTGGCGATTTTCGAACCAACTATCGATCGGCTCGCCGCCGTCGCGATCTTCATGCCCGTGGTGGCGGGCATGGGCGGGAATGCGGGCATGCAGACGCTGACGGTCATCGTCCGCGGCATTGCGCTCGGTGAGCTGACGTGGAGCAATTCGCGCAAGGCGCTGTTGAAGGAGGCAGCGGTCGGGCTCGGCAATGGCGTCGTCCTAGGTCTGTTGGCGGCGCTGGTGGCCTGGCTCTGGCGGGGCAACGGCACGCTGGGTCTGGTGCTCGGCGCAGCAATGATCATCAATATGTTCGTCGCTGCCACGGCCGGCACATTGGTGCCGCTCGGTTTGCGCGCCGCAAACATAGATCCGGCGCTGGCGTCGTCCGTGTTCATCACCACATTGACGGATATCGCCGGGTTCCTTGCGTATCTTGGCCTGGCCACCCTGTTTATTCAGTATCTGGCTGGCCTGTAAGCGGTCGTTTTGCCGCTAAAATAGGCAGATTCGTGCCGCTCCACACAGCCGACGCACTGGTTCTCCGCACCTATAAGCTGGGTGAAGCCGACCGGATCGTCGTATTCCTGACCAGGGATCGGGGCAAGAAACGGGGTGTGGCGAAGGGAGCGCGGCGGCAGCGGTCGAGATTTGCCGGGGCGCTCGAGCCGCTCACGGAAGTCCGGGTGGCGTACTTCGAGAGCGAGCGCCGCGAACTGGTCGGGTTGAACTACGCCGAAACCGTTCGTTCCCCGCTGTCGATGACGGCGTCAGGCGATTCAGGTGCATCCGGGTTGACCGGCCAGTACCTGCTGGTCGAGTACATCGCCGAGCTTCTTGACGAGTGGGCGCAAGACAGCGATGCCGACGATCGGCTGTACCGGCTGGGCGCGTCGATGCTCGACGCGCTGACGACCGGGGCGCCGGCCGAGCCGTTGACGCGGTATTTCGAATACTGGCTGCTGCGGCTGCAGGGGGTGTATCCGGAGCTTCGCGGTACGCTGTCGCCGGGCGCGCTGGCGTTTCTGGCGGCGGCTCGAACGGTGCCACCGCATGACGTGGGCACGGTCCAGGCCGATGCGCGGGTGCTGCGGGAGCTGGAAGGCGTGCACCGCGCGCTGATCGCGACACATCTGGAAAAGTCGCTGAAGTCGGACCGGGTGCTTCGCGAGCTGCGCCGGACGGACTCATAAAGGACGCGTGACGTTTCAAGATCTGATTCTCAAGCTGTCGGCATTCTGGTCCTCCCACGGATGCCTGCTGCAGCAACCGCTCGACCTCGAAGTCGGCGCCGGCACGTCGCACCCTGAGACGTTGTTTCGCGTCCTCGGGCCGAAGCCCTGGAGTGTCGCCTACGTCCAGCCGTCGCGCCGTCCGGACGATGGCCGGTTCGGCCAGAACCCGAATCGTCTCTTCAAGCACCACCAGTACCAGGTGATTCTCAAGCCGTCGCCGGACGAAGTGCAGCAGTTGTACCTGGACAGCCTGGAGGCGTGCGGCATCAACCCGCGCCAGCACGACATCCGGTTCGAGGAGGACAACTGGGAGTCGCCCACGCTCGGCGCCTGGGGAATCGGCTGGCAGGTGCTCCTCGATGGCCTCGAGATCACGCAGTTCACCTACTTTCAGCAGGTGGGCGGGATCGACCTGGCGCCGATCTCCTGCGAGATTACCTACGGGCTCGAGCGCATCGCGATGTTCCTGCAGCGGGTCGAGAACGTGTTCGACCTCGAGTGGGGCGGCGGCGTGAAGTACCGCGAGGTCCGTCTGCAGGAAGAAATCGAACAGTCCAAGTACGCCTTCGGCCAGGTCAACATGCCGGCGGCGGAGTTCGCCGCGTTACACCGTGAGCTTTTCGATCGCTACTTTGGATTCGCCGGGCAGCTGCTGGAGTCAGGCCTGGTCGGGCCCGCGCTCGAGCACGCGCTCAAGTGCTCGCACCTGTTCAACATCCTCGATTCGAGTGGAAGCATCGGCGTCACCGAGCGCACGGCTTACATCCTGCGGGTGCGGGAGCTGGCGGTGAAGATCGCGCAGGCGTACGTCGCGCAATCTTCGGCGGAAGACGCGGCGGGCGTCAGTGGCGCGCCGGCCAGGGCCGGAGTGTAGCCGATGGACCGTGAGCTTCTGATCGAGATCGGATGTGAGGAAATCCCCGCCGGCTGGCTGCCGGGCCTCACGCGTCAGCTCGGGGAGCATCTCGACGCGCGGCTGAAGGAAATGCGCCTCACGACCAGCGCATCGGCAGAAACCTACAGCACACCGCGCCGCCTGACGGCGCTGGTCACGAAGCTCTCCGAGCGGCAGACCGACTTTGAGGAGCTCGTCACCGGTCCGCCAGTGTCGGCGGCGTTCAAGCCGGACGGCGAGCCGACGCCAGCCGCTGCCGGCTTTGCGAAGAAATACGGGGTTGACGTCGCCGCGCTCGAACGGCAGGAGACGCCGAAGGGTGTGTACCTCGCATACCGCGTCCGGCAGCGTGGCAAAGCGACCGTGGACGTCCTGCCCGACGTCATGACGGCGCTGCTCCGCAGCATGACCTTTCCGAAGCAAATGCGCTGGGACGCCTACCTCGAGGACGACAAGGGCGAGCTGGTGTTCGCCCGGCCGATTCGCTGGCTCGTGCTGCTCTATGGCGGCCGCGTGGTGCCGTTCGTGATCCGGCGCACCGAGCTCGCACAGGGTCCAACGGTCCAGGATGTCCGCACCGGCGCGAACACCTACGGTCACCGCTTCCTCACGACGAGCGGGCGCGCCGGTCGCGCGATCAAAGTGAAGATGTTCGAGGATTACGAGACCCGGCTCCTCGAGAACTTCGTGATCCTCCAGCGCAGCGAGCGCGAGTCGAAGATCAAGCGCGAGCTCGAAATGCATGCGCGGAAGCTGGGTGGGCGTGTCAGCCCGCTGGTCGCAGCACACTCGTCGCTTCTGCAGGAGGTGCCTGACCTCGTCGAGTACCCCTCTGTCGTGGCGGGGCACTTTCCGGTCGAGTTCCTTCAGCTCCCGGAGGAAGTGCTGACGACGACGATGATTCACCACCAGCACTACTTCCCGGTGGTGGACGACGAGGGGAAGCTGAAGCCGGCGTTTCTTGCCGTGACGAACATGCAGCCTGAGAAGCCGGAGGTGATCGCGCGCAACTCCGAGCGTGTACTCACGGCTCGCCTGCGCGACGCCCGGTTCTTCTGGGACGAGGACCGGAAGCACCCGCTCGAGTCGCGGGTCGACCGCCTCGCCACGATCCTCTTTCACAAGAAGCTCGGCGACTACAGACAGAAAGCCGAGCGTGTGTCCAAGCTCGCGGCGTATGTCGCCACGTTCCTGAACCAGCACGACGCAAAGGATCTGGCCGCGGAGGCGGGCCTGTTGTGCAAGGCCGATCTCGCCACCGACATGGTGCGTGAGTTCACCGAGCTTCAAGGAACAATGGGCGGCATTTACGCGCGTGCCGAGCAGAAGCCGGAAGCAATCTGGAAGGCGATCTACTACCACTACCTGCCTATCGGGGTTGCGCCGGATGCTCCACCGACGCGCCAGCAACTGGGCGGCGCTGCAGTCGTCTGGGCCGCGGTGTCGCTTGCCGACAAGCTCGATTCCGTGATCGGGATGTTCTCGGCGGGCGAGCGGCCAACTGGATCGCGTGATCCGCTCGGGCTCAGGCGCCAGGCGCAGGGCGCCGTGAAGATCCTCGCAGACCTGCCCGAGCTGACCGGCGTTACCTCACGGGCACCGGTGAAGGCGCTTCTCAGCCACAGCGCGCAGAGCTGCGGGTTCACGCTCGATGAAACGTCAGAAGCGGCATTGTTCACGTTCGTCCGTGAACGCGTGGCGTACCTCTTCCAGGAGCGAGGCTTCGACGTTCGCAACGTGCGCGCCGTGCTGTACGGCGCTGACTTCGACGTGCTGGAGGCCCGTCTGAAGCTCGAGGCGCTGGCGCAGATGAGCGGCTCGCGGGAACTGCAGGGCGTGGCGCAACTGTTCAAGCGCGTCAAAAACATCACCAAGGACCTGGGACCTGTGACCGAGGTCCGGCGCGAGCACTTGAAGGAGCCGGCCGAGATCGCGCTCGCAGACGCGGTCGTCCGGCTCGAGGGCGCCGTCAGCGACGCTGCGATCAAGCGCGACTACCGGCGCGCGTTCACCGAGATCGGGTCTCTCCAGTCTGTCGTCGCGAAGTTCTTCGACGACGTGCTGGTGATGGCGGAAGATGCACAACTGCGTGATGCGAGGCTCTCCCTGGTCGGGCGACTGAGGGATCGCATCCTGGACATCGCAGACATTTCGGAAATCGTGACAGACCAGCCTTCGCCATAGGCTTCGGCTGGGCGGCGGCGAGAGGACGAGGGGGACGAATTCAAAGATGGCGAAGAAGGCGACGGGGAAGGCTAAGAAGAGCGCAGCGAAGAAGAACACGAAGAAGAACACGGCGAAGAAGAGCACCGGAAAGTTCGTATACCTGTTCGGCAAGAAGACAGACGGCAACGGCACGATGAAGCCGCTGCTCGGCGGTAAGGGCGCCAACCTGGCCGAGATGTGCCGCATCGGACTGCCAGTGCCGCCCGGGTTCACCATCACCACTGATGTCTGCACGTACTACTACGCCAATGGCCGCAAGTACCCGGCCGCGCTGAAAGCGCAGATGCAGGCCGGCGTCGCGTCCATCGAACAGCAGACACGCAAGAAGTTCGGCGATCTCACGAATCCGCTGCTCGTCTCCGTCCGGTCGGGCGCGCGTGACTCGATGCCCGGCATGATGGACACCATCCTCAACCTCGGGCTGAACGACCAGACCGTCGAGGCGCTGGCCCGCAAGACCGGCAATCCGCGCTTCGCGTGGGAC